>Ga0209624_10004191_pt1 | contig 9964 bp, 3 predicted proteins | sample JacPinW_OM2H0_O1_FD_188565 | JGI IMG/M metagenome (GOLD analysis project Ga0209624, IMG submission 188565) | Forest soil microbial communities from Algoma, Ontario, Canada - Jack Pine, Ontario site 1_JW_OM2H0_O1 (SPAdes) (version 2) | ecosystem: Environmental > Terrestrial > Soil > Boreal... | reverse complement strand
TCGCGACCATTAACAGCACGGGACTAGCCACCGCCGCCAGTATTGGTAGCACAACGATTCAGGCTACGTCCGGTTCGATCAATGGTTCCACCACACTCACCGTGACGCCTCCGATTGGCCATTTCGTCCAATGGGCATCGGGGGACAGCGGTGCAGCGCAGGTTCACACCACCTACATGGACAAGGCTGTAGCGAACGGTGATCTTATACTGGTCCTATCCCACTGGGATAATCAGGCGCTGACGGCGAGCCTGACCGACAACGCCGGAAACACGTATTACCCGATATCCGGCGCCATCAACGTCGGTTCAGTGGGACGCTTCCAGGCCTGGTATGCCAAAAATGTCGTCGGCGGACTCCTTGGTGTGACAGTTACCTACTCGGGAACGACCTCATCGATTTCCTTGATCGACGCGATCGAGTACTCCGGGTTAGATACAACCTCGCCTCTGGACGTGTTCGCTTCCGCCTCGGGGACGGGACTTTCCCAGAATAGCGGAGCCGCTCCGGCAACTACGGCAAGCAACGAGACAGTCATTGGGTTGTTCGGCTACTACGGTCCCTCAACTCCGTATAACGCCGGGACCGGCTTTACCATGCGCAACTATGACGCTACATCCATGCTGGAAGACGAGTCCGTGAGCGCTAATGGAAGCTACAGCGCGACCGGAACCTCAGGGGTTACGACGCCTTGGATAGCGTATGTGATCTGCTTCAAGAATGCCTTCCAAGGGCCTCTCTCCCTGACACTAAGTCCAAGCTCTGTGGTTGGGGGAAGCCCTGTGGGAGGAACGGTGACATTGAGTGCTCCAGCCCCCGCGGGCGGAGCCACAGTGGCGCTGTCGAGCAACAATTCGGCCGTTGCATCGGTGCCCGCGAACGTGGTGGTCTCGAGCGGAACGACGAGCGCGCCATTTACCGTGAACACGGCGTCAGTGAATTTCAACGCCGGCGTCACCATCGGCGCAACGTACAACGGCACGGTCCAAAACGTTACCTTAACGGTTGATCCTGCGACTATGTCCCAAGTGGCCAGCGATAGCTTCAATCGCTCCAATTCTTCAACTCTTGGACCGAATTGGACTCCGCTGGTCGGCACGGGCGACGTGGCATTTCAAATTGTCGGCGACCAAATTGAGTCGACGGCGATTTCGCCCTCTGTAGCCAAAGAAATGTACTATGGAGGGCTCACTTGGGCGGCCGATCAATATAGTCAGGTACAAATCACTAATGCCAGCGGCAACGGAGGCGAAGGGCCTGCAGTGCGAATGACTTCCAACGATACCCACTATGCATGTATCGTTGCGAACACCGGCGCGGGGAATGCTGCGGTTGCGATTATGCTCGATAATGCCGGAACCTATACGGTTCTCGCCAATTCGGCGACGGCCACCGTGCAACCCGGAGACAGTGTTCGCTGCACGATACAGGGATCGCTGATCTCGATGAGCGACCGGACCAGATCTACGACCCTGTTGACCGCAACCGACTCTACGATTCCAAGCGGTTATCCTGGACTCATGGCGGGCGCGGGAACCTCTGCGGTTACAAATTACGTCATGGCCAACTGGACCGCCGGTGCCAGCCTGGCTCCGATGACCGCTCTACAAATCGCCAGCGACAATTTTAATCGTCCGAATGCCCTGAATTTAGGCACAAACTGGCACATCGGAACTGGTCACGGACCCTTACAAATCGTCAGCGACCAAATTCAACCCTATCCTTCAGGAGGTCCCCAACCCTCCAAGGAACATTACGTTGCTGCCGGCGTATTCCCGAATGACCAGTGGTCGCAGATTCAGGTAGTCGTCGAAGACACACTGGGAGATAACGCAGTTGAGCTCCGCGCTTCAGACACCAGCGACACTCTATATGTTCTGGACGTCAATATTGCGGGCGCACCCGGCGTTGCCGAAACCAGGATAGCGAACGTAATCAACGGGGTCATCACACCTCTGGTGATCGATCAAACCTGGTCGACAGTTTCTCCAGGCGATTACATTCGCGGGCAGGTCCAGGGCAACTTGCTGAGTTTGATCGACGTAACTACTGGTACTCTGCTAGTCAGTGCATTCGACACAAACATTACGTCGGGTTATCCTGGGATTTCTATGCAGGCGGATACAGGAAACCCAACCGATCACATCGCCGCGAACTGGTCGGGAGGCACGTTCCACTGAGGATTGAGCCCACTCCTGTGAACATCTCGCGCCCGCAACTCGAGATGCTCGACTTGGGGCACATTCGATTTGCCGTCTCCGCTTAAGGCAGGTCTTTTGTCGAGTGAACGGTTGGCATGAGCAAGTACCTGACGAATTATTTTAGGTGCGCGGAAGATTTGGCGGAACTGATCCCCGGAGCTCCGCTGTCCGAGGACGAGGGCTATTTCGCGCTAGGCAAAAAGATCGTCTGCTATGGCCGGTCCTCAGCGGGGCGGCGCAGCCCGGATCCTGAACTGATCGACTACGACGCGCTCGCCGACGTAACTCTAAGCAATTCTCAAGCTACACTCCCGTTTGAGCCTGACGAAATAATCCGTAACTTCTACTATGAGCGATACGCTCGCAAGAAGCTGAGTCCTCTTGACAGGTTGCGAAGGAACGTAATCCGCGAAGTCTATTACTTGTTGCGGCCGATTATACCTCTCGCAATCAGACGGTATCTGCAAAAGTGGTCGCTACGGGACTGGCAGACATTACGCTTTCCTCAATGGCCGGTGGATAGCACCGTAGACTCCCAAATGCGGGAGCTTCTTCGGCTTGCGATTAAATCATCGGGGCTCAACGAAGTGCCGTTCCTATGGTTCTGGCCTGATGGTGCCGAGGCATGCGCCATCATGACTCACGATGTGGAAACGCAGCGCGGAGTGAAGCTAAGCTCCCACATCATGGACATGGACCAATCATTCGGCATTCCATCGTCTTTTCAGATCGTACCGGAAGATTCCTATCAGGTTGATCAGGAGTATCTGGACAGCCTTTGTAACCGGGGTTTCGAGGTAAATGTCCAGGACCTGAATCATGACGGAAGGTTATTCCATAATAAGGAAGAGTTCAAGAAACGTGCTGCAAAAATCAATCGATATCGTGAGAGGTTTGGCGCGCGCGGGTTCAGGTCTGCAGTTCTTTACCGGAATCAGGAGTGGTTCGATCTATTAGATTTTGACTATGATATGTCGGTGCCGAATGTGGCGCACCTTGACCCGCAAAGGGGAGGATGCTGCACAGTTATGCCCTATTTCATAGGTCCGCTCGTGGAGTTGCCAGTGACTACTACGCAGGACTACTCTCTGTTTCATATTCTCAACGATTACACTTTGGACCTTTGGGAGCAACAAGTCTCTTCGATACTCAAGAACAACGGCCTGATAAGTTTTATCGTTCATCCAGACTATATTAACGGGCCTCGAGAAAATAAGATTTACAGGGACCTTTTAGCAATGATGGCAGCCCTGCGCAGTGAAAGGAACGTATGGCTTGCCTATCCTGGGGAAGTGGCTACGTGGTGGAAACAAAGAAGTCAGATGAAGTTAACCTGCAACAACGGAAGATGGGAAGCCGACGGCCCGGGTAGCGAGCGCGCCGTGGTTGCGCTCGCCGCCATCGATGGCGAACAGTTGCGGTTCACGGTTAATGCGGAAGCGCCCCGGACTAAAGTTATCCTATGAGTGAGTTTATTTCGTCGCTACGATCGACAGGGCAGCGTGAGACCTCCTGAAGGGCCGTATCGATCGAGTGGCATAGAGTGCCCGGCATAGTGATCGTCAAGAAATCAAAATGAAGAGTAGTCGTCCAATGAATGTCTGCATGGTGGCATATACGCATTACGAGGCAGACAATCGCGTCATGCGGTACGCCGAGACTCTTGCAGCCCGGGGCGATCGGGTTGACGTAATCGCCCTTCGCCATCCCAACGAACAGCCCTATTCACAGGTGCACGGAGTCAACGTTATTAGGGTACAATCCCGAACAAGAAATGAACGGATGAAAGGCGAGTACTTGCTTCGCACGCTGTCGTTTCTCTTTCGATCCGCATGGCTGCTCGCCAAAAGAAATCGTCAGTTGCATTACGACCTGATTCACGTTCACTCAGTTCCAGATTTTCTGGTGTTCGCCGCCTGGTATCCGAAAATGAGAGGCGCGAAAGTTATTCTTGACGTTCACGACATTCTACCGGAGTTTTATGCGAGTAAGTTCGGAGCCAGCAAACAGTCCGTAGTGTTTAAGCTCTTGCTCTTGATCGAAAAGCTTTCAGCAAAAGTCGCTGATCATGTCATCATTGCCAACGATCTGTGGCGGGACCTGATAGTCGCTCGCTCGGTTAGCAAAGCTAAGTGCACCACAGTCTTAAACTGTCCCGATCGGCGGATTTTCTGCCGCAAGGGCAGAACGCGTCAGGATGATCGATTCGTCATTCTTTACCCCGGCTCTCTGGGGCGGCATCAAGGACTGGATGTGGCAATTCGCGCCTTCTCAAAAGTTTCTGATGAGATGCCATTCGTCGACTTTCATATTTATGGGGACGGGGGGGAGAAACAGAGGCTAGTTGAACTTGCAGGAGAATTAAGACTGGAAAATCGGTTATTCATCCACAGTAGTGTGTCGCTCCGCGAGATCGCTGCGGTCATGTCGAACGCCGATCTCGGGGTAGTACCGAAGCGTAGCGACAGCTTTGGAAATGAGGCTTTTAGTACCAAGATTCTTGAGTTTATGACCATCGGCGTTCCTCTGATCGTTTCGGAAACGAAAATTGATCGGTACTACTTCAACGATTCGCTTGTCCGCTTTGTTCCGAGCGGAGACGAAGATGCTCTCGCGTCAGCAATGATCGAGCTGATTAAAAACTCTGACCTGCGTGAGCAGTTCGTCCGAAACGGGCTAGAGTGCTCCGACCGGTATGATTGGGACGTGAATAAGAACGCTTATCTAGGTCTTGTTGACTTATTAACTTCAAGAGGTTCTGGAGCCGACATTAAGACGGAGTTGGATAGTTGCGCGTAATCTTCACTGTGGCGCGTAGAGCCTGGAATTATGCCAACGTAGGCAACGTCGCCGTTCTGTGTCCGCCTAATCGAGCGGAGCCCACAGCGATGACCTTTCAGACATCACGTACCGTCCAGCCGCAGGGCAGAGGAACTTGCGAATATGGCATGCGATAGTGCTGGGGTTACCCCCTTTCTCCTGGAGGGAAAAGATCCATCGCGAGTAGCCCTGCGAATGCTGGACGGCGATCAGACCTACGGCGATTTGCAAGCGGTATCGGCCACGGTTGCTCGATACCTAACGGTTGCGGGCTTCCAAAAGGGCGATCGGCTTCTGCTGGCCGGCGACAATTCATTGTTTTGGGTGAGCGCCTATCTGGGAGCTTTGAGGGCTGGACTCGTTTGTGTACCGGTTCCGACGACTATTGCGGCCGACGATCTTGTCTACATTCTTCGGACGACTCAGGTTCGAATAGGTTTTGTTCAGGCGCGCTTCGCTACGGCAAATAGGGAATGCCTGCAAACAGTACAGGTGGTTGCCGATCGCGAGCTCCCGAGTTTTTCGAACGCATTAAGTTTTGCAAAGCTTAAAGCAAACGATATTAATCCAGACGACGATCGCGCGAATATTGAGCCCGATGATTTAGCAGCCCTGATGTTTACGTCCGGATCAACTGGAAAACCGCGTGGAGTGATGGTTTCCCACGGAAACATCATCGCCAACACGCGGTCGATCGTGCAGTATCTCGATCTCACAGAAAACGATCGGATCATGACGGTATTGCCTTTTCATTATTGTTTTGGAACTTCGCTTCTTCATACTCACTTGAGAGTGGGTGCAAGTTTGGTGGTTGACTTGCGCTTCCTGTATCCCGAGAAAGTCTTGGAGAGGATGCAGCAGACTGAGTGCACAGGTTTTGCGGGAGTTCCCAGCCATTTCCAGATATTGCTGAGAAAATCCTGTCTTCGGGAAAAGCAGTTTCCCTATCTGCGATACGTGCAGCAAGCGGGCGGTCACCTCGCCCCCCGCTTCATTCAAGAGCTGCGCGAAGCATTGCCGTGCACCAAGATTTTTGTGATGTACGGACAAACCGAAGCTACCGCACGCCTTTCGTATGTCCCGCCAGAGGCTCTTGACAAGAAAATGGGATCGATCGGTAAGGCTATTCCTGGCGTAAAACTTCGAGTGCTGAACGATTCGGGTGAGGAGGTAGGGCCGGGACAAACCGGTGAGATCGTTGCCGAGGGTGAGAATGTGGCGCGTGGGTACTGGAGCGAGCCGGAGGAGTCAGCGAAATACTTCCGCAACGGAAAGCTGTACACGGGCGATCTGGGAACGGTCGATGACGATGGGTTCATCTTCGTGCTGGACCGCGCCAAGGATTTCTTAAAGTGTGGCGGGAAGCGCGTCAGCTGCAGGCAACTCGAAGAGAAGCTTTTGGAGTTTGACGAACTCCTGGAGGCGGCTGTCATTGGAGTGAAAGATGAGCTTTTGGGCGAGGCGGTGAAGGCGTTTGTTGTCCCGCGGAACTCACACTCCGATGGGCTCGAAGGGCGGGTTCTTATGTTTTGCAAGGAAAACCTTGCCCATCAACTGGTTCCCAAGGCCATTGTTGTGATGGGTTCATTGCCAAAAAGCAGCGCAGGCAAGGTACTCAAGCAAAAATTGAAAGCTCTCGGGTCTTAGGGTTCGACGCCCGATCCGCGGCGAGTTTGAACTGAATAGTTTCGAAAAGCGGATGTTGCTGGGTTGAAAACCAACTTACTTCTGACCCAACCCCCGAAAAACCGGACTATCTAGAATGTGAGTTCTCCCAAACCCAAGAGAGGAGAACCGCAATGATCGGCACGCGACATTAGCGAAGAGCAAATCATCGCGATTTGAAGCAAAGCGAGGCAGGATTGACGACGGCGATGTTGTGCCGACAGCAGGGGATCACGGAGCAGATCTACTACCGCTCGAAGGCGAACTATGGCGGGATGGACAACAGCTAAGCCAAGAGCTGAAGGCAACTGGAGGACGAGAACCGGAAGCTGAAGCATGTAGTGGCGGATCTGACGATAACCGGGCCCGCTGGAAGATGTGCGGCTCAAAAATTGGTAGTGCCTGCGGGACCTCGGGCCGCCGGGAGCTATGTCGAGGTGGAGCACCGCATGAGCGAGCGGCACGCCGGCCGGCTGCTTGATTTGGGACGATCAACGTATCGTTATCGAGAGCGGAACGGAACACCGCCTTGCGGGCGCGGCTGAAAGAACTGGCAGCGAAACGCCTCACTCACTCGCCTTTTTAGAACCCGGACCTGAAAAAATCAAATTTCCAGTAGAGGGTGCAGCGACTTGCACAGTTGCAAATGCATTCAATCTTGACAGCCCGGGCAGAGGCTGTAGAATCCGTATGCCAAAATGCCAGAAGTGCAGCTTTCGAGGCATCTGACCTTTCATCGGTTTGTCCATTAGTAGAGTCGCGGCCGGCTGCTTGCGGAGACCATGCAATAGGTATGAGCTCCCGGACCAATCTCGACGTGTTTCGTTCCTGTGATTTTCATGCCGGACAGAGGGTCGACTCTTGTAGTTGAAGGGCCCTGCTCCAGCAGTTACGTTGGAGATAATGATGCGACTCAACAAATCCTTCGCTTATCGGATCCTAACCATAGCACAAGCGGTTGGGGTAATCGGCGCGTGCGTTATGGTAACGCCGCACGCGGAAGGACAAGTATTTGGCTGCACTCCGCCAGCGGTGAATGCCATCGTCTGTGAAAACTCCAAATCAGGCAATCCCCCCAGTGATTGGCAGCTTCCAGGCGAGGATTCGACTGCTGGTGACCCGACCATTCAGGGTTTTACAACGGACATTAGTGTAAACCAGGGTGGAACGATTTACTTCAAAGTAAATACTCCCGCGCCGGCATATCAAATCAATATTTACCGCATCGGATATTACGGAGGACAAGGCGCTCGGTTGGTCGCAACCGTCCTGCCCAGCGCCTCGCTTCCGCAAAGTCAGCCGGCATGCTTGACTGATCCGTCGACCCTGCTCATCGATTGTGGGAACTGGGCCGTGTCGGCTTCATGGGTGGTGCCGGCGGACGCCACATCGGGCCTGTACATCGGCAAGCTGGTTCGGTCCGATACCGGCGGAGCGAATCATATGGCCTTTGTGGTTCGCGGCGACACTGGTGGATCTCAACTGCTTTTTCAGACATCGGACACCACCTGGCACGCTTACAACGAGTTCGAGGGGAACAGCCTTTATTCCCCCGGATATCCCACTCCGCGTGGATACAAGGTTAGCTATAACCGTCCATTTGTTACTTGGCAGATAAACTCTCCAAGCTGGTTCATGAGTGCTGAGTATCCGATGATCCGGTGGCTAGAGGCCAACGGCTATGACGTCAGTTACACGACCGGCGTGGACAGCGACCGTAATGGAAACCTGATCCTCGGACACAAGATTTTCATGTCGGTGGGGCATGATGAATACTGGTCGGGGAACCAGCGGACCAATGTCGAGGCGGCGAGAGCCGCAGGCGTAGATCTGGCCTTTTTCAGTGGGAACGAGCTTTTTTGGAAAACGCGATGGGAGAATAGTATCGATGGATCGAACACTCCTTACCGGACCCTAGTTTGCTATAAGGAGACTCTAGAAGGTATTCGGGAAGATCCACTGGACCCGCCCACCTGGACCGGGAGTTGGCGCGACCCAACCTTCAGCCCTCCGGCAGATGGCGGTCGCCCCGAGAACGCACTTTCCGGCACTCTCTCTTACGTAAATGCAACCCGCAACGATGCGATTGCCGTGCCCTCAACCTATCGGAACTTGCGGTTCTGGCGTAATACTGCCATTGCGAAACTTGCCGCCGGAAGCACCTATACTTTTGGTAATGGCACCCTCGGCTACGAATGGGACGAGGAACTCGACAACGGATTTCGTCCGGCAGGGCTCATCGACTTATCCTCAGCAACGGTGAATGTCACGCCGGATTTTCTTCTGGATTACGGGGCGACGTACGGCGCGGGAACCGCCACCCACAGCCTCTCTCTCTACAGGGCCAGCAGTGGGGCCCTGATTTTCAGCGCCGGTTCGGTTCAATGGTCGTGGGGACTGGATGCAACTCACGATTACTTTTCTGACCAGCCTCCTCCCGCGGATCCGAACCTGCAACAAGCAACCGTAAATGTTCTGGCCGATATGGGAGCGCAGGCAGGTACCCTTCAGCCAGGCCTCGTCGCCGCAACCGCCTCCACAGATACAACGCCACCGAGTTCACAGATCACCTCTCCAGTTAGTGGTGCGACCGTTCATACCGGCAGCGCAGTCACGATCACCGGCACGGCGAGCGATCTGGGCGGAGGCGTGGTCGCTGCGGTGGAAGTTTCAGTTGACGGTGGCACTACATGGCATCGCGCGGTTGGCCAAACAAATTGGACTTATTCTTGGACGCCAAGTTCTGTTGGGTCGGCGACCATAAAGAGTCGAGCGGTTGACGACAGTGTGAACCTGGAGACGCCGTCGGCTGGGGTTTCAGTTTCAGTTACGCCCGCGGGGCTGGTCTCGATCAGTGTTGCTCCTTTGAGTGCATCGGTTCCGCAGGGCGGTGCACAGCAGTTTACTGCGACGGGCACATTCACAGACAACAGTACTGAGAATCTGACGGACTCTGTGACCTGGACTTCCAACAATACGGCTGTGGCCACAGTCAATTCGGTCGGAATAAGCACCGGAGCTGCCTCCGGCACAGCGACCATAGGGGCGACTTCGGGGACCATCAGCGGTTCAGCCAGCCTGACAGTTGTCAATTCGATCTTGGCTTCGATTGCAGTTACTCCTGCCAACTCCGCGGTTCTGAGCGGAGCCAGCGTGCAGCTTACGGCCACCGGCACCTACACCGACGGGAGCACTGCAAATCTAACGAGTTCAGTTACCTGGACCTCGAGCAATTCAGCGGTGTCCACCGTTAACAGCAGCGGACTGGTGACTGGGCT
>Ga0209624_10004187_pt1 | contig 9970 bp, 8 predicted proteins | sample JacPinW_OM2H0_O1_FD_188565 | JGI IMG/M metagenome (GOLD analysis project Ga0209624, IMG submission 188565) | Forest soil microbial communities from Algoma, Ontario, Canada - Jack Pine, Ontario site 1_JW_OM2H0_O1 (SPAdes) (version 2) | ecosystem: Environmental > Terrestrial > Soil > Boreal... | reverse complement strand
CAATTGATATAAGGGGGGTGGACCCACCGCTGGGAGTCCCACCGGTCAGCGGCTATCCGGCCCGGACAAGTTGTACTAAGGAGCCGCGCACGCCAGTAAGCGGTGCCTTTGCCCGGGCCGGGACACGTTCGGTTCGAGTCCAAGGTCCAAGGTCGAAAATCATCGGCTCGCAATCCTGACTTTGGACTGCGGGACTTTGGACCAAACCCCGGGACGGGACACGTTGTTTCATCGAGCATACCGCGGCGAATTTGGCTCTCTCCCGCCACGACCGAGCTGGCTGACGTTCATCCGGCAAAGCGGGGTGGCGAGGGCGAAGAGTGGGACGGACTCGAACGACACGCCGGGCGGACAAGTGAAACGGGAGGGTGGAAAGAGATTGGCCGGTGGGTCGGGACTTCTTAATTCACTCGGTAGTTGACCCACGCCCTCTCGACCGGGACGGGACACGCGCGCGATCGGAGAACGTGCGAAACCCGCGCGGCACCGCCTGGAACGTCACTCCGTCCGAGCGGCGGACGGAGAGGAAGAAAACCGCCGCGCAGCGCGGTTCAGTTCGTCACCAACTCGCTCTTGGCCCCGGTGCCCCATTCGTGGGCCGTCATCTCGACGTTGGTCTGCGTCAGCGCTTTGTAGCTCTGCCGGGGCTGCGTGCTGTCTTTGCGTTCGAGTAGCGTCTTGACGGTCCATTTCACCAGGCCGAATGGAATCGTGGTGCCGTCACTGCGCCAGACCTCGGCTTCGTTCGTGCTCCGTTCGATGTCGCTTTCGATCGAACGTTTGGCCTTGAACTTCTGCGTCTTGATCGGGGCCGGCGCTCCCGGCAGCGAGATATCCTCGCTGTCGTTGCCATTCACTTCGACGGCCTCGTAATGCATCACCGGGGCGACCAGCGGAAATACCTGCAAGGCGCCGGCCGGCAGCGGGCTCACCTGGCCGCCGGTCTTGCGGAAACCCTTGATGACGTCGAGAAACGAGAAGGGAATCTTGCCCCCGTCGGCCAGCTGACCGACCACGCGTTCCTCCGGCACCAGCACTTTATAGATCCGCTCGCCGACAGGACCGGCCTCGATCCCCGACTCGCTCGGCTTGCCGGTGACGACCTTGATTTCGATCCACCGGCAGGGGACCTGCTTGCCACGAAAGGCGGCCGTCTCGGTGCCGACCGATTTCACTGTCAGCTGCTGAATCCATTCCATGGTGATGTCGCCTTCCGCCGCGTCGGGCCGGAACTCGACCTGCTTGACCGTCCCTTCAAAGCGCACCCAGGCGCCGTCTTGCTTGGGCAGGGTCAGGATCACACCCTGGGCGGTCGCCGATCGCAGCGAACCCAGGATCACCAACCCGGCCAGCGACAGCATCCAAATACGATTGCGACCCATGGGCTGACTCCGAGGCATTTTTTTTGGTCCAAAGTCCAAGGTCCAAAGTCCAGGGTCGGAAGGCAATCCAAGTCGGCGGGACCTGACTTTTGACATTGGACCTTGGACTTTGGACCTTCAACTTTCGAGCTACTTAGAGTCTGTCACAGCGCGGGGGTCCAGGCAAGCGGCGATAGTCAGGATACCGCTTCTTGACCCGGGTAATCGGGGGACCTATTCTGAACCTCGGATGCGCCGGGGGCCGCAAATTAGCGATTGTGCCGTTTTCCCCGTGCTGTCCTTCATGGGATGAACGTCCGAACCGCGAGCTGCCGGGGAGATTTGAAACGATGCGAGAATGCCGGTCCTTGGTTGTAGCGTGCTTTGCCTCCCTGTTGCTCGCTGGCACCGCGTGCCAGGCCGCGAAGGCCGACAAGGATGCCAAGAAAGAAGTCAAACCCCTCCGCTTCGGCGAGATTGAGCTGAAGGGGGCCTATCCGGAAGGAGCCGCCGCGTCGGGCCTGTTCAGCGCGAACGTCGAAACCTTGGCCGAACTGATCACCCGCATCGACAAGGCCACCGCGGACGAGAAGATCGACGGCGTCGTGCTGAAGATCAATGGCGCGACGCTCGGCTGGGCCAAAGTCAACGAGTTGCGGCAGGCCATCGCCCATCTGCGGGCCAAAGGGAAGACGGCAATTGCCTACTTCGACTCGGCCGAGACGCACGACTATCTCTTGGCGTGCGCTTGCAACCAGATCGTGATGCCCGAATCGGGCGAATTGGCCATGCTGGGCCTCCGCGCCGAAGTCATGTTCTACAAGAACCTGCTCGACTGGCTGCACGTGAAGGCCGAGATGCTCCGCGTCGGCGAGTTCAAGTCGGCCGCCGAGCCTTTCGACCGCACCGAAATGAGCAAAGAGTTCCGGCTGGAGATGGATGCCATCCTGGACGACTACGTGCGGCAGATCGTCGACGGCGTGGGCGAATCGCGAAAAATGCCGGGCAATAAGGTGATGGAGATCATCGACAACGGCCCCTACTCGGCCAAGCAGGCCTATGCCCACGGTCTGATCGACCACGTCGGATACGAGGATCAGGTCGAAGGCTTCATCAAGGCGGCCGTCCAGGACGAAAAACGTCCCGTCGAGATCACCAAGAACTACGGCAAGAAGAAGTCGGACAACGATTTCAGCGGCTTCGCCGGCATGATGAAGATGATGAACCTGCTGATGGGAGGCGAATCGCAAAAGCGGATCGGCTCCAAGCCCAAGGTGGCCGTCGTGCACGCCGTCGGCACCATCGTCAGCGGGAAGAGCACGGCCAGCTTCTTCGGCGGCGAGTCGCTTGGATCCGAAACGTTCATCAAAGCGATCAAGCAGGCCGCCGAGGAAAAGAGCGTCAAGGCGATTGTGCTGCGCGTCGACAGCCCCGGCGGCAGCGCGCTCGCCAGCGACCTGATGTGGCGTGCTCTGCAGAAGGCCGGCAAGCCGATCGTCGTCAGCATGGGCGATGTGGCGGCCAGCGGCGGCTACTACATCTCGATGGGCGCCAACCACATCTTCGCCGAGCCCGGCACGCTCACCGGATCGATCGGTGTCGTCGGCGGGAAGGTGGCGATCGGCGGGCTGTTGGATAAGGTCGGCATCACCACCAGCGTGATTAGCCGCGGCAAGAACAGCGGCATCATGAGCATGGTCTCCGGCTTCACGCCGACCGAGCGGCTGTCGATGCAGCACATGCTCGACGAAATCTACGGCCAGTTCACCCGCAAGGCGGCCGAGGGTCGCAAGATGGAATACAGCCAGCTGGAAAAACTGGCCCGCGGCCGCGTCTACACCGGTGCGATGGCGCTCAAGCTGAACCTGGTTGACGAACTGGGCACGCTCGACGACGCCGTGCGTTATGCGGCGAAGCTCGGCGGACTGCCGGCAGGCGAAAAGATCGATCGCTGGCTGCTGCCGCCGCCGGTGAGCCCGCTCGAGGCCATTTTCGGCTCGATGGACAGCGACGCCGAGTCGTCGGTGGCACTCAATCGCGGCGTCGCGCAGGCGCTGCGTCAGTTCTCCCCCGAGCTGGCTGAGTCGCTACAGGGGGCCTGGCTCATCAATTTGCTGGCTCGTGAGCCCCGGCTGACATTGATGCCCTTCCGGATTCGCGTACACTAGACCTCGTCGGACATCGAATCTGCGTTTCGCGTGCACTGAGGCGAATGCGCTTTCTCGCCTCAGTGTTTCGCGAATCACGCAGGTCCCGAACACACACCGTCCCTGCGGAGCGCACCGGCTCCCCCAGCCGGTCCCCGCGGACACCGTCCATCCCGCCTGACAGCCGAGGAGTCGGCATGTTCTCGTTGCTCGGAGAGAGCGGCCGGCTGTGCGACGGCATCAGTCGCCGCGAGCTGTTGCGAATCGGCGGGCTCAGTGCCCTGGGCCTGTCGCTCCCCGACCTCCTGCGGGCGTCGCAGACCGCCGGGCCGCCCAAGGGCATCATCAACGATCCGACGTTCGGCCGCGCGAAGAACATTCTCTACATTTGGCTGCAAGGCGGCCCGCCGCAGCACGAAACCTTCGACCCTAAGCCCGACGCGCCGATCGAAATCCGCGGCCCGTTCAAACCGATCCAGACGAATGTCCCCGGCATTCAGTTCAGCGAGTTGTTGCCGCGAATCTCCCGGATCGCCGACAAGCTGGCCGTCGTCCGCTCGCTGCACACCGACAACGACCTGCACGATGCCAGCGGCTACGAGGTACTCACCGGTTATCGCTACACGGGGACGAACTCACGGCAAATCAGCCCGACCGATTGGCCCTACTTCGGCTCGGTAGTCAAGCTGCTCAAGCCGAGCCAGAAGCTACCGCCCCTGACGACGGTGTGGCTGCCCGACATCATGCGGCTCAACGAAAACGTGACGCCGGCCGGCCAGACGGGCGGCATCTTGGGCCGGCAGTGGGATCCGGACCGATTCATCGGCGACCCGTCGCGACCCGACTACAAGGTCGAGGGCCTCCGCGTGACGGACATCGCGCCCTTGCGACTCAACCAGCGGATCTCGCTCTTGGAACAAGTGGAGCGGCACTTCAAGTCCGAGGCGACCACTCGCAACGTCGGTTTGTACGACACGTTTCAGGGGCAGGCGTTCGACCTGTTGACGTCCGGCCGCGTGCAGCGGGCCTTCGCCGTGCAGGAAGAGCCGGCCAAAGTCCGCGACCGCTACACCCGCACGCAGTGGGGCCAGACGCTACTTCTCGCCCGCCGGCTGCTCGAGACGGGCGTGCGGCTCGTGCACGTCAACTGGTGTCGCGAACCAGGCGACTCGGCCGTCGACAATCCGATGTGGGACACCCACGCACAGAATGCCGACCGCCTGGAAGACGTGCTCTGCCCGCTCTTTGACACGGGCTTTACCGCCCTGCTGGAAGACCTCGCCATGCGTGGCCTGTTGCACGAAACGCTCGTCGTGGTCATCGGCGAATTCGGCCGCACGCCAAGGATCAACGGAGCGGGCGGGCGCGATCACTGGGGACACGTCTTCAGTTTCGCACTGGCCGGGGCCGGGATCTGCACAGGCCAGGTTTATGGCTCGAGTGACCGCGACGGAGCATACCCCGCCCGCGACGCGGTGACGGCCGCCGATCTGACCGCCACACTCTTTCATTCTCTGGGCATCGATCACGAATCGACTTTCCGCGACGCGGAGGGACGCGAACGCCGGCTGACGCTCGGCTCGCCGATCCGGGCGCTCTTGGGCGGGGGCGTGGCTACGGCCGACCGCACGTTGCCAGGTGGCAGCGTGCTAGGCGCTTCCTTCGACACGAGTCTGTTGCTGGATACCGATTTCGCCCAGCCGTCCGGCCTGTACCCAGTCGATCGCGGCCCCCGGCCGAAGGGTTGGCGAGCCGCTCCGGTGCCGAGCGACGAGGATCATGGCTTCGGCGTGCGGCTGAGTCCTCGCTCCGACGCGGCGAACGCGGGCACGAAGTTCGGCGCCAAGCGCCACGCCCTGATCGGCGTCGGGACGAACGGCGGCGCCGCGACAGTCCGCGTCGCCAGGGGCGAACGGGCGATCCTCGCCCAGGAGATGCGGAACCCGCGGGCCGGCCGCTTCACTTTCGCGGTTGAGGCCTGCATCGCCGGTCGGTCGCGGGCCGCCTGCGAGCTCTTTCAAAAGAACTTCGCCTGCCGGCTAGTGATCTATCGCTTCACGACACCCGACAAAAATCCGCTCCAGCGACAGGAGTTCGGCTCGCTCGCGATCGATCCGCCACTCGTCGTCGGGGACGCACCGGCCTGCTCGACTTTCGAGTTCTCACGCGTGCTCGACGGGGCGGGTCCGGGGCAGAACTTCAGCATCGGCCTGGGCCTGGGCGTCTCGATCGAAGTCGAAAAGACGTCGGAGGGGACGTGGGAAGTCAGCGGCGCGCAGGCACCGGCGCCAGCCGCGCTCTACATCGCCGCCGCCCGTCTCACCTTCGCCAGCCGCACGATTAATGACAAGGTCGTCGCCTGATCCCGCTGTTCGCTCAGGGCCGTCGGGCGCGCCAGCGAGTGATTGCCTGCATGTCGAGCGCCGCATCGGCCTCCATCTGCTCGCGGAGCGTGCGTTTCTGTTCCGGCGTGGCAAGCGAGAGCACCTTCTGCAGCATGAGGGGCCGCGCGCTGCCCTTCGAGTCTCCCTCGACGACCTCGCCGAGAAACACCGTGCGATCACCAATGTCCATCCGTGTTTCGACCCGGCAGTCGAGCCACGCCAACGAATTGCGAAGAATAGGGCTGCCGGTCGCGGCTGTGCCGACGTCGAGACCGGCGAACTTATCGACGTCGCGGCTCGATTGCAGGCCGAACCGCCAAACCAAATCGGACTGCGATTCGTCGAGCAAGTGCACCGCAAACGCGCCCGAGGCGTCGATCAACTTCCAGGTCGCGTGCGTCTTGGCAATGCCCGCGATCACGCGGGGCATCTCCGGGACAATGGACGACGGCGCGACAAACGTCGCCACCAGGCCGGCCCGCTCGCCGTCGTGGGCCGCCGTCACGATCCAGACCTCGCGGTCGACCCGCTCGAACAGGCTGGCGACCTTTTTGAGGTCCATGGAAATGGTCGCAGTGCGGCGGAGCGGTGCCGCTCAGTTCGCGCTACAGTCGAACACCCTCACCTGGGCCCACGTCTCTTTGTTTTCGGCGATGAATCGCAGGTGTGTCTCGCTGACTTGGTAATCGTCGTGGGCCTGGCGGCCGTCGAAGATGATGTGCAGCCCGACGTGAAAGTCTGTCACGTTCACCCCCCGGGTCAGGTCGGGAACGCGCGGGCCAGCCGCGAAATACAGGATGCCAGGAGCCACCTTGAGATACTTGTGACAGTCGGCCACCAGCTTGTCCTGTGCCGCCGGCGACGGATCCTTCAGTGTGAAATAGACCATGTGGGCGATGACGGGGCGGGTCGACGGGGCGGACATTGCGGTGTTCCTTGCGACGGCACGACGAGGCTGGGCGGGCCGGACAAACCCCCGCGCTGGTCACGAGCGATTCTGACGGCGGCTCCCCGGGCCCGCAAGCACGGGCTTCCGCGTGGGCGTCGGCGGATAAAAACGGCAAGTTGACACGCTTCAAACGCGAGGATTAGACTTCGAAAGGGGCTCGCCAACCGCGTGTTGCGCGCATTTTTCTGGGAATTCCGGCGGCTTTTTCTGCCAGCCGTGTGGAATCTGGCGAACGCAAGGCGGTATTAATTGAAGAGGCCGACCGGTCTGTCAGTCTTCCGCGTTTCAAAGCAAGTGCCGGCCCCGCAAACTTTGATCCTTCCACCAAGGAAGCAGGCTGCGCCCTAGGCGAGGACGAACATGAAGCGACAACCGGATTGGAAGCGCGGCTGGTGGTGCCTGGCCGCGATGCTGGCCGTGTGGGCCTACTGCTGGGCGATTGGCCCGATCGCAGTCGACGCCCAGGAGGCCAAAGGCAAGGCCGCCGCTCCGGCGCCCGCCGCCGCCCCTCCTGCCGCCGCGCCAACCTCGACCTCGGAACCGGAAGCGGCCCCGCCACCGAGCAAAAGCGTGCTCGTGTGGTTGATCGAAACCTCCGGGTGGATCGGGGCCGTCCTACTGGTCCTCTCCATCTACTTCGTCGCCAAGATCGTGCACCTCTATTACGACATGCGGATGGAGGTCGCCGCCCCGCCCGAAATTCTGCAGCAGTGCGAGACCCTGCTCAAAGCCAAAGACTTCATGGGCGTCTACAAGCTGGTGAAGGGGGACGACTCGTTCTTCAGCACCGTGCTGACGGCGGGCCTGGCCGAATTGCCGCAAGGACTCGTCGAAGCCCGCGACGCCATGGAGCGCGTGGGCGAAACGCTCGTCGTCGAAATGGAAACCAAGATCAGCATGCTGGCCGTCGTCGGCACGCTGGGGCCGATGATCGGCCTCTTGGGAACGCTCAAGGGAATGATCGCCAGTTTCAGCGCGATCGCCATGTCGGATACGCAGCTCAAGGCCAGCCAGGTGGCCGGCGGAATTTCCGAAGCGCTCGTGCTCACCTTTGAAGGAGTCGGGCTCGCCGTGCCCGCGATCTTCTTCTTTGCCGTATTTCGCAATAAGGTTTCGTCGATCAGCACGGCCACCATGCTGGCGGCCGACGAATTTATCCGCCGCACGAACGCCCTCTTGCGAGCCAAGCCAACGACGGGGCCGATGGGGCCGACGACCGGCTGACGGAATTCCCGCGAGACGACTGCAGGCAGCCCGGCGGCGGACTGCTCCACGGTTCACGGACGATCGATTCGGAAGATCGGTATGGCTCACTCCCCCCTGGATATGTCCACGGCGCAGCCGAACCTGACGCCGCTGTTGGACATGGTCTTTCAGCTGATCACGTTCTTCATGCTCGTGATCAACTTCAAGGATGCGGCCCTCGATCAATCGCTGCAGCTTCCGGTGTTGGGATCGGCCCGCCCGCTCGACACCAAGGGGCAGGAAGACCTGCTGGTCCTCAACATCGACGCCGAGGGGCGGCTGAAGGTCTACGGCGTGCCGCGGGAGGTGCAGTCCTACATCGCCGACGAAGCGCGGCAGGAAGAAGCCCGCCTCAAGACCAAGGGGACGCCGCTTAAGGCGGGCGAAGAGCTGCCGACGATGGTGGTGATCCGCGCTGACCGGACGACTCCGTTCAAACTGCTCAACGACATCATCAAGACGTGTCAGAAGCACAACTATCGCAAGTTCGCGCTCAAGGCCATGAATCGGCGGGAGGGACCCTGACATGCGTCGCCGCCGCCGCCTCTCGCGCGCCCTGACCGACGTCGAGCTGAACCTGGCATCGATGCTCGATATGGCCTTTCAGCTGCTGGCGTTTTTCATCCTCACATTTCGGCCCTCGCCGATCGAAGGACAGCTTTCGCTGCATCTGCCGCCGGCCGTCCCGGTCACGAACGTGCAGACCGAGCGCACCGACGTCACCGAGGCCGCCGACGCCGGCGGCACGATCGCCAAGACGCTCGAAGTCAGCGTGTTCGCCGACAACAGCGGCAACGTGTTGAAGGTGCAGGTCGGACTGCGGACCGCCTTTTTGGGTCCAGCCGACACGGGCAATCTCCACAAGCTCGACCAGAAGCTGCACGAGGCTTTCGCCTTCGAGGGCAGCCCGTTCGAGCAGATTGTGATCCGCGTCGCTCCGAACCTGAAGTACGAAGAGCTGATGAAAGTGATCGACGTCTGCACGCGGCAGAAAACAGCCGACGGGCAGATGCTGCATAAGATCAGCTTTGTCGAGATGTCCGGAACCGAACAGGCCAAGTGAGCCGAACGATGCGCCGTCGACGCAGTCGCACACGTGCTTTCGGTCCGTTCGCCTCCAATCCAACGTCGGCCCTCATGCGGCTCGGCACGCTCTTGATCGTGCTGGGGCTGATTTACTCGTGGGCCAGCAAGCCCCAGTCGTGGCGCTGGCTGGAAGACAACGCCCCGGGCGCGGCCGACGGTCAGATGGCGCTGGCCGAAATGGGGCCGTCGAGCGGCGGCCCGTCAACCGAAGGCACGCCCGTCGCCAAGCCGGCTGTAGACGAAACAGTCGTCGCCGCGCCGACCGACGTCGACCCGGCCGAGCGGGAGCAGGCACAACATCTCTTCGAGGCAGTCTCGGACAAAACCGTGCTTGCCCCGGAAGAAATGGCCGCGTACTGGCGGCTAATGAAATGGACCCGCGCACAGACGTTCGCCGCGATGGACCATCGCGCGGCCCGCGACGTGCCCCGCCTGGGGCTTCTCGAACAGCCGGAACGTTATCGGGGCCACTTGCTGCGGCTGCGGCTGCACATCCTGCGAATTCTGGATTGGGAAGCGCCCAAGAATTCGGCCGACGTGAAGCGGGTGTACGAGGCCTGGGGCTGGACCGATCAGTCGAACTCGCTCTATGTTTGCGCGTTCACCGAACTGCCTGCCGGCATGAAAACAGGTGAGTCGCAGCACGAAGAGGGCGTCTTCGTCGGCTACTTCCTCAAGGACCTCGGCTTCCAGGCCCTCATGCGCAATCATGCGGCCCCATTGTTGGTGGGACGGATGCAGCGCGCGGAGTCGTCTGCCCCGGCACCGCTGGTCGCCGAGTCCGACTGGCACTGGCTG
>Ga0209624_10004186_pt1 | contig 9973 bp, 6 predicted proteins | sample JacPinW_OM2H0_O1_FD_188565 | JGI IMG/M metagenome (GOLD analysis project Ga0209624, IMG submission 188565) | Forest soil microbial communities from Algoma, Ontario, Canada - Jack Pine, Ontario site 1_JW_OM2H0_O1 (SPAdes) (version 2) | ecosystem: Environmental > Terrestrial > Soil > Boreal... | reverse complement strand
GCCCCACCCTTCTGCAACGCTTCGCGCAAAGCCATGCGGGCAGCGATTTCGAAGGCGAGCGCCGACGAGTCCACCTCGTGGAACTTGCCGTCAATCAGCGACACTTTCAGATCGACCACCGGGAAGCCGGCGAGCACGCCGGACCCGAGCACCGATTCCAAGCCCTTCTCGACGCCGGGGACGAATTCCTTCGGCACGGCGCCGCCGACGATCTCGTTCTCGAAGACGAAGTTCTCGCCGCCCGGAGGCAGCGGTTCGGCCACGATCTTGACTTCGGCATACTGACCGGAGCCGCCGGTCTGCTTCTTGTGCGTGTAAGTGATCGTCGCCGGCCGGGTCAGCTTCTCGCGATAGGCCACCTGCGGCGCGCCGATATTGGCATCGACCTTATAGGTGCGCTTGAGGATATCCACCTTGATGTCGAGATGGAGCTCGCCCATGCCTTTGATGATGGTCTGCCCCGATTCCTGATCGGTGTGCACACGGAACGACGGATCCTCGGCCACGAGCTTGGCCAGCGCCACGCCCAGCTTCTCCTGGTCGGCCTTTGACTTCGGCTCGATCGCGATCTCGATGACCGGATCGGGGAATTCCATCTTCTCCAGGATCACGGCCTTCTGCGGATCGCACAGCGTATCGCCGGTGCGCACATCCTTCAGGCCCGCCAGCGCAACGATGTCGCCCGCATAGGCCTCTTTGATGTCCTCGCGGTTGTTCGCATGCATCAGCAGCATGCGGCCGACGCGCTCCTTGCGGTCCTTGGTCGAATTGATCACGCCCGTGCCGCTCTCGAGCCGGCCCGAATAGATGCGGCAGAAGGTGATCGTGCCGACGAACGGGTCGTCCATGATCTTGAAGGCGAGAAGCGACATCGGCTCGGTGTCGATCGGCTTGCGCTCGACCTCCACGCCCTTGGAATCGATGCCTTTCACCGGCGGCACGTCCACCGGCGACGGCAGATAATCAACCACGGCGTCGAGGAGCGGCTGCACGCCCTTGTTCTTGAACGCCGAGCCGCACAGCACCGGAAAGAAGGCGCCGGTGATGGTTGCCTTGCGGATGAGCCGCTTCAGCGTCTCGACATCAGGCTCTTTGCCCTCGAGATAGGCTGCCATTACGTCGTCATCGAGCTCGACGGCGGCTTCCACGAGCTTCTCGCGGTATTCCTTCGCCAGCTCGGCAAGATCAGCCGGAATCTCGACGTCGTGATATTTCGCGCCCAGCGTCTCTTCGTCCCACACGACGCCAACCATGCGGACGAGGTCGACGAGGCCCTTGAACTGACTCTCAGCACCAATCGGCAACTGAATGGCGACCGGCCTGGCGCCGAGGCGATCGACGATGTCCTTCAGGCACTGAAAGAAGTCAGCGCCGATCTTGTCCATCTTGTTGCAGAAGACGATGCGCGGGACGTCGTAGCGGTCGCCCTGGCGCCACACCGTCTCGGTTTGCGGCTCAACGCCCTGGTTGGAGTCGAGCACGCATACCGCGCCGTCGAGCACGCGCAGCGAACGCTCCACCTCGATGGTGAAATCGACGTGGCCGGGCGTATCGATGATGTTGAGGCGCTTGCCGTTCCAGAACGCGGTCGTCGCGGCCGACGTGATGGTGATGCCGCGCTCCTGCTCCTGCTCCATCCAATCCATGGTGGCGGCGCCTTCATGCACCTCACCAATCTTGTGGCTCTTGCCGGTGTAATAGAGGACGCGCTCGGTCGTGGTGGTCTTGCCGGCATCGATGTGCGCCATGATGCCGAAGTTCCGATAGTCTTCGATCGCGTGTGTACGGGCCATTGGGAAAATTCCTTCGCTGTCGCTTACCAGCGATAGTGCGAAAAGGCGCGGTTGGCTTCCGCCATCCGGTGGGTGTCTTCGCGCTTCTTGACGGCGTTCCCGCGGTTGTTCGATGCGTCGAGCAACTCGGCGGAAAGCCGCTCGGTCATCGTCTTTTCGTTGCGCTCGCGCGCGGCGGCGATGATCCAGCGAATGCCGAGCGCCTGGCGCCGGGAAGTCCGCACTTCGACCGGCACCTGATAGGTGGCGCCGCCGACGCGGCGGGACCGCACCTCGATCGACGGCATCACATTGTCGAGCGCCTGCTCGAAAACGCCGATCGGATTCGCGCGGGTCTTGCCCTCGATCATATCGAGCGCGCCATAGACGATGCCCTCGGCCACCGACTTCTTGCCGGCATGCATGACCGAGTTCATGAACTTCGTGACCACGACGTTGCCGAATTTCGGGTCCGGCAGGATTTCGCGTTTGTCGGCGCTGTGACGGCGGGACATCGGTGTCTTCCTTATTTCGGACGCTTGGCGCCGTACTTGGAACGGCGCTGCTTACGGTTCTTCACGCCTTGGGTGTCGAGCACGCCGCGCAGGATGTGGTAGCGCACGCCCGGCAGATCCTTCACGCGGCCGCCGCGGATCATCACCACCGAGTGCTCTTGCAGGTTATGGCCCTCGCCCGGGATGTAGCCAATCACCTCGAAGCCGTTGGTCAGGCGCACCTTCGCGACCTTGCGCAGCGCCGAGTTCGGCTTCTTCGGCGTCGTCGTATAGACGCGCGTGCAGACGCCGCGCTTTTGCGGGCTCTGCTGCAAAGCCGGCACTTTTTTCTTCGCATGCTGCACCACGCGCGGCTTGCGAATGAGCTGATTGACCGTCGGCATTCGTTGTCTGCTCCAAGACCGGGCTTGCGCCCCATGAGACCGGGCTCGCGCCCATTGCATTCGAAAACAGGGCTTGCGCCCTTTCGTGGCTTCACGGGCTCGCGCCCTTTGGCCTGAACTCTTCCGGGCTCACGCCCGCGCGCGCGAATACGTTCGCGCAAACGACAGCGCGCCATCCGCTTTCGAAAGCGGAAGGGCGCTGTAAATTCGCAGAGGACCGCAGAGCTCATCGCCCGCGGTCGTGCGCCTCAGTCAACCTGACTTTGCGTCGTCAGAGGCAGCGTTTGAGCTTCCTTCGTCGAGGCGTCGCGCCCGATCCGACGAGCCAGAAAGTAAAAACTTTCAATGGCTTATGCTGGACCCGGCATGCCGTTCCGACGGGCGAAGCTCACCGCCTGCCGTAAAGTGCGCGCTATTTATCGGCCATACCGTGTGAAGTCAAGCAGATATGGTCACGAAAGTGCGATGGCACAAGCGTTTTTGCTTTTTGCTTGGGTCACGCCGGCTCCATCCCTTTGGCGCGGATGATGCGGACCGCCTCGGGGGAAGCGAGAAAGCGGACAAACGCATCGCCTCGGCTGCGAGGGGCGGCCGGCGCAAAACCCGCTGAATACATCACATAATTAACGAGCGCTTCGGGTAACGGCCCGACCAGATGCGCGCCTTCCACCGGCTGATTTTCGATGATCTGCTGCATTCCGATCTCGGCCTCGCCGCTGGCGACGACCTCGCCCACGGGGCGGCCGATGGCGAATATGGTCTTGTCCTTCATCTCCTCGGTCAGCCCCAGGCGCTGCAAAAGCTCGGCCACGTAGAGGCCGCTCGGGCCTTTGCTGTACGAAATTGCCTGCGCGTTGCGCAGCACCGCTTTGAAAGATTCGACGCTGCCGATGTCGGGTTCGGCGACGCCCGTGCGCACCATCACGCCGACGAGCGAGCGCACGATATCGGTGACCGTACCGGCCGCGATCTTGTCCGCCGCCACCAGCGCGTCGATGGCGGAACGCGGCAGCAAGGCGAGATCGAACGCGGCCCCCGCCTCGATCGCGGCCTGCATATCGCGCGTCAGGCCGAACTGGATCGAGATTTGGTGGCCGGTCGCCGCTTCAAACAGCGGCAGGGCTTCTGTCAAGAAGCGCCGCATGGCGCCGCCGCTGATGACGTTGATGTCCGACATGTCTCCGCCGTACCGGCCAGGGTAAACTACAGCTTACGCAGCTTTCCTTGCACTGTCTTTGAGCAGGCCGAGGCGCAGGAGGCTTTCGCCAGTGGCCACGACTGCATCCTCGCGCGAACGTGGCGCCCAGGCCAGAAGCCGCCTCGCCTTCTCGCTGCTGCCATTCTTGCGCTTGCCGAGCTCCGGCAGAATTTGGCGCACCGAGGAATCGAAGACGGCGACCAGATGCACGAGCCAGTTGGGAACCTCGCGGGTGGGCACGCGTCTGGCGGCCCGTCCGAGACGGCTTTTGAGAACCCCGGCCACCTCGCGGATCGTCATGAAATCGCCAGCAGTTGCAAGAAAGCGCTCGCCCTTCGCCGCAGGATCGGTCATGGCGCGAATGTGCAGATCGGCGACATCGCGCACATCGACGGCACCGAAAAACAGCCGCGGACAGCCGGGCACGGCACCGTCCATCAGCTGCTTCACCAGGAGGATCGGCGCTGAATAGCTCGCGCCAAGAACCGGACCAAAGACCATCACCGGATTGACGACAGAGAGCTCCAGCGCTCCGCCCTCCCCACCGATAAAATCCCACGCGGCGCGCTCGGCCAGCGTCTTCGACTTTGGGTAGGGGACGATGTTACGCCCGTGCGGATCAGTCCAATCGGTCTCGTCGAACGGCTTCTGCTGCGGCGGATGCCCATAGCCGATCGCGGCGAACGACGAGGTGAGCACCACGCGTTTGACGCCGGCGTCGCGGGCCGCGCGCAACACGCGCAGCGTCCCATCGCGCGCCGGTACGATCAGCTCGTCTTCGTGCTTGGGAGCGCGCGCCGGCAATGGCGAGGCAACGTGCAGAACGTAATCGCAGCCCGCGACGGCTTCGCGCCAGCCGGCGTCCCGTGTGAGATCGGCCGCGAAAAACGCCAACCGCTCGCCCGCCTCGGCGCCGGCTTGCTGGAGCATGGCACGTACGCCGGCCTCGCGGTCGAGGCTCCGCACCGTCGTGCGCACCTGGTGCCCGCCGGCCAGGAGCTGCGCGATGCAATAGCTGCCGATAAAGCCCGATCCGCCCGTCACCAGCACAACACTCATCATCGCCTCCGATCCCGCCGACGGCTTTCGATATGGCGTTTTGGAAATCAAAGTGAATGCCGGCAAAAAGTGAAAGGCCGCCGGCTGGCGGCCTTTCGTAGCTACAAGATCTGCGCTCGGACGTCAGCTGCCGAGAAAGCGCAGCGTCTGCTCCACGAATTCGCGATGATACTGGAAGATACCGCCGTGTCCGGCATTCGGGAAGATACTCAGCTCGGCATGGGGCAGCGCCTCGAAGAGCGCGAACGAATTGACCGTCGGCACCATGATGTCGTTGTCGCCGTTGGCGACGAGTGCCGGCTGCTTGATCGCGCTCAGCGCTCTGTTGGCGCCAGAGCCTTTGCCCCATTGGATGATGGCTGCGGTCTGCGCCTGCGTGGTCTCGCCGCTGGCAGCCGGATCGCGATCGTTCTGGCGCGCTTGCAGCCGCCAAAGAAACGCATCCGCGGCCGCCTGGCTCGCCTGTGTCTGCGAGAAGAACAGGAAGTGCTTGGGGTGCTTCTTTTGCTCCGCAGCTTTCGCAAAGGCGTCTTGCAAGATGGCGCCGAGATTGCTGGTGCCCTTGCCTCCCGCAGGACCAGTGCCGGCAAAAACCACTCGGCGCACCAGCTCTGGCCGGTCGTGCGCAATCACTTGCGCGATGAAGCCGCCGAGCGAAAAGCCGACCAGATCGACTTGAGCTGGTCCGAGCGCCTCGATGAAGGCGATCGCGTCCTTCGCCATCGCGTCGACGTTATCCGGCGTTTTGCCGGTTGAGCGGCCGACGCCGCGATTGTCGAAAATGATCGCCCGGTGTTGCCGCGCCACCCCTTCAACGACGGCCGGATCCCAATCATCCAGCACGCCCGTGAAGTGTTGGAGAAAGACGACCGGCGGGCCGCCGGCGTCGCCGATGACCCGGTAAGCGAAGTCGGCGCCGGCCACATTGACGGTCTTGGTCGGGGCCTCGTTAAACGTGGTCGCCATTGTGATTTCCTTTCTTCGTCCGAAGGTTAGAGAGAGGTTTGCGCAAACGGCGGGAAGATTGGCAGGTTTGATAACGATCGTTATATAACGTACGTTATCTTACAATCCAATGACGCCTCGGGGCGGCTCACAGGGACGTGACCGAGAGAGGAAACGAATGCGTTATCGGGCGGATCAGAAAGCGAATGCGCGCGCGGCTTTATTGCAGTCGGCCACCAGGGCGCTGCGCCAATCCGGTTTCAACGGCATCGGCGTCGACGCACTGGCGGCTTCGGCCGGCGTCACCTCGGGCGCGTTCTATTCGAATTTTTCCGGCAAAGAGGCGTTGCTGAAAGAGGTGATCGACGCCAACCTCGGCCAGCCTTTCATCGATACGGACTCGGGTACCGCGGCCCAGCGGCGCCGGCGCCTTAAGGACTATCTGAAAATGTACATCAGCGGCGCCCATCGCGCCGATGCGGCGAACGGATGCGTCATGCCGGCCTTGAGCGCAGACGTGGCGCGGTCGAGCGACACAGTGCGCGAGATCTATCGGCAGCGGATGCGAGAGCTGATTGCCAAGACCGCACGCGTCGTCGGCGGAGACGTCGGCGTTGCGGAGAGCCGGGCTTGGACCGTTGTGGCGCTAATGGTCGGCGCCGTCTCGGTGGCGCGCGCGCTGCCGGAGGGTGATGAGGCAGAGCGCGTGCTCGACGCCGCGCTGCAGCAGGCAGTCGCCGTGATCGATGGCGCGGAGGCGACAAAAACAGCCGGCTGAAAACAAAAGGGCCGCCCATGGGCGGCCCTCTCGCATGTCTCGATTTGCCGACGCTTACTCGGCGGCCGGCAGAGCCGCCGGCTCGGTCGGAGGCGCCGACGCCTTCGCCGCCGCTTCCTTCTCGCGCTCGGCGAGAATGAGCTGGTCGCGCTTGAGTGCGACTTCGCGCAGCCGGTTCATCATCGCGCCGGTGCCGGCCGGGATCAGGCGACCGACGATGACGTTCTCCTTGAGACCGTCGAGCGTGTCGGCCTTGCCGCCGACCGCGGCCTCGGTGAGCACGCGCGTCGTCTCCTGGAACGAAGCCGCGGAGATGAACGAACGCGTCTGCAGCGAGGCCTTGGTGATGCCGAGCAACACCGGGTGCCCGACCGCCGGCTTCTTGCCTTCGGCTACGGCACGGGCGTTGACCTCGTCCATCTCGACCTTGTCGACCTGTTCGCCCTGGATCAGGTCGGTCTCGCCGGAGTCCTCGATCTCCACCTTCTGCAGCATCTGGCGAACGATCACCTCGATGTGCTTGTCGTTGATGCCGACGCCCTGCAGCCGATAGACCTCCTGGATCTCGTTGACGAGGTAGCCGGCCAGCTCCTCGACGCCTTTGATCGCCAGGATGTCGTGCGGCGCCGGGTTGCCTTCGACGATGAAGTCGCCCTTCTCGATGACGTCGCCATCCTGCAAGTGGATGTGCTTGCCTTTGGGAACGAGATATTCCCTCGGTTCCTCGCTCTTGTCGGTCGGCTCGATGGTGATGCGCCGCTTGTTCTTGTAGTCGCGGCCGAAGCGGATCGTTCCGGAGGTCTCGGCGATGACCGCCGATTCCTTCGGACGCCGGGCCTCGAACAACTCGGCGACGCGCGGCAGACCGCCGGTGATGTCGCGGGTCTTGGCGCTCTCGGTCGGGATACGCGCGATCACATCGCCCGCCTTCATCTTCGCGTCGGGATCGACCGAGATGATGGCGTCGACCGCCAGCATGTAGCGGGCGTCGCCACCGCGGGCGAGCTTGAGGATCTTGCCGTCCTTGCCCTTGATCACCAGCGCCGGACGCAGGTCCTGCTGGCCGCGGGCGGAGCCCGAGCGCCAATCGATGACCACGCGCTTGGCGATGCCGGTCGACTCGTCGAGCGTCTCGGTCATCGACTGACCTTCGACCAGATCCTCGAAACCGACGCTGCCTTCGACTTCGGTCATGATCGGCCGGGTGTACGGATCCCACTCGGCGATACGCTGGCCACGCTTGATGTGGTCGGCATCGTTGATCTTGAGACGCGCGCCATACGGGATGCGGTGCACAGCCCGTTCGGTACCATCCGGATCGAGCACGGCGACGATCAGGTTGCGGCTCATCGCGATCAGCTCGCCGTCCGAATTCCGCGCCACGTTCAGATTCTTGATCTTCACGGTGCCTTCGAAGTTCGACTCGACGAACGATTGCTCGGAGATCTGCGCCGCGCCACCGATATGGAACGTGCGCATGGTGAGCTGCGTGCCCGGCTCGCCGATCGACTGAGCGGCGATGACACCCACCGCCTCGCCCATGTTCACGGGCGTGCCGCGGGCGAGATCGCGCCCGTAGCACATGCCGCAAACGCCCGGCTGGGTATCGCAGGTGAGGACCGAACGGATGCGCACCTCTTGCACGCCGGCGGTGACGATCTTGTCGACCTCCGGCTCGCCGAGCAGCGTGCCGTTCGGCACCACGATCTCGTTGCTGGTCGGATCGCGCACATCTTCGGCCGTAGTGCGGCCGAGGATGCGAGTCGCCAGCGACGCCACCACGGTGCCGGCGTCGATGATCGCCCGTACCTTGATGCCCCGGGTGGTGCCGCAATCCACTTCGGTGATGATGCAGTCCTGCGCCACGTCGACGAGACGCCGGGTCAAGTAACCGGAGTTCGCCGTCTTCAGCGCGGTGTCGGCCAGACCCTTACGGGCGCCGTGCGTCGAGTTGAAGTACTCGAGCACCGAGAGCCCTTCCTTGAAGTTGGAAATGATCGGGGTCTCGATGATCTCACCGGACGGCTTGGCCATGAGGCCGCGCATGCCGGCGAGCTGGCGCATCTGCGCGGGCGAGCCGCGCGCGCCGGAGTGCGCCATCATGTAGATCGAGTTGACCTGGGATTCCTGGCCCTTCTCGGCCGCCGGCCGGGCCGCCGAGATTTCCTTCATCATCGCTTCGGCGATCTTTTCGGTGCACTTCGACCAGGCGTCGACCACCTTGTTGTACTTTTCGCCTTGGGTGATCAGGCCGTCATTGTACTGCTGCTCGAAGTCTTTGACCTGCTCGCGCGTATCCTCGACGATCTTCCGCTTGGTGTGCGGCACGACCATGTCGTCCTTGCCGAAGGAGATGCCGGCCTTGAATGCATGATGGAAGCCGAGCGCCATCACGCGGTCGCAGAAGATGACGGTCTCCTTCTGCCCGCAATGGCGATAGACGGTATCGATCATGTTGGAGATTTCGCGCTTCGTCATCAGCTTGTTGACGAGGTCGAACGAAATCTTCGGCTGCTTCGGCAGCACTTCGCCCAGAATGGCGCGGCCGGGCGTGGTCTCGTACCACTTGCGGTAAGGCGTGCCTTCGTCGTCGACGCCTTGATAGCGGTACTTGATCTTGCTGTGCAGCGCGACGGCCTTCTCGTGCAGCGCATGCTCGATTTCGCTCAGGTTGCGATAGAAGCCTTGCACGATGTTGCTCTTCTTCGGATCGGCCTCGATGTCCTTCTCCGAATGCAGCTCAAGCTTCCACTGCCCGGGCGCGTTGTCCGCGAGCAGCGAGAGGTAATAGAGACCGAGCACGATGTCCTGCGACGGCACGATGATCGGCGAGCCGTTGGCCGGATGCAGGATGTTGTTGGTCGACATCATCAGCACGCGCGCTTCGAGTTGCGCTTCGAGCGACAGCGGAACGTGCACGGCCATCTGGTCGCCGTCGAAGTCGGCGTTGAACGCGGCGCAGACCAACGGATGCAGCTGGATCGCCTTGCCTTCGATCAGGACCGGCTCGAACGCCTGAATGCCGAGGCGGTGCAGCGTCGGCGCACGGTTGAGCAGCACCGGATGCTCGCGGATCACCTCGTCGAGGATGTCCCAAACCTCCGGCTTCTCCTTCTCAACGAGCTTCTTCGCCTGCTTCACCGTGGTCGACAGGCCCTTGGCGTCGAGCCGCGAATAGATGAACGGCTTGAACAATTCGAGCGCCATCTTCTTCGGCAGGCCGCACTGATGCAGCTTCAGCTCCGGACCGACCACGATCACCGAACGGCCGGAATAGTCGACGCGCTTGCCGAGCAGGTTCTGCCGGAAGCGGCCCTGCTTGC
>Ga0209624_10004184_pt1 | contig 9975 bp, 13 predicted proteins | sample JacPinW_OM2H0_O1_FD_188565 | JGI IMG/M metagenome (GOLD analysis project Ga0209624, IMG submission 188565) | Forest soil microbial communities from Algoma, Ontario, Canada - Jack Pine, Ontario site 1_JW_OM2H0_O1 (SPAdes) (version 2) | ecosystem: Environmental > Terrestrial > Soil > Boreal... | reverse complement strand
GTATCTATTTCTATCCAGGCTCCACTTAAGACAACGGGAGGCTGATCATTAATGTTATTTATCTTATTTCACCAGTCATATCGGCTACTAATTTTCTTTGCTCTTCCGTTGCTGTAGCACCCCGATTTATAAGAAGCTCAGCGATATCATATTGCCTATTTTCAATAGCATACTCTAAGGGAGTTGTACGGGGAGCACCGTAACCCTGATTAAACCTGTTTAGATAAGAAGGAAACTCTTCAATGAGATTCCTAACGCTACGTATATTTCCCTCATCAATCCAGTGGCTATAATATTCGCCAGGTCTAGTAGCATGCAATGCGACTGTGCTCATCAACAGCATAACTAAGGTTAATATAATTTTTTTCTTATTGTAATTCATAAAAATTCTCCTTATTTCAGGCTTAACGCCTCTTTATACAAACATTGTTCCTAATTGTATTATAGCAGGTAAAAAGGCCTATTCTCAAGAGATTGGAACAGATCAAAAAGCCCATGGGGGCTACTAAAGGGCTAGAGATTCATCTACTATACGAACCCGCTCAATTTTTAATGCTTTACCTGTATGCGTATCTATTTCTATCCAGGCTCCACTTAAGACAACGGGAGGCTGGTCATCAACGATAAAACGGCTTGGCATCTGCGTGAGAAAGTTTTGAAGAACCGACTCTTTTTTCATACCGAGCATAGAGTTTAGCGAGCCGACCATACCAAGATCGGTTATAAATGCGGTACCGCCTGGCAATATGCGCTCATCTGCCGTTTGAATATGGGTATGGGTGCCCACTAAGCCGCTAATGCGCCCATCAAAAAAGTAGGCCATGCCCCCTTTCTCTGACGTCGCTTCTGCATGAAAATCGATAAGAATAGTGCGGGTTTTATCGCGCAAGAAAGTTAAGATCGATTCCGTAGTTCGAAATGGGCAATCTAAGTGTTCTTTCATAAAAACGCGCCCTTGCACATTCACAATCGCAACCGGGTGCCCTTTGACGTCTATGATCGTAGCGCCAGAGCCAGGGCATTCTGCGGGAAAGTTAGCAGGCCGCAAGAGATCTTTGTTGCTTGCAAAATAGGGGAAAATATCTTTTTTGTCCCAAATGTGATTGCCAGAAGTAACCACATCAACTTTGATATGCTTAAAATAATCCATGATTGCCGGCGTGATACCACGTCCATCAGCACAATTTTCACCATTAACTATCACCGCATCAATTTTATGCTCTTGCCTGAGATGAGGCAGATGCTTTTGCAACATTGCGCGCCCGATTGCACCAACCACATCACCAATAAATAATATTCGAAGATTCATAGATATTCTCGCGCTTAACGTGCATACTCAACAGAGCGTTTTTCACGAATCACATTTACTTTAATCTGACCCGGGAAGCTCATCTCTTGTTCAATCTTGCGTGCAATATTGTGTGCCAGCATATTTGTCTTTTCATCATCCATCATCTCTTCTTCCACAATAATGCGCACTTCACGGCCTGCTTGCAATGCGTATGCTTTTTTAATGCCATCAAATGAGGTGGCAATCTCTTCTAGCTTTTCAAGCCGCTTGATATAGGCCGCCAGTGTTTCACGCCGTGCTCCTGGCCGTGATGCAGAGATGGTATCTGCAATTACTACCAAGATTGCATAGACTGATGTGAACGGCACTTCTTCATGGTGCGCTGCAATTGCATTCACAATAATAGAATCTTCGCCACAACGTTTTGCCATGTCGCCACCAATTTTTGCGTGTGGCCCTTCCACTTCAGCAGTCACCGCTTTACCAATATCATGGAGCAGCCCAGCGCGCAGTGCAATCGTGCCATCCAAACCAAGCTCTTCAGCAATCATCCGCGCGAATAAACCAACTTCGCGGCTGTGATCTAACACGTTTTGCGAGTATGACGTTCTGAAATAGAGCTTACCAAGCGCGGTAACAATCTCAGGGTGAATTCCCTGCAGATTAAACTCGAGCACCACTTCGCGGCCATACTCTTGAATATTTTCTTCCAACTCTTTTTCACATTGCGTAACCGTCTCTTCAATGCGCGTCGGATTGATGCGGCCATCAAGAATTAAGCGCTCAAGGGTGCGGCGTGCAATTTCTCTTCTGATCGGGTTAAAGCCTGAGATGGTAATAATTTCTGGCGTTTCACCAATCACAAATTCCATGCCGGTAGCCATTTCCAATGATTTAATGTTGCGGCCTTCTTTACCAATAATACGGCCTTTCATTTCATCGTTAGGCAGATGCACCACACTCGATGAGTGGGAAGCAACTTGATCGGCAGTATAGCGCTGCATTGCGGTGGCAACGATCTGGATCGATTTTTCTTTAGCAACATGGCGCGCATCCTCTTCAACTTTTTGGACCCACTTTTGCGTAGAAAGACGCACTTCATCCTCAAGGGTATTAATGAGCGCTTGTTTTGCGTCTTCTTTGGTCATGCTGCTGATGCGTTCTAACTTGCTAATCAGTTCGGTATAAACACCTTTGAGTTTTGTTTCGCTTATGCGTAATGCATCTTCCATGCGTGAAAGATTACGCTCTTTTTGTTGCAACTCTCGTTTGAGCTCATCATTATCGTGCTCTTTTTTTTCGATCGCTTCATAGCGTGTGTTGAGCTTTGCTTGCTGGCGATCGAGGTCAGCGCGATCACGTTTCATCTCAAATTCGAAATCACTTCTTTTTTTGTAGACCTCATCTTTTACTTTCAGTAATGCTTCACGTTTTTCATTTTCGATTTCACGTTTAGCATTCTTGAGTTTCTCTTGCGCATCGTGCAACAATGCTTGGGCAAGTGAAGATTTTTTTCGGCTATAAAATAATAAAAGCGCACTGGTAATAATTCCACCGATGCCAATAGCATTAAAAATGAAGGGAAGTGTTATCATGATAAAATTCCTAAATACTTAAATACCTAAATATAAACAATACAAAAAAGTATGTTATGAGTGTATTGTATCACATTTAGCGGTATTACGAACAGTTTGAAAAATATAAAAAAGCCAATGAAGCGCTCAACAGCCTTTATAGGTCGTTGTTTTTGCGTTCAGTTCTGCCGCGGTCGAACGGGAAAACCGTTCAGCACAAGTCAGATAAATTTTTAAATGAGTTTAAAGAGCTTTTCTCTTTTTACTCAGTTTCTTTAAAAGAGCGTAATGGAGCTAAACACTCATGATCTATGCGATCAGCAAGCTTCGCTTGACGCTGTTGCGTATCGGTTATTGCTGACTCGAGCGAAATAATTTTGCTTGCCATCTGTAAAGCAGCAAGTACTGCAACACGTTTTTCTTCCACATGAGAAGCTTTGCTTGCAATATCTTTAATAATGCTATCAACAAGCTGGGCTGCTTTTTGGACCGCTTGCGCAGACTCATCGCTGACCACACTATAGTGTTCGCCAAAAATAGATAATTTATAACTTGTTTTCATACTAGCTTTGGCTTTCAACTAATGAATCGAGACTTTTTATCAAGTCATCAACAACAATGCGGGTGAGCTCTTTTTCTTGCTTAAGCTCATCCAGACGATGAGAATCTTTTTGCAGCGACCCTTCCACTGCGAGTAGCTTGCTGCTCAATTGGCTATTTTCTTCACCAACTTGAGCAAGCTCTTGGGCGAGATTGGCATTTTCCGTTTTCAATTCAGCATTTTCTGTTTTAAGCTTATTAATTAGTTCTACTAAGCTCGTAATTTTTTCTTCTAATATTTTTAGTGCATCCATTATTTCCACCCTCTTTTTTTACTGCTAATACTAAGGGTAAGATAAATGAACGCACTCAATAAAGTCAACAATTGCTAAAATTATTTCTGTGCTATCGATACTAGTTGTGCAAAGGCCTGCGGCTCACAAATTGCTAACTGGCTGAGCATTTTTCGATTTAATGCAACCTCAGCATTTTTAAGTCCCGAAATGAAGCGGTTATAGGAGAGCCCGTGCGCTACGGTTGCTGCTTTGATACGAGCAATAAACAAACCGCGCATATCACGCTTTTTGAGCTTTCTGCCTTTAAAAGCAAAAGCCATTGCGCGTGTTAACGTTTCTTTGGCACGCATAAATACATTTTTGCGCTGTCCCCAATACCCTTTTGTCTTTTTTAATAATCGTTTGTGACGCTTCTTTACAACCGTCCCGCGTTTAACTCGTGTCATTTTTTTGCTCCAAGAATCTTTATACTATTTAAAAACTAATTAGCCGTTGGGTAACATTCTTGAAATTCGCGTAACATCAACGGCGCTTACATATGCTCTCTGGCGCAAATCTCTTCTACGTTTTGCACTTTTTTTGGTGAGTAAATGGCGACGAAAAGCTTTTGCTCTTTTGATCAACCCTTTACGGATTTTTTTAAATCTCTTCTTTGCTGAAGAGCGTGTTTTCATTTTTGGCATAACGAACCTTGCAATTATTTAACATGCTTTAAAAAGTAGATACGAGACCACAAAGAGCCCATACGGGTATCGGTCTCTTGGCCTAAATTTTTTAACAAATCAAGATCTTCAAAAACTTTTTGCACTTTGTCAAAAAGTTCAGTGCCACGCTCCAGTTTTGTTGCATTCTCGCGGCCCTTGAAAAATAGTGTAACCTTTACCCGTTTGCCATCTTTAAGAAAGTCGATAGCCTGGCGCATCTTGGTCTGGAAATCATGTTCACCAATTTTAGGCGTCATCTTGATCTCTTTAACCTGAATAACTTTTTGATGCTTTTTTGCCTCATGCTGTTTTTTCTTCTTTTCGTAGAGTGACTTACCAAAATCCATGATCTTGGCCACCGGAACTCCTTCGCGCCCTTCTTCAGCAATGATTACTAAATCTAAGGAAGCCTCTTGCGCCAATCTGAGGGCTTCTGCTCGCGAGATGATGCCAATATTATGGCCATCATCGCCAATAACTTGAAGCCGTGGTGCTCTAATCTTTTCGTTTAACAGCGGACCAGTTTCTTTTTTTTCTTTTAAGGGTACGTTGTCTTTATATGGTATACTCATATCTCCTGCTCTGCTACCTCACTCGTTTGACTACTTGGCTTGAGACTTGCCTTCATAGCCACTAATACCTGTTCATGTATTTGATTAAAAACATCTTTATTTGATCGCAAGAATTGCAATGCTTGATCACGACCTTGCGCTATTTTCTCACCATTGAAAGAGAACCAAGACCCTGATTGCACAATAACAGCAAAATGCAACCCTGCATCGAGCAACTCAAGCTCCTTGCTAATCCCTTCACTAAAGAGTAAATCAAGTTCAACATTTTTGAAAGGGGGAGCAACCTTATTTTTAACTACTTTCACTAAAATTCTGTTTCCAATGTGCCGTTCATCTTTTTTGATTGAGCCAATCTTACGCACATCCATCCGCAATGACGCATAAAACTTGAGCGCATTACCGCCGGTGGTTGTCTCTTTAGGAGCAAATGGCATGGCACCAATATTCTGGCGTACTTGGTTAATAAAGATCAGCACTGTTTTTGATTTGTGTACAACCGGCGTTAACTTACGCAATGCCTGCGACATCAACCGTGCCTGGAGGCCCATATGGGAGTCACCCATATCCCCTTCAAGCTCTGCCTTGGGCACTAACGCAGCAACCGAGTCTATTACGATAATATCAACAGCACCAGAGCGAATAAGCATCTCTGCAATATCGAGCGCCTGCTCGCCATAATCAGGTTGCGAGATAATTAAATCATCAATATTAATACCAAGATTAGTGGCATAGGAAGGATCCATGGCATGCTCTGCATCTATGAATGCGCAAATACCGCCCCGTTTTTGGGCTTGGGCAATGGCATGCATCGCAAGCGTGGTTTTACCCGATGCCTCAGGACCAAATATTTCTACCACTCTGCCTACCGGAAGCCCGCCGATACCAATTGCTTGATCGATGAGCAGTGATCCGGTGGAGATTGCTTCAACCCGCGAGTTGGTTGACTGCCCGAGCAGCATAACGGCACCGCTACCATACTGTTTATCGATCTGAGAAAAGGTAACCTCAAGAACCTTTTTCTTGGAGCTTTTCTCAGGAGACTCGAGCACTTTGCCTTTAGCGGCGTTCTCTTTTGAGAGATTATTTTTCATATTGGATTTTCTTTATGATTCTGATTTAATTTGGGATTCATTCTTGTTTATCTTAGCATTTCTATACAAAGAAGCAACAAATCCGGCCATAACAAGGTTCTGGTTTTGTTGCAAAGCTGCTTCTTGCAACGCCTTCTTTTTCTCATCAAATAATGTCTGGTTAAACGGGGCAACTTCATCAAGACGCAGTGCGTAACCAGTCCCTTTTGAAACCATCGTAGCAATAGCACCAACATTTTCTATTTGAAATAATCGATCAAAGATCCCCTGGCTCTTGAGTGTATCCTTCATTTTTGATTCACCGTTCTCTTTACTAATCCAATCGGTTTTAACGATACCCATGCCAGGCCGTTTTTGGTCAAATGACTGTGGATCTTTTTCTATCTCTTGCAAGATCTGATTGATTCTTTCTTGCGTTTCATATTGTAAAAAATCTTCTTTCACTTTATTTTTGACTGCATCAAAGGTTGGCGCATGGGTCGGTTGTATCGACTTAACTATCACAATGGTGCCGGTGGTGCCTTCCACATAGGAAGTTGAGCCTTGGTCTTTGAGTTTAAAAATAGTTTTGTTGAGCGCTGTATCGTCAAGGGTTGCATCGACTACATTTTTTTCCTGGCCATTTTTATCTTTTACAAAAGTTGCCAGTGCAGCGCTATCTCCTTTTGCCAATGCTGCTCGCGCATCGCCAGGAAAAACGGATGCAAACTTTTTGTTGCGCAAAATTTCTTGAATATTTTTGCTCACGCTTGCCAGTGGCTTAAAGGTCTGTGCTTTTTTGTTGACTCGTTGTAAAATCTCAAAACCATCTTTGGTGCGAATAGCGGAGGAGATGTCGTTATCATCTTTTAATAAAAACGCACTCTTTTCAAAGGTGGCATCATGGGTACCTTTTGAAAATGCCGGCACCAATCCACCATTGGCAGCGGTTGCCGCATCTTGAGAAAGCTCTTTTGCTTTTTGTGCAAAGGATGCAGGATTGGCCTTAAGCTCCTGTTGCAACGCTTGTGCTTTTTCTTGCACTTCACGCTCTTGTGCAGCATCAGCTACTTTGAACACAATGCGCCGCACTTGCACTTGCGCAGGTTGGTCAATAAATTGTGCTTTATTATTGTTGTAATATTTTTCTATTTCTTGTTCACTCACGGGAATACCATAATTGGCAGCATTAAAAGTGATCGCGGAAGCGGACCGTTTTTCAGGCACATAATACTGCTTGTTTTGACTGTTTCTCAAGTCAAAGTAAGCTTTGATTTTTTCGTCGCTTATTGCCTCTTTTTGGAGCGTTTTTAATATTTCGTCAGGTGAAATTTTCATTATAGAAAATTTATGTCCTAAAAAATTTTGAGAAAATTGCTGGCGCAAATCAAACAAGGGAACATAGGCAGAGAGTTCAACCAGGCGTTGTACGTCTTGCCGTTTGATGGCGGCTACCACTTCTTTATCAAAATCTTGGGTTGTTAATCCAAAGCGGGCCAGATGTTCGCGCAGTGCGAGTTGGTTGATGCCACCATTTTGGAAATCCCAGGTGGAGAAAGGGGCAAGATCAGAAAGTTCTTGTTGTACAAATACGGGAGTGTTGAGTGCTGAGTGTACTGAAATGCCATCAACGCGAAGTGGCAGTTGTGCTGCTACTTGGTTGAGTAATGTTCTGCGCACGAGTGTATTGAGTGCCAGTGCTCCCGGATCGGTAGAGATTCCCATGAGTTGAAAATATAAATCGGCATATTGGCCATATTGCGCGCGCATCATTTTAAGACGAATTTCCTGTTCTTGTGCAGCGCGAATAAATTCATCTTTATAGATTTTCGAGCCATTCACTTCCATAACCCATGATGCTCCAGAACGGGGAGCGAAGATCATGCGCACCAATTCAATGGCGGAGAATGCGCCACCCAAAGCGAGCAGCACGATCCAGAGAAATATTTTGTATGCTTTTGTTTTGAACGTTTTTCGTATTGTTGTAATCATGGGCACCCTTTTATAAGCATCAGAAATACTATTTTTTCAATTTTTATTCGATCACTTCTTCTACTTCATCATCGGCACCATTTTCATATTTGGTATCCGACCAAATGCACATTGATGAGTAGATGTGATCAGCGAGAGAGTCTTGTTCAAGATAACAAGAGAATTCTTGTGCAGCTTTTTTATAGCCAAGAAAGTAACCGCCAATAAAAATAAAAAGACAAAAGAATAATGAAGTTATAAGAATCATACCAGCTTGGTAGTAGGTGCAGGTTATCAGATTTTTTTTGGATTCATTCATCATTTGCCTAAGATGTTATGGTGATTGGCATACTTCTCTAATAGTTGATTAATATATAATTCAAAGGTACCTAAAGTCAAATTAAACTCAATACACTGACTCCGAAAGTCGTTACTTTGTTCAACCTTATTTTGCAGATGAGTAAAGAGCCGTTTACCAAAGGTGTTTTGGCGTTTGGCGTACTGGCGAGTTTTGGTTATGATCGTCTGCAAGAGTATATCCCGCGATTGGATGCCAGGCTCAGTTGCAAGATAGGTAAGAATATCATCGTACCCAATTAATTTTTTTTGCTGTAAGAAAGGCTCCCAATCAGTGTTGCGCAAGCGGGACACTTCTTGGAGCCAGCCATTTTCTAAAAATAGTCCAGTCCTTTCTTTGATACGGGCCTCCAGATCATCTTTTTCTCTTTTAAGGTAGACAAAGAAAAAAGAGCCGGGCGGCATATAGTGCGGCATTTGATCAGAGGGCTTTTTGCCGGTGGTATACCAGATGGTGAGTGCCCGTTGTAGCCGATAGGTATCATGGGAATGGATAGCAGTCGCTCGCGCTGGATCGATGGCATAGAGTGTTTGCCACAGGTCTTTAATACCACTCAATGATACTGATTTGCTCAATGAGCCTGATACTGACGGCGGAAAGAAAAGTGATTCAAGGTAATATCCCGAGCCACCGACAATAATGGGTATAGCATTCTTTTGCCATATTTCCTGCAGTTTTGCCTGCGCTACATCAGCATATTGAGCAACACTCATCGATTTGGGTTCGTTGATAATATCAAACAGATGTTGCGCAATAGCAGAAGTACGCCATTCTGGCTTTGCAGTGCCGATAGAGAGCGGCGTATAAAACTGACCCAGGTCAGCATTAACGATCTGGGCAGGTATTCTCTGGGCAAGTTGTTCAGCAAAGGCTGTTTTGCCAGCAGCAGTTGGACCAAAGATAACGATAAAAAAGTTTCTCATGGAAGCTCACGGTTACAAAAAAGGGTCTGAACCGATCAAACCCTTTTATTGGTAAGCATAAGCAAACTATAACGATGTTGCAAGAGCGCTTGTTCTGCTATGAGAAGGGCGTTTATTAAAGACTGCACGTAAATGATCGATAGCGATATCTTGCGCCATGTTCTGAACCAATGATATCTCCTGCGCGAGAAGCATCTCTGTTCGCGATAAAAGATCTTTTTCGCCAAACGAAAGTTCTTTATGGTATGACATATTTTTAAGGTCACGATATATTTTACAGATCTCATGGAGATCACCGGTGCGCAGTTTGCACTGATAATCTTTATTTCGCTTATTCCAGTTGGTGGTAACATCAAAAGAAATTTTAGTAGAGGGTTCGGAAAGAATTTTAAAAATATCACAGATATATTCGTTTGAACTTAAGCGCCGTATGCCGACCGAAGAGAGGTTATGAGTGGGAACTAAGATGGTCATATCTTTATTGAGGAATTTGAGTTCAAAGAAACAAGAACGGCTACCAGCTACCAATTTTTCAACAATCCTACTAATTTGAGCAACCCCATGACCCGGGTATACCACTTTTTCATGGAGGCAAAAAGTCGCTGCTTTTATTCGAGACATGAAAGACCCTTTATAGTTAAAGGAGAGCTATCATTAGGAATAAAACCATTACTCA
>Ga0209624_10004183_pt1 | contig 9978 bp, 5 predicted proteins | sample JacPinW_OM2H0_O1_FD_188565 | JGI IMG/M metagenome (GOLD analysis project Ga0209624, IMG submission 188565) | Forest soil microbial communities from Algoma, Ontario, Canada - Jack Pine, Ontario site 1_JW_OM2H0_O1 (SPAdes) (version 2) | ecosystem: Environmental > Terrestrial > Soil > Boreal... | reverse complement strand
TCCATGAGGCGGCGAAATACTTTCCGCTTGAGAATCTCACGCTGAGTCCGCAATGCGGATTTGCGTCGACGGCGGAAGGAAACCTGCTGACCGAAGACGAACAGTGGGCTAAGCTGCGTCTGGTCGTGGATACCGCCCGCAAAGTCTGGGGCTGAGCGGGACACGGGAGTTTCCGGGCCCAAACTGTGAACCTGCACCTTAATTACACTCGGAAAGACTCCGCCCCAGCGACCACCAGCGATGTTGTCGAAACAGTTTTGTCTCTCCTGGAAGAGGGACATCTGCAGCCGGCCCAGTTCGCACGCTTGCAAATTCACCTCGACTGGCTCCAGTACAAGCATAACTTCCGCGAAGCCATCACCGTCATGCAACCCGGAGAGAACCAGGGCGAACGGGCCGCGCCCATGGAGATCCGCATCGATTCCAGGCAAGTGGCACCCGGCTCGCTCCGCGATCTTCTGCAAAAAGCCTTCAGCCCGGACCTGTCGGAGTCGACTGAGACCAAGGGCCGGATCTATTTCGAGGATTTCCGGTCCTTCCGCACGAGTATCGCCTGGGAGTTCAACCGCCTCTACTGGACGCGCTTGCGCGACTGGGAGAAGGCCACCGGCAGGAGTTACGAAAAGGCGCTGCCCGGAGGCAAATCCGACGGCCACGACATCCAGGCGGTTGCGCATGCGGTGGGGGATTTTTGGACTCTTCTGAAGGATCTGGACAGCCAGAACCGGCTGCCCCCGGAAATATTTATTCTGGAAATCGGCGTGGGCATGGGAGCGCATGCCGGCATGTGGCTGGACAGTTTTTGCACGCTCGATCAAACGCGCGGAACGCACTACTATCCGCGGCTGCGCTTCCTGCTGGGCGATTACTCGCTTGCGACGCTTGAGCACTCCAGGCCGGCCGTCCAGAAGCACATCGATCTTTGCAGTTTCATTGCGCTCGACGCACTGGATCCTATCAAGACTCTCTCGTTTCTCCGCCACAAGGTTCTTCACGTCCACTCGACCAACATGTACGACAACCTGCCGGACGAAGAAGTGGTCTGGCGCGACAACAGGATTTTCTGGGTGCAGTCGCGGGCCTACCTTCCCGGGGCGGACGCACAGCAGATCAGCCAGGCGTGCGATGTGGCCGTAGCGGATATCCCGAAGGCCGTGAATCGCCTGCTTGAAATCGGCCCGGAAGCCCTGCCGGACCGCGCCAAGGGTATGATTTTGTGGATGGAAGTCTGGAAGGCGATGCGCACCGAAGAAAAGCTGGTGGACGCTGTGGACATGCCGGACGCAACGTTTCCGGCGGGACTCAGTTCCGCGCACATGGAGGACATTCTGCGCGACGCGCCAAATGATCTCAGATTCCATCTGAGCTCGGGCGCGCTCGACAGTTTTCGCAATACCTTGCCGCTGCTGCATCCGCGAGGGTATCTTCAGGTGCAGGACATTTTCGCGACCGACCTTCAGGATTACAGCATGGGATTCCACGGCCCGGGAAAACTGGACGGGTCGATCGTGAACTGGGTCAACGGGGCCCTTTTGCGCGAGGTGGCCGAACGCGCCGGCTACGACCTGCACTTTGCGCCATTTCAATATCGGCCGGGATCGAAGACTTCGGTCCTGTACACGACACAACGGGAGTAAGACTTATGACCCTTCCCATTCTTCCCACGACGATGGTTGGCAGTTTTTCAATGCCGGGCTGGCTTGAGCGGCTGAAGACCGATTACTTCGCGCGACGGATCAGCCGTCACGATCTGGACGAAATTCACGACGCCGCAGTCCGGTCCGCGATCAAGGACCAGGAGATGGCAGGCCTGGATATCGTGACCGACGGCGAGCTCCGCCGCGACAACATGATCGACTACTTCGTCGAGCGGCTGCCCGGGATCCAGATCGACCGGTCCTCGAAGAAGTTCTACTACGATTTTTATGATAGCGAAGTGCTCGGGAAGATTCCGATGGCTGCCGTGGGCCTGGTGGAAGATTTCCGGTTTCTGCTGGCCAATACCGAGCGGGCAGCGAAAATCTGCATCACCGGACCGCATTCGCTTTGCAAGCGGGTCCGCAACAAACACTACCCGACCGAAGAAGCGCTGGCGACCGACATCGCCCGGGTGATGAACATGGAGTTGAAGGAACTGGTCAAAGCGGGAGCCAAATTCATACAGATCGACGAACCTTACTATTCTGGGTTTCCCGAAGACATCAACTGGGGCGTCAAGGTGCTGAACATGCTCGTCGAAGGCGTTCAGGCCAAAATTGCCGTGCACATCTGCTATGGAAATCGCTACGGCAAACCCTCCTGGGAAGGGAGCTACCGCTATCTGTTCCCGGCAATCCTGGAGGCGAAGGTGAGTTCCCTGAGCCTGGAATTCGCCAGGCGCGGCGGCGAGGATCTGGATCTGTTCCGGGAGTTCAAACCGCCGTTTGAACTGGGTGCGGGCGTGATCGACGTCAAGGATAATTCGGTCGAAACGCCGGATATCGTCGCCGAGCGAATCCGGAAAACGATGAAGGTCGTGCCGCCCGAAAAGCTGTACGTCCTGCCGGACTGCGGGCTGTTTCATCTGCCGCGCGACATTGCGTTTGCCAAGCTCCGCGCCATGGTGGAGGGCGCGCGGATCGTACGGAAAGAATTGGGCAAGTAAAATGGCCGCGCTGAATCCGTTGCGCGAGGCGCTCGCCAGCGGACGATTCTGCTTTGTTGTGGAGGTGGTGGCGAGCGCTGCCACGCGAGAGGCGCGGGTGCTTGAAGCAGCCGCCGATCTTGCGCGCGTGCCCGGCGTTGTCGCAGGAAGTGTCTCCAGTTACGGCGACGGCGCGATGGGGCGCGACCCGGTTCGCGTGGGAACCGCGGTGCGCGCGCGCGGCCTGGTTCCCAATATCCATCTGACCTGTGTCAGCCGGGATCGCGCCGCCGCACGAAGCGCTCTGGAAGACCTTAACGCCCTCGGCATCGAAAATGTCCTTGCGCTGTCGGGAGATTATCCGAAATCGACTGCGCCCGGCAGCCGACCTCCGAGCTTCGACCTGGATTCGGTACAGCTTGTCGCGCTGATCAATGAAATGCGCCGGGGCGGGATGCCGTTCTGGGTATCCGTGGCGGTTTCTCCGTTCAAATATACCGAAGCCGATTGCCGCTACCAGTACCTGAAGCTCGAAAAGAAAATCGCCGCGGGCGCCGATTTCGCAATCACGCAAGTGGGGTTTGACGCGCGCAAATTCCGGGAGTTGAAGCGTTACCTCGACGAACGGAATATTCGTCTGCCGATCCTGGGTGGCGTATACGTGCTTGCCTCCAAACTTGCCGAAAGAATGTCGAAAGGCGACCCTCCCGGGTGCTGGGTGTCCCCGGAACTGCTCGCGAAGATCCAGCAAGAAGTGCAGAGTGCGGATAACGGGGAAGCGGCGCGCCTGGAACGGGCCGCGCGAACCGTGGCCGTACTTCGGGGACTCGGATACGCCGGAGCGTATCTGGGCGGATACCATCGCGCCGAAGACGTTCGCTGGATCATTCGGCGATCGGAAGCTTTGGCCAGCAAGTGGGAACAGTGCGCCGAAGAACTGAGGTTTGCTCCCCAGGGCGGATTTTATTTGTACGAAAGCCCGGCGCGTACGGTGAAGCGGCGCGAGTTGTTTCCTCGTCTCATGGACACCCTTGCCGGACTGTTCCCCGTGCACAAGCAGGGAATTTTGCGCCGGATGTTCACTTCCGTTTTCCGGACGATCGACAAGAGTCCGGCGGCGTCGCGCGCGCTGGAGAAAGTGGAACTGGCCGTGAAGTCCACGATGTTCGGCTGCCAGGCCTGCGGGAACTGCGTTCTGGGAATGATGGAATATGTCTGCCCGCAAACCTGCCCCAAGGGCATGCGCAACGGCCCGTGCGGCGGCACACTTGCGCTGGACGGCAAATGCGAGGTCACGGACAAGCCCTGCATCTGGATTTCCGTCTACGACCGTGCGAAAGCTGCAAGTCGGCTGAGCGAACTGAAAATCTACGTCCCTGCTCCGGACCGGTCGCTGCAGGGAACCAGCTCGTGGATCAACTATTTTCTAAAACGCGATGCCCAGGCGGTCGGCGGCCCTCCCGGGCCTGCGATCGGCGCGCCCAGCCGTGGGCAAACCGAGAGCACCGGATCGGTTCCTGTTCCTGAGGTGACCTCGAATTCCCCATCCAGTCGGTCTTCGGTCAAGATCGAATCAAGCCACAAGTAGGGCGGGTAATTATTTACTGTCTTGCAGGACGGCAGCGCGCCGCTGGTCGCCTTCCCCGCATTCCTTGAGAGGTTCGATTTGCCAAATTCTGCAAGCGGGCGATGGGCATCGAAATCGTTCGCAGGGCCACGGAACAAGAAAACCGGGACGTCCTAGTAACGTCGTCTCGCGAGACCCTGTACCACCAGGACGCTCAGATCAAACAACTTTACAGTCCCAAGCTCTTATTGGATAGTATGCGCCGGGGGTTTGGATGCCACCCAGCGCTGTTGCTGTCGCGAACGCGGCCGGTTCCCCGTTCAGGCGAGTCTCGACTGACGGGATCAAGCTGTCGGAGCGGCGCGAATTCTGGCAGGCGCTCACGAGTTCTGTCTGCGGTTCGCACGATGTTGAGATTCTGGGAGATCAACCTTTCAGCGCGGGTTTCGAGCATGCGGAAATTTCCAACCTGATTTTTTCGCGCCTCAACCACACAACCCCTCATCGCATTCTGAGAACGAATCTTTTAGCCCGTCGGGACCAGCGCCATTTCGTCAAAGCGGTCCTTCTCACGTCAGGCCGCTGCATTCTTGAACAGAACGGCCGCACGACCCGCCTGCGGGCCGGGGAGTGGAGCGTTTACGACAATGCCCGGCCCTATCGCATGACGGTTCTCGGTCGAACCGAGATGTCTCTGCTGCTGATACCGCGCGACAGATTCGTGGGGCGAAATTTCGATATGCAATACCTGGCCGTGCGCCGCCTTACCGGCCGTCGCGGGCTGGGCAAACTGATCTGGAATTTGATCTCGAACACATTCGACCAGATTCCGCAGATCCTCGATCCTACCAGCCACGATGTTGCTGAGATCATTATCCAAATGGTTCGGCTTGCTCTCACCGACCATTGTCAGGAACGCGGTTCGCTCGATTCCAAGGCCGCGCTCCGAGAACGCGTGAAGCTCTACATTGCGAGTCATTTGGGAGATCCGGAGCTCTCGCTCGCCAAGCTCGCCAGTTCGACCGGATGCACCAAGCGATACCTGCACATGGCTTTTGAGCCGGAACAGATCTCCATCTCGGACTACATTTTGAAGCAGAGGGTGGAGCGCTGCCGCGAAGACCTGCTCAACCCCGCGTTCGCGCACAGGTCCATTACCGAAATTGCGTTTTCCTGGGGTTTCAACAATTCAAACCACTTCAGCCGTTGCTTCAAGCAAGCATTTGGCTTGTCCCCCCGGGGTTCGCGGAGCGAATTCGCCCCATGGCTCGCCCACCGGCCCGAAAACCACCTACGAGTTCGCTAGGCGTTTCGCGCAACGCCGGCCGGAGTAGCTACTTCCCTCTGAGATAGGTTTTTCTTCCCCCTCAGGAGAGACCTTCTGAGCCCAGTTCTGTAGCGTTCGCAAAGCGGAATAAGCGGAAACCCGTCAATACATCTTACGCCGGTGAGGGAAGGAAACACCTGCGGAACGAACCGCATAAGAGCTTGACAACGTGTTTCGCGGGCGTTACACATGCAGTAATTCCGAGCTTCCCGTGCGACTGCCATAGACGCCTGTGAAGCTCGAGTGGGCCAGGGTTTCTTCGAGGGGGTGCCGGATGAAAGTACGAGTGGGTCTGTCGTTCATTCTTGCAATTCTGCTATCTGCCGGATGCGCCAACCTGGCGTTGGCCCAGGGCGGGGCTTCTACCGCACTGCTGAGCGGTACCGTATCGGATCCCAGCGGCGGATCGGTCGCCAACGCCTCGATCAGCCTGCGCAACACGGACACGAACACCACGTATACGGCGACTTCCGGCGACAGGGGTGCCTACACCGTCGCTAACTTAGCGCCTGGCAATTACGAGCTAAAAGTGTCGTTTGCCGGTTTCGCAAGCTATACACAGACCGGCATCGTGCTGACGGTCGGCCAGGCCGCAACAATCAATGTCAGCCTGCAGGTCGAATCGCAAGGCGCACGAGTCGTTGTGACGACCGAGGCGCCGATGATTGAACCGACCAAGACGGAAATCAGCTCGGTCGTCGAGACCCAGCAGATTCAGTCCTTGCCCATCAGTGGCCGGTTGTTCACAGACTTTGCCCTGTTGACCCCCGGGGTCACCACGAGCCGCACCAGCTTGGGAACCACCTTTACAGAATACGAAGCCACTCAGATTTCATTCGGGGGCATGCGCGCGTTCAGTAACGAAATCACGGTAGACGGCGCGGACTTCGTCAATACGGCCAGCGGCGTGCAGCGCGCGACGCCTCCTCAGGAGTCGGTTCAGGAATTTCGCGTGGTGAACAACAGCTTCGGCGCGGAATCCGGCCGTGCGCTCGGTGGAATCGTCAACATTGTGACCAAGAGCGGCACGAACGACCTGCACGGTTCCCTATACGAATATTTCCAGAATCAGGCGCTGGACTCGAGAAATCTCCTGCAGAAGCCGGAGCCGGGCCTGCAGACGCAGTTATTGCCGGATGCGCTGCGGCAGAATCAGTATGGCGGAACGATCGGTGGTCCGATTCGGAAGGACAAGACGTTCTTCTTCGCAAACTACGAAGGCAAACGGCGCGGAGAGTCTCCCTTGTACCCCCCCGATCTGGTCAATAACATTCTGGTGATCGACCAGGCGAAGGCGCTGATGGGACTTGCCCCGGAGGGCTGCAGCGCCAGTCTCGCGGCCTGCCTCCCCAACTTCGCGGGGAATCCGGCCAACATCACGCAAGCCCAGGCAGTCGGATTCCTCAATCCTTTCCTGAAGACGTCGAACAACGACTACGGCTTCGTTAGATTGGACGAGCAGATCAACGCCAGCAATCGCTTGTCAGTCCGCTATAACGTGGAGGACGGCCGAGACTCGGGTGAACTCGTTGGCCAGACGCTGGATGGTGGCGGCATCGGGACGCCGAGCGGGGGCCGCGATCTGTTCCTCCGCGATCAGTCACTCGTGGCCAGTCTCGATACCGTTCTCAAGCCTGATTTGGTCAACACGGCACTGTTTCAATATGCCCGGCGGCACTACAATTTCCAGGGCATGACCGGTCAACCCGACTTCAGCATCCTGAACGACCTCGAGCTTGGTCACAACTTCGGAACCGACGACAGGCTCTATGAGAGCCGCGTGCAAGGCGCTGACTCTGTATCATGGGTCAAAGGGAACCACGTAGCCAAGTTCGGGTTTGACGGCAACTACGTCTGGAGCCTGATCAATTTCCCTGGCTTCATGCCCGTCCGCATGCTGGTGCCGGGCGTTTCCTGCCTCGCAAATTTCGCGGAGTTCTACAACGGAAGCGTGGGCGGGGGCGACCCGACCACGCCCGGCCTTGATTCAGAAGCTGCGCAGTGTGCGGTTCCCGGCGATGATGGCGTGGTCTTCACCTATGCGGGAGTCCAGGTGCCTGCGAGTCCCGGCTTCACCGCCGGCCCGCCTCTGGTTACCAGCTCCAGCGCTAGCTCGCTAAACACCGCCACGTGGGCGAACGCCTACCCGCCGGCGCTGTTTAACACCTTCAGCAAGGAAATCAACCATGGTTATTGGGGTTTCTTCGCACAGGATCAGTGGCGGCTCACCTCCAAGCTCACGATGAACTTTGGACTGCGCTGGGATTATGAGTCGGGCCTCGCCGAGTACGTGAAGCCAGACTACGGCAACTGGCAGCCCCGCGTGGGCATCGCCTGGTCGCCTGACAGCAAGACCGTGTTTCGAGCCGGCTTCGGAATGTTTGATGACCGCTACAACCTGACATTCTTCTTTGTTCCCAACACGCAGAAGGTGGTTCCAGGCCTCGGATGCAATCCGCAGATCCCTCCGTGTACAGCGGGCAATAGCATCACCGGGCAGGACATTACTGTATCGCCGCAAATGCTTCCCATGACCAACGCCCTGCAGGCCAATCAGGGCTATCAGATCTTTGGTTTCCCGGCCGGCGCTGGTGCCGCTGGATATGCGGCGAGCGTTATCAACACCGGCGGCTACACCGCGGGTCCGGAAGGGCAGACGAACGTCATATCCTTGGTCGGCACGTGCGACACGACTTTCGCGTGCGGCGTCGGCGCCGGCGGCATGGATCACAACGTCAGCAAAACTCCCTACGCCGAACAGGCCAGTGCGGAAATCGACCATCAATTCGGCGGCGGTTTCGCGGTAAACGCCGCCTATCTATTCGTAGGAGCGCACAGGCTGGTTCGCGGAAACAACATCAACGTGCCTTGCCCGCTGGGCACCACCGATCCCACGCAGGAAGGCGGAGTGACGACTATCAGCGGCGAGGAATCCGCGGCTATCGACACCGGCTTCTGGCCTCTGACTGGCCCCGCCGGTCCTCCTCTGTTTCCCGACGCTGTGCCGGGATTGGTTTTGCCCAACGGCAAATTCTCAAAGTGCGCTGTCGGCACTCCGGTACTTGGAACCGGCGCGCTCGCCGGATTGGGTCCTTGGTTCGCCGGCGCCGGGCCGGACGCCGGTTTGCAGAGCATGAGCTACGGCCTGCTAGACTACAACAACGGCGTGGCGAACGCGGCGTATCACGGCGGTACGCTGACGGCAATCGAGAGAATCAAGAATTTCAACTTGACGGCGAACTATACCTACTCACACACGATCGACAACGGAAACTTCACCACGTTCATCAACCTTCCGCCAAACCAGTTCGATTACAAGTCCGAGCGCGGCAACTCCAACCAGGACGCCCGCCACCACTTGGTTACCAACTTTACGGCATTGGGGCCCGAGGACACCTGGTTCCGGCACTTTACGGTCAGCAGCATCATCACCCTGCAGTCCGGGCGACCCTTTACGATCTATTACGGTAGCAACACTTTGAACGACGTGGCTGGCGGTGCAACCGATCGCGTGGGCGGCGCACCGGTCCAGGGCTCGTGCGCTTCGACGAGCACTTGCGCAACCATGATCGGACGGAATACCTATATCGGCGATCCGCTGTATTCCTGGGACTTCCACCTCGCACGGTACTTCCAGCTCACTGAGCGAATGAAGCTTGACCTTAGTGTGGATGCATTCAACTTCCTTAACAGGTCGAACGTCGATGAGGTGACCTCGGTCTACGGCTCACCGGTCTTCTGCGGTTCACCTGCCGTGATACCGCGACACTACCGGGACGCTACGAGCCTCGCCATCCAGGCAGGATCGGGATCCGCGTCCTGCCCCGTGGGTGACGGCCTGGCAATTCCCGGAGTGGGGAGTTTTGCCTCCACCCCAATCACCACAATGACTTTCGCGGGCGGATCGTGCGCAGGGCCGACGCTACTGACGGTATCTTCGACCTGCCTGTTCATTCCTGCGACTCCGTCTCCCACCTTCGGACTGCCGAGGACGATGCTTAACCCGCGGCAGTTCCAGTTGGCGGCAAAATTTTCATTCTAGCTGTCGTCAGCTGCACGACGTTGCAGGAAAAGCCGGGCGAAAGCCCGGCTTTTTTCTGGGCGTGCTGACATCGGACTGGGCCCCGCCCCTTGCCACCACAGTCAACGTCGTTCGGTGCTACCGGGCCCTTCCCTCGCTGTTGCTGTTCCTCGCCGGAGCGGCTTGCGCAATTCGTGAAGCGACTGAGCAGCCAGACCGGGATTCTGCGGTCTGATCGGGGGGCGCTTAGCCGCTTGCAGCGCTTGAACCCGGCGATACGGCGGCGCGAAACTCGACCCAGACAGGAGCCCAATCCGCCCGGGTCCCAAGCCTTCGCTGATCGCCACGGCCGGCGACGTCCCGGCCAACGCTGACATGGGGCGCCTCGATAAAAAGTGTGGGAAAATGCGCAATTACGATGAGTAACCAGAAACGTCCGG
>Ga0209624_10004182_pt1 | contig 9978 bp, 10 predicted proteins | sample JacPinW_OM2H0_O1_FD_188565 | JGI IMG/M metagenome (GOLD analysis project Ga0209624, IMG submission 188565) | Forest soil microbial communities from Algoma, Ontario, Canada - Jack Pine, Ontario site 1_JW_OM2H0_O1 (SPAdes) (version 2) | ecosystem: Environmental > Terrestrial > Soil > Boreal... | reverse complement strand
CCCCCCGCCAGCGGAAGCCGCTTTTTTCTTGTGCACGCTCTTTTTTGCCGGCGCGGGACTTTGTTCCGGGTTCGGCTTCGAACTTTGCCCCCATGCCACCGGCAGAAGGCAACATGACATCGCCAGTATTCCCATCACCTTTGCCGTTGTCTTCACTAGTGTCATCGTCTTCGCCTACCGTTTTGCCGGTGCAGCCGTCGGCGTCGTAGCTGGCGCCGGCGCGTCTGCCGCTTTCGTAAAGAACGTTGTGATTGTAAATATTCCTGTCACTGAGGCTCCAGGATTCAGCCGGAAGGCGGCGTTATTCGCCTTCGCGATGCCCTCGAGCTTCAAGTCGCCCACATTGATGATTCGCGAAAGCCGCCCCAGCCTCGAGAAAAAGTCCAGGACCGAAAAATACGGCCCATCCGCTTGCACCTCGAACGGCAGTTCAAAGTAGTAAGGCTTGGTTCCCACTGGCTTGGCGGTCATTCTCCGCAGCGAAACTCCCGAACTCACTGCCGCGCTTTGAATCATCAACATGAACTGATCAACCTGTTTCTCTTCCGGCACGATGGTCTGCAACGTCGCCAGTTGTTTCTGCAAAGCGTCCATCTGCGATTGCAATTCCACTCTTCGCTGTTTGTAAACTCGCAGGCTCGCCACTTCTTGTTCCAGCGGCTTTTCCTGCTTCTGAGCTTCTTGCAATTGCGCGCGTACCGATGCCAAAGGCAGTCCCGGAATGTAGAAGCCGGCCGCAATCACCGCTACCGTCAGACCCAGGTAAAACAGGGCTTGCAGCGGCCAGGGCCATTCTTTGAACGAAGTTGCCATTGCTAGCTCCTCCCCGGGGCCGCGGGCTGCGGAGGTGGCGCGGTTCCTGCCGGTTTGGTTTCCGGCTGTCCCCCAGGAACGGAGGATTGCGCTACTGTGGCCGTCATCGTGAAATTAAACGTCTGCACCGATTTCACGACGTCATCCTCTTTCGCCTCTTTGATCTCGATCTTGTCGAAGTAGCCCGACCGTCGCAGCTGCGTTATAAAATTCGCTACTGCGTTGATGGACCCTGCTTCGCCGGTAATGTCCAGGCTGTCGCCCTTGCGCTCCATCGACGTCAGCCACAGCGCGTCCACCCTCACCACCGTGTTCGCCACCATTTGCAGCAATTCTTGCCCGCCGGTGCGATTCTTCTGCAGCGTCTCGATTACGCTGATGCGCTGCTCCAGCACCGACTTCTGGCTCTCGAACCGGTCCACGTCCTGTTTCACCTGTTGCAAACTCTGTTTCTCCGCGCGTAATGCCGCAATCCGCGTGTTCGTCGCATCCAGGTCCTTCTTCTGCTGGAAATAGGTCACCGATAGCACGATGAAGGCGAGTCCCAGCGCCACCAGCAGGAAGATGATCTGCATCGTCGCTTCCAGCGGTACGGCCTGTTTGGTGGCCTTCGGACGCGCTTGCCCCAGTAAATTGATCCGAATCATGGCGTGTCAAAGCTCCTCAGCGCCAACCCCACTGCGATTGCCAGGCGCGGCGCCAACTCGCGAATCTGGCTTTCATCATGACGCCCTGAATTGATTGCAATCTTGCGAAATGGATCCAGCTCTTCCACCGGCATCGCAAACTCTTCCTTCAACAGATCCAGCAGCCCCGGAACGCGTGAAGTCCCGCCCGCTACATAAATCCGGCGGATGTTTTCTCCGCTGGCCGTCGCGCGGAAAAAGTCGAAAGTCTTCTGTATCTCTAAAATCAAAATGTCTGACACCGATCGCAGAATCGCCGTGCGCTGCTCTTCGCTAACTCCTGCCAGCGTTCCGCCCATCTTCAACTTCTCGGCATCCTCAAAGCTCAAATCCAATTCCTTCTGCAAAGCGTCGGTGTACTGGTTGCCGCCCACCGAAACGTCGCGCGTAAACAGCGGCGTCCACCCGCGCACGATGTTGATGTTCATCACGCTCGCGCCGATATTCAGCAGCGCCACCACCTGCGAAGGGTCCGGCTCGTAGTTCACTTCAAAGCAGTTCTGCAGCGCGAACGCGTCAATATCCACCACCACCGGGGTCTTCCCCGCCTGCGCCAGCACGTTCGTGTGATTCAGAATTTTGTCTTTCTTCACCGCTACCAGCAGCACGTCCATCTGGTTCTCGGTAGCTTCCAGCAGCTGATGGCTCAGGTTCACGTCCGCAATATCAAACGGGATGTGCTGGCTCGCTTCCGCTTGCACCCGGTCAAACAACTCTTCTTCCGTCATCAGCGGCATGCTCACCCGCTTGACGATCACCGAATGCCCGGACACCGACGTAGCCACGTCCTTCGCTTTAATCTTTTGATTGTCGAATATGGAGATGATCTTCTCGGCGACCGAAGGGGCATCCATGATGGCGCCGTCCACCACCGTATCCTGCGCCAACGTCTCGATCCCGTAACTCACCAGCTCGTAGCCTGCCTTCGACTTCTTCAGCTCGACTGCCTTCACAGAACTCGAGCCGATATCAAGGCCGATTAACGATTTCGTTCTCCCCAGATTTAACATCGCGCGGCCCCTCGCTCCTCACTCCGTCCCGCTTCGCAGGTCGGACCCGCCTTCGCTTTCTCTTGCCTTCGAATTTCTTTCGGAGTTTCTTTGCCGTCTTTCGCTTCGCACCCCGCGAAGTTTCCTGCTTTGCTCGAATCGTCGCGACGAATCCTAGCTTGAATCTTGTTCCACCGGGACAGTACTGCTACGCCCGGTACTTGTTCTCTTTTACCGTTTATTACACCCGCAGCACCGAGTGTCAACCTGCGTTTTGCTCTAGTGTGCTATTGGTAAAAACCCGGTCGTGGGGACAGTAAGGCGAAAACGTACAGGTCAAAAGTACAGGTAAGTGCTTGAAACCCTTATATAGAAAGGCGAAACGCGAGGCTAAAGCGAACCAGTTCCCGCATCCATTTGTGTCGCTCCGGTCTAGTTCTTCTTAGGCACCATCCGCTCTTTTATTCCCTGCCAAATCCTGTCAACTTGCCCTTTCGTCGCTTCATCCATCTTTATCTCGTCCGGCCAACGCCCCGTAAAACCTTCTTCCTTCCACTTCCGCGTGGCATCCACTCCCATCTTCGACCCATAATCCTGACGCCTCGCCGCATGGTCCAACGTGTCCACCGGCCCCATCACAAATTGTATATCCCGCTCCGGATCAATCGCGCACAACGCCTTCCACACCACTTCGCGCGAGTCCTGCACATTCACATCGTGGTCCACCACCACTACCACCTTCGTGAACATGGCCTGCCCCAACGACCATATCGCGTTCATAATCTTGCGCGCCTGCCCCGGATAGCTCTTCCGTATCGACACAATCATCAAATTCTGAAATATTCCTTCCGCCGGCATCGCCACATCCACAATCTCTGGATACTGCATCTTCATCACCGGCATAAAAATCCGCTCGATCGCATGACCCATAAAGTAGTCTTCCTGCGGAGGCGGCCCCACAATCGTCGTCAAATACAGCGGCTCCTTGCGATGCGTGATGCAATCAATGTGGAAAACGGGAAACTCTCCCTCCAACGAATAAAATCCCGTGTGATCGCCAAACGGCCCTTCCGTACGCATCTCTCCCAAATTCACATGCCCTTCCAACACAATTTCCGCGTTCGCCGGCACTTCCAGGTCCACCGTCTTGCACTGCACCAGCTCCACCGGCTCTCTGCGCATGAATCCTGAAAACAAAAACTCGTCCATGTCCGGAGGCACCGGCAAAATTCCCGCCAGCGCCGTTGCCGGATCAGCTCCAATCGCCACCGCCACTTCAATCTTCCCTTGCGGATTTTTCGCTCGCGCATTGCGGAAATGTTCCGCGCCATGCTTCTGCGTCTGCCAATGCATCCCTGTCGTCCGCCCGTCGTACACCTGCATGCGATAACAGCCCACGTTGCGCTTGCCCGTCTCCGGATTTTTCGTAATCACCATCGGCCAAGTGATGTAACGCCCGCCATCCTGCGGCCAACATTTCAGTATCGGAAAATAATCGAGCGAAAAGTTTTCCGTGCGCACCACTTCCTGGCACGCGCCGCTCCTCACCGACTTCGGAAAAAACGACCCAATCTCCGCCAGCTTCGGCAGCATCTTCACTTTTTCCAAAATTCCCTGCGGCGACTTCACATCCAGAAACGAATGCACCCGCTCCGCCACTTCGTCCAGCGAATCCACCTCCAGCGCCATACACATGCGCCGCTCGCTCCCCAGCAGATTCGTCACCGCCGGAACCTTCGACCCCTTGGCCCGCTCGAACAGCAGCGCTGGCCCCCCCGCCTTAACCACCCGGTCGGTTATCTCCGTAATCTCCAGGACGGGATCCACCTCCGCCGATATCTTCTCCAGCTCGCCTTTCTTCTCCAGCACCCTGACAAATTCCCTCAAATCCCGATAAGCCACTTCCCCTCCAGTGTTTTACTTCGCTCTGACGACCCATGTCGTTGCGAGCCGCTAACTCTAGCATGCCACCTCGCGTCCTACGAACTACTAAGCCCTTGCAACTGGGGCGCGAAAGATCAAGAAGCTCTATGCTCGAACCTCACTTCAAATCTGAAGTGAGCTTTCCTGGTTCAGCCCGGAGACGCAAGAACTCGCCGCCTTGCGCGTTTACTTCGCGGGTGGTATTAACCCTTATATGCTCAGACGTAGTTGCACTCAATCCATAGCATCAATCAACTATTGACCGATGCAAACAGAAATAAAGTTTCGCAAAGCGACGATCGTTCCCGTTAGCGAGGCCTCCTCGCTCCTCAAGCTTGATGGACCCCTCGATATCGCAAATTCGCTAACCTTCGAGAACGCGGAGGGATTACTAAAGCCGGAAATGTTCGATGTATGGCGAGATATGGTATCGAAGCGAGAACGCGATCATCTGGCAACGGTTAGATTCGCTTTTGTCCACCGATTTGAGTCGACCGAGTATGTAGGACGGGAAGAAGCCCTTTCGGACGACTATGCCTACAAAGTATTTCTTTGTTTGCGGGTAATAAAGCCCACCAAAGCAGTCTTTCAGCGCATTCAGGTCAGATGGTTGGACGCCGAGAAAATCGAGGTTTTTGGTTTTCAACTCCCTGAAGTTTGGCCCAATGTTCCGGATGCTGAAGTTATAAACGAAATAAATCTTTCTGATCTTAAGCACCTTCGAAGATTGTTACCGATATTTCTGAAGGTGGCCCTAAATGGGCCTGAGAACATTCGCCACGCAATTCGGGCCTTCAACGTGGGCTACACCGAGTTACGAGATCCGACAACACAGATAGTCTTGTGGATGATGGGAGTCGAGGCCCTATTTTCTGATGGGGGCGCTCTTCCTCTTTCCAGCAAGGAATTACTAGTTCGCTTAAACGACTCCGTTGGGCTGGAAACCGATATCTACGACTCGTCGACTATGCGCCAATACATCGGCGCGAAGTCGTACAAAGTAGGGGAACTGTTTCACGACCTTGTAACGCTCAGAAATAGCCTTGTTCACGGTGCGTCAATCCCAACAGAGTGGAAAGAGATGGACGGGCGGCACGGCCTAATTTCCGCGGTTCCGTACGCGGATGTGCTGCGTGAAGCAGCCAGTTTTATACTGCGTAAGGGCATCCTCAGTTATCTCGAACACAACACCGGAACTGATTCGCTGCAATGAGCGGACTTTCCGAGGAATCAACTCTCGTCAGTGGACAGGTCCAATCCATTGCTGATTATCTATTCGGACGGCCCCATTCGAGCGATTTGATTCAACTAAACGATATCGCCAGTGGGACTCAGATCGATAAGACTAACTTACCTCGACTACTGCGAAAGCTGGAGACAAAGGAAATAATTGACATTGAAGGACAACACGTTCGATTGAGAGGGCTTGGCGTATCCCTACATGAAGAGCGATGTATTCCAGAGTTTGTGCTGGGTCTACCCTTCTGTCTCGAGAAATATCGGGCAGCAGTCGTTCGAATAGTAGTTGGAAAAGTTGAAGGTGGTGAAGCAGCAGGGACAGGTTTTTTCGTAACCGCTCCCCCCAACCGGATCATTACGAATCGCCACGTCGTATTCCGAAGGACCATTATCCGCATTGAAAATGAGCATGGCGAAATCATCGCGACTGGCCCGCTGCAGGCCGAAACCGGCCCGGAGAATCTTGACTTGGCTGCCATACAATTTGCGGCACCGCCTGATGTCACGCCGATTCCGATTGATTGGGCGCGGGATTCTGTTCGAGAGCTTGACGAAGTCCTCGTCTTAAGTTATCCCGACATCGCCCTGACGAAACCGGCATTGTATCCCGCGACGGGGAGAGTCGGAATCTTGGGAGATCTCTTGATAGGTCGGAAGTCATTGATGATTTCAGGTGTCGCATCGGCCGGCAGTAGCGGCGGACCTATAATTAGCGAAAAGGGAAAAGCGATAGCAATCGTTGCGCGCGAAGCCGAATCGCGAGAGGAAGGAGCCACGAGAATTTTTGTTGGAGCGATACCCAGCCATTATCTTGCGGAAATATTCCCACCAAAATAGTTTGGCTTGCTGAAGTTCATCAAAAATGGAACAGCCGAACGCCAAGAACTGGCAAAATCCCGCTCACTGCTTTTTGGCAAGTTGGATATCCTCTCTAATCTTGACCCAGCTATCCCATCCGTAGCCCCTGCTGGTAGTTTGAATTACAGATCGGGCAGCATCGATGGAAATGTTCATTGCTTCACGATTTACATTGGCTTGGTATCGAACATAAATCAAAATCGTCTCCGGGTCTGGTGTTGCGATTTGCAGTGTGTACCCGTTTGTGTCCAATTCCTCGTCTCGCAATGAAGCCTGCAATGTAGTCGTAAGCCAGTCGATGCGTGTCGGCGTAAAAGGCTGAAGGCCGGGCGGTAGTCTCTGGGTTTGCGAATTAGCATATACCATCACAGAAAGACAGCCCGACAGCAGAGCGACCACCAGATATTTCGATGTTGCCCTATATGTAGTGACTTTCATGTTCCTCCTTCGCTTCCTGCTTTTCGGAAGTTACGCGTTAGGCGGATCGTAACATGGCAACTTCCGCGTGGTAGAATCCGCGCACAAAAGAAATCGTGACGCCATTACATCCGGCGTTCATATAGCTTATAAATTGGGAGAGCTAATGCAGAGCGGTGTGATTCATTTGAAGGAAATTCTTAGCTTCGTTGAAAACCATAAGGCGCAAGACGACGCTTTCCGAATCGATGGATCGACCGACCTGGGCGACGAATATATTGCAAAGCGCAACGATGTGCTTTCCACATCCGTTCCCCGAATTCCAGATAAATTCGGATTCTATTTGTGGGGCTTTTACGACCACAAGAAGTTCTGGGTAAACGTCTACCTCGGCAAGTCCGGAAATGAAGTTGAGGGAAAAACCGCACACCTGCGCTACCGCATCAGGGAGGAGCTAGGGGACGAACGGGCCTTCGCTTGGAGAGCGTTTTGTCCAAAGGACAAAGTGATCTCTCTTGATCCAAATTACCCCGCAGAGGTAAAACGGGCGATTAACAAAGCAGGGTCAACCCACATTTTCTGGGTAGCTCCTCCGAACATCGAATCCCAGAACATCGAACCAATCGAAAACGCCTTAATCGAGACGATGAATCCGACGGGAAACCGGAGACGATGCTTGCCGCTTGGAGATCTCCAACAGACTGGAGAGGTACTCGAATCATTTCGAGGGATGATACACCGTCAGGAAAATCGCGACAGCGCTTATCGCTTAAACTATCACAAAGAATTCTGGAAATGGGTCGGGCAAGCAGACCCGAAAACGCCTTAGAAGCCTCCAGTTAGAAACCTAATATCGCCGCAAATCAGCGACATCATTTTTCGCGAAAACCCAAAAACTATTTTGCCTCTTAATTCTTTACCACTAAGTTAGATACAACTATTGACACAACCTACCTCTTGCATTTCGTTTTTCTTCACTTACCATCGATCGAGGCACAAGAAAAGTGCCCGCGAAAGACGCATGGGCGAGTGAGCGGCACCAAAAACCACTCAGTCCCAAATTGGGAATATGGAGAAGGATGATGAACAGATTTCGTAGAGGACGCAACGTGTCCCAATGGGCCGGAGTACAAACCGGCCCCATGACAGTCGATGTCGAAGCTCTTTGGGCCAATCGCGACCGCAACCCAGTCCCACCCCACCCGGTCAATGACCCAATCAAATATATCTCCCCGCTAACTGCCTACGCCGAATACGAGCGAAACAAGACGAATGCCAGCACCCAACTCGCCGGGCCGACTCAGTGTGCAGCCCCCGAGGTTGCTCACGCCACAGCCGCCGAGACGACCCTGGTCGCCGAGGCTGCCCCATCCGAATGTGCGAACGCGCCAACTATGGAGGCCGACCCTACAACCGAAAAACCAGCCAACTTGCTCGACAGCCTCCCCGCCTTCAAAGCCGCCATCGAATCCTTCGAAAAACGAGGCGACCCGATTATGGTCTCCGTCGACCCGGAACCATCTGACGCGGAAGCCGCTCGCACCCGACCCGCTTCGTCGCCTGAATACGAGCGAAGTGCTGCGAGTATTCATACTGAGGCCGCAGAAAAGGCCGAACGTGCCAAACGAAAACCCCGGCCAATTCCAACCCTTAAACAACTGACCGTCCGCCCCTCCGCTCCGCGACCCCAATCCCAGCCCAAGTCCCAACCCAAATCCCAAACTGAAATTGACCTCTCTCACCACAAGCGACGCTGCTCCATCTGCCACCACCCCGACCGCGACGCCATCGAAGAAGCCTTCCTCCAGTGGTGCAGGGTCAAAAACATCGACTCCGACTTCAAGCCCGACGGCGGACCAACTGCAATTTACCGTCACGCCCGCGCCCTCAACCTGTTCAAACAGCGCAACCTCAATCTTCGCACCGCTCTCGAATTCGTCATTGAGCGAGCCGAGAACGTCGTGCCCACCGCCGAGGGCTTGGTAAAAGCCATCCACGCCTACACCCGCATAAACGACCAAGGCGAATGGATAGACACACCCACAACCCACATTGTCAAAGTCATGCCCATCGTAAAACCGGCACCTCGCAACGTGACGCCAGCAACCTCTGGAAACGTCACCCTCGACGTCAAAAAAATCTCCGATTGCCCACGCGAAGGTCGGGTGGAAGTAAGCATCGAATCGCCGAGTGGGCGCCCACTTCTAACCGGTTCTGAACCACAAACAGAATCTCGCGTAACCCCAACAAAACAAAGGAAACGAAAATTTCTAACCGGGGCTAGAACACACATTAGGATTTTCGGAAAACTCGCAAATTCCGTCTCAAAAATTTGGCGCCGGAGCGCTCAATAAATCCCCATTTGACGCGCGGAACATGCGTAGCTAAAATCCGCCCCAACCCAGGGAATAGACTAGGAGGCAAACATGTTCGTAGCCTTCCGGACCATCGTATACGCCACGCTTTTCACCGGATTTCTGCTGATCTATCTTCCAACGCGCGTCCTATCCTCCACAGGTATCGTGCGCCCCGCAGCGCTCGGAGCGCCGCAAGTCGCTGGGACGATCATCGGCACCGCGGGCGTGCTGCTCGCGCTGTGGTGCATATCCACCTTCGTATGGATCGGGAGAGGCACCCCAGCCCCGTTCGACCCGCCGCGCCGCCTGGTGATTCGCGGCCCTTATCGATTTGTCCGCAACCCCATGTACATCGGCGCAGGACTGGCCCTGGGCGGCGCCGCGCTATTCGACGAGTCGCTGCCTCTTCTCGCTTACGGCGGAGCGTTCCTTTTGGCCTGTCATCTCTTCGTCCTGTCCTACGAAGAGCCCACCCTAAAGCGCACCTTCGGCCCGGAGTACGAAGCCTATTGCCAACGCGTCAGCCGCTGGTGGCCCGCCGCGCGACGCGCCGTATAAGGAGTACGAAGGGAGATGACAAGAGGTCGCCGGGAATCTACTCGGATTCTCTGAGGGCTGTTATTTCACGGCATGGAGGCGGATTGAGAGGCGTCGCGAAAGGCGGCCAGGGCTTCGGGTTCATCGTCAAATGTGGGG
>Ga0209624_10004179_pt1 | contig 9986 bp, 11 predicted proteins | sample JacPinW_OM2H0_O1_FD_188565 | JGI IMG/M metagenome (GOLD analysis project Ga0209624, IMG submission 188565) | Forest soil microbial communities from Algoma, Ontario, Canada - Jack Pine, Ontario site 1_JW_OM2H0_O1 (SPAdes) (version 2) | ecosystem: Environmental > Terrestrial > Soil > Boreal... | reverse complement strand
GGTTTTCGCATCCAGCGCATAGATGCGGCCTGCGGAACTGGTCACGAACAATCGGCCGTCGACCAGGGAGGGTTGGCCGAACTGGCCGCCCTTCTGGTATCCATAGGCCCATTTCAATGCCAGTTTCGGCACGTCCATGGCGCGGATCGCGGGTACCGGTTGATAGCGCGTATTGTCCAGCTCGCGCCCCCAGCCGTTCCATTGCACGCTGCCGATCGCGACCGGCTCCGAGCGCGCGCTGCAGAGATTTTGTTCCGGGGCAAGCTTCAAAGGCGGCGGCGCGGTAGCCGGTACCGCCTCGCCCGCGGCATAGGCGCCCGCGGCATAGACACCCGCGGCGCAGGCGCCGATGGCCAGCAGCAGGACCGGCACGCATTTCAAACCAAAGGTAGTGGGCGCCATCGTTCAGCGCTTTTCGATCGGCGGATAGTCTCGCTGGGTGGGACCGGTGTAGAGCTGGCGCGGGCGGCCGATTTTCATGTTCGGGTCCGACACCATTTCCTGCCAATGCGCGACCCAGCCGGCCGTTCGAGCGATCGCGAACATGACCGTGAACATGGAGCGCGGAATCCCTAAAGCGCTATAGATGATGCCTGAGTAGAAATCGACGTTGGGATAGAGTTTTCGAGAAACGAAATAGTCGTCCTTGAGCGCGATCTCCTCCAACTTGAGCGACAGATCGAACAAGGGGTTGCCGCCCTTGCCCATTTTCTCCAATACCCGATAGCACATGCCGCGAATGATCTTCGCGCGCGGATCGAAGTTCTTATATACGCGGTGGCCGAATCCCATGAGCCGCACGCTGTCATTCTTATCCTTGACGCGCGCCAAAAACTTGTCGATGTTGGCGACCGATCCGATGCTGTCGAGCATGTCGAGCACCGCCTCGTTCGCACCGCCGTGCGCCGGTCCCCACAGCGCCGAAACGCCGGCGGAGATGGCGGCGTAAGGATTTGCACCGGTGCTGCCCGCCAAGCGCACCGTGGACGTGCTGGCGTTTTGCTCATGGTCCGCATGCAGTATGAACAGCAGGTCCAAGGCCTCGGCCGCCACGGGATCGATGGCGTACGGCTCGCAGGGAACCGCGAAGAACATGTTGAGCATGTTCTCGCAGTAGCGCAGGTCATTGCGCGGATAGATGAAAGGTTGCCCGAGCGTATGTTTGTACGCCGCGGCGGCAATGGTCGGCAGCTTGGCGATGATCCGGTGCGCAAAAATTTCCCGATGCCGCGGATCGCCGATGTGCGTGGTGTCGTGATAGAACGCGGCCATCGACGCGACCACCGCGGAGACCATCGCCATCGGATGCGCATCGTGATGGAAACCCTGGAAAAACCGCAGCAATTGCTCGTTTACCATGGTGTGACGCATGATCGAATTTTGAAACGCGTCGAGTTCCGTTTTGCTCGGCAGGGTGCCGTTGATGAGCAGCGTGGCGACTTCAAGAAAACTCGACTTCTCCGCCAGCTGTTCCACCGGATAACCGCGATACAGCAGCACGCCGGCATCGCCGTCGATGTAGGTGATCTTGCTTTCGGTACTGGCCGTGGCCATGAAACCGGGGTCGAAGGTGAAGACGCCTTGATCCTTGATCAGAGTCGAGATGTTGATTACATCGGGGCCGATCGTTCCGGAAATGGCGTCGAGTAAGCTGGTCTTTCCGGTGGCAAGATTCTTCAGTTCGTATTTCGTGCTCATTCGCTGTATCCGACGGGTATGTCTCGTATGCTTGACCCCGCAGCGTTGCACGGCCGTACAAGGGAATCAAGCGTACACGTCGCGCAGGCGAGAACCTACGCGACGCGTGCATCTCATCGCGGATGGGCTGCGAGCGTTTAAGGGGCGCGCTTGATGCGCGCCGCGCGCAGATCGGGAAATCAGGCCTTTGCCGGTGCCGCCGGTTTTGCCGGTGTCGCGTACTTCTTGCGGAACTTGTCGACGCGACCGCCGGTGTCCACAATTTTCTGCTTGCCCGTGTAGAACGGATGGCAGTTGGAACAAACTTCGACCTGCAAATCCTGTCCGATGGTCGAACGTGTCTCGAACTTGTTCCCGCAGGTACAAGTGACCGTGATTTGTTTGTAGTCAGGATGAATGCCGGCTTTCATAGGAACCTCGAGTTTTCAGTTGCGGCAGAATCGATCACCGCTTTGAAGCGAAGTCGCCACGCCTTGGACCCCTATGCTGCCGGCGGATCTTGAGAAATCAATGCCGGAAACAGGGCCGCGCATCATATGCGCACCTACGCTTGTGAACAAGGGCCCGATCCATTGACATATTTGTCCACAATAACTGTGGATAAGTCTGTGGACGGCGGCCTGCCGAGGTGACTCATACGGCGGAAATTCGCCTAATTGTTGATTTGATCAAAAAATAGACAGGCTATTTTAGCTTTATAAATCAATATATTACGAGACGCATCTGACCTACTGCAGATGCAATGTGCTGTAGGTCTCACTTTATGTGAGGCGGGTGCGTCGGTGTGTATAAGCCTTTGGAGCCCTAACAAGGGCCTTAAGCCAAGAAGCTGGCCTGTAGATCGTTGAGGAAGCGCCTTCCTAAGTCGGTGGGCCGCCAACCCGCAAAGATTTCCTCGAGCAGGCCGCGTTCGCGGGCGCGATCCAACTGCCCATCGAGCATATTGAGCGCAAGTCCGGTCCGTCCTTCGTAGCAATCGCGCCTGAAACCGTCATTGAGGCGCAGCGCATTCAGCATGAATTCGAACGGTAAATCCGCCGCTGCGACGAAGCCCGAGTCGCCGACGGCGTCTTGCGCGCGGCGGATCTGATCCTGATATTCGCGCGGCTGTTTGGGCTTTGTCGTGCGCAGAACCCGCATGGGCAGCCCAAGGCTGAGCTTGCCATGTGCGCCTGCGCCTATCCCTAAATAGTCGCCGAACAGCCAATAGTTGAGGTTGTGCCGGCATCTTGCTCCCTCTTTGGCATATGCCGACACCTCGTATTGCGAGTAGCCGGCTTGCGCCAGCATCGCTTGGCCGGCCGTCTGAATTTGCCAGGCCGCCTCCTCGTCCGGCAGAACCGGGGGGCGCGAGTGAAACACCGTGCCCGGCTCGAGAGTGAGTTGGTAATAGGAAATGTGAGCTGGACCGAGCGAGCAGGCAATGCGCACGTCGCTGTGCGCTTCCTCCGGCGTTTGCTGCGGCAGCGCGTACATCAAGTCCAAATTGAAATTATCGAGTTTCGCCGCGCGCAGCTCCTCCACCGCGCGATGCGTGTCGTCGGCGGAGTGAATGCGTCCCAACACCTTCAAAGCGCGCGCATCGAAGCTTTGCGCGCCCAAGGACACGCGATTGATGCCGGCCTGCGCATAGCCGGAAAATCGGCCGCACTCGATCGTGCCCGGGTTCGCTTCCAAGGTAATTTCCACATCGTCCGCGAAGGCAATCCGCTCTTTGAGCGCTGCCAGCAAGCGCGCGAATTCGGAGGGAGCGAATAGGCTCGGCGTGCCTCCGCCGAAAAATACACTGTCAATCCTGCGGCCGGCCACGCGCGGTGCCTCGATGTCGAAGTCCCGTATCAGCGCGTCGATGTACGACGCATCCGGTTGCGCCGACTTCAACTGATGCGAATTGAAATCACAGTACGGGCATTTGCGGACGCACCAGGGCATGTGCACGTACAGCGCCAGCGAGGTGTCCATTACGCGCGCACCGTCAGCAGCGCCTCGCGCAGCGCTCGCAGCGCCTTGCCGCGATGGCTCAAGCGGTTTTTCTCTTCAGGGGCAAGCTCAGCGGCCGTCTTATCGAGTTCCGGGAGCCAGAAGTAAGGGTCGTAACCGAAGCCGCCGGAGCCGCGCGGCGCGTCGAGAATAAATCCCTCCCATGCCGCCTCCGCCTCGAGCGGCGGCGCATCCGCGGCCTCGATCAGGACCAGCGCGCATCGAAAGCGTGCTCGCCGCCGCTCGTAAGGCACGCCCTTGAGCGCGCTCATCAATTTCGCGTTGTTCGAAAGGTCATCGGCGCTGCACCCGGCATAGCGGGCCGAATGGATGCCGGGCGCTCCGCCAAGGGCATCGACTTCGATTCCGGAATCATCGGCGACTGCCGCGAACCCGCTCAAAGTAGCGGCGTGACGCGCTTTCAACGTGGCGTTTTCCAGGAAACTCGCGCCGGTCTCTGCCGGTGACTCAAGACCCAGTTCGGCGAGGCTGGTCAGCTCGTACGGCAACCCGGCGAGCAGGGAGCGAAATTCGCGCAACTTGCCTGAGTTGGCGGTGGCGACTACCAGCCGCTTAGGAGCCTGTATGAGCATTCCCGGCACGGGCGCTGAGCTGTGCGGCATGCAATCGCGCGATGCCTTGCGTCGCAAGGTCCAACATCTGATCGAGTTCGTGGCGGCGAAAGGCGTGGCCTTCTGCCGTGCCCTGGACTTCGACAAAGGCGCCGCCGCTGTTCATGACGACATTCATGTCGGTTTCCGCGTTTGAATCCTCGGCGTAGTCCAGATCAAGAACCGGCATGCCGCGGTAAATGCCCACCGAAACGGCAGCCACTTGACCATGCAATGGGTTTGCCGTGATGCCGCGCTTTTTGAGCAGAGTGTCAATGGCATCCGCCAGAGCCACGAAGCCGCCGGTGATCGCCGCGGTGCGCGTGCCGCCGTCGGCCTGCAGCACATCGCAATCGATGGTAACGGTGCGCTCTCCCAGGCCCTTCAAGTCCACGACCGCCCGCAGCGCACGCCCAATCAAGCGCTGAATCTCTTGGGTGCGACCGGACTGCTTGCCGCGGGCAGCCTCGCGTGCCGAGCGCGTATGGGTCGCGCGCGGCAGCATGCCGTATTCGGCGGTCACCCAGCCCTGCGCGGTACCGCGCAAGAATCCCGGCACGGTGTCCTCGATGCTGGCAGTGCACAAGACCCGGGTGGAGCCGAAACTCACCAGCACCGAGCCTTCGGCGTGCTTGGTAAAGCCGCGTTCGAATTTCAATTCGCGCAATTCATCGGCGGCGCGTCCGCTGGGGCGAATGCTCACGCCGCCTTCCATCGCAGCGCCGCGGCACTCGTGTTGTCGCTGTACGGGGCGGAAGCTTCCACCGCCTGCGTTCCTAGATCGGTCAGGGTATCGCGCAGGGGTTTGGCATTGCTCTGAGCGAAGCGCACGAAATCCTGGTCCCGCAAGTTCGCCCACAATCCGTCGGTACAGAGCAGCAGGACATCGCCTGCTTTGAGTTTGCGCCGCGATGAGATGGTCATTTCAGGCAAGGCCGCATCTCCGCCGAGACAGCACTCGACGTAGTTGCGCATAGGGTGGCCGTGCACTTCGGCTTCGGTGATCAGGCCCTCGCGTAGCAACACCTCGACATGGCTGTGATCGCGGGTGCGTTCCAGCACCTGCGCCTGACGCAATTGATAAATGCGGCTATCGCCGACATGCGCCCAATACGCCGCCGAATCCTGCACCAGGCACACCGCGCAAGTAGCGCGCGGGCGCGCTTCGGCGCTCAAACTCGCGCCGAGCTTCACGACTTCTTCGTGCGCCCGGCCTAAGGACAGATGCAAAAAACCCAGCGGATCAAAAATCGGATGCGGCGTTTGCCAAAAGGCCTCGAGCATGGTCGACAGCGCCGTTTCCGCGGCGCGAGCGCCGTCCGCATGACCGCCCATGCCGTCGATAACCACCAGCAACACGGCCTGTTCTGCGGTCGCAACGGCAACCCTGTCCTGATTTTCTTCGCGGTGCCCGATGAGGCTCACGTCCGCGGTTTCGATCTGCAATGACTGCTCCTCGATCTGCTAAGCTTAACAACCGACGATTATGGCCGATTTTAGCGGCGACCCCTATGATTCGTAGCATGACCGGCTTTGCCCGACGCGAGCGGCAGTTCCCCTGGGGGCTGCTGGCCTGGGAACTCAAGACCGTCAATCACCGATTTCTCGAGTTGGGCTGCCGCTTACCCGAAGAATTCCGCTCGGCCGAGTCGGACTTTCGCGCCGCCGTCGCGGCGGCCGTGCGCCGTGGAAAAGTTGAGTGTTCGCTGCATTTCAGGCCGACGGTGGTCGCCACCGCACTCGAAGTCGATGCCGAGCTGCTGGCCAGCCTTACCTTGCGGGCGCAGCAAGCGGCGGCACAGGCCGGCATGGCGGCGCGCATCGATGTGCTGGAGCTGCTGCGCTGGCCCGGCGTCATCCGCGACGGCACCCGCGACACCGCACCCATGATCGCCGCCGCGCAAGCGCTGCTCACCGAAGCGTTGGCGGAGCTCACCCGCTCCCGCGACAGTGAGGGGGGACGGCTGCGCGAGGCCTTGGAGCAACGCTGTGCCGGATTGGTCGAGTTCTCAGGACGCGTTACCGACCGGCTGCCGGAAATCCGCGCGCGCATGCGCACCAAGCTGCTCGACCGCATCGCACAGCTCGTCGCCGACGTCGATCAAGATCGCCTCGAACAGGAGCTCGCGATCTTGGCGCAGCGCCTCGACGTGGACGAGGAAATCGACCGGCTGCGCGGTCATGTGACGGAAGTTCGCAAGACTTTCGATGGACAAGAACCCGCGGGCCGGCGGCTGGACTTTTTGATGCAGGAACTGAATCGCGAAGCCAACACGCTGTCATCGAAGTCTCAAGACATCGAGACCACTCGGGCCGCGGTCGATATGAAAGTGCTGATCGAGCAAATGCGCGAGCAAGTGCAGAACATCGAGTAGCTTCCGGACCTGTTTGGGCGCGCCGCGCCATCGCTCGCATTTCTCTATAAATCAAGCAATTATTGGCAGGCAGCGTCCATGGACTTCCAAGGCCTGCCGCGCTAATATTTGTAGCTGGGCGCGTAGCTACAATGCTAGCTACAGCCGGAAGGAACTGCGTATTTCCTGGTCTAGCTACACAGGTGCGCCCATGGCGCGGGACAGACTGACGGCGCTGCAGGTCAAGCGAGCACATGAGAAGGGCGAACCCGTCCTCCTCCCCGACGGCGCGGGACTTTATCTTCGCAAGCAATCCGCTTCGGGCACGTCGTGGACGCTGCGCTACCGCTTCGGCGGCCGCGATCGGTGGATGGCGCTCGGCAGCTACCCGGACATGGAGCTGGCGGACGCCCGCAAGGCGGCCCGTGCCAAACGCACGCTGGTCGATGCAGGCCGTGATCCGCTACTGGAGAAGCAGAACGAGATCGACGCACAGCTCAAAGCCAGCGCCGCCAAGAAGGCGCGCGGCAAGTTCAAGGAGCTAGCCGAGGACTGGTACGAAACCGAAATCAAAGGCGGACGCCTCAAGCACCCGGCGGTGCCACGCCGGTATCTCGACAAATACATGCTTCCTGAGTTCGGCGATACCGTACCCGCCGACATCACGCCGGCCATGGCGGCGCGTTTGCTCGCCCGCGTGGGAAAGAAGGCGCCGACGGCAGCGAATGATCTGTTGCGCCACATGCGGCGGGTTTTTAGGTTCGCCGTCCGCAGGCATCTGATAGCGTCCAGCCCCGTTGCCGATTTCAATCTCAGCGACGCCGGCGGCCAGGAGTCCGCGCGACAACGTACTTTAAGCCGCGACGAGCTCGAGCGGCTGTTCAAGGCGCTGCGAGACGACCTAAGTTTCGGAGGTACCAATCTGCTCACGATCAAATTGCTGCTGGCCCTCGGCGTGCGCAAAGGCGAATTGCTCGGCGCCAAGTGGAGCGAGTTCGATCTCGACGGCGCGACGGATTTGGGACCGGTGTGGCGGCTGCCGGCCAGACGCACCAAGACCGCAGCGCCCTTGTCGATCCCGTTGGTGCCGGCCGTGGTCGAATGGCTGAAGGCCCTGCGCGAAGTCGCCTGCGGCAGTGAATTCGTACTTCCAAAGCGGCGCAGGGACCGCCGGCAACGTGCACTGCATGTCGGCATCGACACCTTGAACGCCGCTCTTGCCGGCGTCGATCACGGTCTCGACGAATTCACGATTCACGACCTACGGCGCACGATGCGCACGCATTTGTCCTCGCTGGGCATTCGCAGCGAGGTGGCAGAGCGTTGCCTCAACCACAAACTGCCCGGCCTCCAAGGCGTCTACAACACACATGACTATTTTGCAGAGCGCAAAGCCGCGCTCGAAACGTGGACGGTGCTCCTGCTCGAAATCGAGCGCGGCGAGCGAAAGGTAACGCCCATGCGATCACGTCGCTCCAACTCGTAAAGCCGGAGCTTAGGAATATTCTGCCTGACCCCAGCCTAGACCGTAGCTCTGAACTGGTCGCAAAACGCGACCGGTTCCCAGAAGCATCGCGATCCGCACCGCAAGTGCTCGCCGCCCGTGGCGGAGACCAGTTCTTTGAGGTTGCAATTTGCGATCTTAAAGACCGGCCGCGTCCACAAGTTTGAAGTATGTACGTAATACATATATAATACGCATATGGGACCGAAGTTCGATCCCGGCAAGGATGCTGCCAATATCGTCAAGCACGGCCTGTCCTTGGTTGAGGGGGAAGGTGTGTTGAACGATCCGCTAGGTTTGACAGTGGAGGATGCTTCCTCCGCCGGAGAGTCTCGTTGGATCACAGTCGGGCTAAACGCCAGCGGCGAAATTTTGGTGGTTGTTTGGACGGAGCGCGAAGACGGTGAGCGCCTAATCTCCGTGCGACGAGCAACCACGAAGGAGCGGAAAGATTATGAAGGCTGAGTACGATTTCTCCAAAGGGCGGCGCGGGCAAGCTGTCCCAACGAAAGGGAAAACTCGCATCACCATTTACATCGACGATCAGATCGTCGCGGCATTCAAGGCGGAGTCGGCGCGAACGGGCATTGGATATCAGACGCTTATTAACGAGGCGCTCGCGCGGTACTTAGGCACCGCTGAAAAGCCTATTACAGCCGAACAGGTGCGGAAGATTGTTCGAGACGAGCTTGCGCACGCGCGCTGACAGTTGCAGGCACCGGCGGCCGTCGGCTTCGGACCAATCAATTCGCAAACTTTCCCAAAAACGAGCATTGGCGGCAGCGCACCGCCGGACCCTCAGCTCCTTGCGGCACAATGATGCTGGTTATTTAACCGGGTAATTTACGGCTCTTTATGGGAAAGATTTTGACCCGATAAACTTCCGCTATCGGCCCCAATGCGGACAAACAGCAACGTCCGCTGTCCTGCCCTCTAATAATCCATCGCAAAGCTACGACCGCTACTCTTTGCGAGTTTCGGCAACCCCCATCTCCCCAACGCAGCGGACGCGGTCACGCCCGCTGATAGCAACCCAAGAGCGTATAATTGCGCGAGGAGCTGGATATCGCGCTAGATCACTCAAGGAACGAGAAATCATACATGTCCATAGAAAAGGTATTCAGGGCAGTGCTGGCCTTCGTCCTCGCATTGCTTATCGGGATCGCAATAACAGCGCTGATAGGCATCGGCGTGCCCGTGTTGCTCGGCGAAGAGGCGGCATGGATGCTGCTATTTGTGCTCATACCCGTTGGCGTAGTTGTTTTGATTTTGGTCGTCTGGCTGACTTACGTCTTCTATCGCCGTCTCGGCCGCTATTTGTCTGAGGAGTGATTAGATCGGTTTTTCTAGTTGCGATACTCCCTATTAGGGACAGAAATGGGAAAGTTTCGGCAAGTGTACGGTCGCAATAGGAGGTGACAATCACACCAAGGAAATAGCGACGACGGCCGCGATCAATTGTTATGCCAATTTGACCAGCGTATAGGACTTGGGCTTCAACGATGCGAACTCGCGCAGCAGAGCTGGAACCAGAGGAAGCAGCGCCGATAATTCATTCGACACCGAATCGAGCACAACCAAGGCAATGGGCAATGTGCCAAGGTTCTGCTGGAATGGCAGGTTCTTGTCTACAGTTACAAATGCGTCGAACTCAGCCGCGGCAAGTGCCAGAAGTTTGCCGTTTTTAACTCCAGACCAGCCAGCCTCAACAACCGTTCGAACGGAATGTTCGGTCAGCGATCGACGTAGACGACTTGGGATCGACTCGTCAAGCAGGAGTCGCATCGAGCGCCAGCCGTTCCCTCGCCGCCTCTAGCACGGAAACGGCGGTCGTACGGG
>Ga0209624_10004177_pt1 | contig 9990 bp, 8 predicted proteins | sample JacPinW_OM2H0_O1_FD_188565 | JGI IMG/M metagenome (GOLD analysis project Ga0209624, IMG submission 188565) | Forest soil microbial communities from Algoma, Ontario, Canada - Jack Pine, Ontario site 1_JW_OM2H0_O1 (SPAdes) (version 2) | ecosystem: Environmental > Terrestrial > Soil > Boreal... | reverse complement strand
CGAGCAGTGCAGCGCTGCCGCCCAGCGCTGCGGTGGCGACGCCGCCGAGCACTGGTCCAGCGAGGAAGGAGATGGACAGGCCGAAGCTGAGCGCGGCGTTGACCTGCTTTTCGGCCTCCGCTTCGATGTCGGGCGACACCGATACGCCGCGCTCGGCGGCGATCGGGTCGGACAGGTCCTCGCGCCCTAGGCGCGCGGCTCCCGCGCGCAGCAGCGAGCTCGCGGCGAGCGCTGCCCAGCCGTCGAGAGCGGCGAGGAAGAGAATCGCTGGCAGCCAGAAATGCTGGAACATGATGGCTATCGCGACGGTGACGATGGCCTCGAAGAGATACAGGCCACTGAGCTCGAAGTTGCGCGGCGAGGCCTCGACCCAGGCGACGAGTACGGGCACCACAAACGCAGGTAGCGCCTCGGCACAGACGAGCAGCGCGGCGACCGCGAGCGCGCTGTGGGTGTGGTCGAACACGACCAGGGCGATCGCGACGTAGCCAAGCCAGCTACCGACCCGGTTGATCGTATAGGCGGTAATGATCCGGCGTAGCCGGGGGGCGGCGAATGTGGCTCTCACAGTGGGGGCACGCTACTGGCTGGCGGCGGCCCGGGCGAGCGTTGCATGGACAGCAGCGTTCTCAGGAGCCATGGCTTTCCCTGGTCCAACGGGAGCTGACGCAAGCGTCTTTGCAACACGATTGGGCCTTGGGGATCGTCCGGTTCGTGCCGATAGGTTCCATACATGGAGGCCTCGACGGCAGTGTTGACGAAACCGATCGACGTGATCATCGCCGACGACCACACGGTTGTCCGTGATGGGATTCGCGCGGTGCTGCAGCGCGAGGGGGGCGAGTTTCGCGTGGTTGCGGAGGCGGCTGACGTGCCGTCGATGATCCGTGCGGTGCGCGAGCACCAGCCGGACCTGCTGACGCTCGATTTGACGATGCCCGGCGGCTCGAGTCTCGGTGCGCTGCCTTCGTGCTTCATCTCGCATCCCACCCTTGCGGTTGCGATCCTGACGATGCGTGAGGACCCCGAGTACGCGCGCCAGGCGCTGCGGGCGGGTGCGCGCAGCTATGTGCTGAAGGAGGCCGAGCCGGCGGAGCTGCTGCAGGCGTTCCGTCTGGCTGTGGCGGGCGGCAACTACCTGCACCCGCGGCTGGGCGCGCTGATGGCGACCGGGGAGGACGGCTTCGCCGACAGCGTTGTGCTCTCAGAGCGCGAGCGTGAGGTGGTGAGGCTGATCGCCAACGGCTACACCAACCCGGAGATCGCGGAGCAGCTGAACGTGGCTGAGCGCACGGTCAAGACCTACCGCGCCAGGGCGATCGAGAAGCTCGGCTTCTCCTCGCGGGCGGAGATAACCGCGTACGTGCGGCGCACCGGGCTCGCTGATTAGTTGATCTATGACGGCCTTGCGGCCGGGTGGGGCGACGGATGGCGTGCGTGCTCGCGATTCGCAATGCGCGACCTGTTCGGGTTTCTCCCTGTAGGCTGAGCTGATGGCTACCTCGGGATCGAGCGTTCCCGCCGAGGGCTACCGGCTGACGAACATCTCGCCGCGGGCCTTCCAGCACCCGGCTGACAAAGCGGCGACAGCGGCATTGGGGTCGATCCCATACCTCGATACGGTCGTTCGCAAGTTGATCGAGCTGGGCTACGAGCGTGCCCTGCGCCAGAGTTACCTGGGCTCCTCGGTCCGTCTCTCAGAAGATCAACTGGGAGACGTTTACCGCGAGCACGCGCTCGCATACACGACGCTCGACATGGGCGAGGTGCCCGATCTGTACCTCACCCAGTTCCCCACGCCCAACGCGCTGGCGATCGGAGCGAAGCGCCCGATGGTGGTGGTGCAGTCAGAGCTTGTGCGGTTGCTCGACGCTCCCCAGCGCCGCGCGGTGTTCGCCCACGAGGCCGCACACATACTTGCTGACCATCAGCTGTACCGCACGGCACTCGCAATCCTTGTGTTGCTGACGAGCACCGCGCGGCTGCCGCTGCCGCTTGCCCCAGTGCGTACGGTGTTGATGGAGTGGGGGCGAGCGACGGAGCTGAGCGCCGACCGTGCCGCCGCGGTTGTCACCCGCGATCCGCTGGTCGTGTGCCGCACGCTGATGTCGCTTGCGGGCGGCGCGATGGTGGACGAGCTTGATCTCGACGTGTTCATGCGCCAGGGGCTCGATTACAAAGAGAAGGGCAGCGGTCTCGAACGTCTGACGCGGCTGATGCTCGACCTGGGGGTGACCCACCCGATGCCGGTGAAGCGCACGCACGAGCTGATGGAGTGGGTGCGCTCGGGCGAGTTCGACCGCATCGTGGGCAACGGCGAGTACCCACGCCGGGACGACCCGGTCGATGCGCGCGCGGACGGGGGAGAGGCTGTGACGTTCTATGCCGATCGCATTCGCGATGCTTTTCGCGACGCGGGCGAGTCGGTTAGCTCAGTGGGCCAGCAGCTGGCGGGCTGGCTGCGTAGGGACAGCCCCGACGATGACTCCAGTCCCGACGATGGTGTGGCCGGCGACGCGGACCCAGTGCCGTGAATCGGGGTTCGCTAGCCGCCGAGGATCAGTAGGCCGCGGGCTGACCGGGCGCCTGGGTGGGTCGCCCGGCGAGCGGCACCGTCAGGCGTACCATTGTGCCGCGTCCAGGTGCGGGCATGAATTCCAGCTCGCCGCCGATGAGCTCCGCGCGCTCGCGCATCCCCGACATTCCGAAGCCTCCCTCCAGGCCGTCTCCACGAGGCCCGAGACGGCTCGCGTCCGGCATGCCCTTGCCGTCGTCGGTCACCGACGCGCGCAGCATTCCATCGTGCTCGCGCACACTCACCACGGCTTTCGTCGCCTCCGCGTGGCGGCTGACATTCGTCAGCGCCTCCTGCACGATCCGGTAGATCGTGCTCTCGAGCTCTGCATCCAGCCTGCGCGTGCCACCCGCATCGCCGCCGTTGCCAGCTGGCTCGGGCAGGTCGATCTCCGTGTCCACGTCGAGCCCGTCGATCGCCTGCGCACGTCGCGCCAGCGCTTCCAGCGCTGCCGCCAGCCCGAGGTCGTCGAGCGCCGCAGGGCGAAGCTCGGTGATCAGGTGGCGCAGACCGTCGATCTCCGTGCCTAGGCCCTCGAGCACGGTGTCCACGGCTTGGCTCAGTGCCTGCCTGTCGTCGAGGTCGCGCGCGTTTGCCAGCTGCAGGCGCAGGGCACCGATGCCCTGAATGCTCTCGTCGTGGATCTCTCGCGCCCAGCGAGTGCGCTCGTGCTCGCGTGCCTCCATGCCGTAGCGCAACCGTTCGATCTCCACCGAGCGCTCGGCTACGAGGCGCTGCGAGACGCTCGCCGCGAACGCCGCCAGCGCCTCGCGGTCGGGGCCGCGGAAGCCTCCGTCGCGGCGCAACGCGATCACCATGCCACCACCTTGGCCCTCCATGTGCAGCGGCTCGACCAGCGCCGCGCGCGCTTCGAGGCCAAGTTCGTGAAGCCACGCCGCCTCCGGGCCGCGGGGGCGGTCAATCGCCATCGACGTGCCCTCCTGGTAGAGCGCGCCGAGGGCGCTGCCGCGCACGGGCACGATCCGTAGTCGCACCGTTTCCGCCCCGCTACACGCTGCCACGCGCAGTTCTCCGCGCTCCTCGATTACTACTGCCAGAGTGGTGGCGTCGAGCAGCGCCAGGCCGCGGTCGGCCATGAGACGCAGCAGCCATAGCTCTGATCCAGAAAGCACAGGGTTGAGATTATGAACGTCCTGGCCGACCGAGCACTGCTGAGGAGTCGCCTTGCACGCCGGTGCTCGACGCTGGCGTCGCCTCCGTGCCGTGCTCGGATGCGTCTGTGTGGCTGCTCGGGGGGTTCTCGCCGTTGCCGTTGACCGGGCGCAACGCCGCCCGCGCTTGGGCCAGCAGCATCTGTGCGCTGAGATCCTCGCGCCACGCCGCCAAACCCACGGACACCCGCAGTGGCCAGCGTGTGCCGTGTGCTTCGACCTTGATCGTGCGTAGTCGCTCGAGTGCTCGACGCGCGACGATCTCGGCGCGTGGGCCGTCTGCGCCGGGCAGGATGATCAGCAGATCGCCGTCCGCGCCCTCTTGGCCGTGGCCGCCGCGTCCGACCCGGTCGAAGCGGCGCAGCTCCCGGCGGAGCGCCTGCGCGACGTACTCGAGCGTCTGCTCGCGCAGCTCGTTGCCGTGCTCACGGGTCATCTCGTCGAGGTTCTCGATCACCACCAGCAGACAGCTCAGCTGCGTGCCGTGACGCTCAGCGCGGCTGATCTCCTCCTCAAGGCGCTCCCGCAGAGCGGCCGGCTGCGGGCAATCGAGTGCACTCGGCCCGGGCCGATCGGAATGCGGATGAGTGTCGCTGGCAACCATGCCTGTCGCGGACGAGTGTACGTTGGAAATAGGCATCCGTTCCTGTACCGCTGCATTGATTATGCCCGCCGGAGAGCCCTCGGACAAGTCGCCGAGCCCGATTGGCTGACCAGTGGTCTGCTGCTCGCCCGTAATCGCCGCACGATCGGGCGATCTGTCCCCATGCGCTGGTAGACCACTGGTGTGCTGCAAGAGCTTCGTGTCGAGAACCTGCTGCTGATCGAGCAGGCCGAGCTGCGCCTGGCAGCGGGCTTGAACGTCATCACCGGCGAGACGGGTGCGGGCAAGACCGTGCTCGCCCACGCCCTCGATCTGCTGCTCGGCGGGCGCGCGCGGCCGGGGATCGTGCGCCCCGGCGCTAGCGAGGCCTATGTGGAGGGCATCTTCGATTTGCCAGAGCGCGTGCGCGAGCAACTCGATGAGCGTTTGACCGGCGAATCCGATGAGGTGGTGCTCGCGCGGCGAGTGGGCGTCGACGGGCGCACGCGTGCGTATCTCAACGGTCGCTCCGCAAGCGTCGGTGAGCTGCGTGAGATCGGCGGGGCGCTGCTTGCGTTCTACGGGCAGCACGAGCACCGCAAGCTGACGCTGTCAGCCGCCCAGCTGGAGATTCTCGATGGCCTGTGCGCGGGCGACCACGGTGCACGTCTGCGCAAGTGCGCGGCGGCCTTTGCCGAGGTGCGCCAGCTGGAAGAGCGGATGGGGGAGCTGCGCGAGCTCTCCTCCCAACGCGAGCGCGAGCTCGGGCTACTGGAGTACGAGCTGGCCGAGATTGACGCGGTCGCACCGCAGGAGCGTGAGCACGAGCAGCTGCTGGGTGCGCGCGAGCGCCTGCGCAGCCTCGATGCGTTGTGCTCCGCCGCGGGGGTCGCCGCGGAGGCGCTCGCCGCAGACTCAGGCGAAGGTCCTGGGGCAGCTCAGCTCGTTGCTTCAGCAACAGGGCAGCTCGATGCCCTCGCCGGAGTCGATTCTGCGCTCGACGCCCTCGCCGAGCGGCTGCACGCGGTCGTTATCGAGGCCCAGGATCTGGCCGGAGAGCTGCGCTCCTACTGTGAGCGCGCGGGCGCTGAGGACCTCGACGGCGGGCTCGCCCAGCTCGGCCCGGAAGTCTCGCTCGACACGCTCGAACAGCGCCTGGCTGCGATCGAGCGTCTGGCGCGAAAGCATGGTGGCAGCGTGGGCGCGGTGCTCGAGTACGCCGAGCATGCCCGTGCCCGCCATGACGAGCTCGCGGGTGCCGAGGTGGCGTTGGCGCAGGCCGGCGAGCAGTTGAGCGCCGCGCGTGCGGAGCTCGAGCAGCGGGTACAGGCTGTACGCAAGGCTCGCCAAGCTGCAGCGCGGAGCTTTGCGCCTGCCGTGCGCGAGCAGCTGGCCGCATTGGCGATGGGTGACGCGAGCTTTGAGGTGCTGCTAGAGCAGCGCGAGCCGGGCCCCTCAGGTGGCGACTCCATCGAGTTTGTGATCGCGCCCAACCCAGGGGTGCCAGCGGGGCCGCTGCGGGAGATCGCTTCGGGGGGTGAGCTCTCGCGGGTAATGCTCGCGATCATGAGTGTCGCCAACGCGTCATCTGCGGACGCGACGCTGGTATTCGATGAGGTGGACGCCGGCATCGGCGGTCAAACCGCACGCGTCGTCGGCGAGCGCCTTCGTGGTCTGGGTGAGCGCAGGCAGGTGTTGTGCATCACCCACCTGCCGCAAATCGCCTCGCTGGCGGCCCGCCACTTCTCAATCGTCAAGGACACGAGCGCTGAGCCCACCCGCACGACCGTGCTGGAGCTGGGAGAGGGCGACGTCGTCGGCGAGCTCGTGCGCATGCTTGGCGCCGACAGCGACGACATGGTCGCACGGCGTCATGCCCGCGAGCTCCGCCGTGCCGCTTAAGTCGTCCGTCGAAACCGCTGCACGCGCCGCGTTTTTGTCTTGCGGGCGTTACTCTCGAAAGCGTGGCCGCAACGCGATCGAGCGCGCAGGGCTATCTGCAGCCCGCTAGCACGCCTGGCGCTGGGTTGGAGATCCAGCCCGTGCGCACGCTCGCTGGTCCAGTGCGGCCGGGGAGGCGCACGAAGCTGCTCGTGCGCCACCTCGGGCGCGGCGACATTGCGCTGATCGACCACCTCGACATCGATCGCGTCTCCGCCGAGGAGCTGATCGCCGCGGGAGCGGTGGCAGTGCTCAACTGCAGCCCGTCATCAGGCGGCTCCTATCCAAATCTCGGCCCGCAGCTACTGGTCGAGGCTGGCATCGTGCTCGTGGACGTGCCTAACGACGCACTGTTCGAGCGGTTGTCCGACGGCGACCCGCTCGTGATCAGAATCACCCCTGTCGCCGGCTCGCTCACCGCTGAGGTGCTGCGCAAGGGCGAGCTGCTTGCCATCGGCGAGGTGCTCGACCTCGAGCGTGTGTGCGCAGAAACGGAGTCGCGCCGCCAGGAGATTGGCGAGGCGCTTGAGCGCTTTGCGCACAACACGATCGACCACATGCGCGAGGAGCGCGAGCTGTTGGCCGGGCGCATCAAGCTGCCCCGTTTCGCCACCGACTTCCGCGACCGCTCCACCCTTGTGGTGGTGCGCGGCGTCGGTCATCAGCGTGATCTACGAGCACTGCGACCTTTCATCCGCGACATGCGGCCGGTTATCGTCGCCGTCGATGGCGCCGCCGGGGCGCTTCTGGAGGAGGGACTGACACCGGACATGATCGTCGGTGACATGGATTCTGCTGGCGAGACGGCCCTGAGCTGCGGCGCGGAGCTCGTCGTGCACTCCTATCCCGACGGGCGCGCCCCCGGGCGTGAGCGTCTGGAGCAGATGGGCTTGGCGTTCAAGCTCGTCCCCGCGCCCGGTACCAGCCAGGACGTCGCAATGCTGCTTGCCGCGGAGAAGGGTGCCCGCCTGATCGTCGCCGTTGGCTCGCAGTTCAACCTCGTGGAGTTCCTCGACCGCAACCGCGAAGGCATGTCCTCCACGTTCCTCACCCGCCTGCGCATCGGTGAGATCCTCGTCGACGCCAAGGGCGTGAGCCGCCTATATCGCCCGCGGCCGGGCCTGACCCCGTTGTTGGTCGTGATCGTCACCGGGCTGATCGCGCTGATCGCCGTGGTGTGTGTGAGCCCAGCTCTGCGCGATGTCGCAGAACTGCTGTGGTTGAAGCTCCAGCTGCTGGTTGGCTGACCCGGTTCGCGATCACTATCCATGTTTGATTTTCGCTACCACGCGCTATCGCTCGCAGCCGTGCTATTCGCACTGGCGCTGGGTGTCGTGTTGGGTGTGGCCATCGGCGACTCCAACTTGGTCTCCTCCGCCAAGAACGGCATCGTCGCGAACCTCAGATCTGAAGTCAGCCAGGCGCACCAGCAGGCCGGGCATCTCCACGAAAAGCTCACCGCCGAGGAAACATTCGCCAACGGGCTGTACCCGCTGTCCGTGCACGAACTGCTCGGCGGGCGCACCATTGGCGTTGTGTTCCTGGGCGAATCCTCCGACACGGTCAACACGCTCGTACGCGCGGCAGTCGCACAGGCGGGCGGCCAGGTCACGACCGTCGTGGCCGTGCGCGAGCCGCTCGCCCTAGCTGAAATCTCCCACCAGGTAGCCGGGACCCACTACGCGCCGCTCGCCACCTCTGCTGGGCTCGTCGGTAGCTTCGGTGAGCTGATTGGCCGCCAACTCGTTAGCGGCGGCCCTAACGTCGGCCGCGAGCTGATCAGCCGTGTGCGCGCGAGCCTGCTGAGCGCCTTCGACGGGCAGCTCACCAGCCTCGAAGGCGTTGTGGTGATGCGGGCCGAACCGGGCGGCATCAGCGCGCAGCAAAGCGAAGCCACCAGCGCCTTCGAGTCGGGTCTGCTCGCTGGCGTGGCCGCTGTCGGCGTGCCAGCCGTAGGTGTACAGCTGACCAGCACCACCCCTTCGCAAACCTCCTGGTACAAGGAAAAGGGCATCTCCAGCGTCGACGATCTCGACCAGCTCGCTGGGCAGGCGGCGCTTGACTACGTGCTCGCCGGAAGCCGTGGCACCTTCGGTGTGAAGCCCACCGCCGAATCGCTGCTGCCAAGTGCTGGTGCAAGCAGCGCCACGAGCAACACTCAGCCCTAGCCACGCCCGCGGACCGGGCAGCGCTTGGCGTGCAGGCGACTGCCACGGGCGAATGTAAGCGGCGTAGGCGCGTCCGCTCACGTCGCTAATTTCCATACATGCACGCCCTGCCATTCCTGATTGCGCTCGCCAGCGGTGCGATCCTCGCGCCGCTCTTGCTGCGGGCCTTGCGCGACGCCGGCCACACCCGCGCCAACTACCGCCAGCGCGAGCTTCCATCTCCCTTCGGCGTGCTCGCGCTAGCGGCAGCACTGGTGGCGCTGATTCCGTTGACTTTGCTGCAGAAACTCGCATCCACGCACGTATTTCACCCTGAGTCGTTCCCGATTGCTGTGTATGCGCTCGGTGTGCTCGCCCTCGGGCTGATCGACGACACGCTTGGTGGCGATGAGCGTCGTGGTGACCGCGCGTGCGGGGGTGATAGTCGGCACGAAGGGGCCGGCGCGCGCGAGGGTGCGGATGCTGGCGCTCGCCTGCCGCAGCGCGGCTGGCGCGGTCACGGCGCGGCCGTTCTACGTGGCGAATTCTCCACCGGCGCGCTCAAGGCCGCTGGCTCGCTTGGCCTCGCGCTGCTTGCCATGAGCTACCTGGGTTTGTCCAACGGTCGCTGGCTGCTGGCTGCTGCAGTGCTGGTGCTCGCGACCAACGTGTTCAACTTGCTCGACCTGCGCCCCGGGCGTGCCACGAAGGCTTTCGTGCTGCTTGGTGCGGGGCTTGTCATCGGCTCAGCCGACCTGCGGGTGCTTTGGGCACTCGGCCTGTTCGCAGCCCCTGCGCTTGTTGCCGGCGTGTATGACCTGCGCGAGCGGGCCATGCTTGGGGACACCGGCGCGAACCTGCTTGGTGCGCTCGCTGGCCTGTGGCTGGTGCTGAGCCTGTCTGGGACCGGCCAGCTGATTGCGCTGGCGTTGCTACTCGGAATCACGGTATATGGGGAGTTGCGATCAATTTCCGCGTTGATCGAACGGACTCCGGGGCTTCGCCGTCTAGACTCCTGGGGCAGGCCCACATGAGCATGCACCACTCCGACCGCCACGCGCAGGCGCCCAGCAAGACCCGGTTCATTTTTGTGACCGGCGGTGTGGTCTCCTCACTCGGCAAGGGCATCGCCGCGGCCTCGCTCGGACGGCTACTCGTCTCCCGCGGTCTCACCGTTGGCCTACAGAAGTTCGACCCCTACATCAACGTCGACCCGGGCACGATGTCGCCCTACCAGCACGGTGAGGTGTTCGTCACCGAGGACGGCGCCGAGACCGACCTCGATCTTGGGCACTACGAGCGCTTCACCGACTCCAACACGAGCAGGGCGTCAAACGTCACCGCCGGCGGTATCTATGACACCGTCATCCGCCGCGAGCGCCGCGGCGACTATCTTGGCGGCACCGTTCAGGTGGTGCCCCACATCACCGATGAGATCAAGCAGCGGATCGCGCTGATCGCCGAGTCTTCAGATGTCGACTTCGTCATCACTGAGATCGGCGGCACCGTCGGCGACATCGAGTCGCTGCCATTCCTCGAGGCGATCCGCCAGTTCCCCGTAGATGTGGGTCG
>Ga0209624_10004176_pt1 | contig 9991 bp, 8 predicted proteins | sample JacPinW_OM2H0_O1_FD_188565 | JGI IMG/M metagenome (GOLD analysis project Ga0209624, IMG submission 188565) | Forest soil microbial communities from Algoma, Ontario, Canada - Jack Pine, Ontario site 1_JW_OM2H0_O1 (SPAdes) (version 2) | ecosystem: Environmental > Terrestrial > Soil > Boreal... | reverse complement strand
GCTGGCCGGCCTCGGCCGGCCCCTTGCTGCCGGACACCGGGGCGTCGACGAACGTCACGTCCGGCCGAATCCGGCCCACCCGGGCGGCGAGCCCGGCGGTCGCGCTGACGCCGATCGTGCCCATCTGCGCCCACGCCGCACCCGGCGCGAACGGCGGCGGGCCGCCGGCGAACACGCCCGTGCCGAGATCGCTGTTGGCGACATAGAGGTCGCCCGCGACGATCGCGTGGAAGTGAAGCGTCGCGGCACCCGGAGTCGTCAGGCCCGAGATCGTCTGTCCGGTCACGTTCTGCACGTCGTAGCTGGAGGTGAAGTCGGCGGCGCCGTTGACATACGTCGTGGTGACCGTGATCAGGGCGTAGTCTTTACCTTCGATCGTCGCCTTGAACGTGGTGATCTCCTTGTACGGGTCGGCGGCAGTGCCGCTGCCCGTCGGCGCTCCTTGGGCGATCGCGGTGTAGAGGACGCCTCCTTCGGCGCTATCGACGTGCGGGCCCGCGGCACCCTCGAAGCCGAACACGGTGCCGGTTTTGCCCGACTGTTCGAGCGGCGTGGGGTTGCCGAGCGCTGGTGGGAAGGCGAGGAAGAAGCCACAGTCCCCCAACGTGTCGCTGGGCGGGTAGAAATTGGCTCCACCCACGTTGGGATAACTGGACTGGCACTCGCCGAGCGAGCCGACCGAGACGATCAGCGGGCTACCCGGAAGGGTCACCGTGCCGTCGGCGCTGGCGATCGCGGCGCCGGCCGAGAGCAGGCCGATCGCAGCGATACAGGCCGCGAGGGCGCTCCGGGGACCGCGGAGCAGGCGCCCGCGCGCGGCGGACCTGCTCCGCGCGGAGCTTTCGATACGAGTCATGCGTTGAGACCTCCTTGTGCCCGAAGCCCCCCTCGGGCGCCACGGCACGACGTTGCTGGGTCTGGAGCGCCGCAGATTACAACCTGCGGCGGCACGCGGCACCGTCCCGTGGACACGTTGACATCAGCCCCCCCGTGCCACCAGCTAGCCGAACGTGAACGCGAAGCCGCTGACTCCGCGTGCGAAGCGCAGGCTCAGCCGGTGACGCTCGTCGCGTGGCAGCGAGACGAGCGTATACAGGCGTTGCCCGCGCACGGTGACATTGCCGCCGCGCACGTCCGAGCCGGCCTCGGCCGCCGAGATCGGCTTCCCGTCGAGCAGCACCTGCACCTGCCGCGGGCGTGCGCCGGCCGAGCTCAGCACGAGGTAGACGTTCTTCGCCTGGAACTCGACGTCGATGCCGGCGTCCGCGACGGCTTCGGCCGGCTGCGCGGCGATCTTCCACGTGCCGCTGTAGGCGAATTCGTTGAGCGCCAGGTGGCCGGTGGCGGGGGCGCCGTAGTCGTGCACGCCGTCCTCCGGGCGCGCCAGCCAGCCTTCGGCGCGCTCGCTGCCGAGATAGGTCTCCGGCGTGGCCTGCCGGCTCGGCACGACGACGTCCTTCGGCGCGCTGCGCCCGCCGAGCTGGCTGCCCGATTCGGCCAGCAGCGCGCGGATCGCCGTTTCGGTCTTGTCGTAGTCGCCCTCGCCGAAGGCCGCGTAGCGGACCTGCCCGTGCGCGTCGATCAGGTAGTCGGCCGGCCAGTACTCGTTGCCGTAGGCGTTCCACGTGCCCATCTCGTTGTCCTGAACGACCGGGTAGCGCAGGCCGAACTGCTTGATCGCGTTGGACACGTTGGCCGCGTCGTGCTCGAAGGCGAACTCGGGTGTCTCGACGCCGACGATCGTCAGCCCGTCATGTCGGTAGCTGGCGTCCCATGCCTTCAGGTAGGGCAGCGTGCGGATGCAGTTGATGCACGTATACGTCCAGAAGTCGATCAACACCACATGTCCGCGCAGCGAGCTCAGCGAGAGCGGCTTCATGCCGGGCGTGTTGAACCAATCCTGGGTTTGCATGAAGTCGGGCGCAGGGCCGAGCTTGCGCAGGCCGCGCGCGTCGGCGAGCAGCGTGGCCTGGCTGGCATTCGCCGGGGCTGCCGTCACGGTCGAGCCGGAGCCGCCGCAGGCAGAGGAGCCGTTGGCCGGGGCGAACTTGGGCTGGTGCCCGGAGATCTCGTGCAGATGCTTGGTGACCGTTTCCGAGCACTCGAGCGACGCCGTCAGGTTGACGTCGGGGATGTGCTGGGCGACGAACTGGTCGAAGTTGACGTCGAGGTTCGTCGCGATCGCGATCGCCGTGACGATCATGATCGCGCCGAGCGCCCGCTGCAGCGCCGGTCCACGGCCGGCCCGGCGAATGCGCTCGAACAGCCGCCGGCCGCCGAGCGTCAGCGCGAGCAGCACGAGCGCCGAGCCGAGCGCGTAAGCAAGCGCGATCACGATCGTTTTCCCGCTCGCCGCGCTGACCGAGATGACGGCCGCGAGGATCGGGCTCGCGCACGGCGTGTAGACGAAGCCGAGCGCGCCGCCGACGAGCATGCCCGACCAGAAGCCATCGCCGCGCGAGCGCGGGCCGAAACGTGCCAGGCGCGACAGCGGCGCCTCGATCCGGTCGGCCAAGCTTGGCACGAGCAGCGCCGCACCGAACACGAGCAGCACGACGATCGCCACGTCGCGCAGCGGGTCCGAGCCGAGGCCGACGCCGTCGACTACCTGCGCCACGCCGACGATCGTCACCGTGAACGTGATCGACAGGCCGAGCACGATGCCGAGCGGCCGGCGCCGGCCGCCCACGCCACCAGCTGAGAGCAGCGCCGGGAGCACGGGAAGCACGCACGGCGAGAGGGCGGTGCCCGCGCCGGCGAGCACGGCGAAGCCGAGGAGGACGAGCATCGAGAGAAAAGCCTACGTGGGGGCTGCGACTCAGGCGCCGATTCCGACGCGCAGCGTGGCCTCGAAGTCGGTCTTCGAGATCGGCCCCACGCACGGCGTCGTGGCGCCCGCCCGGCGGTAGCGCTCGATCCCGGCGCGCACTTCCGCCTCGGCGCCGACCGCCGTCAGCTGGGCGAGGAAATCGTCTGAGATGGCTGCCTGCATCGCCGGTAGATCTCCCGAGGCGGCGTCGTAGCACTCGATGTCGGCGCCGAAGCCCGAACGCTCGATCATCGCGCGATAGAACGGCAGGCCGAAGTACGGGATCAGTTCTGTGCGCATCGCCGCGAAGGCCGAGTCAGGCTCGTCGGTCAGCGCACACGGCACGGCCGGTACGACGTCGAAGCCGTCGAGCGTCTTGCCGGCACGCTCGCGTCCCTTGCTCACTTCCGGGATCACGACATCCTCGATGTACTGCGGGCAGCACAGCCACAGCAGCACGCCGTCGGCGATCTCGCCCGCCAGCCGCAGCATCGCGGGGGACAGGGCAGCGATGTAGATCGGCAGCTGGGGCCGCGGCTCGATCCCGGCGAGCTGGAAGCCTGTCTGCCACTTCTCGCCGCTCTCGTAGCTCTCGCCGCGCAGGATGCCGCGCACGATCGAGGTGTACTCGTGCATCTCGGCGACCGGCTTGTCGATCGTCTGCCCGTGCCAGCCCTCGACGACCGGGCGATGGGAGACGCCCATGCCGAGGTTCAAGCGTCCGCCCGAGAGCTCGTCGATCGTCGCTGCCGTCTGCGCCATCGTCGCCGGCGTGCGCGTGTAGATCGGCACGACGCCGGGCCCGACGCGGATGCTGCTCGTGGCGAGCGCATATGCGGTGACGACCGTCAGCGACTCGCGCCCGGCGATGTGCGTCACGTAGGCCGCCTCGTAGCCGAGCGACTCGGCGAGCTCGACGCGTTCGATCGCCGTGTCGAGCGAGCGGCCGCTGGAGACGAAGCACCCCGTTCCCATGGTCCTCAGCTTATGTCAGCACGCGACCTCGGTGCATGACTCAAGGCCGTTGCGGCCGGTGCCGATGCGGTCGAAATGCCGGCCAAGATCGCAACCCACCTGCGCGGCAACGCGCTTGCCCTGCTTGCGCTGTTCGTGGCCCTCGGTGGCACGAGCTACGCGGCCGCCGGCGGGTTCGTGGCGAAGAACGGCCAGCTGGCGGGCTGCGTCGGTGGCGGCGGTGCACTGAAGGTGCTCAAGCCCGGGCGCCGGTGCCCCAAGGGCCAAACAGCCGTAGCCTGGAACGTGGCCGGTCGGGGCGGCGCTTCGGGTGCACCGGGGGCGACGGGGGCTCGGGGCGCCACAGGCGATACGGGCGGCGCCGGCCCGAGCGGACAGAGCATCGTCGGCTCGACCGGACCGACCGGGCCGAGCGACGCCTACACGAGCAAATCTCATGGCTCGCCGATCTCCCTGCCGGCAGGCGACTACCTGCTCTTCGCCAAGGCCAGGGGGCGCAACGGCCAGAAAGCCGAAACCAGAGAACTCTTCTGCGAACTCACGGACTCCGCCGGAATCGTCGACTCAGAAGCAGTTGACGTCGAAGCCGGTAGCTCTGTCACGGTGGTTCTCGGAGCGCCCGTCCACCTGGACAGCGCAGGCAAAGTCTCCGTGGTCTGCTCGGAAGAAGAAGACCCGGTCGAAGAAGGCTCGCTCAAAAACCCCGAGCTGACCGCGATACACGTCGGCGCGCTGCACGAACAGTAAGACCGCGTCAGCGCCTGAGCAGCACGTACACGGTCATCAGCGCCAGTCCGATCTGACCGAACGACAGCGCCGTGCCGAGGTTCGCCGCGCCGAGCGCGCCGGCGAGCGCGCTCGCGAGCACGAAAGCACCGAAGATCAGCAGCAGGTCGCCGGCGACCTTCGAGGACCTGCGGGCGGGCTCCCGCGCCGGCCCGCGGGGCTCGTCGGGTGCCCGTGCCGGGGTGTCCTCGCGCGCGGAGCGCTTGCTCATCGCCGGGCGCCTTCTTCGAGCGTGGCCACCAACGCTGCGGTGTCCAGCTTCGGGTCCTGTCCGGCGAGCAACTGCTCAGCCGCGTGACGGCCGCCGAGCGCGCGCAATCCTCTCTCGCCGTGCTCGTGCGCGAAGTCGGCCAGCGCATTGGCGCGCCGCGCACGTAGCCTGCGCTCGCGCACGTCGACGCTCGCACGATGCTCGTCCAGTGCCTCGATCAGCTCCTCGATCCCCTGCGGCGGCGAGAGCGAGGAGACGGCCACGACGCGTGTGTCGCGCGAACCGAGCGAGCGCAGCGCGGCGCTGACGTCGCGCCGCGTGCTCAATGCGATCTGCCCGAGATCGGCCTTCGTCACGACGAGCACGTCAGGGATCTCCATGATCCCGGACTTCAGGAACTGCAAGACGTCGCCGCTGCCCGGCTGCACGACAACGGCGATCGTGTCGGCGACGTCGGCGACCTCGGTCTCGGCCTGGCCGACGCCAACCGTCTCGATCACGACGACGTCGAACGCCGCCGCCAGCGCGTGGGCGGCGGCGCGTGTCGCCCACGCGAGCCCGCCGAGCCGCTCGCCGGCCGAGGTCGAGCGGATGAATATCTCCTTGTCCTTCGGGTCGAACTCGACGCGCGCGCGGTCGCCGAGCAGCGATCCGCCCGAGCGCCGCGAGCTCGGGTCGACGGCGAGCATCGCGACCGTACGGCCCTCCGAGCGCCAGGCTTTCAACAGCGCCGAGAGCAGCGTCGACTTGCCGGCGCCCGGCGGCCCGGTGATGCCGACGACATGCCCCGGCGCCTCGCCTCCGAGCGCGGCAGGGGAGATCTCACGCAGCAGCGCCGCAGCCTGCTCGCGGTCGGCGGCGGCGGTGCTCTCGAGCAGGTTCAGCGCCGCCGGGGCGGCTTTCAGGTCGCGTTCGCGCAACCGCGCGCCGAGCACGGCGCCGACCCCGTCTTGCGACCGCGATGCCCCGCTCACGCCGCGCCGTTGGCGGAGGAGCCGTTGCCGGCCACCGCCACCGGGGCAGCCGCGACGGCGCCGTCGCCGCCCGCTCCCTCGGCGCCTACGAGCTCGACGATGTCGCGCATGATGCGCGTGATGTCGAAGTCCTTCGGCGTGTACACCGCCGCGACGCCGGCCTGGCGCAGCCCCTCGACGTCCTGCTCGGGGATGATCCCGCCGACGACCACGGGCGCGGTCACGCCGGCCTCGTGCAGCGCGTCGATCACGGCCGGGATCAGCTCGCGGTGCGAGCCGGAGAGGATCGAGAGGCCGATCACGTGGACGCCCTCCTGCAGCGCCGAGGCGGCGATCTGCGCGGGGGTCAGGCGGATGCCCTCGTAGACGACATCCATGCCTGAGTCGCGTGCGCGCACGGCGATCTGCTCGGCGCCGTTCGAGTGCCCGTCGAGGCCAGGCTTGCCGACGAGGATCTTCGGCCGGCGACCGAGCTTCTCCTGCAGGCGCGCGACCTCTTTGCGCAGCTCGCCGAGATCGCCGTCGGCCGGTGCCGCGGCGGCCTCGCCGACCCCGGTCGGCGCGCGGTAGCTGCCGAACACATCGCGCAGCGTGCGTGACCACTCACCGGTCGTCGCGCCGGCGCGTGCGGCGGCGATCGTCGCGGTCATCAGGTTGGTGCTCTGCTCGGGCGCCGCGGCCGCCTCGGCGAGCTCGGCCAGGGCCGCATCGACGGCGGCCTGGTCGCGCGCGGCGCGCCAGGCGCGGAGCGCCTCGATCTGCTGCGCTTCGACGGCAGGGTCGACCACGAGGATGCCGCCCTCGGCGTCGGCCGTCAGCGGTGACTCCTCGGTCTCGGCGTAGCGGTTCTGCCCGACCACGACCTGCTCGCCGGCCTCAATCCGGCGGATCCGCTCGCGGTGGGAGTCGACGAGCGCGGCCTTCATGTACGCGACGGCCTCGACGGCGCCGCCGTGCTCGGCGACGACGGCCATCTCGGCACGCGCGCCCTCGAGTAGCTCGGCGACGAGCCCGTCCATCACGATCGAGCCCTCGAAGATGTCGGGGTACTCGAGGATGTCAGTCTCGTAGGCGAGCACCTGCTGGATGCGCAGCGACCACTGCTGGTCCCACGGCCGGGGCAGGCCGAGTGCCTCGTTCCACGCCGGCAGCTGGATCGCCCGCGCGCGCGCGTCGCGCCCGAGGGTGACGGCGAGCGCCTCGAGCACGATCCGCTGCACGTTGTTCTCGGGCTGGGCCTCGGTCAGGCCGAGTGAGTTGACCTGCACGCCGTAGCGGAAGCGCAGGTGGCGCTCGTTCTGCACGCCGTAGCGCTCGCGCCCGAGCTCCTCCCAAAGGACGCCCATCGCGCGCAGCTTGGCGTGCTCCTCGACGAAGCGCACGCCTGCGTTGACGAAGAAGGAGATGCGCCCGAAGACCTGTTCCATCAGCTTCTGCGTGGCCTGCTCGTCGCCGGCGTGGGCGAGCTGCACGCGCTCGCGTGCCGCGTCGAGCACGGCCTGGGCGTTGCTCATCGCGAAGGCGATCTCCTGCACCGGCGTCGCGCCGGCCTCCTGCAGGTGGTAGGAGCAGATGTTGATCGGGTTCCACTTCGGCACGTGCTCGACCGTGTAGGCGATCATGTCGGCGATCAGGCGCATCGAGGCGGCCGGCGGGAAGGCGTAGGTGCCGCGCGCGAGGAACTCCTTGATGATGTCGTTCTGCGTGGTGCCCTGCAGGTGCTCCTGGGTGACGCCCTGCTCCTCGGCGGCCACGATGTACAGCGCCAAGAGCCACGCGGCGGTCGCGTTGATCGTCATCGACGTGTTCATCTCGCTCAGCGGGATGCCGTCCATCAGCGCCGCCATGTCGCCGCGGTGGGAGACCGGCACGCCGACCTTGCCGACCTCGCCGCGTGCGAGCTCGTCGTCGGGGTCGTAGCCGGTCTGCGTCGGCAGGTCGAAGGCGACCGACAGGCCGGTCTGCCCCTTGGCAAGGTTGCGCCGGTACAGCTCGTTGGAGGCCTTCGCCGTCGAGTGCCCGGCGTAGGTGCGCATCATCCAGGGCCGGTCGCGCTCTGGCAGCCGCGCGGAATGATCGCCGCTCATGTGCTCAATTGTACGGCTGCGGCGCGCCCTTTATCCTCTCGGGCGTGGCAGAGACGATCGAGCTTCCGCGCGTCGGCGGGCCAGGGAGTGGCCTTGGCGGCTCGTGGCGGGTGATCGTGCGCAATGATGACCACAACACTTTCGAGCACGTCGCGCGCACGCTGGCGCGCTTCATCCCCGGCATCACGGTCGCCCGCGGTCACGAGATCGCCAACGTGATCCACAACTCGGGGCAGGCGATCGTCTACACGGGCATGCAGGAGCCGGCCGAGCACTACTGGGAGCAGCTCAAGGGTGCTGGGCTAACGATGGCTCCGCTGGAGCAGGGCTGAGCTGAGCCGACTCGCTGAACGTGCGCTCTCGCGAGGTACGTCGCCCATGCGCTCATGAATCTCTCCAGAGGATCCTTAGGATCGCGGTCACCGCACCGCCAAGGGCGATGCCCGCAAGCGCATTGTTCGAGGCATGAAGACCGATTACACCGACTGCGCCGATCAAAACGACGCACAACACGGTCTCTAAAACGAATCGCCGCCAGGCAACTAGTCTCCTGGACGGTCCATCCTGTTGTCCTGTCTCCACGACCCACCTCTTCCTTGTTAGAAAGAAATGGGCGCTTCGGCTGTTGATGTTAGCCCTCAGCCCGATCTGATGCAACTGACTGATCAGCTATAGGAACAAGAACACGGACTTAGGAACCGGTGCTCTTCGCTCAAGCGCAAGCTCATGAGTCGGTTACATATGCACCGGGTAGGCCGAGGTGCAATTTCTCTGGTCCAGGCGCTGGTTGGGACTGAGCGCCCAGTGCGTGATTCGAACCAATGATTCAGGTCGCTGGGCGCTCTCGCCCACGACGACGCGCTCCGGCGTGTCGTCGTTGACCCATCCGCTGGGTCCAGCGCCGTCATTGACGGCGAATCCGCTTAGGCTGACTCACCCTCGATAACGTGCGGCGCGCCGTTGGCGTGGCCGTTGCCGGCCGGGCCGGCGGCGTCGGTGTGGATCTCACCGCCGGCGGTCTTGTCCCACCAGCCGTAGAGCACGGGCACCTGGTACCAGCTCATGTGCACGGTGCGGAAGTGGGTCATCTCGGGACCGGCCCAGTAGCGGTCCCATTGCAGGTGGTGCTCGAAGGTCGCGAACTGCTGGAACTTGTAACGGTCATCGCGTGCGCGATAGACGGCGTAGGAAGTCGCGCCGTAGCGCAGCGCGGCAGCGGCGACCGGCTCGAGCTCGCGCTCGAAGGCGTCTGCGCGGAAGCCCGTGGCGTACCACGGGACGATCACGGTGCCGGCCACTAGGCACCCACCTCCGCGTGGATCGCGCCCGGGCCCTCGGCAGTCTTGCCTTCGCCCTCGTTCTCGGCGCCGACGAGGATCGAGATCTTGCCGAGGTGCTTGTTTTCGAGCATCAGCTGGTGCGCTTCGGCGACGCCGTCGAAGCCGAGCGTGCGCCACAGCACGGGGCGGATCTGCCCGGACTCGATCAGCTCGTTGGCCTTCATGCACTCGTATGCGTTCGCGAAGTGCGAGCCGAGGATCTCCTTTTGCTTCATCCACAGGTAGCGCACGTCGAAGTCGAGGTTGTAGCCGGTCGTGCCGGCGCAGATCACGACCTTGCCGAACGGCTTGACCATGAACACGGACGTCGGGAACGTCGCCTTGCCGACGTGCTCGAAGACGATGTCGGGCGCGTCGCCGAAGATGCCCTTCACGCGCTTTGAGAATTCGCGCGAGACGCCGAAGCGCGCCTTGTCCTCCTCGGGCGTCTCCTTGCCGGTGCGCATCATGCCCTTGAACTCGGCCCGGTCGATGTAGTCGACGGCGCCGAGGCGCTTGACGAGCTCACCCTTCTCGGCTGAGGAGACGACGCCGACGCAGTTCGCGCCGGCCGCGGCGCAGAGCTGCGTCGCGAACACGCCGAGGCCGCCGGCGGCGCCCCAGATCAGCACGTTCGCGCCGGCCTGCAGCTTGCAGCGTGTGATCAGCATGCGGTAGGCGGTGAAGTAGACGAGACCGTACGACGCCGCCTCCTCCCACGTCAGCGCGTGCGGCTTCGGCAGCAGCTGCTGCGCCTGGACCTTCGTGAACTGCGCGAAGGAGCCCCACGTCGTCTCATAGCCCCAGATCTTCTGCGACGGCGCGGCCAT
>Ga0209624_10004173_pt1 | contig 9995 bp, 5 predicted proteins | sample JacPinW_OM2H0_O1_FD_188565 | JGI IMG/M metagenome (GOLD analysis project Ga0209624, IMG submission 188565) | Forest soil microbial communities from Algoma, Ontario, Canada - Jack Pine, Ontario site 1_JW_OM2H0_O1 (SPAdes) (version 2) | ecosystem: Environmental > Terrestrial > Soil > Boreal... | reverse complement strand
TGGAATATATAGAATTCCATTCCCCCAGCTACCAATCCACAAGCCGCCCTTATGATCAAAAATGGGCTTCCAGTCTGCGACCTCTATTTTGGTCAGGCTCCGTTTCAGTAGGCCCGCTTGCATTCGAAGCGGACCCATGGAATTCTGACGTGGTTCGGTCAACCACAAGCCGTTGTCAGGCGCTACGACAAGCACGTCTGCCGTTGCAGAGAGTCCGGCATCCTGAAAAAGCCTCCCCCCTCGAGGCAAGAAGAAGATTTTATCTTCGCTCGCTGCCCAGACAGTCCCCGCATGATCAACAACGACGCTCCAGGCGGTCTTTCCTGGATAGTTCCAGTCCATCTGTATCTTCTGCCAATGTTTGCCATCGAATCGCGCCAATCCCCCCGCAAATGCCGCCCAGACTGCTCCGTCCTCATCTTGAACAATGCATCGCGTTTGGCCGGTTGGAAGACCGTCACGTTCGGTAAAGTTTGTGATTTTGCCATTCTTGAGAAAACCCGCGCCGCCTTGGCTATAACCGATCCATAACCCACCATCCGCCGAGGCTAAGAGCACACCTATCGCCGGATCGTGAAGCAATGAGCCGTTCTGTGGCGTGTAGCGCTCAATGGCAAGACCGTCGAAGCGGAACAGACCGCCGGTGCCTCCGATCCATAGAAAGCCGTCGGTCGTTTGAGCAAGCGAGAGGACGGCACCCGGTAGTCCGTCTTTTGCGGTCCATGATGTGTTGTAAAAACCGTTGGCAAACTGTTTCGAATCAAGCGCGACCGCTGGAAGCGATATCGGTATCGCCAACAGGCCTATCAGAAAACGAAAAATATATGAATTGCCTTTGTTAGTTATGCAAGCTAAGGCATACGCGGCAGCTGCAGTCAGACAATCATTGTGAAAAGACACAGGCCTCGGGGAATCGTTGGCCTCGGCGTCAATTCTTATCCTCTTTATTGCCGTCGTCAAAAGTACCCCCAGATTGGACTGCGCTCTTCAGACCCAAGCTGTCAGGACCAGAGCGCTGCTGCGAGACGGCAAAGGTCAGTAGCGTGCTCGGCAAAATTAGCCGATTTCATTGTGTATTGAAAACACTTTAATCTTTAGTTGCCCACCCGCTGTTTTCTATAGGTCTTGGCCGCGCGATCGGACTCGTTGCAGGTCGCGCGGAAGAGCGATGCTGGCTGTACAAGTCCGATCGCTGGCATAAGTTCTTATCTTGGATGGGACCGTCGAACGGGCCTCGTCTTCCGGAAGACGATGTCTCCGGGGACTACTAGCTTAATCTCGGTCCCAGTGCTAGTAGAGCTTCTAAGCGTGAGCTTACCTTCGATGCGAGCGGCACGCTCCCGCATTCCTTGCAGTCCGAAGTGTCCAACCCTTCCCTTATCTGCGATAGCAGGGTCAACCCCTGCGCCATTGTCACTCACACGCAGGACAAGGTCGTCAGCATATCCGAGTTCCACTTCCAATCGACCGGCCCCCGAATGCGTACACGCGTTGCGGATGGCTTCGTAACCGATGCGGTAAACTTCATCGCGAACGATAGGATGCATCTCTTTGGCATCGCCAACGACAGAAAAAGAGACTTCCACGGGACTCTGCATTCGACACTCTTCCGTCGCCCGCCTTAAAGCTTCCGCGAGATCGTTCCCTTCTGTGATTAAGATGCGCAGGGAATTCAGCGCTGCTCGTCCTTCCAGCGTAGCTCGTCCAAGCCAAACCGACAGCTGTTCCATGGCTCGACGCATACGGACGGGATTGGTGGAGGGTTCCAGCGCATCATCCGCAACCAACTTGCTGCCCTGGACAGTTTGCAGGAAAGTGTCATGGAGGTCGCGCGCTATACGAGTGCGTTCTGCCAAGCGCTCATCGAAGCGAGCGCTTATGGATCTCGCAAGCTGCCGGACCCGCAGTTGGTAGAGAACGACCACGATCAAGACACTGGACACAACGCAGAGAACTCGGAACCAGTTCGTCTGATACCAGGCAGGCGCGATGCTGAAGTCCAAGATTGCGCCCGCGTTGTTCCAGACGCCGTCGTCATTGCATGCAATCACTCGAAACCGATAACGGCCCGGACCCAGGCTCGTATAGAAGGCCTGCCTGCGGGTACCGACATCCTGCCAATCTTTATCTACTCCCTCCAGCTTGAAACGAAACTCAACCCGCTCAGGCATGGAAAGGCTTAACGCGGTATAGCCGATTTCGACGGTGTGCGTGCCAGAGGCAAACCTGACTGCGCTCGACATCGGCTGACGGCCTTTTTCGCTCCCGATGGATAGAATTGAAACAGGCGGCGGCACGCCGTTCCTAACCATGTGTGTGGGATCGATCCACGCGAGTCCGTTATCTGTGGCAAACCATAGCCTTCCGTCGCTGGCTTCGAGAGCAGTCGAATTTGTGAAGCTCATCTGCGGCGCACCCGGCAACCCATCCAGATAGTCAAATCGCCGATAAGTTACGCGGTGATTTGGATCAGCCATGAGCCGGCGGATCTCTTCCGGGGGAATTTGCACAATTCCCCTCATCTCGTTTAGCCACAGTCCTTCATCAACTGTCTCAATGATTCCAGAGACCGCACCAAACGGCTCGCCTTCCGCAACTGTCACCCTCCGGAAGTGTCCCTCGCTGAAAAACATCAGCCCAAGTTCACCGCCCACCCAAATGTGCTGGCCAAGACCGCGAATGACTTTAATTCGACCCACATCGAGCCCATCGTTCTGTGAGTAAGCGGTAACTTTTTCTCCGTCAAGTACGAGCACTTGGCCCGCGTCGAAACCAAGCCAGACGCGTCCGGACGGGTCAGGATAACTGGCGCTGGGTCCTGCAATTGGAACTCCTTTGGGCCTGTCACTCAGATTCCAGTCACCTTGCATGAAGTAAACGGTTCCAAAATCTCCGAGTCTGACCCATAACCCGCCATCGGCTCTACCGGGGAAGATCTCGTACATAAAGTGCGGCGGTCCAGCGCCTTTGGGTATATGAAAGTACTCAAATTTGGTTGCGCGCCGAAGCCAGATTCCGGTATCGGAGCCCCACCAGACGTCACCGTTTGAGCCGCGGAAGACGCTGGATACCCGTCCGCCCACTTTTTCAGCAAGAAGGCTTTCACCGTGAATATGCAGAAAGGGTCCGCCATTGACGGCTCCGATCCAGATCTCGCCGCCTTTTCCTGCGAGCAACACAAGCTTTTGATAGCCTTGCGGTAGACGCACTGGAACAAGTTGATTGCGGCGGAAGCGAACCAGTCCTTTGGAACAGCCAACCCAAATGTTGCCCTCACGATCCTCGAGGAGCTTATAGGCGAAGCCCAGGGAGAAGCCGTCCTTTTCTCCGAATGACTCCAATTCGTGGTCGTGACGAGCGAGCTTTCGATTTTCCAATCTCTCGGGATACCTGATTCGAACTATTCCGAAACCCATACGCGTGATCCACAACGCGCCTTCGCGATCTATGAGCAGATCATGCAGACCCTCTTCGACGACTGCTGGATGTTGCTCCTCCGAGTTGTGTCCCGCAATCGGAACTGGTTGTACCTCCCAGCTGCCATCGTCCGCAAACCACACTCGCCCGTCTTTGGCCTGCGCCAATGTTGTAACACCCCGCCCGACAGCCCCGGCGAGTTCGAATGTTTTCGAACCTCGCCTGAGGAAGGCAATGATCTTCATGGTCGCTACCCAGAGCGTGCCTTCACGATCGACGAAGAGGGCCCTTATCACCTCAGGAGCAAAGTTCCAGTCGTGCCCGATTGGGATCCATCGTGAACCGTCACGCAGAACCAACCCAGTCTCGGTGCCAGCCCAGATTCTTCCGTCTTGATCGCGGGCAAAGCTATGAATGGGGGAATTCGGCAATTCTTCAGGTCGGGTAAATACTGTCAAAGAACCATTTCTCAAGAAACCTAATCCGGTTGGCTCAAAAGCGATCCATAGCCCTCCATCAGGTGTGGCCATTAAAGAATAGATACTGTGAGATGGTAGCTCCACTCCGGGCTGCGGCTTATACTCCTCGAATTTAACGCCGTCAAAGCGGAACAGGCCCCGTGCCGACCCAATCCACAAGTAGCCATCTTCGGTTTGGGCAAGCGCGCTGATTTCGCTCGGAGCACCATCGTTCTCGCTCCAAGCCGTGTGGTTGAATTGGACAATACTTCGATCTCTGTCGAGCGCGAACGTCGGGGTAGAGCGGAAAACGATCAACAAGCAGATCCAAAGCGGCAGCGCGATCCGCCTGCCCGGATAGAACGCTTCCGATGGATTTACCGAGAGGAAGCGCGCGGGGCAGAAGGAAGCTGGTCGCGACCTTTTCATGTTCCTCGCCTTGTAGTCAACCTAGCTGGACGCCTCTGCAACCGGCCTCCCATCTACCCTCAGTAGCCTCCGAAATGCATGCATCATGGCATACCGCCAGATCTTGAGGCTCATCCGAGAGTTGGAGCAAGGGCGATCACGTGACCTTCGGATGTTGCTCCTACGTTACTTACAGCGAGGCTCGCCGGGCACATTGGAATCTCCAGCTAAAAACCTACAGTTTTCTACAGGCCATGGTCATCCGATCAGAATTGAAGCAACCCACGCCGGAGCGCGATGGTGACCGCGTGCGTTCGGTCGTTGGCCCCCAGCTTGTCCACAAGATTCTTTATGTGGAAGTTAACCGTAGTCTCGGCAATTGCTAGCTGATCGGCGATTTGCTTATTACGATAGCCATCTCGGATGAGCCGGAGCACCTCCAGTTCGCGGGTCGTCAGATCTTCGTCGCCCAGATGTTCGGCGATGCGGGCAGCCACCTCCGCTGGAACGTGTCGCCGCCCGGCGTGGACCGATCGGACGACGGCGAGCAATTCATCTTTCGGCATGCTCTTAAGGATGTAAGCCGATGCTCCTGCGCGCATTGCCCGCTGGATCTCGCCATCGCTATCGGAGGTCGTCAGCATGATGATATGAGCTTGTGGAAACTCCCCGCGAATTGCGATGAGCGCGTCGGTGCCGTTGGTGCCAGGAAGCCTAACGTCCATCAGGGTGATGTCGGGCCGATGACGACGGAATTCAGCTACAGCCTCCACGGCATTCGACACTTGGGACACGAGAAGCATGTCCTGTTGAGAGCCAATAATTGTAGCCAGTCCCTCGCGGAAGACCGGGTGATCCTCGACACTGAGGATACGAATCGGCTTAGCTTGAACCATTGTGATGGCCCCGTTCCGGCAATTGTAATGGTTTGTTTGAGTTCTGGCCAAAGCTTCGATCCGATGCACCGAAATCCACTGGGCTGAGTGATACGGATCTCTCCATCGGCCCACGCCGATAATCATTTCCGGTTTAGCCGATCACTCGGGGTGATCCTACTGGAATCACGTGTCCTTTCCGGAATTCAATGGATGCAGTTGGGCGCCGTGGCGATCATCGCCGTTTCTAAATCAGGTTGCCCTTTCTAATGCATCTGTTCCGCGTCTACTGCTCGATCCTTTTCCACAAAAGTTTGTCTATTAAATCGAACCTGCAGAAAAATACAGGACCAATGCTGTGGTTTCCGGGGTTTTCATAACCTCGTGACCCATCTAATGTGCAGACAATCGAGGGTGATCCTAGAATTCGCACAGTTCAGTGAAGGCTGCGAGGGGCGCTTGGTGTACGCATAATCCCAGCTTATCGAGGAACACAATGGCGAGCATCTCTGAATTCAGTCCCACACCCCAAGTGCCTTGGACAAATATCCTGCCAGGGAAACGCCTAGATCGGATTGCCTCAGGGCCGGAGATGCTTCGGAAACGCTACGAAGCATTGGCGCGCCTCTCCAGGTCTCTCGCGGCTGGCACGCCCGAAGATTGGATCCGGCATCTCAATGCCGACCTTCGAGGCATCCTTCCCTTCGATCTCCTGGATGTCGTGGTCTACAAGAAGGACGCAAACGAGGTCGAGTGGCGCTCATCTGCAACCGAGCAAACCGCCGGGAAAGATGTTCCACTGGAGGAAACGATATTGGGGTGCGTCTACCAACATCAACAGCCTCTGTGGATCGCGGACTGTGGCACTGATGAGGGTTGCGGAGGCGCAAGTCAGCGGCTGAAGAACCTCGAGTTGGGATATCGATCCTTCTGCGGACTGCCACTGAGCACGCCGTATCGCCGCCTTGGAGCAATCGGGCTTGCGAGCCTGCAACCCGATCGCTTCACCGCTGAGGACGTAGCGTTCCTGAGCCAAGTCGCGAGCCAACTGGCCCTGGCAATCGACAACTGGCTGGTCCACGATCACCTCGCTACTCTTAAGGACCGAGTTGCTCAAGAAAGCGTCTACATCGAGGAGGAAATTCGCGGAGAGACGCACTTTCAGGGGATGATTGGCAAAAGCGCTGCCTTGCGTAATGTCCTCAAGCAGGTCGAGACAGTGGCGCCCACCAACTCCAACGTGCTCGTCTTCGGCGAGACGGGGACAGGTAAGGAACTCATCGCGCGTGCGATTCATGACCTCAGCCCGCGCCGACCCAATGCGTTTGTCACCCTAAACTGTGCGGCAATCCCGACCGGATTAATGGAAAGTGAGTTGTTCGGCCATGAGAAGGGAGCGTTTACCGGAGCCATCTCTCAGAGGCTCGGACGCTTCGAGCTGGCCAATCGTGGAACCATGTTCCTAGATGAGATCGGCGAGATTCCGCTGGAACTCCAGCCCAAGCTCCTCCGGGTATTGCAGCAACGCGAATTCGAGCGACTGGGGAACGGGCGCACTCTCAAGACTGACGCGCGCCTCATTGCCGCCACCAATCGAAACTTGAAAGCAATGGTTGAGGAGCAGACATTTCGCCCCGACCTGTTTTACCGATTGAATGTTTTCCCCATAAAGGTGCCGCCTCTCCGTGAGCGCCCCGAAGACATTCCGCTCCTTGTACGGCACTTCGTCCAGCATTTCGCGCGAGGGATGAACAGGACGATTGATACTGTTCCTTCGGAAATGATGGAAGGCCTCGTCCGCTATTGCTGGCCCGGCAACATCCGTGAGTTGGAGAACGTGATCGAACGCGCGGTGATTCTGTCCCCGGGCCCGGTCTTGAGAGTCCAGCTCCAAGACCTTTGTACCCGATGTACCCGAACCGTTCCCGGTGAGGACAATGGAAAAGACCAAACTCTCGACGACGTTAAGCGGGCACAGATCCTGGCGACCTTGAAAGCAACCAAGTGGGTCTTGTCGGGACCAAATGGTGCAGCGATACGCCTAGGCTTGAATCGCTCCACCCTCCAGTTCTACATGAAGAAGCTCGGCATTAGCCGACCGACTTAGATGATTCGGCTCAACTTATTGTCCGCTCCTGATGAGCCCAGAAGCGCTCTCGCAGAATTCTCTTGAGGACCTTCCCGGAACCGCTTTTCGGAAGGTCCGTCTCTGAGAACTCGACGCGACGTGGAACCTTGTAATTGGCCAGAGTTTGTCGGCAATGGGTGATCAGTTCATTGGCGGTAAGGACTGTTCCAGGCTTCAGGACCACGTAAGCCATCACGATTTCGCCCCATTGTGGGTCAGGTATCCCGAAGACTGCAGCTTCGCGAACCGACGGATGCTCGTAAATAACCGCCTCGACCTCGGCGGAGTAGACATTTTCACCGCCCGTGACAATCATGTCCTTCAACCGGTCCATGATGTAGAAATACCCGGCTGCATCCTGATAGCCCAGGTCTCCTGTCCGAAACAGACCATCTCGGAAAGCAATTGTTGTCTCTTGTGGATTATTCCAATACCCGCGCATGACATTCGCGCCCCGCGTCACTAATTCACCTGAACGCCCGGCTTCGACTTGCTTTCCTGATTCGTCCACTACCTGTACGTCCACTCCGGGACAAGGTCGCCCACACGACAAGAGCCTATCGTCAGTGTGCTCCTGATCCTCCAGGCCCGTGAGAAAACCGGTTTCGCTCAATCCGTAGACCTGGACCAGCCCAAGATTCGGCAGAAGTTCTCGCGTCCGGTGAATGAGCTCCGGCGCCATCGGAGATCCGCCGTAAGCCAATACCTCGAGGCTGCTCAAGTCGTACTTCTTGACTTCCGGAGATTGGGTTAGCAAATTGATCATCGTCGGCACCAGAACGGTGTGACTGACGCGTTCGCGTTCAACAGTCTCACAGAAGATTTGTGGGCTGAATTTCGGGATCGTTATCTGGCACGCACCAAACACGGGGAGCGCGAACATCGCGGGAAAGTCAGCGATATGGAAGATGGGCGCCGCGTGGAGATAGACCCCGCCTTCCCGGTATCTCATCCAGTAGTTGAAATTGTGGGCATTCGTAAGCATGTTTGCATGCGTCAGCATAACCCCCTTCGGACGGCCCGTTGTACCGCTGGTGTAAATGAGAGCCAAAATCGCTTCCGGGTCGTAAAGGGGCGTGGGATGGGAATCATTCCCAATCTCCCAGGGTTCTTCATCGAGCACCAGGTGCCAAGGCAGTTCTGTTTTCGGAACTGGCAGTGATGAATGCCGTACCAAGCCGCGCGGATTTGCATCCGCGAGAATGCGATCAATTTCCACTGCCGAAAGCCGTATGTTCAGCGGGACCGAGGTCACTCCCAGCCAGCTGCAGGCGTACACCAGCTCGATGTACTCAGGACCATTCGGAAGGAGAAGGGCAAGCCGGTCCCCAGATCGAAAACCATGTCTGCTGAGTGCCGCTGCGATGCCCCCGACACGCTCGTGAAGTTCCCGAAATGTTAGGCGCGCACCGTCCGGAGCAATTGCCGCTCGCTCGGGATAGTATCGTGATGCCCGGCCAAGAGAATGGATATGGATCACCTTATGCCTTCCAGATCTGAGCCGCGGAGTACAGCACTCCACGGAAGGTCGCCGATGGGCCCAAACCCGCTCACCTTGGCATCAACTGTGCTCACGTCGCCGATACCTGAGGAGCAACGAGTCGAGGACGTTCTCTGCTGCGCTTCGCCGCCATGACCCGAGTAAGCTTCATGCGCGCCCGTGCGATTTGAGCTTTCACCGTGCCTTCGGGGAGACCCAACGCATCTGCAGTCTCCTTCGTCGTTAACCCGTCGATATCACGCAGTTGAAATGCTCGGCGAAGCGGCGGTGAGAGTTGGCTAACTCCCTTGAGCAAACGCACATGCGCTTCGGTTGTGCGGCACAGTTCTTCGGGACCTGGCTGGGAAGCAGCTAAGCGTTCCGATAATGCGAGACCATCTTCCGCGTCCTGTTGCTCGAACGACAGGTAGATACCACGGCGGCGCCGTAGTTGCATTCGCGCTGCATTAGTGACAATTGCTGTCAACCAGGTTGAGATTCGCGCTTCCCCTCTGAATTGCGCGAAGTGTTTGCAAGCGGAGAGGAGCGCATCTTGAACAGCGTCTTCCGCATCTGCTGCGTTCCCTAAGAATCGAAACGCCCGCTTGTAAAACATCGGCCGGTTGCACAAGACAATGTCGTTGAGGTCCCGAGCACACTCGTCCACCAAGCCAGCTTGGACTTCTCGGTCACCTTCAGTCCACACCTCTGTCGCCTCCATAGTCATCTCCTTTGCAAGCACCTCAATGTGCCTGGCATCCATTCAGCGGCACGCTTGTTCAGCATCCCTGTGTAACGAAGATCCCATCGTCATCACGCATCTGGAGAAGCACGTGAGATACCAGTCCCACGAAGCAATGTTTGCTCCCTGCATCGCGAACAAGATGGACGGCATTTTGGGGAGCGGAGCGTGGATAACGCAGCGTTACGCAAGCCGATTGAAGGCGATCCCTACTTTTGCCATGACGTCAGGTTAGGAGATCGGAGGAATCGTCGGCATCTAGGTTGCGGTGCCTCTAGCCGTAGCGATCCGCGTCCTCTGCCGCAGTTATGTTTCCTCTAGGTCTTAGGTGCGGCGCCGTGCAGCCACGCGTGAACAGCCCGACCCGGGCGAGTGCCAACCGGCTGGCAGCCGATAACCTGTTAGCACAAGTAGTTGTGCCATGGCACGCTTGTCCCTCACCACAATGTGTCCCATTGAATCATTTACTGATGTTTCGTGCGTAGAA
>Ga0209624_10004172_pt1 | contig 9995 bp, 7 predicted proteins | sample JacPinW_OM2H0_O1_FD_188565 | JGI IMG/M metagenome (GOLD analysis project Ga0209624, IMG submission 188565) | Forest soil microbial communities from Algoma, Ontario, Canada - Jack Pine, Ontario site 1_JW_OM2H0_O1 (SPAdes) (version 2) | ecosystem: Environmental > Terrestrial > Soil > Boreal... | reverse complement strand
GGTATCCAGCGCGGAACGGCGGCGCGGAACGCCAAAAAGAGTTGCGCGCAAATCCGGGAAGGTTTGTTTCGCAACGACCAGAGCTTCTATCCCTTCGGCAACTCCCTTGATGCTTCCGTCTGCGAAAAGCATGGCAACATGCGGGGCACGCCCTTCGATGGGGGCCGTTAGGTGAAACTTATTGAGATCGATAGCGTTGGGGATATAAACTAGATGTTCGCAACCTAAGTCCCGCCCCACCTGGAGGAGCCACTTCGACACCACCACTTTATGCAGTTGAGAGCGCCAGCCAGCATCAACCACACCTTTAGGGCCTTGCCAGACTTCGTAGTGCTGAATCATGTAGCATTGCTCGCCCTTTTCCGGGGAGCACGTCAGCACCGACGGCACGGTATGCCAACCCGTGGCAAAAAGGACGTCTCCGTCGGGAATATGCCGAGCGTTGGAGCTTGGTACGAACAACAACCTGACTCGTGGATCGATCCGTTGCCACTCAATGCCAGGAGTGAAGACCAACTCCTGCAGCCATGTCCGCTTCTTCCTTATCCATTGACGCATCGTCGACGGATTCGTCTTCACCTCCTCCAAACGGCGCGGGTGTATCACCGCTACCTGGTGCCCTCGGGAAGCAAGTTGATTCGCGTATTCGTAAACTACTCGAAAACCGCCCGAAGGTGCCCAGGCATAACAGGGCATCAAGAAGTTAATTCGGAGTTTATCCATTGCGAATTAGGCTGCAGAAAAGAGCTGTCTGGCAAAATAACTGTTGAATGGCTCTTCAATGTTTATCTTGAAAAGAACGAGTCTTACCGAGAATTCATAACCGCGCAAACGGCTCGCATCGACGACGGCTCATGTCTGGATCCGTTGCCACCAACCGCGCGGATAGTAGGTTATCTGATATCTCTTTTCCAGATTACTGTTGAGCTGGAACCCCTTCGTCTCGGGCCGGTAGATGTCGACTGCCTCCATGGGTCCTGGTCCGTGTGAGCGGTAAACCGGGTGGCCGTGGACATTGGTGTCTTCCACCACCAGATAGCAACCCCGAGAAACCAGTGGAGCGTACAATTCTAGTTCACGCGCCACGTGATCTCGGGCGTGGTCTGAATCGAGAATTACCATGACCTTCTCTCCAGGGCGAACGTGAGCGGTGATTTCCGCGACAATCTGCACATCGGTGGAAGAGCCCAGGATGTACGTGATGCGCGCATGCGAAGGCAGCCCCTCCGGGGGGTGTGTAATATCGACCGTTACTACTCTGCCCCGACCGATAATGTCACACAGTTGCGCCATGTACAGCGCGCTTCCGCCCCTGTTCGTTCCTGTCTCGACAATGAGGTCTGGCTTGGTTTCCCAAATGACATCTTGGTAGCGCCACAGGTCGAGTGGGAGCTTCAAGAGAGGCACACCCATCCAGTGAGCATTTCTGGTGGACTCTCGGTAGTAGAAATAGTGAAACAGAACCATCACTGGACGTTTGACTATTTGCACGGCAGTATGTCGGCAGAGGTAACCGACTAGTAGCGTAGCAACCACAACCAGTAGCGAGGCCAGCAGAATGGTATTCAAAATTGAGCGATTCGCGTGCTCACGTAGAGCAAGCAATAGAAGTTAGAAACTAGAACAGCTGTGCCGGTGCTGAATTGCCCAGCAACAATGTTACTGGCCGATGGCAATTGGAGTAGTCGGAGGTACCAGTGAACCAGTTGAACCACTGCCACTGCCACTCGCGTTGTAGGCTCCCACGTCCCAAGCAGCGGACGAACTCCGAGGAAGCGGTGTTCTCTGCGGAACGATCACCGTGTGGGTGATTGTGTTGTATCCTACTCCGACTGATGAGTCCGAGCACAACGCCGACAGCCCAGATGTGCTGCAACTTTGAGGCCCGCTGGTCAAGTTCTTGGCCGCACCCGCAACAGACGCGCCACTAGTCGGTGGTGTGAACGGATACGTCGAGCTTATCATATAACCCGCTGTATTAGCTGCTGCTTGGCTCATGGTGATATTGTTCAGCTGAACTACGTTCGATCCCGGAGCACCGCCCGTCCCGCCCATGACGATGGGACTTGAAGCGGAGGTTATGAAGAAGTTGTTGTAGAACTGGCATATAACCGCACCTGGAATGCAGCCGATGGCCCCATTTGGAGTCGATCCATCGTGGCCATTTTCTAACGTGTTGTTCCACATGTACAGGGAACTCGCTGTGTTTAGTCCTCCAGACGACGCCATCACCATATTTTCGTTGGGGTCAACATCGACGGTGATATTGTTGAAGACGTAAGTAGCGTATCCAGCGCGCGTATTCCAAGCAATGCAGTAGCCGCCTCTAGCATGGGCAACGTAGTTGTTGTAGATGTACATCCCGAAATCATCGTTCGACTCATAGCAGTTCATGTGTTGAGTGGGGTCGAATGAGGGGTTAATGTTCAGCATCGTATTCTGGTAGAAATAGATCGCCCCCGTGCTCCCCGCGACACTCGTAATCGCTCCGTTCGGTAAGTCCTGCATGAAATTGTTGTAGACTTTCGCGCCAAAGCCCCAGATCGCGGCACAGGAGTCACCCGTTCCGTCCGAGCCGTCGAAAACGTTGTCATGAATGGACGTGTCCCCGTCGAGGCCTTGGGTATTACCGTCGATCAAATGGCAGCCATCACCGAGCACTCCCGCTTGATAGGCAGCGTGCGACCATCCATGCATGTATAGGTTCTTGAACTCCGAGTGAACAGCCGAGCCGGCATTGATATAGGTCTGACCGGACGAGGTGGTAAAGTTGAGCCCCGTAAACTCAAGGTTGTCGATAACTAGATAGGCATCCGGAGCCATCTGAATTGCGGCACCGTTGCTTGTATTGTATCCAGCCAAATTAATGATAGGTCTTGCCCATGAACTTCCCGTGTACCAGGTCTGATCGACACCGAAGTAAACGACATTCGCTCCGAAGCCCGTGCCTTGTTCTCTGATGGTCCAAGGAAAATTGCCTGAGGTGCAAGCTACGCCACCTTTGAAGATGAAATTGGTTCCCGGCAGGGAACAAATGGCGCCGCCGCATCCGTTCCCGCTGTCGATGGCCCCAGGGCCAACGCCTGCGGCCGATCCGTTCATTCCGGGAGCATGTTTCCATGGAGCGGTCTTGGAAGTACCGCTATTGGAATCCGAACCTGAAGTGCAATCGATATAATAAGTTGCTGAGAAGGCTGGCACCACAATAAACAGCGAAGTAACACAGAGGTTCAGCTTCGACGCATTCATAAGGTTCCACAAAGTACAGAATATGTTGAGACGCATATCTTGAGTATGTCGAGGCGGGAAATCCTCGCCTCCGTATTCACTATAGTACTTCTGCTACCAAGTTCCTATTACGTATAGACCTTACTTCATTTGCGGAATCTTCTGAGATCACAGAACCAACTTCTCACGAACACCCACAGCGACAAATGAAACCGAACCTAGAATCAATCACTTAAGATAGGGAGTGACCCATTGCCTAGCATTTAGACATACAGAAGACCAATCCCAACTGGTGTTGATTTTCCAAGAACATCACGGGTCTGATGGCGAGTCTTCAGTTCGGACCATAGGGTACGAACCCCGTACTCGGGCAGAGTGATCGCAATATCGTGGAATGCGATCATGCCGCCCTTTCGTACCAGGGGCGAATACATACTGTAGTCAGAACGTACACCAGATTCCGTGTGATCCGCGTCAATGAATAGGAAATCGGCGGGATTGCCGCGAAGGTACCCTTTCGTGCGTTCCACGGTCTGCGGATGGTGCGAATCTCCACGAATAATATGTAAGGTCTGTCCTCGAAGCGGCAGCCGCCGGAGTAATGGAACGCGCAAATACGACGAGCCACCTCCGAATTTCGCACCGGGGAGGTCAATAGTTACGATCGTCGCTTCCGGATGGGCCACTCGGGACCAGAGCAGCAGGGTGCCACCGCCCGCCGTACCCACTTCCACGATGTATTTAGGCCGCAACCTGCGGACTTCCTGCAGCGCCTCCAGAATTTCACTCTGAATCTGAATGGGAGCGAAGAAGCTATCGCAGAACTGGAAGACCTTTCCAACCAATTCCTCGAGTGAAAGTCGGCTCAACTCCAGCTCACGGATCTGCTGAAAATGTGCCCAGACGGACAGGTAACGCATGAAACGCTCTAATTTGGGCCTAGACCTGTAAGGGATCACCTCGAAAACCGTACTCTCCCCAATCGGGTTTATATCCATGGAGTATTCTCCTCGTGCTGTTCTCTCAACGTGATACCAGCTGATTCAGTAGCCAAAACATCCCCGGATCGCGCCTTGGATTCTGATTCTGTGGCTGTAGAAATACTCTGCCCCACGGATCGGATTTTGCCTCTGCTCGCCGCAAGCTGAACGACCTTTTCCAATTGGCCCGGCCTGCATCCGAAGGGCGACGGATTTTCTGAGACATCGTGAGTATAAAAAATCACCCAGCCTCTGCGTCTCTGGTTCTCTTTCAACAGTCGGTCGACTGAGTCGAGATCGAAAGCTTGGCTGTACAGGCTGTTGGCCCGCAAGAGGCTCAAATCCACTGGGGATTCGTTAATTCCGGGGACGATACCGCGGCAACTGGAGAAACTGTTCCCGATGAGCCGCTTTGCCCCCAACGTGACGTGTCCGTAAGGATACGAAAAGTGATGCACGTCCAGGATTCCCGTCACCTGCTCGACGGCCGCTCTCCCCTGTAATACGTCTGCCTGATAATCCTGGAGTCGCCTGGAACGGCAAGAGACATGACTAAAGCTGTGACTGCCAAGTTCATGGCCGGCTTCCAAGAGGGCCCCAAGATCTTCGGCTCTAAACTGTTCGCCGAGATCATTCTTTTTGTTCATCAGCCCCATCGCCACGTAATAGGTTCCGTTAGCACCGTAACTCTTCAGAACGGTTCCACCCATGAGTAAAGCCGAGCGTGGAAAATCATCGAAAGTAAACGAGATGACAGGAGAGTCAAGCGTAAGGGGTAACTCACGGCGCTCCAGCGCCGCGATGGTTCGCCGGCGAATTGTGCCTAGAAGCTGGCGGATTCCCATCGAAGCTCGTTTGTAGCCTTGCTCTCAACAACCTGTATAACTGCGTCATCCGGAATCTGGCGGTCTTTGCGAAACAGCAGTGACGTGACTCCCGCGAGCGTCGAGATTTCTTCCATCCCGATGTCCTCGAAGACGCGGCCAGAGGGAGCGTTCCGGGCCGTTTTGCGATAATTCGCCGAGAAGTCAGTCCCCGAGGCTTGCCGATATTTTTTGAGAAGATGGGTCAGAAACGCATGCTCCACGCGTTTAGCTTGGATGCGACAGCTGAACATCAGATCAGTCATCCGCGGTTCTCTCGAGTCGACGATGGAGAATCCCACGATCCCATAACTGCCAAACTTGTCCTGGCAGCTGATGACGTATGTGTCCAGTTCCTTCGTCGCAGCGATCTGTTCCAGCAGGTTGCGCTCGTAGCGATTGCCGGAAAAGTTCATCTGATTGGTGCGCTGAGTAAGCTCATGAACACGTTCCAGGTTCGCCTGCGAAAGCGCCTCGATCTGCATCTGCATCCGGCACTCGCGAAGGAAAGCGAGGTAATCGCCGGCAAACCTTTCGGCAGCGGAGTCCCGAACAGCTTCCTCTTGGTACAGTCTGCGACGGGTTGCGCTCTCCTCGGTAGTCTGTCCCCGGCAGATCTGCAGGTCTGTAAGCTCACCGAACTGATCAGCCGCGAAGGCTTTTACCCCCGGACATGCGGATTGTACTTCGGCCAGCTCAAATTGTGAATCATCCACAAGCATCAGAGAGTCGATACCAATATTCAACTTCTTCGCTATTCGTTTGAGAGCCTCGCTCTTAGGTTCCCAAGATATCTGGGGATGAAGAAAATATTCATCCAGACCGAAGCTCTTGAGGACGCCCATGGCTTCGTCAAAGTTGTTCTTGCTAGCAATGGAATGCAGGATGCCGCGACGATCTAATTCCTGTATCACATCCACGACCCCTGCCTTCAGGGCCAGCTTATCGCGTCCATCTTCCACCAAGACTCCATCCCACAAGGTATTATCCAGATCCCACACCACGCACTTGATTCGCGATTCCTTGCGTGAATCCCAGCGCGGCTCGGGCGTACTTGCGATAAAGTCCACCAGACCGAAATACAAAGTGGCGCCGTCCATGATTTCGTTCGGAATGAGCTCCATGCTGAACGGAGTGTGCAGATCGAAAACCTGGGAGATTCCTTTGACGGGAACTCTCTCGCGATGAAAACCGGGAGGTATCCGGACTAGCCTTTGATACGGAATCGTGGGCTGTCCTTTCGGTCCCCGAATGGTTAGGGACAGGCTTACCACATCATTTCCAGGGTTATAGCACTCAATTACAAATAGGTTTGGCGTCTCAACGGAAGGTTCCGCACGTGTTGCCTGGCGTTTCTTCCAGCTGTAACGTTTTGAGGTCGCAAATTTCCGAAGCGGGCTGGGCACCGACAATTGGCACAACGCGGATCCAATCCGATAGTCGCGGTTCTCGCTACGATCTGCTTCCTCAAGTGGCAGCAAACGAACATTGCCGGGAGACCATAATTGCGCCCACTGTTTGAAGCGAATCTTGAGCAAATAGGAATTCACTGCCCCGGGGCAGTCCAGCCTGACCATGCCGTCGATAAATCTTCGGCATCTGCCGTCCTCACGAGGACTGTACAGATCGCAGCTTGTGTAACAGGTGGGCCAAACGCACTCCGTGCAGTGTTCTCCCCAAGGAAGCACAGTTCTGGCGATTACGTTCTTGCGAAATTCGCAGAAGTTCGCAACTACGTCGGCAGGGAGCTTTTCCACCGCTTCAGTCTGAGAGTTGGCTTCCGTCTCGTACATGCTTCTTCTTGGGGGGCTGGGCTAAAAACCGATGCTCACAAACTGCCCGTTCTGATGGGCTCTAGTAGAATGGTTTGCCGATGCACTATCCTGGCGAACTTTAGCCTCCCTTCGTATTACTTCGAGGATTCGCACGGCGCTCTTTCCGTCCCATTTCTCGGGCATGTTGCTGGCCCGCTTGGCTAGGCGCTGACGGCGAATCGCCTCGCGAATATCTTCGCTCCGCACCCCAGCCAGAATATTCGTTCCACTGGTAATCGTAACGGGACGTTCGGTATTTTCGCGAACCGTGACACATGGCACACCCAGGCAGGTGGTCTCTTCTTGGATGCCTCCTGAGTCCGTGATGACTAAGCTGGCGTTCTTCATGAGGCTTAAGAAATCCAGGTAGCCCAGCGGATCGAGTATGCGGATGGAGCCAGACGTGATCGCCACTGGCGTAAGGGCATCAGCTTCAGGCGCCAGAGCCTGCCAGGCGAAGCGATGCTCAAACCCGAATTCCCGGATCCGCTTTTGAGTTCGGGGATGGGCAGGGAAGACAACGGTACATTCTCTAGCAAGCTCCTGAATTCCATCCAAAACATTACGGAAAGCATCGGAGTTGTCGACGTTAGCCGGCCGATGGAGGGTGAGTAACGCGTAAGGTGCAATCGTGCGCGAGGAGCCCGGATTCGACTTATTGGAGGATAAGGCAAGGTCCTCCAGGATTTGGGACGAGTCTGCCTTGTCCTTGTACGCCAGCAGCGAGTCGATCATGGTGTTGCCCGCGAAATAGACCTTCTCGGGGGGGACGCCCTCACATCCAAGGTTGCGGAGTCCGCTTTCCTCGGTCACAAACAGGAGATCTGAAAGATGGTCTGTGAGGATACGATTAATTTCTTCGGGCATTGTGTGATCAAACGATCGGAGACCGGCTTCGACATGGGCAATCAACGGCCGTGTTCCAAACCCGTCGTAGGAAACCTTTGCTGCGACCAAGGCACAGGCCACGGTCGAGTTGACGTCTCCGACCACCAACAGAACATCTGGTCTCTCCTCCAGGAGGATTGGTTCGAACCTCTTCATTATTTCTGCGGTCTGGATAGCATGGGATCCGGATCCAACTCCAAGGTGAAAGTCGGGCCGAGACAGATTGAGATCCAAGAAAAAGGAGTCCGACATCAGTTTGTCGTAGTGTTGGCCTGTGTGCACGAAAACAGGCTGAATGGCATCGGATGTGGCACGCGTGAAGTCCTGGCTGCTACCTGCGGATAGCCGGTCGTTGTGGCCCTTGATTGCCGCGAGGATGGGAGCAGCCTTCATGAAGTTAGGCCGCGCTCCAACAATAATCATGAGTTTCATGTGCCGTGATTTTCCGACCGCTTCGAACGTTGTTTCCAGGCCTGACGAAGCCGAAACCTAGTCGCGCTCTCGTCCAGCGAACGCGTAAAGCAGCCAACCAAGCTCATAGGGCCGGCATTCGAACTTGATTCCTAGATCGCCAACTAATTTCGTTGGCTCAGCGGGCTTCAGGAAATTCGAGAACTCACGGCAGTACACTTCGAAGCTTCGTCTGGGCTGTACGCACCGCCAAATAATTTGTGACGACGTTTCCCGAAGGTCGGCCGCTAGTTCATTGTTCCCGTTGATCCATGCTAGACCCTTGTCGATCCATGGGCCAAAATCTAAGTCCATTGCTTCGCCCAGGGCCAACAGGGTCATCGGGGCCATGCCATGCTGATGTACAGCGTAGACCGGATACCTTTGAAAAACCTTGCCGGTTATCGCGTCGTAGTGCCACCACCACTGACCGAGAGGACCTTGGCGGCGACATATTGCGTCGGCACAACTTCGCGCCATGTCGAGGGCTCTCGGAGCTTGATATGCGCGCGCGAAGTTCGTAAGTGCGTAAATCGGATAAACTTGGTCTGCAAAGCTGCCAATCCGGCTCCGGAAGTGACCAAGGACGGATCCGCCCTTGGTAAGGTGTCCAAAGACGCCGTGATTGCCCTGATTCTGCTTTAGCAACTGGTACGTTTTTTCGGCCAGTTCGGCGGCGCCAGGAAGCTCGAAGCCAGCCAAGGTGCTGTGTGCGAGGCCGGTGAGAAACCAAGCCAACTCCATGGTGCGGCCTTCATCGGCTCCTTGAAATCGAGATAGAGCGGTCTTCACGCCGAACGCCGAATAGACTTGCTCCAGCTGCTCGGGCGCGACCAAGGCGCAAACCCACAAGATCAACCCTAAGTCCCCAAGGTTATCGACGGTGCTGCCATTGCCGAGCAAAGTCTGAAAGGTGGAGTTAACCGCGATCGGCGAAGGCTGTCGGCCCCGGGTTTCCATGCGATGAAGCCCCAAGAGGGTCATGTAGGTATAGCGGCGGGAAAGGCCCTCTCTTGTCATCCCATTCGGTCCACGATTGAGTCTGTAACAGAAGATCTGGCTCTCCGGGTCTAACATTTGGATTAGCCCGCCGGACGCCAAGGCGGTAAGTGCTCTTGTCCCGAGCGGTGCCAGGGATGCTAACTTCGCAGCGTCTGGGCCGAGTGCTGCAGGGTCTAGCGTTTTACTGGGCATTTAGACTCCACGATCGTTACTATGCCATCTACGATCTTCGTCAAAGCGGTGGTGTTGGTATTTCGGAGCCCGTCAGTCCTGACTCGTCGCTCCAGCACAATGTTCGTTTGCACATCTTGCACAGTTTCTAAGAGGACAAGCCGGCCCTCTTGTGCCAACTGTCGGTCGACCGCTCCAATCTTGCCCCGAAAGATGCTGTAGACGGGGATCTTTAAAGCGGCTGCCTCGCGGTTCATCGTCCCGCCCCCGCTGATGACCAGATCGGAGTGCCAGATGAGGTTGAGGCCGTCTACAGCCCGTTCAGGAATCATGACCTTCCGCGAATCGAACAAGCCCGGCCAGGATTTACGCAACGAGAGAGCTTGCTTAGCGTTGCGCGGCAGTAAGATTACCTTAACGGCGTGCGCCTGGCCAAGAAGCTCCATAACCGCCTCAAAGAGCCTGTCACTCTCGGGGTTATGGTAGTGAGCCTCATTTGCGGGTGGCCGGACCGTCACGACTACATCATCCTCGTTTAACCCAAGCTCGGATTGAATCGTGGGGTCCGGCTTGAACCGTGGGGCGTAGACATCTTCCTT
>Ga0209624_10004171_pt1 | contig 9997 bp, 14 predicted proteins | sample JacPinW_OM2H0_O1_FD_188565 | JGI IMG/M metagenome (GOLD analysis project Ga0209624, IMG submission 188565) | Forest soil microbial communities from Algoma, Ontario, Canada - Jack Pine, Ontario site 1_JW_OM2H0_O1 (SPAdes) (version 2) | ecosystem: Environmental > Terrestrial > Soil > Boreal... | reverse complement strand
ATTCGGTGGTTACAACCATGGCGGCGAGAGCCGCGGCTTTTCTTCGCGCGGCCAGTCCAGCTTCGGCGGCGGCGGAGGTGGCTTCCACGGTGGCGGCGGAGGCGGCGGACGCCATCGCTAATCTCAATCCCACAGTTGCGATAGCGCTCAGCCGCTATCGCAACTATTAATAACCCCTTCGAAATTCATAAATGGAGAAAGAACATATGTCTCAGGCAAAGTTGAACCCGCGAAATGTTCGGTTTTCCAATTATTTCAAGGTCGCAGCAACCGCTTTCCTTCTTCTCGCAAGCTTTTCACCCAGGGTCTCCGCTCAACAACAGGGCCAGAAAACATTTTCATCCGCGGACGAAGCCTGTCACGCCCTCGTCGGTGCGCTGAAAAGCGGCGACGATAAGGCGCTCCTGCAGATCCTCGGCGCCGACGGGAAGGAGATCATTTCATCGGGCGATCCTGCCGAAGATGCGGCGAACCGCACGAATTTTGTAAGCAAATTTCAGCAAATGCATCGGATGGTCGTGGAACCCAACGGTACCACCACTATGTATATCGGCGCGGAGAACTGGCCCACCCCGATTCCGCTTGTGAATAAGAACGGCGCGTGGTACTTCGATACGCCTGCGGGCACGCAGGAAATTTTGTATCGCCGCGTTGGCCAGAACGAAATGTCGGCCATCCGCGTTTGCGAGGAATTAGTAGCTGCTCAGAAGGAATATTTTGCGAAACAGAATAGCGAGTACGCTCAGCGGTTTGTCAGCAACGAAGGCAAACATGATGGGCTGTACTGGCTCGGCACTAATAATGAATTTGAAAGCCCGATCGGTCCGCTGGTCGCCAATGCAGGAAGTCCAGGCGACCTCGCTAAGAACCTGCAAACTGGTCCGGTTCCGTTTCACGGGTATTACTTCCGCATCGTCACCCGGCAAGGCAAGCATGCTACTGGCGGCGCGTCTGATTACGTGGTTGGCGGAAAAATGACGGGCGGATTCGCCTTCGTAGCCTACCCCGCTGAATATCGCAATTCCGGCGTGATGACTTTTATCGTCGCGCAAGACGGCGTTGTGTATCAGAAGGACCTCGGCGCGCACACCGAATCTGCCGCCAAATCGATGAAGGCTTACGACCCCGACAACAGTTGGAAGAAGGCGAAAGAACAACCGGTGGAAACGGCGAGCGATCAGAAGAAGCAGTAACAAAACATCGGATATGAGCGGCGCGGTGTGAGCACGCCGCTCAACAAAATTCAAAATCCCATCGCTATTTGGATCCGCGCAACGCCCTTCCGTTGCTTTATGTCAGTGCCTAAGGTATACGTGATCCTCGTTTTCATTTTTCTCCGGAGGATCCAATGAAGTGTTATTTCTTGGTGGAAGGTGAAGTCACCGATCAAAGCTGGGTCGCGGACTACCTTAAAAACGTCACGCCCATGGTTGAGCGCCGCGGCGGCCGCTATCTGGCCCGCACGTCTAACGTTCAAAGATTGGAAGGCGGGCGAAAACTTCTCCCGCTTTTCATCATTATCGAATGGCCTTCCGAAGCCGTCGCCAAGGAATTTTATAATAGCGAAGAGTACAAGCCGTATCGCGAGCATCGCATTGCCGGATCCAAAAACGAATTTCTGCTGATAGCCGGCGAAGACATCGCGAATGACGAGCTCCCCACCGATTAAGTATCCGCTACCGCAAAGTTCCCGCGAACGCAGGCTTTCTTGGAGTGCGGCGGCTTGCCGTCGCTTGCTGGGGCAGATGGTTTTGTGCACCCCGTACGCCCGTGCCAGAGCGCGAACCGCTCATGTCGCCGAGGAAAGTTCCGAAACCAAATATTCACACCGTTATCTGTGCGCCCAGGGAAGCTGGTTTTTATGCGACAGCGCCAGAAGGTCCATCGACACGGCCACCGCGCAGTGTATGCAAACGCCTCCCCAAATTGATTTCAGCTTCCACGCCAAATAGCCGAGGACGAATCCTGCCACCACGGAAGCCGCCGCCTCCGGCGCGGGCTTGCTGAAATGCAGCATCATGTAAGGCATCACGGACGCCGGAACCGCCAGCACGCCGATGGTACGCGACAACCCTCCCACCAGAAATCCGCGAAAGAAAAATTCCAGCGCCACGAACTGGGCCACGTACATTCCTTCCCACATCAGAAAATCGTTCCACGAACGTCCCGCCGCCGGATACATCGGGTAGAAGTTGTAAAAATCGGCCGAAAGCGACACCACCCAGATCACCGGAAGCACCGCCACAAACAGCCCCACGTAAATCCAAAAATGTTGCGCGAATCCGCGAAACGAAAGATTGCAATCGCGAAGGCGCTTGCCCGGCAGGCTCACCATTGCGATTACCGGGATCGCCACAAAACTAATTACAATCCACAGGATCCACCAGGCTTTTGTGCGCAGCACCCAGTACGGGTCGGGTCCGATGCGGTTAGGTGGATAGAGCTGGGCGTAGATCCCTTCGTTGCCCGCAAATTCCAGCAGAAAAAGGGACAGGCAGGCTGTCGCGCAAATAACGCAGACGGCTCGGATGTCCGCGTTCGTAATCAGATCCTGAATATTACGCGCCGCTTTTGATTTTGTGTTTCCCGCCGCGGGTTCGCCGCCGGCAATCACGTCGCGAACCCGCCCGGTCGCCCCTTGTCGCTCGCGCCCCTTTCGCGAGGCTGTAGGAAACGCGCCTTGGTAGCGCTCGCTTCTCGCCGGGTCGCTTCGTTTGCTCGATTGGAGATGTGGGTGAGGGTTCATGCGGATGGCTCAAAATCCTGGCGGTAGCGGTTTCTTGGCGGACGCTCGCAGCTTTCGCACGGACCAGACTTCGTCGCTGCGTCCAATCAAGAATGCGACAAAGCACAACGCAAAAATAGAATGGCTGAGCGAAGCCCCAAAATATTGCCAGAACGGCGCGTGCGCTCCGGGATAGTCGGACGAAAAAAGCAACACAAGCATAAACGCAAGCCCGCACACACTCGCCGGACGCACCAGAATCCCCAGCACGAGTCCAAGTCCGATGCAAAACTCGCCGTAAGCCACCACGAAAGCGATCGGCGTAGCATGCGGCAAAACAAAATTCCGCAACACTGGCTCCATGAACGGATACACGCCGCCTTCCAAAAACTTGTTAATCCAGAACTGGAATCCGCCGCCCAGCGTAAATTGCGTTCCGAAAACTTTGTATTCCCCGAAAATCAGGAAAAATACTCCGACGCCAATGCGCAGCGCCGCCAGCGCGCGTGCATTACTGTTTTCTTGTGCTGCAAAGCTCATAGCGAACGCGCATGATACCACCGAGTGCATTCAGCTCCGCGAATATCGCTCCCGCAGTCCCTGCGCATTGCCGTACTCCAGATGCCGGCTCTGCAGCCGCGCCCGAATTGCGTTGACATTTGCGCTACTGAATGTTTTTGTACTTATAGATGAGGCTGAGAGCTGGTTTCTTTTATTCCGCGGCAATCCTGATTTTCTTTGGCGCGCTTTATTTGCTTACAAAAGCGTTTGACCTGATGAACAAGCCCAGCGACTCCGCTGTCTTCGGCGGAATTCTGATTATTGTCGCGCTGATTGCGCTGGTTCCTTCCGCATTGCACTGGATTTGGCATCATCACGTAACACCGCACGCCTACCCGGTGCGAAAAATAAAAGAGGAAAAAGATGCAAATTGAGACTCTTCACCTGCGCAAATGGATTGCGCTCGCGGTACCCATCATCATCGTTGCGTTTCTGTTTGCCGGATGCGCCACCAGGATCGGCCCCGGCCGCGTGGGAATTAAAGTGGACCTCGCCGGAACGCAGCGCGGCGTCGAAGACCTGCCTATACGCACCGGCTGGGTTTTCTACAATTTCCTGTCGTCCACCATCGTCGAATATCCCACCTCGATCCAGACCGCCAAATGGACCCGAGACTTGAATGAAGGCTCGCCCACCAACGAAGAAATGTCCTTCAACACCAAGGACGGCCTCACGGTGTACGGCGACCTTTCTGTTTCTTACCATTTGGAAGCCGCCAAGGTTCCCGCGTTCTACGTGAAATTCCGCAACGACAACATCGACCATTTCACGCACGGCTTCTTGCGCAACGTAGCGCGCGATGCCATCAATCGCACCGGCTCGCAGTACACCGTGCAGGAAATCATGGGCGAGAAGAAGTCCGAGCTGGAGCTGGATTCGCGCAAGGATTTGCAGCAGCAAGTTCTCGACATCGGTGTGATCATCGACCAATTCGGTTTCATCGGTTCGCCGCGCCCGCCCGAGTCCGTGATTGCCGCGATCAACGCAAAAGTTCAAGCGCAGCAGATTGCCGTGCAAAAGCAAAACGAGCTGGTGCAGTCGCAAGCCGACGCCGCCAAACTCGTCGCCGCCGCCGAAGGCCAAGCCAAAGCGCAAATCGCCATCGCCAACGGCGAAGCTGAATCAAACCGCCTGCGCGCCGCGTCCATCAGCGAAAACATCATCAAGTGGCAGCAGCTAGCCGTCACCGACCGCTGGATCGCAAAGTGGAACGGCCAAATGCCCTCGGTCCAAGCCGGCGGCAACATGCCCGGCATGCTCCTGGACATCAAGCCGCCAAAATAACCGCGGGCGTAACGCGTGAAGACAACGATCGTACTTCATTCACCCTTGGAACCGCTTGCGGCTGCGGACGCATTACGGAATTCGATGGACAAAGAGCGCAGGGCATTTTTTTTCGATGTCCGGCTATAAGGGAGATCGTCCAGTACTTGGTGAGATTTTCGGGGAGACTTTCAGGACACGAAGAAAACCGCACTGGCGAAACGACTTCGCGCCAAATTTCTACGGCACTCTTCATTGGGAGCCTGGGGGAACTCGAATCGAAGGTCACTTTGACGTTTCTCGGTGGGTGAAGAACTTCATGCTGGTTTGGCTTGTTTTAGCCGTGGTGATCGGAGGGCCCATTTTTGTTTTGAGTTGTCTCGACATAATCACTGGCAGTCATTTTACGACTGGCGAAATTTGGGTGGGTATCACTGGCCCGCCTGTTATGGTGCTATTTGGCTTTGTCCTCCCAAGGATTGGCCGAGCATTCGCGATAGGGGACGAGGAGTTCTTCTTGGACCATCTACGACACTCGCTTGTGGCACGCGTAGAGGGACCCTACTCAACGCAGATCTAAGGGTGGGAGGCCGAGCTAGGAACAAGCGGCACCGGCTCGGACCAGTGGCAATCGCGAAATTGCCAGCGGCTGTCGCGATATTGCACGATGCCGGTAAAGTATCCGTTATCTTCCACTCGCCGGCCGTCAGCCCACGTCTGGATTTCATGATATGGAGCAGCTACCGCGGCGATATCAGGCGCGAGTGGGTCAATGCGTAAATCCTCGCCCCATTTCAGATCAATTTGTTTGATCGCGGCCGCGGCCTGTCGAATTCCGGCCGTAGCCTCTGCGCTATTCGCAAAAACAAGCTTGCCATTGACTGCCATGAAGAAACTCGGCGTGTCGGCAAAATACTTGCGCCACGCCGTTGGACCGTCCTGCGTGACGTCGTTCGCCACCTCGTGCATAAGCGTGTGCACGCCGCCGTCAATTTCAATGAACATCTTCGGGGTTAGCCAAGATGACTCGACGCGGACAGTATCGTGCGCGGCATGGTGTGTGCGGCAGCCCGCGAACGCCAAACTAGCCAACAAGAGCGCGCAGGCGCATCCACTCGTAAATAAACCCTTCATCGAATGACCTCCTTCTTCCCAGCTGTTTGACCCAACGAAGTATGCGCAAGTATGGGCGAACATTGCTAGAATATTCATCGGATAAATTACTCGGAGGCCATCATGGCGAAAACCGTAGAAGTAGAAATTACCTTTACCGATCGCAGCAGCGGTCCAGGGACGTCTGCCGGCAAAACGATCGTTACCGCAGGAAGCCTCGCAGCCGGAATTGGCCGCGGCGTTCGCGAAATCATGAAGAAAATGGACCGCAAGCAGCGTTTCGACGCGGCCAAGCACGGCATCAACGTTTCAGCAAAAATTACGGAGAGTGAAGAAGCAGAAGCCGCAAACGCGTAACTAAATTTGTAGGATGGCCCCTCGGGCTGGCAATCGTTCGCATTGAATTGGTTTTTGGTTGTCATCCCGAGCGAGGCCGCTTTGTGGCCGACGAGGGACCTGCTGTTTTGTGCTAACTTTCCGTTTATCGTGGCAAAAGTCCGGTTGCACGAAATGCTAGAATGCGCGGCATGCGCTTCCTTGTGCTTACGTCGTTTGCCGTTGCGATCTTGGCCAGCGCGGCGGTCTTCGTTCCAGGTGGTCGCCCACGGACCCTGGATCCGAGAACCTTTACTCAACCGGCAAACACGTCGGAAGCTGTCACCTGGTCGGTGCAGACCACCGGCATTGACACCAACCTAAGAGGCGTCAGCGCCACTAGCTCCGTGGACGCAACTGGCGCAGAGCACATCACCGTGTGGGCCAGCGGCTCCAATGGCGTAATCCTTTTCTCCAGCGACCTCGGCAAAAATTGGAAGCGCCTGCATGTCTCGGGAGGCGACTCGCTCGACTTCCGCAGCATTGCGGCCTTCGACGCAAAGCATGCTTACGTGATGTCGAGTGGCGAAGGCGAAAAAACCCGCATTTACGAAACGAAAGACGGTGGCGAAACGTGGAAGCTCGAGTTTGCCGGGAAGAATCCGTCCTTTTTTCTAGATGCCCTTGTGTGCAACTCGCAATGCTATGCCTTAAGCGATCCGGTTGATGGAAAGTTCGTGCTGCTCTCTGACCACAACAACGGTACCTGGAGCGAACTTCCGGGCGATGGCATGCCCGCGGCCCTGCCGGGCGAAGGTGCGTTCGCCGCAAGCGGAACTGCACTGACTGTCGACAATGACAGAGGTTTATATTTCGGCACCGGCGGAGGGAAGGCAGCGCGCGTTTTTCATTCGCTCGACCACGGTAAGACGTGGACCGTAACGGACACGCCAATCGTTAGCGGCAACGCGTCATCTGGAATATTCTCAGTTTTGTCGATGCCTTGGGCTTTGATCGCCGTCGGCGGAGACTACAAAGACCCGAACCGCCCCTATCGCGTAGCTGCCTATTCGCAGGACGAGGGGAAGACTTGGCAACTCGCCCCACAACAGCCGGGAGGCTATCGTTCCGCAGTGGCGGCGCTGTACGGCTCCGCGCTAGCCGTCGGTCCCAACGGCGAAGATATCTCCGACGACTTCGGCGTTCACTGGAAACATATCGGCTCGCTCGACCTGAACGCCGTCTTCGTTCTGGACATTTACAACGCTTGGGCCGTGGGAGCAAAAGGCACCATCGCCCGCATGGTCAATAAAAAGCAGTATTCGATCTAAAATAACGAGCGTGGGTAAATTGTTCGCGCACGAGAGTTTCTCCGCGCTGAAAGTTCGGCTCGATCATTCAGGGGGAATTCCGTGGCTACAATCTTCCCATCAAATATAGGATCAGCAGGATTAACAAAATCAGGCCGACGCCGCCGGTAGGGTAATAGCCCCAACCTTTGCTGTGCGGCCATGTCGGCAAACTCCCCACCAGCGCAATGATCAGCACAATCGTCAAAATTAAAAACATACGCCCCTCCTAATGCTTCATCTACGTTCTGTTTCCGAACTCACTGAGCACTGACCTCCGAACTCAACGAGCGCCCGTCAGATCTCAAAATCAGCAATATCCTCAAATCAATCAACGCGTGCAGCACCATCGGCAAAAGCAGGCTTCCCGTCACGATAAATATAAGTCCGAAAATCGCGCCGAGGACCGTAGTTTGCACAATCCCGACGACGCCCTGATAAAGGTGCGCAAACCCAAAAACGCAGGACGAAAGGATCAGCGCACCAATCAGCCCAATTGAAACCGGGAGCTCTCGAAAGTAATGAATCAAAAATCCGCGATAAAGAATTTCCTCGCATACCCCGGCCGTTATCGCCACCAAAACAAACCAGCGTCGTTCTTCGGCAGTCTTGGGAAGAATGAAATTCAGCTTTTCCAGGCTCTTTTCTATGCGCGCGCGAGTGGTCTCGCTTCGCATCATCAGAAAGATTGGCAGAAACAAAGCGACCAGCGCCGCTCCCATGAATCCGATGACGAATCCTGACCCTGGCAACCAGCTAGCCTCACCCGAATCGCGATGGATCGTAAGCACAGTGTGCAAGCCAATCACGATACACGCGACCACCGACCCCGCCCACAGCCATCCAACTGTCTTTTGGTACGCCTGAATCTTCACGCGCGGATCGCTGCTGGTCTTAAGCCGCTTCGTTTCGAAGTGATCCCATATGGGCACCGCCACAATCAGAAAAATCGCGATGAGATGTTTAGCCATGAGCGGATTGCTATGTTACTGCGAAGCGTGCTTCCAGTGGGGAGTTTCAATGATATGGATCAGGCTCGGGCTGGCTTTGGAAATGTTTAGATTAGCGGTTTCAAAGGCCTAAACCTGCGGACTACATAGGACTCAAAACCGCAACGCAGCTGAACGCGAGCAGCGCTTACTTGCTCGCGCTCGCGGCCGCAGCAGGAGCGCAGAACTGATCGAACGCCTTCGTAAGATCCGCTGCAATAGCCGAAGGGTCCCGCCCTTCGATGCTCGTGCGCTCCAGCATGAACACCACTTTGCCGTCGCGCATCAGGGTGATCGACGGCGACGACGGGCCGTAGCCCGTAAAATAACTGCGCGCGCGTTCAGTAGCCTCGGCATCTTGCCCGGCAAACACGGTCAGCAAAAGTTCAGGCCGCGGCGCGCGAGAAATCGCCCGCGCAATCGCCGGACGCGCTCGTCCCGCTGCGCATCCGCACACGGAGTTCACCACCACCAGCGCCGTGCGCTTTTCTTCTTTCAACGCGGCGTCCACTTCCTGCGCCGTGCGCAATTCGCTAAATCCGATACTTCGCAATTCCTCTCTCATTGGTCGAAGCAGATCTTCCGGGTACATGGCAACTCCTTTACAAAGCTGTGCGCTTGGATTTTCTAGTTTGACGAAGCTTGTGCGGTCCTGTCGCGCGAAACACTGGCGGGTGCACGCAGGAGCAGCACATCCATTCTATCGCTTTTCACGCCCGAAGAACGATCCTAATCAGAGTCGTTGTTCAAAGGCGCTGTTGGCAACACAAAGGGGGATTGGCGGTGGGAGTTAGCTTTTCGCGCGCCCGAAGAAATACCTGAAAAGTGACAAGCCGCCTGTGACCGGCAGCAATAAAACATGTTTGATCATGTTAGTGCGCAGTTCGATGCGATCATGAACCTGATCGGCCTGCGCTTTCTTGCCTGCCACAACCGCACCGATATATTTCACAAAATCCACACCGCACTTTTCGCATGAGCCGCCTTTGCGCTGCTCGTGTTTGCAAGCGGGACATTCAAAACGGAGCGTGGCGTGGCAGCGCGGACAAAATCGCGCAACTTCGCGCGCGTCAGCCGCACACTTGGGGCATTTGATCATGCGCTGCGGAATCGGCTGAGCGTTAAGGGACGATCCGCCTCGAACTCCCACGCCTGCTGGCGCCCCGGGTCGAGCGTCTGCGCCGGTCGACGGAGTCACCCGCGTTTGCGCAGTCGCGGGCGTCGGCGCGGCCGAAACAGTTCCAATTTTCGCAGGAGTATCGCCAGGCTTACCGGGCGTGAAAGTCCCACTCATGCGTATAGTCTAGCCGGATACCAAAGCCGAAAGCTCCGTGCCGCGTAAAATGTGCTGTTCGGGGTTAACTGTCCTTGCGTACAGGGAGGGTAAATATCGAAAGGGAAAGGCCTATCCGCCGCAGCAAACGCGAATGCCTCTTTAACCTGAGGCATGACGGCCGCCGCGGCGTCCTGTCTGAGAGAAACCAATCTCGGTTTATCGGAACGAAGGGAACTTAAATCGTTTGCTCATCCCGTTCACTACGCCTAGCGTCTTTTTACGCCCGTTTCCATTCGTGTCGCACCCAGGACGTCTCGACGGATCGCCCGGCCGCGGAATAAATTTCGGTTGCAGATGCACAGGCAGCGGCGCCAGCAAACGCACAACATGCCCAAGACGCTCCTGC
>Ga0209624_10004169_pt1 | contig 10000 bp, 8 predicted proteins | sample JacPinW_OM2H0_O1_FD_188565 | JGI IMG/M metagenome (GOLD analysis project Ga0209624, IMG submission 188565) | Forest soil microbial communities from Algoma, Ontario, Canada - Jack Pine, Ontario site 1_JW_OM2H0_O1 (SPAdes) (version 2) | ecosystem: Environmental > Terrestrial > Soil > Boreal... | reverse complement strand
CCTGGTTTTTCCCTTGAGTGCGATGAAGAGAATCGTCGACTATCGATCGGCGATGACACAAGCCTCTCAGGGGTGGATCCCGATGCCCGCTTCGCTCGCGGCGATTTTGTTGGTACTTGGCGGCATTCCGGAGATCGTCGGACCGATTTGCATTCTAACCCGATATTGTCGCTCCCAAGCGGCGCTGACGTTCATATTGTCCGTAGTCGTTACGGCGGTCCTAATCCGTAACTTCTGGAGTCTTTTGTTCGGCGGCAACGGTTGCAACGGGACCCTTTGGCCGTTCGTTAAAAACATCGGACTGGCCGGCGGGTTCCTGTTCATTCCCGCCGACACAAGGATGCGGCCGCTGTCTGCTGCTTTCTTGCTCAATCCGTTCGGCCCAAAATGAACGCAAGCAACAGCGTTCCCGTCCCGATCAGATTTACCCGCGCCATATGTGGTGATCTCGGTCAGGCGGAACGCCGCGAATGGTGGATCGCCAACGGGCTCGGCGGCTATGCAGCCGGAACGGTCGCGGGCAGCCTGACTCGGCGCTACCATGGATTGCTGATTGCGCCGATCGCGTCGCCGCTCGGACGTCGCCTGATACTTGCCAAGGCCGACGCCACCCTGATCGATGGTGAGCAGTCCTGGCCGCTATTTACCAACCGATGGAAGAGCGGTGTCATCGCTCCAGCGGGTCATGTCCGGATCGCTAGTTTTTATCTCGACTATTCCGTACCCGTCTGGACCTACGAGGTAGGCGACGCCAAAGTCGAGGCGCGTATTTGGCTGGAGCCCGGCGCCCACACTATCTATTCCGCCTGGCGGCTACTGTCGGGTACCGATAAGCTGTCGCTGCGCGTGACGCTATTGGCCAATGATCGCGACCACCACGGCACGACATCGATCGGCGGCTTTAATCCGAAAATCCGGGCGGATGGCGACCGTGTCGTGCTGACCGAAACGTCACTCTTTTCACTGACCATCCGGGCGCCCGGGGGTAACATCGTGTCCAGGCGTGATTGGTACCAAAACTTCGACCTGCCGATTGAGACCGAGCGCGGCCTGGACTCAACCGACAATCATTTATGCGTCGGCGAGGCCACCATCCCCCTGATCGCGGGACAATGGTGCGGCATTGTTGCAAGCCTCGAACCCGAACCGTCGACCGACATTGCTGACGCACTTCACCGGCGCCTGGACCACGACCGTGCGACTGTTGCGACGGCGACGGCCAGTAGTGCGGCGATGCGGCAGGCACCGGACTGGATCGCTCGGCTGGCGCTCGCTGCCGATGCCTTTGTGTTTTCGCGACCGCTTCCAAACGTGCCTGATGGCCAATCGGTCATCGCCGGCTATCCGTGGTTCGGAGATTGGGGCCGCGACACGATGATAAGCCTGCCGGGCCTCACCTTGGCAACCGGGCGGTCCGACATCGCGCGTCGCATCCTGAAGACATTCGCGAGTTTCGTCAGTCAAGGAATGCTTCCTAACGTGTTTCCCGGAGCCGGCGATCATCCTGACTACAATACGGCCGATGCTTCACTTTGGTTTTTCGAAGCCTGGCGCGCTTATCTTGATGCGACGCGCTTATCTTGATGCGACCGGAGACATCGCCGCATGCGACCGGAGACATCGCCGCGTTGCGCGAAGCCTTTCCGGTCTTGTCCGATATGATCGCATGGCACCAGAAGGGCACCCGCTACGGCATTGGCATGGATCCCGAGGACGGTTTGCTCAAAGCGGGCGCCGAGGGCGTGCAACTGACCTGGATGGACGCCAAGGTGGGTGATTGGGTGGTCACGCCGCGCATCGGCAAGCCGGTCGAAATCAACGCGTTGTGGTATAATGCCTTGTGCATCATGAGCGAATTCGCTCAGCAATTGACCGAGCCAGACAACTATAGCCGCCCGGCGGACACCGCGAAACGAAGCTTTGCACGGTTTGTGCGCGCGGACGGCGATGGCTTGTACGATGTGATCGATGGCCCCGGCGGCAACGATGCCAGCGTGCGGCCGAATCAAATCTTTGCCGTCAGCCTGCCGCATAGTCCGCTCGCGGCGAACGATCAGGCGGGCGTCGTGGCTGTGTGCCGGCAGCATCTTATGACGGCGTTCGGGTTGCGCTCGCTGGCGCCAGGCAACCCGGCATACCATCCGCATTATCGCGGCGGGGTTCGGGAACGCGATGGGGGCTACCATCAGGGGCCGGTTTGGGGTTGGCTCCTTGGGCCATTCAGCCTCGCCATCTATCGTGTCACTGGAGACGTACAGGCGGCGCGGGCCGTGCTGGAGTTGATGAGCGACGCCTTGAAGGACCAGGCAATCGGCAGCATCGGCGAGATCTTCGACGGAGATCCGCCGCACCATCCGCGCGGCGCCCCCGTGCAGGCTTGGTCTGTTGCATGCACGCTCGACGCCTGGCGCCAGCTTAACGCCGCCGAGCAGGCTGGCCGCACGTGAATATCGAATCAGATGGCGAAGCCGTCGGACGGGAACCAACGACACATGTCGAATGAGACTGACGCCGAGAAACGGCGCATCGAGGAACTTGGCACAGGCGAGAAGAACTGGCGCCGCTGGGGTCCGTATCTTAGCGAGCGGCAATGGGGAACCGTGCGCGAGGATTACAGTCCGGGGGGCACCGCATGGGATTATTTCAGTCATGACCACGCACGAAGCCGAGCGTACCGTTGGGGTGAGGACGGCATCGCCGGCTTTTCCGATGAGCGGCAGTTGCTGTGCCTATCGATCGCACTTTGGAACGGCCGCGATCCGATCCTGAAGGAGCGGCTGTTCGGTTTGACCAATGGCGAGGGGAGCCATGGCGAGGATGTCAAAGAGGTCTATTATTATCTCGATGCCATCCCCAGCTACGCTTACGCGCGGATGCTCTACAAGCTGCCGCAGGCTGCCTATCCCTACCAATGGTTGATCGATGAAAATGCGCGTCGCCGTGGTTCAGCGGCAATGGAGTTCGAGCTGGTCGATACCGGCATTTTCGATGATGACCGATACTTCGACATTGAGATCGAGTACGCCAAGGCGGGCGTGGATGAGCTGCTCGTGCGGATAACGATCCATAACCGTGGCCCTGAGGCGGCCACCATCCATGTCCTGCCGCAAGCCTGGTTCCGCAATGACTGGAGCTGGACCGCCGGCAGTAAGAGGCCATCGCTGAAAGATCAGGGCGGCGGCGTCGTGCTCGGCGAGCATGCGGAGCTCGGCCAGTTTACCCTGCGCTTCGACCAGGCGGATCGACTGCTATTTTGCGATAACGAGACCAATGTTGCGCGCCTCTACGGCGGCGATGCTGGGGCAGGCTATTTCAAGGACGCCTTCCACGAATATGTCGTTCACCAGCGGGCTGAAGCGGTCAACCCGGCCGGAGAAGGCACCAAGGTTGCCGGACTTTACGCTCGGGAGACCCCAGGCCATGGCAGTACCACGATTCGCGTCCGGCTCTCCGCCGATCAGAAAGGGCCGACCGACTTCGATGACTTCGACGCCGTGTTCACTGGTCGCATTGCCGAGGCGGATGCCTTCTACGCCGCCCTGCAGAAACGTATCGCCGACGAAGACATGCGGCGCATTCAGCGTCAGGCCTTCGCCGGCATGCTGTGGAGCAAGCAGTACTATAACTTCAATGTCGAGCGTTGGCTGGATGGCGATCCAACGCAGCCAGCGCCTCCCGAGGGCCGCAGGCACGGGCGCAATGGCGAGTGGCGGCATTTCGTGGCCGCCGACATCATGTCGATGCCGGATAAATGGGAATATCCCTGGTTCGCCGCGTGGGATCTAGCGTTTCATTGTGTGACGCTGTCATTGATCGATCCGGATGCCGCGAAGAAGCAACTTCTGCTGCTATGCGATGTTCGGCTGATGCATCCGAACGGTGCGATGCCCGCATATGAATGGGCATTCGGCGACGTCAATCCGCCGGTGCATGCCTGGGCGGCGATGCATGTGTTCGAGAACGATCGCGCCCAGATGGGCGGCGATGGCGACTCTGCGTTCCTGGAACGGATTTTCCAAAAACTATTGTTGAACTTCACTTGGTGGGTGAATCGAAAAGACCCGCAAGGCTTGAACGTCTTCGAGGGCGGCTTTCTGGGCCTCGACAATATCGGCGTGTTCGATCGCTCGCGGCCGTTGCCCACCGGCGGGTCGATCGAGCAGTCCGATGGCACGGCCTGGATGGCAATGTTCTGCCTCAACATGCTCCGAATCTCGATCGAACTTACCAAGCACGACCCCGTGTATGAAGACATGGCGCTCAAGTTCCTCGAGCACTTCCTCTACATTGCCCGAGCAATGACGAATATGGGCAGGCAGGGGATCGGGCTCTGGGACGATGCCGATAAGTTCTTCTATGACATCCTCAATATGCCGTCGGGAGAGAAGATCCCGATGCGCCTCCGCTCGATGGTCGGGCTGATGCCGCTGTTCGCGGTCGGCATCGTGGAGCAGGAAGTGATCGACAAGCTTCCGGAATTCTGGGCCAAGATTGAAGAGTACCGCGAGCGCCGGCCCGACTTGGTAGCTCAGGTCTCGCACTGGAACGAGGAGGGCTTGCAGCGACGCCGGCTGTTTGCCCTCGCCCGCGCCACCCGTATGCGCGACATCTTGCGACGTCTGCTTGACGAGACCGAGTTCCTCTCACCATACGGCGTCAGGGCGCTATCCCGCTGTTACCTCGATACGCCGTTCGAGTTCGACTACAATGGAGGGCAATATCGTGTCGGCTATCTGCCGGGAGAATCCGACGGTGGATTGTTCGGAGGCAACTCTAATTGGCGGGGTCCGGTCTGGATGCCGGTCAACTATTTGCTGGTGGAAAACCTGCGCCGCTTCCATATGTATTATGGCGAGGGACTAACGATCGAATGCCCGACTGGTTCGGGCATCATGTTAACGCTCGACCAAATCGCCGATGAATTGTGTCGCCGCCTGATCAAGTTGTTTGCTCGGGGCGCTGACGGCAGGCGGCCGGTCTTTGGACGCTACGAGAAATTCCAGACCGATCCCAATTTCAAGGACTACCTCCTGTTTCACGAGTACTTTCATGGCGACAACGGACGCGGGTGCGGTGCTTCGCACCAGACGGGTTGGACTGGGCTGATCGCGAATCTTATCGACCAACTGGCCTTGGAACGACCGCCGCCAGAGCCGGCCGACGAGACGAACGAGATCCCGGAGCCAGCAGCGACCACGGCTGCGGTTCCATCGGGACGGGCCTAAATCATTGATTCGTCTTCGTCGAAATTGGCGTTATAACGGATTGACGATCGGGCACCGGGGCGCTCGCTGACTAAGGTAACCACTGCAACATCAGGAAGATGATCATGTCGCTGAAGAATAAGGTTGCCATCGTCACCGGGGGCAATAGCGGAATTGGTCAGTCGATCGTCCTCGAACTGGCCCGGCAAGAAGCCAACATCGTTATCGACTATCTCTTCCATCCAGAAGCGACCGAGGCGCTCGAGCAGCAGATCGTCAAGCTCGGCGACCAAGCGATCGGCGTCGAGGCCGACGTCAGCAAGATCGCCGACCTACAGAAGCTGATTGACATGGCGGTCAGCAAATTCGGGCGCGTGGACATCATGGTGAACAACGCCGGTGTCGAAACGCGCACCTCTATCCTCGATACGTCCGAGGCGCAGTACGATAAGGTAATGGATATCAACCTCAAGAGCGCCTTCTTCGGCACGCAGATCGCCGCGAAGCAGATGATCAAGCAGGGTGGCGGCGGTCGCATCATCAACATCACCTCGGTGCACGAAGACTGGCCGATGCCCGGCAACACCGCTTACTGCCTGGCTAAGGGTGGCATGCGCATGCTCACGCGCACCGCGGGCATCGAGCTTGCCAAATACAACATCCTTATTGTCGGGGTGGGTCCTGGTGCCGTTGCGACACCGATCAACCTAGGTACGATGAACGACCCGGCCAAGCTTGCGCAGTTGGATGCGGCAATCCCGTTGGGGCGCATGGCGCGCCCCGAGGAGATCGCCAGCGTGGTCGCATTCCTTGCCGGCGACGGTGCCAGCTATCTCACCGCGACCACCATCTTCGCCGACGGCGGCATCATGCATAGCAGTGTCGGCCTTTAGTGTGTGACATGGACAAGCATTTTGACATCATCATCATCGGCAGCGGCGCCGGCGGCGGCACGCTCGCCAAACAGCTCGCGCCTTCGGGCAAAAGCATCCTGCTGCTCGAGCGGGGCGACTGGCTGAAGCGCGAAGCGGCGAACTGGGATACGGCAGCGGTCTTCGAGCAGAACCGATATGTCTCGCCCGATACCTGGTTCGATGGAAGCGGCAAAGCGTTTCAGCCGCAAGTGCATTACTTCGTCGGCGGCGCCACCAAGATGTTCGGCGCGGCGTTGTATCGCTTGCGCGAGAAGGATTTCGCCGAAGTGCAGCATTACGACGGCATCTCCCCTGCTTGGCCGATTACCTACGACGAGCTGGAACGGTATTACGTGCGCGCGGAGCAACTGTATCACGTCCACGGGCTGCGCGGCCGGGATCCGACCGAGCCTCCCGCCAGTGGACCGTATCCGTTCGATCCGATCACCAACGAGCCGCGCATTCAGCGGCTGTTTGATGACCTGACGGCGGCCGGCTATCATCCGTTCCCGGCACCCTCCGCCGTGATGATGAATGAGCGAGACATGGCCTACAGTGCCTGTATTCGCTGTCAGACCTGCGACGGCTTTCCTTGCTTGGTGCATGCCAAATCCGACGCTGAGGTCGTCGCCGTGCGGCCCGCGCTCGAATTCCCCAACGTGACGCTGCTGCGCAATACCAGGGCGCTGAAGCTGCTGACCAACGCCGAGGGTACGGCGGTTACCGAAGTCATCGCCTACGTCGCGGGGCACCAGGAGACCTTCCGGGGTGACATCGTCGTCGTGTCATGTGGTGCGGCGAACACCACCAAGCTGCTGCTGATGTCGGCAAACGACAAGCATCCGAACGGGCTCGCCAATGGTTCCGATCAGGTGGGACGGAACTATATGTTCCATAACAGCCAGGCCGTGCTTGCGATCTCCCGCGAACCGAACCCGACGATGTTTCAGAAGACGCTGTCGTTGAACGACTTTTACTTCGGCATGGACGGGTTCGAGTTTCCGATGGGCAACATCCAGATGATCGGCAAGTCGCTCGGCCCGATGTACCGGGGCGAGAAGCCGCTGGAGACCGAGCTGGCGCCGACCGCTCTACTCGGCGACCTGGCGAGTCACGCTGTCGATTTCTGGCTGTCGACCGAGGATCTGCCCGATCCCAATAATCGCATCACCGTTGACAGCTCCGGCAATCTGACTCTCAACTACACGCCGAACAATCAGGTGCCGAAGCAGAAGCTGTACGAGAAGCTGAAATCGATGCTGCACCATATGGGCATGCATCCGGAGCACCTGATCCCGCGCAACATTTACATGAAGACCGACATTCCGCTTGCCGGTTGCGCCCATCAGGCCGGTACCTGCAAGTTCGGCACGGATCCGAAGACGTCCGTGCTGGACATCAACTGCAAGGCGCATGAACTAGACAACCTATATGTCGTGGACACGAGTTTTTTCGTCAGCATCGGAGCGGTGAACCCGTCCCTGACGGCGATCGCCAATGCGATTCGTGTCGGCGATCACCTATTGCAGAGGTTGGGGTGAGCGGACCATAGCACCCTTGATGGACGCCGAGCGAATGACGGCAAACCGCACCGAGATCGGCTTGGTGTTTTTTGCCGCCGTTGTGCAGGGGCTGGCGCTGGTGACGTTCCCCGCGGCAAGCGCGATCTTCACCGACCCGCACGGGTTCGGCTTCGACAGGACACGCTACGGCGCGATGTTCGTCCCCCAAGTGGTGTTCGCCATCCTCGCGTCCGCGATGGCACCAAAGATGGCGCGCCGCTGGAGCCTGCGTAAGGTGTTGTTGGTGGGATTCGCCAGCAACTTCGTCTCAATGACACTCCTGGCCTTGAGCGCGCTGCTGGTCGGCGTGCCGGATGTGGCCTTCTACGTGCTCCTCGCCGCCACTGGGACGCTGGGCCTTGGCTTCGGCTCCACTGTCATGGCGCTCAACACTTACGCTGAGACGTTCTTTCCGCAAGGCACCGATGGCGCGGTCCTGGCGCTCAACGCACTGCTTGGGGTGGGCACTGCCCTGGCACCGGTGCTGGTCGCTATCGTCGTTGGCATCGGCGCATGGTGGCTGCTCCCCATCGTGATAGCGTGCATTCTGGTGCTGATTCTCGGCGCCGCCCTGAAGGAGCAGTTGCGCGGCCCCTCCGTGGCAGGCGGCGCCAGCCCGCCGCCGATCGGTTTTGGGAGCCTACCGAACCGGTTCTGGCTCTATGCCGCAGCCGCGTTCGTTTACGGCATTCTTGAGACGCTGAATGGCAACTGGGCAATGGTGTACCTGAGCAGAGAGCGGGGCGTGTCGGCCCAGGGGGCCTCGTTCTCGCTGACCGCTTTCTGGGTGATGGTGACGGTCGGACGCGTGCTTGTAGCAGTAATCTCCCGCAAGATATCGGCGCGCTGGATTTATCTCGGGCTTTCGGTGCTCTTGCTGATCATCTTCCAGTTGGCCGCCTGGGTGCAGGGCGAGGCTGGGGGGATCGTGGTTTTCGGACTGGCCGGCCTCGCCTGCTCCGCGCTCCTGCCGCTGAGCATCAGCTTCGGCGGCGACGAGTTTCCTCGCCTCGCGGCGGTCATGGCGGGTGAATTGATCGCATTCTATCAGCTCGGCTATGGCGTCGCCGCGTTCGGCACCGGTCCATTGCGGGACTTGGTTGGGTTGTCATTTTCGACGATCTTCGCGACCGGCAGCTTCGTCGCCGTCCCTCTAGTCATCATCGCCGTCTTCCTCATCCGGGCCAAACCGGCGGAAGTGCAGCGATCGGGCTGGCCGTCGTAGGGCAATGTCACGTTAACTTCGTGTGGGCAGCGCGGAGCCAAGGATGGTCGTGCCGCGGCAATCAAGCTGTGTGTCGGGCAGAGGTCTCCTGCTGCCAGGTCTTGAAGGCGTCGGACCGGATCGCACGATAGGCATTGACTGCAAGTCGGTGTCGGCGCGGATGGAAGTGGCCATAGATGAACGAGTGGGCGGCGAGAAAGTCCTGGGCTTGCCCGGATGATTTGAACCGTTGCATCTGCCGCTCTCGCCGCCGTGTCGGCCGATGCGAGTTCTCGGCACGGTTGTTCAGATACCGGCTTTGTCGGTGTTCGACGCCGGGAAGCAGATGGCGCTGCGCGGTTTTGTCGCGAATCCTGGGTCGCTGCGGAGCAGCCCTGTGGCCAGCATGACAATCAGCTGGCCAGCGAATAGAACTGGTCCGCCGGACGCAGTCGTCCCGCGGCCCTCAGCTGGCCTTTGCGGATCATGTCCATAAGCTCAATGCCAGCAAGGGTCACGGCGGCCGACCAGAAGGACTTGAACCCCATCATCGGTCGCACTTGACGCTCGATCGCTCGACCGTCCTGTTCGACAACATTGTTGAGGTGCTTGACCTGCCGGATCTCAACCTCTGTGTCATGCGCCGCGTTGTCCTCGATCGCTGCGGTGTTGGCGCCACTCTGGTCGATGGTAATCTTCGCCGGTGTGCCATGTTGGCCGACCACCTTGCACAAAAAGCGCAAAGCGGCCTTGCGATCGCGCTTCGCAGTCAGCAGGAAATCGACTGTGTTCCCTGCCTTGTCGATCGCCCGATACAGATACTTCCACTGGCCCCTGGTCCGCACATAGGTCTCGTCCATTCGCCAACTGCCACCCACCCGACGCTTCCGCACTTCAGCACCCAGCGATTGAGAGTGGAGTGGTCAACCTCCACGCCTCGTTCTTCCATCATCTCCTCGAGTTGGCGGTCGCTGATCGGATACGCCACGTACCAACGCACGCCCCAGAGGACGATCTCTCGCTCAAGATGAACGCCTTTGAAATCGATCACCGTGCGGCTCCCGCTACCAAACCGCCCGGGATCATAGGTGCGGCAGGGAGCAGGGCACAGGTTTG
>Ga0209624_10004168_pt1 | contig 10000 bp, 7 predicted proteins | sample JacPinW_OM2H0_O1_FD_188565 | JGI IMG/M metagenome (GOLD analysis project Ga0209624, IMG submission 188565) | Forest soil microbial communities from Algoma, Ontario, Canada - Jack Pine, Ontario site 1_JW_OM2H0_O1 (SPAdes) (version 2) | ecosystem: Environmental > Terrestrial > Soil > Boreal... | reverse complement strand
CGCCGCCGTCGCCCAGCGCTTCGGCCATGTGATGGCACAGATTGCTGGTCACGATTACGTTTTGGCGATGCCGTTCCAGCGCGCTCAGGATGGGGCCAAACTCAAAGTCGGCGCCCGTGCCGATGGGCGTCCATTTATCCATCACCGCGCCGTGCGGCACGTAGATGCAACCCAGGCGCGGCACTACGTTCGCCGCCGTTTTGGTCTGCGCCGTCAGCGCCGGGATCATGGAATCCAGCAGCGGCAACGACACCGCCACTCCCAGGCCTTGGAGCATCGTGCGGCGGGACAGGTGCTTCTTGGTGACAATCGTCATGGTTGACGTCTCCTCATTGGAACAAACTTGCGGTTTTCATCTTAAAAGACCTGCGGTCTTCACCGGCGGACTCGCGGGGTCCGGCGCGGTCTTGATCTTCATCCGAAACGCGGAGCTCTTCACGATGCCCGACACCAGATCGGAAAAGCGGTAATGGTCCGCGGCGGCGCGCGCGACAATGGCGCGAATCGCCGGCTGGTCGCTATAATCCACTCCCCGGCCAAGAGCGTAGGTCATCAGCTTCTCGGTCAAGGTGGAAACGAAAACATCGGGGCGGCTCATCAATGAGGCGCGCAGGGTGATGGGGCCGTCTACTTTGGAGCCATCCAGCAACACGCCCGAAGCGTCGATGGGCGCGCCATCTTCGCTCCTGGCCCGCCACTGGCCGGTGGCGTCGAAATTCTCCAGCGCGAATCCCAGCGGGTCCATAATCTTGTGGCAGCTGGCGCAGGCCGGGCTCTTGCGATGTTCTTCCAATCGCTCGCGGACCGACAGTATTTTCCCGCCTTCGTTGTTCTCTTTGAGCGCCGGAACGTTGGGCGGAGGCGCGGGCGGCGGAGTGCCCAGGATGTTCGTCAGAATCCATTTGCCGCGCAGCACCGGTGAAGTGCGCGTAGCGTACGAAGTCACGGTCAGCACGCTGCCCTGCCCCAGCAATCCCCGGCGTGCCTCGTCGTTGAGCGTCACGCGCCGGAAGCGCGGCCCATACACATTCGGGATGCCGTAGTGCTGCGCCAACCGCTCGTTGACAAAAGTGTAGTTGGCGTTCAGGAAGTCCAGAACATTGCGGTCTTCGTTGACGATGCTCCCGAAGAACATCTCCGTTTCGGTAAGCAGTGACTGCCGCAGGTCGTCGTCGAAATCGGGAAACTCGTTGGGGTCCGGCGCGAAATTTTTCAGATTGCGAAGGTACAGCCATTGCGCGGCGAAGTTGGTGGCCAGCGCCTGAGAGCGCGGATCGGCCAGCATCCGGCGCACCTGGCCATCCAGCGTGGCCGGATCGCTGAGTTTGTTTGCGGCCGCCAGGTTCAACAGTTCGTCGTCGGGGATGCTGCTCCATAAAAAATAGGAGAGCCTGGATGCCAGCTCCAGATCGTCGATGCGATAAGACGCGCCCTCGGCCACGGTTCCTGGATCGCGCTCGAAACGGAACACAAATTCAGGGCTGGATAAAATTAAACGCAGCGCCCGCTCGATGCCGGCGTCGAAACTGCCAGCCTGATTCCGTCCGGATTGATAAAAGCTCAACAGCGTCTCGGTGTCCGCGGGAGTGATGGGCCGGCGATAAGCGCTGCGTGCCAGCGTGGTGAGAATCTTTTTGGCGCAGCCCACTTCTTCACTCGCGCTCGCCGGCCGACAGGCGAAGATTTTGCGCCGGCTGGGCGTGTCGCCCGGGCCGGTTGCGTTGTATGGCCCCGCGATCACTACCTGATCGATGTGCGGGAGGCCCGCCTCATTTACTGGGTCCAGCGTGGTACGTAGAAAGGGCTCCAGGATGTAATCGTCTTCAGCGGCGTTTTTTTGCAGGAACGTGACCGCCACCGTGCGCGGACCGGCTTTCACCGGAATGCGGGCCTGCAGCCGCGATTCAATCATCATGCGCGCTTCGGCCGGATTCTTCACCAGCGCTTCGGTGTCCGAAGTGCCCCCGACGGACGCGAGAAACACGCGCGCGCCATCCACCAGGATTTCCAGCTGATGCGCTTCCTCCAGGCCCCGGATCACGTCCACCGTGTTGCGCGCCAGCACCACTTTGACGACGTACTTGCCATCCAGCGGGAAATTGTAGTGCATGAGCAGACCACCGCGCGTTCCCAGCGGCAGCCCTTCCACCCGTTTGTCCTGCGAAAGATCGGGCCGCGCGCGAAAGGTTTGCGCCACCGCGCCTTGCGTGGGATCGCCCACCGCCAGACGGCTCACCTTGCGCGACGCCGACACATAGCGCTCCAGCAGCGACGGCGACACGCCCAGCACGTCGGCATTATTATCGAAACCGTAGCTCTCGTCATCGGGCGGCAGGAGCGTCGAAGCGTCCACGTCCAAAGCTAAGAGATCCCGAACCGAGTTAGCGTACTCGGTGCGGTTCAGCCGGTGCAGAGTGGCGCGGCCGGGATTCGGATTCGCGGCGTAGGCCTTGTCGAGAGAGCTCTCTAAAGATGATAGAAGCGCGCTGACCTCCGGCGCGCTCGGTTTAGGCATCCCCGAAGGCGGCATGGCGCCCACGCGGAGCTTGCGAATCACCATCTCCCACGTCTCGGCATTCGCGGGGATGTTCGTAACGTCCAGCTTTTCGAGCGTCAAGCCGCCGGTTTTGGCGCGATCGTTGTGGCATGTGACGCAGTATTTGTCGAGGAGCGCACGCTGTGGCGAAGGAGCCGCAGTCTGCGCAAACGCCATGGGACCCGCAAGGGCCGCGCAACCTATAGCAAAACCAATACTCTTCGTGATTATCCGCACACTCAGCCCGTATAAATCTTATCCTAAATCCATCCTGCATGCAAGGGTGGCTCGAAAGGCCTCAGCAATGGCCGAAAAAGCACGAAAAGAAGTCGTCTCAGAGGTTCAGAATGCCTTCTTGCATACTGAAACTTGGGACTGCGTGCCATGCGGATTCTCCGTGGAGCGAGCAAGACGGCATGCTCACGAGTTTGCAAACGCCGATTGAAAACAGTGACCTTGGCTTTGTTTTATCCGCGTCCATCTGCGTTCATCGGCGGCCAATAGCCTTTTTCCGCGGCCCGTCCCGCATGGCGGCTCAGAACGCATCTTCGTGGTTCCGTCGACTTAAATCATGGAGTAGGTTGCCCAATCGCGGCGGCCGCCGACTGAATTTTCTCGCCGGCGTTTTCGAGCACCTGGCCCACGCGCACCACCTGCTCCTCCGCCAGTTTCCACTGCTTTTCTTCGATGCTCTCGCGAACGCCGGGCAGCGTCTTCACGCCGTAGCCGGTGTAAAGCCCGGGCGCGTAGATCTGATTCCGGTACCACGGACGGCCCGGCAGCCCGTCGGGCAGGATGAGCGTGCGCTCCACGGCGATCAACTGCGCATTGATCGCGGGCAACGACAGGCGCGCCACACTGTCGCCTTCCATGGCGCGGCTTTGCGCTTTCTCATATTGCTCGCTCGATCGCTCCAACACCGCCAGCCCATTGCGCAGCGGCGCCAGATTCAAGAACGGAGGCACCGGGTCTTTGGCAGGCGCCACCAGCGGGCGGCGTGGATCGTTGGTGGCCGCGAACAGGCCATCGTCGATTTCCCGATTGCGTTCCAGGATGTCGGCACGCTGCGTCTGGGCCAGATGATCGATCTCGTCCACGTAGCGCCGGATGGTATCTGTGAAATCGGTAAAATCGAACGGAACGATTTCGGCGTCAGCCAGGCGGAGGACGGCCAGGCCCACGGTCTGCGACAAGGCCTGCCCGTAACTGAAATCGGTATCGGCGAAGTGCGTGAACCAATAGAAATCGTCGTACACCGAATGATAGATGCCGCCATCGTCCTCTCCGCCGAAGCCCAGATTCAGCGAAGCAATACCCAGATGATCGATGAACGGCGAGTAATCCGACCCCGACCCGAGCGCTCCGATGCGCAGATCGGCACGCTGGCGCGCTTCCTGGCGTTCCTGCGGCAGCGATGTTGTAGCGGAGGCCGATGCGCGCTCAATCCGGCGCATCTGCAGCCGCTTCCAAACCGAAAGGCCGGTCTCCGGGTCCTTCACATCTTTAGCCACGCCGTTGATGAATTTCTCCAGCGTATGCGAACCCGACATGTTCAGGAAGCCGCGTCCGTTTCCGTCGGTATTGATATAGACAGCACCCTTGCGCTGCAATTCGTCGGCGTGATCTTCGGCCCATTCCGTCGAGCCGAGCAAGCCTTCCTCTTCGCCGTCCCACACGCAATAGACGATGGTGCGCTTGGGCCGCCAGCCCTGTCTCACTAACGTGCCCAGGCCGCGAGCTTCCTCCAGCAACGCAACCGTTCCGGCGACGGGATCTTCGGCGCCGTTCACCCAGGCGTCATGATGATTGCCGCGGATGATCCATTCGTCCGGATAGGTTGAGCCCGGAATGCGCGCGATGACATCGTAGAGCGTCTTGGTATCCCAATTGAAGCTCACTTTCAGATGCACTTTCGACGCGCCGGGACCTACGCGGTACGTAATCGGCAGACCGCCGCGCCAATTCTCCGGCGCCACCGGCCCGGTCATCGCCGCCAGCAGAGGTTGCGCGTCGGCGTAGGAAATAGGCAGCGTGGGGATCTTGGTGAGCGTGGTCACTTCGCTCAGCTTCAGGCGCTTGGCGTCCTTGGTCGCGCCCACTCCGGGCGTCAGCGGATCGCCGGAGTAAACCGGCATATCCATCACGCTTCCGCGCTGCACGCCGTCGGCGGGACGAAACGGCCCGGCCGGATACGTTTCACCTTGCGCATAACCGTCGTCGCGCGGGTCGGAGTAAATGATGCAGCCCAGCGCCCCGTGCTCGCCGGCCAACTTGGGCTTGATGCCGCGCCAGGTGGCTCCATAGCGCGCGATGACAATGGCGCCCTTCACCGAAACTCCCAAACGTTCCAGCTCCTTGTAATCGTCCTGAGCGCCGTAATTCACGTAGACCAGTGGCGCGGTCACGTCGCCATCGATGGAATAGGCGTTATACGAAGGCAGCTGTTCGTCCTGTTGCGAAGAAGTGGAATCGCCGCTCACCGGCGGCTCCTGCAGCTTGGCCTTGAAGTGACTGGGTTCGGTCAGCTCCAGCACCCGCTCCTTCGGAGTTGGAAATAGAACGTAGTAGTTCTCTATCTTCGCGTCCCAGCCCCACTCCTTGAACTTCGCCAGCATCCATTCGGCGTTGTCTTTGTCGTAGGGCGAGCCGACGTGGTGGGGGCGCGCCGACAGACGCTGCATATATTGGCGCAGATTCGCGCGATCGGGAACCGCGCGGAACTTATTCTCGACGTCGTGCTCGGTGCGCGCGGATTCGGCGGAGAAGCCGGCCAGCGCGGGCGGATCCGCGGGCAGGATGGGAGCTGCAACGAGAACGAGGCAAAGCGGAGCAGTCAAAAATCTGAATAGAGGAGTGGTGCGATCCATATCACCTGAGAACCTTTAGTATCCCAGCTTCAGCATGCCCGCCTGCAGGCCGTTGACGGTGCCCTTGGTCAACCATTCCGCCGACGCTTTAAACAGAAGTAAGTGATTCTTCTCCCACATCGCATTGTGCGAGGAGCAAGCCAGATCGATGAAGACTTTCTGCTCGGCGCCCAGATCGGCATACAAATCGCGGACGCGGTCCGGCGGAACTTGCCGGTCATATTGGCCCGTCACCATCAGCGTCGGCGTTTTGCTCTTGGCCACCACCGCCGCGTTCCAGCCCCAGGCCGTAACCTGCGGGGCGCGCCGCACGCCGGTTCCCCACGTCGCACCCACCGGATCGGAAGCCAGCATTTGCTCCCACACCGCATCGCTCGCGGCATGATCCACTTGATCGGCGCAGCCGGTTTGTCGCGCCCAATTCGCCGTGAACTCGTCGTGGGACTGCGTAGTCATGGTGGTTCCGTCGGCCGGCAACTGCGCGGGCGGATCGGCCGGACCCGTGCGATTGTACGCGGGAGCCAGCAACACTAATTGGCTGATTTGTTCCGGATGCCGCGCGGTGTATCCGGCCGCTCGCGGTCCGCCGAGCGACCATGCCAGCAGGCTCACTTTCTCCACATGCCGCAGCGCGCGCAGGTAGTCGATCACGGCGCCCAGATCGTTCCAGTCCGAGGCGATGGTCGTCAAGGGATGCGGATAGCTGGGCGAACAGGGCGCGGAAAGTAGCGCGGGAATGAATCCGGCCTGTTGCTCGCGCGAGACATTGCACGGGTCATTCATCGGCGCAGGCCGGGTGGACCGCCCGTAGCCCGTCATGTCCATGGAAAATGCATCGAAGCCCGCCTGCGCCAGGTAAGCCATCCAACTGTAGTCTTGGAACGGCACGTCGAAGGAAACTTCGGCGGGCGTGCCGGCGCCGTGGACGAAGAGCGCCACGCGACCAGACGCGGGTCCACGCAGGGCGATCCCGGCCTGCACCACTTCGCGCACGTAGACCTGCGATATCTGACCGTTAATCGCGGGCACCGTGGAATGCACCCGTACATAATGATCCACACGCAGAAGGCGAGCGCTGTCGTCGGCAAAGCATAATTGAGCCAGCCACAGCGCGTTAGCTAGAAACAACAGAAATTGAGCTGTTTTCCGCATCCGTTTTAGTATACGGGAACGCCCGGGACTAGTTAAGGCGAGCCGTGCAGGCGTTGCGCGTACTGGTACCGCTTACCCGAAACGATCTACGAAAAAGCTGGCCACAAATCCCGGCGATCGATGTTATGCTTTGGGCATTACGAGGCATACCCAGCTCGAAGGGCACAGAAAGAAGAAGATCATGACGAAACAAATTACAAAGCTGATGGCTCTTGCGGGATTCATCGCCGGGTTCGCTACCTATGCGTCGGCGGATACCATCTGGAATGTGGACGCGACCTTCAGCTATGATTCTCTCTCCAACACCGCCAGCGGGACTTTCGAACTTGACCCAAGTCTCAATCTGGTCGGCTGGGACATTACCGTTGACGGATCGAACGCGGCGGCCGATGACGAGTACACGCCCGGCGACAGTATCGCGATTTTCCCGGATTTAACCCACCTGGATTTTTATGACGGATCAACCAACCAGTACATCAATCTGTATCTTGACTCGCCATTGACGAACGCCGGCGGCAACATCACTTTGCTCTACGGGGATGGCGGCGCAACTGATAATTCAACCATCGTTTGCGCCGGTTGCGGGACGCTCGTTTCCGGCGCGGTGAGCACCGCCGCCACGCCTGAGCCGTCGCTCATCGGCCTTCTCAGCGGCGCGGGAATTCTCGGGCTGGCATTTCTCCGCCGGTCCAGGATGAAACTACCGAACTAGGGCTCATCAAGAAATAGCCCTGCCATATTGAGGTGGCGCACGCGCCCACGCGTGCCGCGTTCACACTCGTGTGAACGCAGTAGCTCCGTGTTACAGAGCCACCCAACTCGGCAGGCAGTCTTAGGGCGGACAGCTCTTACTTACGCCGCTTCATAACTGGCGGATGGCCACCCCGGACAGGTAGTTTCCCGGATTGGCGGGATCCACATCCACCACGTTGAAGATTTCGCGGTTGGGAGCTACCTGAATGCTAAATTGCCACCCACACGCAGTGCCACACGACAAATTCGCCATCCCGCTCCCGTTAGGATTGACGGATTGGACCACGAACGGCAGCCCCGTGTTGACGTTGTCGCCGCAACCGGAAGTATGCGACTGAATGGTAGCCGTTCCGGAGCCCGAATAACCCAGCGTGAAAGTGACAACCATAGACGACCAGCCACATCCCGTATTTCCGATGAGACTCACGCTCCACGGACCGGCCAATTGGGGCAGTGTAATTCCCGCCGCCACGGTGGACTGGCCACGAGCAATCATGGCCGGAGTCACGCCCGAAATGATCGTCGCGAGTGAAAGCACGGCCACAAATGCAAACCGTGCCAATAGTCTGCGTCTCGTAATCAGATTCATGTTGGTTCCTCCTCATAGCTGCCGCCGCATTGAACCTTCGGTCAATCCCTGCTGATTTCTGGATAGCTCTTCGGCAACCAGGTGCAGAGCGGTGCGGTGAACAGCTCCGGATATTTCGGTTGGTAAAGAAGACGCCCGCCGGGCGCGGGTTGGGCAATCACCCGGTCCACCGGCACCTTGCGCGGCATCTTTTCCGTCCCCGTTAGAGACAGTCTACACCCAGGCGGAATTCCCGCGCCCGTGAACGCGGATCAACGGGCTATGGGATCGTCGCCGCTTTCCACATAGATCGCGGCCCGCCCTTTCTCCCATAGGCCGGAGATACATTTGAGAGCCGGTCACCAGGTCCCGCAGCAGCCAGAGCTCTTACAACGGACCGCGCAGACCGACGGTACTAGCAGCGGCAGCAGCGGGTGCGCCAATCGGAATTGTCATCCGCGGCCAGTTGCCCTAGCGCTAACAACCGCAACGGTCAGGATAAGTGAAAATCCGCATACGGTGCTTATCGGCGCGGCAAAAACTAATTTGAGTTCGAAGGCGTGGCCGTGGCCGATAAGTTGTTGAGGTCGGAAAAAGCACGCATGACGATCGGCAAGAAACTCGGGATAGCAATAATCGCGATGCTGCTGGTGGGCATTGGCATCACGGCTTGTGCCTTTTGTTCAATCCGGACGATCAGCCGGGAATTAGCTACTTCGACCGGCTTGACGGCGGAAAAACTGGCCTTGGCCGGGGATTTGAAGGCCGCCGCAAACATCATGCGAACGGGACAGCGCGGCATCCTGTTGAATGGCTTTCAGCACGATACGAAGGGCGCCGAAGCTACCACTGCCGATTACGAAAAAAAGAAGGCGAACGCACTCACCCTGGTCGCCAAAATCGAGCCCCTGCAGGTTAGCGAAGAAGGCCGGCAGCTCGTCAATCGATTAAAAGCGGACATTGAACGGCACTCTGCCTCCTTCCACCGGATTGCGGACCTGTGCCAGGCCGGAAACTTGAAGGAAGCGGCGGCCTCTTATAAGGAACAAGGGGCGCCGGCCGGCGCCGCCATGGAGCAAACCGCTTCCCAACTCATGGCCCAGGAAATCGACATCATGCGCGCCAGCGCAGTCGCCGGGGGACGGCAGGTTCGCTTCGCGGCGGCCGGCATGGCCGTGATCGGTGCATTGGGAGCCGGCACTCTGCTGCTAACGTTCATCGTGGTTGCCGGAATTACCAGAGGCTTGTCAGGTTTGTCGGCCGAATTGAGCGAAGGCGCGGCGCAAGTTTGGAGCGCATCGGCGCAAGTGGCGACTTCCAGTCAAAGGCTGGCTCAGGATGCTTCCGGAGAGGCATCGGCGATCGAAAAGACATCGGCTGCGGCCAAGAACGTGGCTTCCCTGGCGCGCAAGATCGCACACCAGGCCAAGACGGCGGCTGAGCTGATGGACACGGTAGATGCACGGGTAGGCGAAGGCAATGCAACGCTCGGTCTGATGGTCAACTCCATGGCGGCCATCGGGGAGTCTAGCGGAAGGATCTCGAAAATCATCAAGGTCATCGACGAAATTGCATTCCAGACCAATATCCTGGCGCTGAATGCCGCTGTGGAAGCCGCTCGCGCGGGAGAGTCGGGAACGGGTTTTGCCGTGGTCGCCGACGAGGTACGCAACCTGGCACAGCGTTCCGCTCAGGCCGCCCGGGACACCGCGGGGCTCATCGAGGACTCGATCGCCAAATCCAAAGACGGCGGGATCAAACTCCAACGGGTGACCGAAGTAATCCAGGGCATCATCGAAAATACCGGGAGAGTAAAGACGTTTATCGATGAAGTCAGCCTGACAAGTCTCGACGAGGCGAAAGGAGCGGAAGCCATCTCGACGGGCGTTCACCAGCTGGAGCAATCCGCCCAGGATACAGCGCGGTTTTCCGAGGAAAGCGCCGCTTCGTGTCAACAAATGTCCGCTCAAGCGCGGACGCTGAATGCCATTGCTGAACAGATGGGCGCGATGGTGGGAAGCGCGGCCTAGCTAGACTAGTGTGATGTCTCTGAAGTTCACTGCATATTTCGCTGTGGGGCGGACGCCTTCGTCCGCGCCGGACCCCTGGTCCGGCCCTAGCCAA
>Ga0209624_10004167_pt1 | contig 10002 bp, 9 predicted proteins | sample JacPinW_OM2H0_O1_FD_188565 | JGI IMG/M metagenome (GOLD analysis project Ga0209624, IMG submission 188565) | Forest soil microbial communities from Algoma, Ontario, Canada - Jack Pine, Ontario site 1_JW_OM2H0_O1 (SPAdes) (version 2) | ecosystem: Environmental > Terrestrial > Soil > Boreal... | reverse complement strand
GATCGAGAGCGAGATCTTTGAGGGCGCCGACCCGGCGTCGCGGCTCGAGGGGGTGAACGGCATCCTCGTGCCCGGCGGCTTCGGGTCGCGTGGCGCCGAGGGCAAGATCCTGGCGGCGCGGTTCGCGCGCGAGCGCAAGGTGCCCTATTTCGGCATCTGCTTCGGCATGCAGATGGCGGTCATCGAAGCTACCCGTTCGCTTGCCGGGTTACCTGAGGCAAATTCGACCGAATTCGGCCCGACGCCAGAGCCGGTGGTTGGCCTGATGACCGAGTGGTTGCGCGGCAATGAGCTGGAACGGCGCCAGGCGGCCGGCGATCTCGGCGGCACGATGCGGCTCGGCGCCTATCGTGCGGACCTCAAGCCAGGCTCTCGCATCGCCGCCATCTACGGAGAGACCGAGATTTCCGAGCGCCACCGTCACCGCTACGAGGTCAACACTGCCTACCGCGCGCGCTTGGAAGAGAAAGGCCTTCTGTTTGCCGGCATGTCGCCGGACGGCCTTTTGCCCGAGACGATCGAGTTCGCCGATCACCCCTGGTTCATCGGCGTGCAATTCCACCCGGAGCTTAAATCGAGGCCGTTCGAGCCCCACCCCCTGTTTGCGAGCTTCATCGCCGCGGCCAAGGCGCAAAGCCGGCTAGTTTAGTGGAGGCGCGAGCCGAGCGCGCAGCAAACGTTGCGGGCGCGCCGACGGGCATCTCAGACGCGTCCCTGCGCGAGTCTGCGGGCGGCGGCGATGATGTCAGGGGTCTGCGGCACCGCCGCCTTCTCAAGGATCGGACTATATGGAATCGGCGACTCGGCGCCGCCGAGCCGAAGAATAGGCGCGTCGAGATAGTCGAAAACCGGGCTCTCGCATATCGCAGCGCTGATCTCCGCGCCGACGCCAAGTGTCTTGACGCCCTCGTAAACGCAAATCAATCGAGCGGTTTTTTTGACGCTCTCGCCGATTGTTCCCAGATCGAGTGGGCGCAACGAGCGTGGATCGATAACTTCGGCCTCAACACCTTCTTTCGCGAGCTCCGCCGCCGCATCCAACGCCTTGCCGCACATGATGCCACCAGCAACGATCGTCAGATCGCTGCCCATACGGCGCACCTCCGCCTTGTCGAGCGGTACAATGTAATGACCGGTCGGAACGGGCCCTTTGGTTTTGTAGAGCAACTTGTGCTCAAACACCATCACGGGATCGGGGTCGGCGATTGCCGCAAGCATCAGTCCCTTGGCATCGTGCGGCGTACTCGGCTCGACGACTTTGAGGCCGGGAACATGCGCCAGCCAGGCCTGGAGCGCTTGGCTGTGCTGCGCAGCCGCGCCTGTTCCTGACCCGGACGGTAGGCGTACGACCATGGGCACGGAGACCGCCCCGCCCAGCATAAAACGAAGCTTCGCAGCCTGATTGACGATCTGCTCCATCGCCAGCGTCACGAAGTCGGAGAACTGCAGCTCGAAAACGGGACGCATTCCCGTAAGCGCCGCGCCGACCGCGACGCCTGCGCCGCCAAGCTCGGAAATCGGCGTGTCCATCACCCGATCTTCGCCAAAACGGTTGATCAGATCTCCCGTGACCTGGAAGGCGCCTCCATAGACGCCAATGTCTTCTCCCAACAGGAAGACGCGGTCGTCGGCCTCCATCGCGATCGCCAGGGCCTCCTGAATGGCCTGGGCATATGTGAGCTCCCGGCTCGGCGTCTCCATGGATGGTGGTCCTAAATCGTATATACGTCGCGCAGCAGATCGTCGGCCGAAGGGGAAGGGCTCGCCTCGGCGAAGGCGATTCCCTGTTTGATTTCATCTTCGACCTCGGCCCGCACAGCATCAATTTCCGATTGCGACAGCAGGCCGTGAGATTCGAGTTCATTCTCGAACGCGTCGATAGGATCGCGCCCTTTCCACGTCTCGATCTCTTCCTTGGTGCGATAGCGGTTGCGGTCGGAGCGCGAGTGGCCGCGAATACGATAAGTCATGCATTCGATTAGGCTCGGACCCTCGCCGCGGCGCGCACGATCGGCCGCGTCGAACGAAGCCTGAGCGACTTCGGCGAAGCTATTGCCGTCAACGGTCACGCCGGGCATCGAGTAGGCGCTAGCGCGCTGAGCAATGTAGTTGACGGCCGTCGACCGCTCAGTCGACACCGACATGCCATAAAGATTGTTCTCGCACACGAACACCACCGGCAGGCGCCAGATCGCCGCCATGTTCAGCGACTCGTGGAACGCCCCTTCGTTGTTGGCGCCGTCTCCGAAGAAACAGACGACGACTGCGCCAGTCTTCCGCCTCTTGACGCTCAGTGCAGCGCCAACCGCGATGGGAATGCCGCCTCCCACGATGCCGTTGGCGCCGAGATTTCCCTTGCTTGGATCCGCGATGTGCATGGACCCACCCCGGCCACGGCAATAGCCAGTCTCACGGCCGAGAAACTCGGCAAACATGCGCTTAACCTCGGCGCCTTTGGCGATGCAGTGGCCATGACCCCGGTGAGTTGAGGTGACGTAGTCGCGGTCCGACAGAGGGGCGCAAGCGCCAACCGCTGCCGCCTCCTCCCCGATGGAGAGATGCATCGTTCCATAGCTTCGGCCGCGAACGTATGCGTCCTCCGCACTTTCCTCGAAGCGGCGGATCAGTATCATCTTGTACAACGCGCCGCGCACATCGCTTTTCGTCAACCGTTCGTAGATGCGGGGACGATTCACCTGAGGCGACGCGATGCTTTCAATGCTGGAAATGCTCATGAGAGCTCTCGGGCTTGACGAACGAAAGTTGAGGCGGATCAGTTGGGCACAAACTGGCCGTCCGCCTGATCAAGCCGGCGCCGAATCTGGGTGACGACAAGGGAGTCGTCGGGCGCGCAATTTTCGTACGTAAGCTTCTCGCCTGCCTTGATTGGCTTGAGCACCTTCGAGCGCTCGGCGAGGCCGAGCGGGATCGCGCTCGCATTGCGGGCGTCCAACCAAGTCATCGCAAAGCCGCGATAGTCGTATTCGCCGATCTTGCCCAGAGCCTGGCCAGGAACGAGGTCGCGCTTGGCGACCGCCGCACATTCGCCCACGGGACGATCAAGCGGCTCAAGGTCGGCTCGGCCTGCGCTTGCCGCGCGAATGGCGGACAATGACACTTCCAGGCTGGTCAAATGGTAGGGACGCAAAAGACTGAAACACGGGCCTGGGCCAACTTTCAGGTCGATCATACGCTCAAGCACCCGCGGATGCCGAGGTTTGACAACGCAGAACACGCCAGGCGCAACGCCCTTGCCGATCGAATAATCGACGACGCCGGACTTATTGAGAATGCCGCCGTCCTCCTTTAGGCAGAGCACTTGCGCCAACTCGTCACGTGTCGCCTTCGGCCCATGCATGCCGGGCACGTCCGGCACAAGGCCGGTCGCGTTGGCGACGGCAGTCATCTCAATCGCCGTCTTGGAGCCATCGACGAACTCGACGAGCATGCGCGCGTTCATGTTGCGCTCGCGCGCTTCCTTTTCAAAGTTGTCGGGGATGGCATCAAACTGGAGCGCGTTGTTCTTGCCTTTTCCTGCCGCCACGATTTCAAATCCCAGGGCCTGGGCGAAGCCGATCAGTTCGACTGCCGCCGCCGGCTCGTCGCCCGCCGCGCCGGTGAAGACGACGCCGGCCTTTCTTGCTTCTTCCTTGAGGAAGCGGCCGATCGTAATGTCGGCTTCGACGTTCAGCATCACAATGTGCTTGCCGTGCTTCATCGCCTCGAGCGCGATGATCGTTCCGACACTGGGATTCCCGGTCGCATCGATAATGACGTCGATGCGGCCCGAGCCGCACATCGCTTCGTAACTCTCGGTGATTGCGACGTTGCCCATCTCGATCGCGCGATCCACGTCGCACGACTTGCCGACCAGAACCACGCTGCTCTCGGCATGCCCGGCCAAGATCGCCGCCCCGCGCGCTGATTCGACGAAGATTTCAGAAATGGCGCCCAGACGCACCCCCGACATCTGGGAAAGTTCGACCACGATATCGGTGCCCATCTGTCCTGCGCCGGCGAGCCCAATTGTCAACGAGCCCTTGGCTTTGGCGTAGGCGTCAATTTCAGCGGCGAGGCCAACTCTTGCGATATGTGGCAACGCGTGCTCCCTTTAAGAGTTGACTTCTATTGACCATAATGTCTCGACAAACTTGGTTCGGTGCGCCGTTCGAACGCTTGACCAGTGCTCATTGGCGGCAAGTCAAGATCAAGAATCCTCGCGCCGACCTCGCGCCGAGGCTAGCGCTTATGAGGAAGCCACTCGACGCGCCTCGCGCACATTGTTTTTCGCCGTCACGCCACCTCCGCTTCGTCACACGATCCGCCACCCGGCACTTCCGCGTGACGGTCGGAGCAGCTGGACGATGACGAGAGCCGTAGTGAACGTTTTTAATTCTGTCAAGTCGAATGTTCATAGAAGCTAAAGCATTTGCAAAATAAGGTTCAGGCGTCGCTCCGAAAAGGCGGCGCCGGGAGTATCGGCTCAATTTTGCAGCAATTCTTGAATTGACTGCGGTTCAAATGCGCGACAGCGACCACATTTGATCAAGGGTTTCCGTGCGTGTCGCTGCGAACCGCTCGGCAGGCTCAAGGCCATTTTTGCCTGCCACGGATCGCGAGGCAGCAACGAATAATCGCGCATCCGCGCGGCGCGGGAGAAAAAAGAGCCGAAACTGACGAAGACAAGTGGAAGGGATGCTGCGACAGCCTAGCGCTAAAGCGTCGCTCAGCTCTCGACCCAGATTTCGGCGCCCGGGTGCAAGGCCTTGGCAAGAGAAGCGCGATCGATATTTTCTGCGCTGATTTCGCCGGGCCGCGGGGCATCAGCCGAATCATTGAAATTGACGACCACGTGTCCCATTTCGCCGATTTTCCTCCAGGCGTATTCGCCGATCGCAGTAATGCGTGCTGACATTCCCGCGACGTTCAGTTTTGCCCCGACGGCGGGCGGCGCCGCCGTCGGTTGTTGTTGGACACGATGCAATACCGACACTTCCGCCAATTCAGGCGGAGCCCCCTCGGCGAAGAGGATAAGCACTCCGCCCTCGATGAGCTCGCGCGCCTCGTCGCTCACACCGGTGACTATCGTGCTGAAGTATCGCATCGCCATTTATCCTTGGATCAGAGAAAAAAGCTCGCGACCCAAGCGATCACCACTGAGACAGGCCCCATGATCTGTCGACTGAAAAGAACCGCGGGCACGCCTATTTCGATTGTTTTTGGTTCCGCCTCCCCGAGCGCGAGGCCAACAGGCACGAAGTCGCAACCGACTTGTGTATTGTAGGCGAACAACGCCGGCAACGACATCGCCGGGGCGATCGTTCCGTTGGCGATCTGTGGACCAATGATCGCGACCCCGATGACCTGTGCGATGACCGCGCCCGGTCCGAGGATAGGCGAGAGGAACGGCAGACCGCAGATCGCCGAGATGACGAGCAACCCGACAATGTTGTTAGCGAGCGGACCCATCGGCCTGGCGAGAATATCGCCGATGCCGGTGTAGAGGATAAGACCGATCAACATGGTCACGAACGCCATGAAAGGCAGAACGTTGCGCACTATCTGATCAATCGTCTTGCGGCCGGCGTTGAAGAAGATGCCGACCACCTTACCCATGCCGCGGCCGATCGAAGCGATCATATCGATAAAAGCGTTTCCGCCACTTTCGCTTGCCGCAGCGGCAGCGCTGCTCGTCGTGGCACTCGTTGCCGACATGGCGCTACCTCCCAGTCCCGCCGCGGTGACGGGCGTAGAACCGTCTGCGAGCGAAACTTGCTTCATGGTGACGCCCGAGACGTAGATGTCTTCAGTGATGAACTCAGCCAGCGGGCCGGACTGGCCGACGGGCGTCATATTGACGGTCGGAATGCGCTTGCGCGGATAGACGCCGCAGCGCGCCGTGCCGCCGCAGTCGACGATGACCACCGCCATTTCGCTTTCTGGCGGCGGTGCGCGGAAACCATCCACGGCCGTTCCGCCTGTCAGTTCGGCGATCTGCTGGGCCAATGGGGGAATGCCGCCGCCGGTGACGGCGACGATCTTGTCGCGCCCCTTGGTGGGAGCGATCACGAGCGGTCCGCCCCATCCACCCGGGCCCCGCGAGATATTGACTGCCTTGTATTGCTGTTCGCCCATCGCTCAATTTCCCCGTGCTTAGAGTGCGACGCCTTGGCGACGGGCCAGGAACATGGTGATGCGTTCAGTGACGATGCCCTTGAGCAGGATCACGACCACGCCGACGAAGAAATAATAGATTGCGACGGTGATGTGATACGACGGCGGCACCTTCCCAGCCTTCTCGAGCTCGAGCAGCGCGACAAGCACGCCGCCCCAGACAAAATATTCGCCGGGATTTGCGTGCGGGAACAGGCCGAGAATCGGATGCACGAACGAGACCGCCGAGTCATAGAAGGCGGGCTTGTACTTCTCGTCCAGGAACGAGCCGAACGTGTAGGCCATCGGGTTGGTCAGGAAGAACACTGCAAGGATGGGAAGAACCGTGTAACGCGTTAAAGCAATGCGGCCCGCCGCGCGAGCAACGCCATGCACGCGATCTTCGCCGACAAGGCCGATCACGGCATAGAAGGCCGTCATCAGTACGACCAGCGTCGGAATGATACCGGTGACGAAGCCAATGAACACCTCCCCGCCCTTCTGGAACACGCCGATGAAGTGCTTGCCGATAGTGGTCAGCCAGCCTAGATTTTCCTCCTGAGCCGCCTTCTTCACCTTATCCGCATAATCCGAAGTGCTCTGCGCCAGTATGATCATCTTATGGCCGAGCTGTCCGACCTGATCGACGGGACCGATCAAGCTCGCATGCTCCGCCATATGCAGGCCGTGCGTGACTAAGTGTGCGATAAACATTCATCTCCTCCCATTCACGACTCAATCGAATTCCGCCTCCCTCGGGCCCGAACTAACGACTAAGCCAATTTGAGCGCAGCTTTTGACGCACCGCTCATCGCGCCCAGGCGCTGAGCTCCGACCTTATCGATCTGTTCGATTGCCTTGGATATCGCCACGCCGATGCCGCGCTCAAACCCTGGCGTTTCAACCTTCGCCTTCAATTCGGCGAGCGTCATGCCGTTGAAATCTTCTCGCCTTTCGAACTTGGCGAACACGCTGCGGCCCTGCATCACGCGAGCTGTCCTCACGATCCCTTGGGGATCCACGACCAGCAGCGCAATCGTCCCCTTGCCAAGCTTCGCTGGCGCTGCGCCGGCGCCGAGCAGCCCATCAGCCCATCCCTTGCGCAATTCCGCAAAGATATCTTGGTAGTGTTGGGTTTGGCGCCAGACGCCGAATGACTGCAAAACCCACGCGATCACGAAAGCAATCAGCGCATACTGCCACCATGCCATCAGCGCCTCCCGAGCTCTCGCATTTCGCCCACGGTTTTGCCCGAGAGCCTCCAAATTGCCACGATTATCGGAACACATGTATTTTCAATTGTCAATAAGTATCACCTGCGCGGAGAGGGCCGGAATCTCCAATCGCTAACGTTTGGTTATCCCACGATGAATTGGAACGGCGTTGAAGGAGAGGGATTTTTGGATCATTTGCGTGTCCTTCCGCGTCACCGGATTGTCATGCCAGCGCCTCGATGCTCGACGCGCGCTCGAAGAGGCGCGGTTCGCGATCTCAAACTTCTAGCCATGGCGGCCCTTGGCGGATCCCTTGTCCGCTTCGAGTTAGCGCCCGTTCCTTCTCGGCGAGCGCGGCATACAGGTCAAGCAGAAGTGGATCGTCATCACTGCTATGCTAACACCGCTGATCGGCGTCTTGTGGATCGCAAGAGCTGAGATGAAACGCTCAAACGATCCAACTTTGCAAAGGCCACCGGCGTCAACTTGCCATGCCGCTTTGCCTCGGCGAGCGCTGCGACTAGTTGCGAGCACCTTTCAAGGCACGTTACCTCCGTTGCCAATTTCGACCTCGACGAACTCGGCCGCGAACTCAAGGCTTTCGCCCAGTCAGGGAAAGACGAGATCTTGGGAAGCCTCTGGCCTATGACCTTGCTCCGGACCAAGTAGAGAACCCCCGGTTCTCGCACGTCTCGAACCTGACACCCGTTGACTTGTGAGGACAGCGAACTAGTGTCGTTCGCCGAAGGGCTTGACGCCTTTGGTCGTGGAAATCTGGAATGCCCGAACAAGGCGCGAGACATCTGACCGATGTTTCGGACCTTCGCCACCGCGTCAGGCGATTGCATTGGTTCCGGCAATCATTCCGTGAATCGGCCGACGATATCGGCCGGCGCTTTAACTTTTCCTATGCGATCGACGATCGCGCGTTGGCGGACGCGTTCTTTCACTGGGCCTCGGTGTTCGAAAGCGAGCGCGCCGATTCGCAGCGCAACCTGCGCGATTTCGCGATCTACGCGGGTGGACTGATGCTGCGCGAGCTCTGTTGCGCCGATCCCGCGCACAGGACGGGGACAGGTCAATTCGACAATTTGATTCCACCGGAGCCTATGGCTAAAATCTGCGACTTCTGGCCAGAAGGTTTTCTCTACGCGACCTATTGCCTGACTTTGGTTCGTGCGATCCTCGAGCAGGATTTCGACGTCCGCACGTCCGATAACCCCCTGCTCAAAGACCTTCGGGTCTGGGAATCGTTCCGCGAAAACTTCCGCGAGATTCCGGGCCTTGCCGTCCCCTTCTTCGATGTCTTTATGGGCGTCGAGCCGAACTGGATATTTCCGGAACACTTCGTTGGACGACCCGGCGCGAAGGCCGGCGCGCTTACGGCTGATAAGAAAGTGTAAGGCTGAATACAATGTTCTCTGCTCAGCGAACGAGACGAGACCTCCGGCGCCGGCAATAGCACGTTAACTAAGGAACTGCTGAGCGGCAGACTCAAACCCGAAGCGCCGCTCCTCCTCGTCGAGGGCTCGCGAAATCCCTGTTGATCAATCCCGACCCGACAAGGAGGCCGAGCGCCTGCTCGAGCGAGGAGCTTTTGGATTGAGGCGGCCGAGAGGGAACGGCGCGGGCGGCAATCTCTGTCGATAGCGAATGAAGTTGTCCGGTTTTGGTAGCCCATCATCTGTCCGCTTCTTCTGCTTTTGTTCTGCTGTGGGCCGGGTGGGCAAGCCGGAGGCTTGTCCATGCCGTCCACAGGGTCGCGCCGCCGAGCGGATTTAAGCGGCGTTTTTCGCATCTCTGATCGCTCCGTCCTGGTCGTAGCGGCCGATGCATCGTGGTCCGTGAAAGACGGCGTGGGAACCGTCGGGATAGACATGGACCTTGACCCGCGCCTTGACGAAATGCGGCCGCATCGGGCTTTCGGGGATCTGCAGTTTCAGCGTCCGGTAGGACACGCAATTGTCGTTCATGACCTGACGCTCCTCCTGCACGCACAGGATCTCATCGAGATCGACGCCTGGAATAAGTGTGAAGGCCGAGCCCTCGCCGGCCGGATCGACGGCGAAGCGGGAATTGTGGGCGGGCAGATAGACGTCGCGGATGAAGGCGTTGGCCGCGTCGATCGTCGTGATCCCGACGAGCTTGAGCTCCTTGACCAGGCGATCTTGCAGCGTCGCGAACGCACGCTCCGAGCGCCCTCGCGCCTGCGGCGAATAGGCCCCGATGTGCTCGACGCCCAATTGCGCCAGCGCCCGCCCGACCTGGGTCGGGCAGCCGCGGTCGATTGCGCCGGCCTTGGTGGTGCGGAAATAATGCGAGCCACGGTCGGTGTAGAGGCTCATCGGCAGGCCGTGCCGGCCGAACACCTCCTTCAGCGCCCGGAAGGTCGAGGGCGGCGCCCTCCTCCTCGACCAGAAAGGCCGAATAGATCGCCCCCGTCGCGTCATCGAGCGTGACAATGAGATCAAGGGCCGGCTGGCTCTCGAGCCATTCGTGGCGCGAGCCGTCCTGGTGCAGCATCATGCCCGGCAAAGGCCGCCGCTCGCGCTTCCTCCGATGGGCGCCCTTGCGCGGGGCCTTTGGCGCGACGCCCGCCCATTGCAGGTGCAGCTTCAGCCAGGTGTAGCCCCAG
>Ga0209624_10004166_pt1 | contig 10003 bp, 5 predicted proteins | sample JacPinW_OM2H0_O1_FD_188565 | JGI IMG/M metagenome (GOLD analysis project Ga0209624, IMG submission 188565) | Forest soil microbial communities from Algoma, Ontario, Canada - Jack Pine, Ontario site 1_JW_OM2H0_O1 (SPAdes) (version 2) | ecosystem: Environmental > Terrestrial > Soil > Boreal... | reverse complement strand
CGGATATTGCGAAGCGGCTGCCGATTCCGATTTTTCACGTGAACGCGGAAGATCCAGATGCGGTGGCGCGCGTAGGAAAAATCGCGCTGGAATATCGCTACAGATTCGGCACGGATGTAGTCGTGGACATTATTGGTTTCCGGCGCCACGGGCACAGTGAAGTGGACGACCCAACGATTACGCAGCCGCTGATGTATCGGAAGATTAAGGATCATCCGCAGCTTTGGCAAATTTACGCGAAGAATATTGGCGTTGATCCAGGGCCGGTTGTTGCAAGAATACGCGCCGAATATGAAGAAGCTCAGCAGGACGCGGGTAAATTGAAAAAGGTCCCGCCGCTGCGCGAACTTCCGTCGTACTGGGCGCCGTACAAACGCGGAAAATATGTTCGTTCCTATGAAGTGGATACGGGCGTGTCGCGGGAGACACTCGGCGAAATTTCAAACGTGTTGACGAGCGCGCCGGAAGGATTTCACGTCCACCCGAAAATAAAAAAACTTTTGGAACAGCGCGCGGAAATGGGCGCGGGAAAGCGCGTCGTAGATTACGGTTTCGCGGAGCTGCTGGCATACGGAAGTTTATTGCGCGACGGAACGCCGGTGCGGCTTTCCGGGCAGGATACGCGGCGTGGAACATTTAATCAGCGGCACGCGGCAATTATTGACAATGAAAATGAGGCCGTGCATATCGCGCTGCAAAATCTGACGCCGAATCAGGCGCAGTTTGAAGTTTACAATTCGACATTGAGCGAAGCGGGCGTGCTTGGATTTGAATATGGATTCAGCCGGGATTTTCCGGAGGCGCTGGTTTTGTGGGAAGCGCAATTCGGGGATTTTGTGAATGGCGCGCAGGTGATCATCGATCAATTTATCAGCGCGGGAGAAGACAAATGGGATTTGCCTTCGGGAGTTGTGCTGCTTTTGCCGCACGGATATGAAGGACAGGGGCCGGAGCATTCGAGTGCGCGGATAGAAAGATTTTTGCAGCTTGCGGCGGAGGACAATATTCAAATTTGTCAGCCCAGTTCGGCGGCGCAATATTTTCATATGCTGCGCAGGCAGGCGATGCGTCCCTGGAGAAAGCCGCTGATTGTTTTTACGCCGAAGAGCATGTTGCGGAATCCTCTGGCGAGTTCGCCGCTTGCCGATTTGACGCCGGCGTATCCACGATTTTTGCCCGTCGTGCCGGAAAACGAAATTGGGAATGGCCAGCGCGTGCTGGTGTGCACTGGAAAGATTGGCCACGAATTGCGCGAGGAACGCGCGCGTCGCAAAGATACTTCAACAGCGATTATTTTTCTGGATCAACTTTATCCATTTCCAGAAGAAGAATTGGCAGCGGAATTGGCTCGTCATACCGGAGAAATTGTTTGGGTACAGGAAGAGCCGGGAAATATGGGAGCACTTTCCAACGTTGTGCCGAAATTGCGGCGACTTGCGGGAGAAAAACGTCCGGTGAGGGCGGTGCGGCGATCGCCGAGTGCGAGTCCGGCGACGGGATCGGCGAAAGCGCATGAGCTGGAGCAGAAGACGCTGATCACGTTGGCGTTTACTACGGGAAAAGCTTGAGGACGAATTGACGTGGGACGTCTCTACTAGTTGAACTTCCGATCTATAACATTCCATTCATCTGTCCGTGCTAATTCGTATGCTAAACTTCGCGTTTTCTATGGGCGGGAAAATCATGAAAGTATTTAGAGGACTGGTCTACAAGAGTCGATTTGTGATTCTGGCGTGCGCTTGCGTGCTGACGTTTTTTTCTGGAGTTTTGAGCGCGCAAAAAAAGGAGCCTGCGCCTCAGTTGCTTTCTACCGGACAGGCGATCACTCCAACGGCGGCGCCGAATTCACGTTTTCAAACGTTGAAGCCGGGGGTCGCGGGATATCCAAATCACGAAGTGGGTTATGCGGTTTCGACGGCGATTAGTCCGAATGGCAAAACGCTGCTGGTGCTGACGAGCGGATACACGCAGGTGAATGACACGAAGGGCGCGAAAGATAAAAACGCTTCGACGGAATTTATTTTTGTTTTTGATATTTCGAGTGAGTGGCCGAAACAGATTCAGGCGCTTCCGATATTGCACGCGTTTGGCGGAATTGTTTGGAATCCGAGCGGAAATGAATTTTATGTTGGTGGCGGCGTGGACGATGTGGTGCACACGTTTGGAAAAAAAGAGAATGCCTGGGCTGAAACAGGCGAAGCGATTCCGCTGGGACATAAAGTGGGCCTTGGAATGGAAGTGAAGCCGATGGCGGCGGGAGTGGGAATTACCGCGGACGGCAAGCGATTGATTGTTGCGAATTATGAAAACGATTCGGTGAGCGTTGTGGATTTGGCGGTGCGGAAAGTCTCGGCGGAATTGGATTTGCGTCCGGGGAAATCGGATGCGTCGAAGGTGGGCGTGGCGGGCGGAGAATATCCGTACGGAGTAGCGGTGCGCGGAAATGATTGGGCTTATGTTTCAAGCGTGCGCGATCGGGAAATTGTGGTTGTGAGTTTGGCGGATGCGCCAAAAGTGGCTGCGCGAGTTGCGCTGCATGGCGAGCCGATCAAGATGACACTGAATCGCGCGGAGACGCGGCTTTACGTGGCCGAAGATAATAGCGACACGCTGGCCGCGATTGATACGGGCAGCAATCAGGTGGTTGGCGAATTAATTGTGACCGCGCCGCACGCGATTGTGGCAAAGCTTGGCGGATTTAAGGGCAGCAATCCGAATAGCGTTTCGCTAGCGCCGGATGAACGCACTGCATACGTTACGTTGGGCGGAGCGAACGCAGTTGCGATTGTGCGATTGACGGCGGCGGGAGAGCCCGCGGAAGTTGCCGGGCTGATTCCGACAGGATGGTATCCGAACGCGGTGAGCGTGAATGGCGCGGGGACGATGCTCTACGTTGTGAATGGAAAAAGTGTGACAGGGCCGAATCCGAAAAATTGCCGCGCGAGCACGTCAATTAAAAGAGGCGACGATGACGACTGCAAGAGCAGCAACAGTTATATTTTGCAATTGATACGCGGCGGATTGCTGACTGCGCCGATTCCGTCTGGCGCGGCGCTGGCGGAATTGACGAAGCGCGTTTCGGAAAATAATCGGTGGCCGGAAATTATGGCGAGCACGGAAGCGTCTGACGCGATGCGCGCGATGCGCGGAAAAGTTCATCACGTAATTTATATTGTGAAAGAAAATCGCTCGTACGATCAGGTGCTGGGCGATTTGGAAAAAGGGAATGGCGATCCGAAGCTGGCGATTTTGCCGGAAGCGCTTTCGCCGAATCATCATCAGATCGCACGGCAATTTGTGACGCTGGATAATTTGCTGGCCAGCGGCGAGGTGAGCGGCGACGGATGGAATTGGAGCACGTCAGCGCGCGGCACGGATTCGTTGGAAAAAGGACTTCCGGTTGAATATAACGGGTCGCATCAATTGAGTTATGACTACGAAGGCCAGAACCGCAACATGAATGTTGGAATTGTTGGAGTGGATGCGCGGAAGAAGGCGAATCCGGATACGCCGGACGATCTGGATTTGCTGCCGGGCACGGCGGATTTAATTGCGCCGGATGGGCCGGGCGGGCCGGGAGAAAACGCGGGCGCGGGATATTTGTGGGATTCGGCGATTCGCGCGCATGTGAGTTTGCGAAATTATGGATTTTTTCTGGATTTGGCGCGGTACGACGTCGGCGCTGATTCGCCGACGCACATTTCCGCGGTGCGAGATGCGTTCGCAAAAGGAATTGTAGAAGCTTATCCGGACAAGCCCGCGCTGGCGAATGTGACCGATCCATATTTTCCGGGATTTGATTTGAAGCTGCCGGATTATTGGCGCTTCAAAGAATGGGAACGCGAATTTGATGGATATGTGGCGAGCGGAAATTTTCCTGCGCTGGAATTTGTGCGCATGCCGCACGATCACTTCGGCGATTTCGGCACGGCGATGGACGGAGTGAACACCGTCGAAACAGAAATGGCGGACAACGATTACGCGATTGGATTGATTGTGGCGAAACTTGCGGCGAGTCCATTCGCGAAAGATACTGTGATCATGACGATTGAAGATGACGCGCAGAATGGGCCCGATCACATGGACGCGCATCGCACAGTTGGGCTGATTGCGGGCGCGTATGTGAAGCAGGGAGCGGTGATTTCGCGCCGGTACACGACTGTGAATATGTTGCGGACGATTGAAGAATTATTGGGAATGAAACCGATGGGATTGAATGATGCGGCTGCGGCGCCGATGGCGGATGTGTTTAGCGCGGAATTCGCGCCGTGGAATTACACCGCACGAGTGGCACCGGTACTGCGGACGACGCAGTTGCCGCTGCCTGCGGTTGCTGCCGATAAAAATGATGCGGCGGAATTCGATGCGCGGTATGCGCATTCTCGGCACGATGCGGCGTGGTGGGAAAAGAAAATGCGCGGGCAGGATTTTAGCGTCGAGGATGATCTGGACACGGGGAAATTTAATCGCGCGCTGTGGCTGGGGCTGGTTGGCCCGGGAATTCCATTTCCAACGCGGACGACTGGGATTGATTTGAGCGGAAATCGCGCGGAATTACTGGCGCAATACCACGCTGACCAAAAGAATTGATGGAGATGAGCGAACGAAATGCCTGAACAAATTATCAAACGAAAATCGCGCGGATTTATTTGCATCAACGCGCATCCGGAAGGATGCCGGCAAAATGTTACGCGGCAAATCGAGGCGATTACTTCCGCGCCGGGTGGACGCCGCGCGGGGATGCGCAATGTGCTGGTGATCGGCGCGTCCACCGGATATGGACTGGCATCGCGCATCGCAGCGACGTGGGGATTTGGCGCGCGAACGCTGGGAGTTTTCTTTGAGCGGCCTGCTGATGGCGTGAAGACGGCTTCGGCGGGATATTACAACACGGCGGCGTTTCATGAATTCGCGCGGCGCGATGGATTATTTGCGGCGAGCATGAACGTGGATGCGTTTTCAGATGCGGCGAAAGCGCAGGCGATCGAAATTATTCGGAAGGAAATGTCGCGGATTGATTTGGTGATTTATAGTTTGGCGTCGCCGAAGCGCGTGCATCCGCGGACGGGACAAGTTTTTAATTCCACATTGAAGCCGGTTGGGAAACCATTCACGAATAAAACTATCGATCTGGACGTCGGCAAAGTTATGCCGGTGACGTTGGAGCCGGCGAGCGAACAGGAAGTTGCGGACACGGTTGCGGTGATGGGCGGCGAAGATTGGGAAATGTGGATTGACGCTCTGCTTGGCGCGGGATTGCTGGCGCAGGGTGCGCGGACGATTGCGTATTCGTATATCGGACCGGAAGTTACTTGGCCGATTTATCGAGACGGAACAATTGGTCAGGCGAAAAAAGATGTGGATGCGGCGGCGCATCGGATTGACGCGAAGCTGAAAGCAAAGTTGGGCGGCGGCGCGCATGTCTCCGTGAATAAAGCCGTGGTGACGCAGGCATCTTCCGCGATTCCTGTGGTGCCGCTTTATTTGAGTTTGCTGCCGATGGCGTTGAAATCGCGCGGGTTGGATGAAGGAACGATCGAGCAGATGCGGCGATTGTTTTTTGATTATCTGAGCGATGGCGCGAAAATTTCCACGGACGAAGCTGGGCGCATCCGCATGGACGACCGCGAAATGCGCGCGGATGTGCAGACGGATATCACGCGCGTGTGGCCTGAAGTGACGACGGAGAATTTGCGTCAGCTAACTGCTTACGAAGATTTTCAGTGCGAATTTCGTTCGCTGTTTGGGTTTGAGTTGGAAGGCGTGGATTATGACGCGCCTGTTGAAACTGACGTGCAAATTTAATTTTTCGGCGCGGATCAAAAAGCGTCTAGCGTAAGCCGACAATTCCTCGCACCGAATCGATAAGCTTTTGTGAGTCGTAGCCGACGCCATCCTTAAAAACAATTTCAACTTTTTCGATGTCGGCAATACGTCCGATGGGATCGCCGTGAATCACCATGATATCCGCGGATTTTCCCTGTGCAAGCGTGCCGACTTTTGCGGAGAGTCCCAGAAATTCCGCGCCATTTGCGGTGGCGATGTGAATCGCTTCGGCGGGCGTGAAACCGGCTTCGACGAGAAGTTCCACTTCGCGCTGATCGCCGAATCCGGGCAGATCGCCGCCTGCGCCCGTGGGATCGACTCCGGCCATTAGCACGCCGCCAGCTTTTACGAAGTCGCGTTCAAATTTCATTTCAGTTTGCAGCAGAGTGTTCCACGGAGTGTTCGCGGCATTTGCGGCGGTGCGCGAACGGCCTTCCAAATATGCGATGCGTTCTTCGGGAAGCAGCGCCTCAAGCGGACGCGCCATCCACTGCATCGGCGGACGATTTGGAACAAATCCCTCGAACACGGGAAGCGTGGAAGTGATTGCAACGTGATGCGCGACGAGATCGTGAATTGTGTTCTGAATTTCCGGACCTTCGACATCCATCTTCGCAATGGTTGCGAACGTGTCATTTTGCGCGGGGCAAACGTCGGGCGTTTTTCCCGGATTAAATTCTGTGTCAACGACGAGACCGTGTTCCAAATTATCGATTCCGAGGGCGGCCGCTTCTTTAAATCCTATCGAGCACAAGTGGCCGGTGATTTTTGTGTTGTGCTGATGCGCTGCTGCAATCGCGGCGGAAAGTTCGGCGCGCGTAATGTGCATGTACGCTTTGAAAGAACCTGCGCCGAGCCCCGCCCAATAATTCACCAGATCCCGCGCTTCGTCCGGGCCGGAAAGCTGATGCATCTGCACGCCGGTTCCCGGAGGGCCTTCGAGATACGGGCCGGTGACGTTCAACTTCGGACCGGCTACGCGGCCGTCATCAATCATCAGTTTCAAATTTAAATCGGTGTACGGCTCAAGGCTTCCCGCTGTTCGCGCGGTAGTCACTCCACAAGCCAAATAAAGGCGCGGCGCGGTGGCGGCGATTTCGTTGTACTGGCCGCCGGCGGGATAAAACATGTGCTCGTGCATTCCAACCATTCCGGGCATCACAGTGTAGCCGGTCAGATCCATCACTTGCGCGCCAGTTGGAATTTGAGCCTGCGCAGCGGAACCCATCCAGGAAATTTTTCCGCCGCTGATCACGATGGTTTGATCGTCGCTTGGCGCGGCACCTGTGCCGTCAATTATTTTCACGTGAGTCAGCGCGATTACTGGCGCGTCCATCTTGATGAACTGGCGCAACGGATTGCCGCGGCCTTGAGCACGCGAGGGCACAGCACTCACGCACGTCGTCAGCAATATTATTCCGAATGTGCAAAGCAATCGGCGCATCTGAAAACCTCCTAAGCGTTGGGATGATTGCCGCAACTTCTCCTGCAACCTGTCCCACAACTCTGCAAAATGTGAATTTACTTTTTGACGATCTGATAATTGCTGAAGCTCATTTCAATGGAAACGGCTTGCGTCGGGAAAGTGACCTGATAGCTGACCTTGCCGGGCAATTGAAATCCTTCGACGGTTTGATACTGCACCTCGAAATTCACTTTCTGCGTTCCGTTATTAATGTCGCTGTTCAGGCTGGTCATCAGCAGACCCTTGTCCGTCTTTGAATATTTGGGATTCATCACAATAATTGAGGAAGTGGTGGTCACCTTCATGGATGTGAGCAGCGAGTCTCGGTTCAGGACGATATCAACATTCGCCTCTCCGGTTTTTTGTGAAAAATGAATTCCGTCCGGTTGAGCAACCATGGCGAGATTTTGATCGTCGGAGGGAGCAAAAATTCCTGTGAATACCACCGAGCCCCACGATTTGAAAAATCCCTCGATTACTTGCTTCGCGCCACTCACCATTTGATCCACGGTGGGATCGACGCTTCCGCCGGTGGCCAGAAATGGAGTGGCCGTAGCGTTTCCCTGCTCGTCAACCACTGCCGTAAACGCGAAGGGAGTGATGAGCGCGATCTTTGCCTGGTCGACTGCCGTGCCATTTTGCGTCATGAATTTTGCAAATTTCGCCCAGTCCGGCTGAATAGTGCATTGGAAAGATTTCACGCCCTGGTTCTGCAGAACGTAGTAGATCTGCCGCGCTTTCAAAAGAAGTTGAGCTTTGTCGGGCGGCGGCGCGTTTTCAGATGGAGACGCTTTTCCGCAGCCAGCGGGAACCAACATCAACGCGATGGCCAGCGATAGTGTGAGCCACGAAAATACGGCAATGCTTTTCTTAGATGCGTTCATAGATGGATCTCCGTATTCGTGAAATGGCGCGGGCGATTTGGCTCCGCAGTTCAGCCAGGCGAAATGCCAACGCCAGTATCCACAATAATCGAGATATTTGAAGGAATTATTTCAGATCCGGAAATAGCGAGAACGGAATGGTAGGCTCGTGGGGACTCGAACCCCAGACCTCCACCGTGTCAAGGTGGCGCTCTAACCAACTGAGCTACGAGCCTACTGTGCGGACAGATTTTAGCACAGCCGCTAATTTACTGTGCGTGAGCCGCAATTTCTATTTTGCGTCCGCCGGATGAAGAAACGTTTCCACCGCATTCAAAAACATTCCCGGTTGATCCACAAACGTCATGTGCCCGCTCTTCGGCAGAATCACAATTTTCGATCCTGCGATTTTTTCGTGCATCACTTGTGACATGGAGGGATCGGATTCGTCGTGATCACCAGCGGTAATTAGCGTTGGGACGTGAATTGTGGAAAGGCGATCGGTATATTCAACGGACGCGAGATTGCCATCAATCACAAACTCGCCGTGGGAACCCCACATTTCGCGATACAAATCCCAAGAAGTATTGCCCTGCCCGATGGGATCGAAGTTTGGATCCGGATGATTCTGATAGAGATACGGAAAATATCCTTCGCCCCATGCGGCGATCATGTAGTCGGTGGTGTAGCGATTCTTCTCGTAATCTTTTCCGTGGCCGAATAATCCATCGGCTTCCATTTTTTTAATTCGGTCGCGCAATTCGGCCGGCATGTTTTGTTCCATGCGGACGAATACTTCGTTGATGGCGCGCGTGCTTGAAAACGTACTGCACAGAATCAGTTGCGTCAGATTCCGCTGATACTTCAGCGCATAGGCTTGCGCAAGAACTCCGCCGTAAGAATGGCCGAGCAGTGCGATCTTTCCGAGGCCCAACTGCGTGCGCACGGCTTCTACGTCCTCGACCATATTTTCGACGGTGTAGCCCTTCGGATCTTCAAGCTTCTCGGAGCGGCCCGAGCCGCGCTCGTCAATGAAGATGAGCTTGTTGTGGCGTGCGAGCGGCAGCAGATAGGGCAGGAAATAGTCATGCGAAGCGCCTGGGCCGCCGTGAACGATCACCAGCGGCGCGCCGCGGCCAATCGTCGTGTAATAGATGAGCACGCCGTGCGCGTCCACAAATCCTTCTTGTATCGGATAGACTGCTGACGCGCTTGGCGCGGCTGCGGGTTTCGTCTGCGCCGCGGCGCCAGTTGATGCGAATAGTGAAATCGTGGCGGCAATGCAAAACGCTACGCCCCTACGATGTGTATTCATGGTTCCCCCTTAGGCCTGCTCATCTTATTGCAAAAATAAGACGCAATCCGAAAGAATTGCGCTAGAATCTGTGCTCCGCCGTCGGCCTGCATCGTAGGTAACCGGCTTGGGAGCTCATACGTCATAATGGAAGCGGGAAGTTGCGGAACCGGCGATCCCCGCCCGTGTCGGAGCATGCCTTCCAATTTGGAAACCGGGCGACGCGCAGATACGTCGGTATAAAGCGGATTACACAGGAAAAGGTAGAACCCACATGAAATTACCCAGATTTATCAGTCAGCATCTGATTGCTACCACTCTCGGCGTAGTCGTCGTAGTCGGCGGCGGAGGCTGGCTTGTTGCTCGGAACCGCACGCCCGAAGTGAAGTATACGATGGCACCCGTGCGGAGAGGCAATATTACCGCGGTGGTCCAAGCGACGGGAACGGTAAATCCACTGACGACGGTGCCGGTCGGATCGTTCATCTCAGGCACCGTGCTTTTCGTCTTCGCCGATTTCAACACGCGCGTTCGCGCCGGACAAGTGCTCGCACA
>Ga0209624_10004165_pt1 | contig 10006 bp, 4 predicted proteins | sample JacPinW_OM2H0_O1_FD_188565 | JGI IMG/M metagenome (GOLD analysis project Ga0209624, IMG submission 188565) | Forest soil microbial communities from Algoma, Ontario, Canada - Jack Pine, Ontario site 1_JW_OM2H0_O1 (SPAdes) (version 2) | ecosystem: Environmental > Terrestrial > Soil > Boreal... | reverse complement strand
GGCTCCGGCTGGAAAGCGTGAAACCGTCGTCCCCGCCGAGGGCCGAGAGCGACACGAACAGGAAATAGAGCATCTGTCCGAAGGCGAGGGTGCTCATGATGTAATAGACCCCGCGCGCTCGCAGCGAGACATAGCCCGTCAGCGCGGCGAAAAGGGCGGCGGCCACGCCGGCGGCCAGCATCTGCACGAGGAGATCGTCGATCCCCGCCATCGACGTCAGCACCACCGCATAGGCTCCGATCCCGAGGTAGGCGGCGTGGCCGAAGGAAACGAGGGAGGCCTGGCCGACGAGGAAATCAAGCGAGAGCGCGGCTAGCGCGAGAATGAGTGTGCGCGCGCCAATCGAGAGCAAATAGGCCTGCGTGCCGAAATGCGCAGCGAAAGGGAACAGCGCGAGCCCGGCGAAGAGGAGAACCGCAGGCGTCCGGCTGCGCACAATCATTGCTTGACCGGAAAGAGGCCAGAAGGACGTTGGAAAAGCACCGCCGCCATCAGGATGTAGATCAGCATCGGCGCCAGCGCGCGCCCGGTCTGGCTCGCAGCCGCAGGAGCGAGCGCGAGACGCAGCATTTGGGGTCCAAATGCGCGCCCCAAAGTGTCGATGAGCCCGACCATCAGGGCGGCGAGGAAGGCGCCGCGTATCGAACCAATGCCGCCGATCACGATGACAACGAAAGCAAGAATCAAGAGATTGTCGCCCATGCCCGGCTCGACTGAGACGATCGGCGCGACCAGCGCCCCCGCAAAGCCCGCGAGCATGGCCCCGAAGCCGAAGACGAGCATGAAAAGCCGGCGGATATCGACACCGAGCGCGGAAACCATCGCGGCGTTAGTTGCTCCCGCTCGGACGAGCATGCCCACCCTCGTACGGTTGATCAGGAGATAGAGAGTCAGCGCTGTCCCAAGACCCACGCCTATCAGCGCAAGTCGGTAGACCGGGAAGAGCAGGCCCGGCATGAGTGGAATGCTCCCCGACAGCGCCTCCGGCATAGGGACGCTCAGGGGCGCTGCCCCCCAAATCGTCTTCACCCCCTGGTTCAGAAACAAAATGACGCCGAAGGTCGCGAGAATCTGGGAGAGGTGGTCGCGGTCGTAGAGCCAGCGGAAGACCAGGAATTCGAGGGCGAGGCCGAAGGCGAGCGCAGTCGGCAGTGTGAGGGCGAGCGCGCCCCAGAACCCACCCGTCCACGAAGCGAACATGGCCGCGAGATAGGCGCCGACCATGTATTGCACGCCGTGAGCGAGATTGACGAAATCCATCACACCGAAGGTCAGCGTCAGACCGGCGGCGATCAGGAAAAGCAGGATGCCGAGCTGCACACCGTTCAGGGTCTGGACGGCCAGGAGCGCGAAGGACACCGGCGCCGCGCCGCTACTTCATCGCACATTCCGAAGCATAATGGTCCACGTAGTCCTCGAACACGCGTTGCACGATTTCGGTCTCGTATTTGCCGTCGGGGCGCTTGGCCGCCTTGACGAGATAGAAATCCTGGATGGGATAGTTGTTGACCCCGAACTTGAACTTGCCGCGCAGCGAAGTGAAGTTCGCCTTCTTCAGTTCGGCACGGAGCGCGTCTTTATCGGAAAGATTCCCGCCCGTTCCTTTGATAGCGCTGTCGATCAGCGTCGCCGCGTCATAGGCCTGCATCGCATAGGTCCCGGGTACGCTGTTGTAGGCGGCTTCGTACGCCTTAACGAAGGCCTTGGACTGCGGATTGTCCATGTCCGGCGCCCAGTTGGCGCCGCCAAGGAACCCGATTGCGTCGTCCTTTTCGGCTGGAAGTGTCGACTCGTCCGCGGTGAACGCCGATAGGAACGGAATCGAGGCAAGCCCGGCCTGACGGTATTGCTTGACGAGGTTCACGCCCATGCCGCCTGGCATGAAGGTGAATAACGCTTCCGGCTTGTCGGCGGCGATCTTGGCGAGTTCGGCAGAGAAGTCCAGTTGGCCGAGCGGCGTGTAGACCTCGTCGACAATCTCGCCCTTGAAGTCCCGCTTGAAGCCGGCGAGCGCGTCCTTGCCGGCCTGGTAGTTCGGGGCCAGCAGGAAGGCAGACTTGTAGCCCTTGTCCTGCGCATATTTGCCGAGCACCTCGTGAACCTGATCGTTCTGATACGAGGTGACGAACAAGTTCGGGTTACACTGCTTGCCGGCAAAATTCGACGTGCCGGCGTTCGGCGAGATGAGGAATGTGTTCGACTCGGTGACTGGCTTTTCGATCGCCAGAAGCACGTTCGAGAAGACCGGGCCCACCACAAAATTGACCTGATCGCGCTCGATTAGTCCCTTGACCTTATTCACCGCCACGTCCGGCTTGAGTTCGTCGTCGACGACGGTCACTTCCGCATCGAGCCCGCCGAGTTTGCCGTCTAGCGTTTTGACCGCCAGATTGAAGCCGTCGCGCACCTGCCCGCCGAGCACCGCAGGAGGGCCCGAGAGGGTCACAATGAGCCCAACTCTCACCTTGTCTTCGGCAGCCACGTTGAGGGTGGCAGCCGCCCATCCGGTCAGGGCCGCGAGAAGGATAGCAACGGGTTTCATCTCTTTGCTCCTTGGCGCGCGCGCTCACATTTCGCCGGTTGCCATTTGCGGCATAGTGATGGATAGTATGTGCAAGTCAACCTAATTTGCGCCGCGTCTATGCGCTGCTGAGGACGATTGCTGGAGCGCGGACGCAGCTGATTTGAGGCGCTCCAGAACACAATCAGCGGCACGAACACAGCTATCGGCTATGCTGCGCTCAGGAACAAGACGGTCGGCAATAACAACATTCACTAGCCGCTCAAAATCCCACCACGGGCAATGCCAATATCGATATCGGCAACCCAAGCGTTGCTAACGAGTCGTTCACCATCCGCATCGGCGAGGTAGGAACACAGGGTCCGACATATATCGCCGGCGTTCGCGGGGCCATGGTGGCCAGTGGCGTAGGGGTCATTGTCGGCGCCGACGGGCAACTCGGTACGGTCATCTAGTCGGTGCTTTTCAAGGAAGCGATCAAACCGACGGACAGGCAAGTGAAGCAATCCTCGCCCTCAAACCGGTGACCTTCCCCTATAAGCGCGGGCTCGATCCTGAGGGCATTCCGCACTTCGGCTTCGCGCCAGTTTGCAGTGCGCAGCAGCTTTCAGGCGCGAGCTAATAAAGGGCGCTGGGCGAGCGAAGACCATCCTTTCATCGCGCTCGAAGCTGAGCGCACGGTTGCCCCGTCCAAACATTTCTGATTCTCGCATAAGCGATAACAAAGCTTTGAACGGTCAACTCTTTTGTGAAACCGAACAAATCTAAAAAAGACCGGGTTTTGCCTGCATTCATGACTGCGCATAGACGCGGGATTTGTTCGGGCGACCATGATTGAACAAGAAGCAACAAGTATAGTCAAGCCAGGGACCGCGGAGGACGAACGAAAGATCCAGATGTTGGCCCGTCCGGAGAAGGAGATTGAGCAGCCCGATTTTCCAGGCGTTTTAGAGCCCAAACGGACAAAAACGCCTCGTCGGCGTCGATACTCACGGGTCCTTGTCCTCCTTATCGCCTCGGTTGTCGGGGCGGGCGCGTGGCGTCTTCTCTACCCGCGCGGAAGCCCTGACAAGCGGACAACGCAAGACGTCCAGTCGGTCGGCGCGGCAAGGGTCGGCGTAGGTCAAATCGATGAGACACTCGTGGGCCTCGGAACTGTCACGCCGCTCGCCACCATCACCGTACAGACCCAGATCAATGGCGAGTTGACTGAGGTCGGCTTCCAGGAGGGTCAGCTCGTTCATAAGGGTGACTTTCTGGCGCAAATCGATTCACGACCTTTCGAGGCGGCGCTTCATCTTGCCCAAGGGCAGCTCGCCCACGACACCGGACTCCTTGACCAAGCCCAGTCGGATCTCGCCCGGTTCGTGACGCTGGGCCGCCAGGACAGCATCGCCCAGCAGCAGGTCGCCGACCAGAAATTTCTGGTTCAGCAGGACAAGGGCCTTGTTCAGGAAGATCAAGCGAATGTCGAGGCGGCCAAGCTCAATCTCGCCTATTGTCACATCATCGCCCCCGTCACCGGGCGTGTGGGTCTGCGCCTCGTCGACCCCGGAAACTACGTTCAGACGACGAACACGACTGGCCTCGTGGTGCTCGCGCAAGTTGAGCCGATTTCGGTCATCTTCGTCGTCCCGGAGGACGCAATCCAGGATGTCTGGGATGAGGGCAGGGCGGGGCAGAAGCTGGCCGTGTCAGCCTACAATCGCTCGGACGACAAGCTGATCGCCACCGGGACGCTCGAAAGCGTCGACAATCTGATTGATACGACCACCGGCACGGTCAAGCTGCGCGCGACCTTTCCCAATACGGACGAGAAGCTCTTTCCGAATCAGTTCGTCAATGCGCGGTTGCTGGTGCGCACGCTCGACAATGCGACGACCGCCCCGGTCGCGGCAATTCAGCATGGCGCCCCGGGAACCTTCGTATTCCTGATTAAGCCGGACAATTCAATCGCCGTCCAGAAGGTTCAGACGGGCGTCACCAATGGCGACCGGATCCAGATCGCCTCAGGGCTCAAGGTCGGCGATACTGTCGTTGTAGATGGCGCCGACCGGTTGCGTGAGGGGTCGAAGGTCCGGATCGTCCCAGACGACGGCGACACGGCGGCGAACGTTAACGACGGCCCTGGCGCTCCGCCCGGCCAGCAGCCGAGCAACGCTCGCAAGGTTCCGCCGGACGCGCGCGTCAAGCCGGGCGGCGAGCAGGACTCGAACCAGCCCGCGGCCGCAACGCCCTCGAACCCCTAGGAGTTGCGCGATGAACCCGTCGCGGATCTTCATCCTGCGCCCAGTCGGCACCACACTTCTCATGGCCGCGATGCTCTTGGTCGGTGTCGTCGCTTACGGGTTCCTTCCTGTGTCGGCGCTGCCCGAAGTCGACTATCCGACCATCCAGGTCTCGACGTTCTTTCCCGGCGCAAGCCCGGAGGTGATGACGACTGCGGTCACGGCGCCGCTCGAGCGGCAGTTCGGCGAGATGCCGGGACTTAACCAGATGAGTTCGATCAGCTCGGCGGGCGCGGCGGTGACGACGCTGCAGTTCTCGCTCGATTTGTCTTTGGACGTCGCCGAAGAGGAAGTGCAGGCGGCGATCAATGCCGCCGCGGGCTTGTTGCCTACTGGCCTGCCTGCCCCGCCGGTCTACGCGAAGGTCAACCCGGCCGACGCGCCCGTCCTGACGCTCGCCGTGACCTCGAAGACCTTGCCGCTTACTCAGCTCGAGGATCTGGCCGATGTCCGCATGGCGCAAAAGATCTCGCAGGTCAACGGCGTTGGCCTCGTGTCTATCGCCGGCGGCCAGCGCCCCGCCTTGCGCATCCAAGTGAATCCGAGAGCGCTCGCCGCTTACGGTCTCGCGATCGACGACATCCGCACCGATATCGCCAATCAGAACACCGATCTCCCCAAAGGCAATTTCGACGGCGCGAGGCAGAACTCCACCATCAACAACAACGATCAGCTTGAGACACCGGAGGACTACCGAGGCCTGATCGTCGCCTACAAGAACGGCGGCGCGGTCCGCCTCTCGGATGTCGCGACCGTCGTCGAGGGGCCAGAGAACTCCGAGCTCGCCGGCTGGGCCAATCGCGCCCCCGCGATCATCCTCAATGTTCAACGGCAGCCCGGCACAAACGTCATTGCGGTCGTCGACGCGGTGAAGGCTTTGCTGCCGAAACTCGAACGTTCGCTGCCGGCGGGGGTGGACGTCGCCGTTCTCTCCGATCAGACGGGGACGATCCGCGCCTCGGTCGCCGACATAGAGTTCGAGCTCGGCCTCGCTGTCGCGCTGGTCGTGCTGGTGATCTTTATCTTTCTGCGCAATCTGCCGGCGACGTTGATCCCGAGTCTTTCAGTTCCGTTGTCGCTCGTTGGCACGCTCGCCGGCATGTACCTGTTCGGTTTCTCGCTCGACAATCTCTCGCTCATGTCGCTTACCATCGCAAGCGGCTTTGTGGTCGATGATGCGATCGTGATGATCGAAAACATCGCGCGCTATATCGAGCGCGGCGACTCTCCGTTGCAGGCGGCGCTGACGGGCGCGGGCGAGATCGGCTTCACCATCATCTCGCTGACCGTTTCGCTGATCGCGGTTCTCATCCCGCTCCTGTTCATGCAGGACGTAGTGGGCCGGCTCTTCCACGAATTCGCGATCACCCTCGCACTCACGATCGTGCTTTCGGCGGTGGTGTCGCTCACGCTTGTTCCGATGATGTGCGCGCTGATCATGCGCCACCATCCGGAGGCGTCCCGCAGCCGGATCTCGCTTGCGGCCGAGCGCGGTTTTCAGCGCGTAATAGACGGCTACGACCACACGCTCCAATGGGTCCTCAATCATCAGGCCCTGGTTCTCATTGTCGCGATCGGGACGCTCGTTCTGACCTGCGTGCAATATATCCAGATTCCCAAGGGCTTCTTTCCGATCCAGGACACGGGCGCGATTCAGGGCATAACCAGCGCAGCCCAGGATGTCTCCTTCGCCGAAATGGCGCGCAGGCAACAGGCGCTCGCCAACGTCCTTCTGAAGGACAAAGACGTCACCAGCCTCTCGTCCTTCATCGGCGTCGATGGGGTGAATCCCGCGCTGAACAGCGGGCGGATGCTGATCGCGCTCAAGCCGCACGGCGAGCGCGGCGAAACGGCGGTTGGGATCATCCGGAGGCTCAACCAGGAAACGAAGAACGTAGCGGGCATCACGATCGCGATGCAGCCCGTCCAGGACTTGACCATCGACAGCACGGTAGGAAAGGCACAATACCTCTTCTTCCTCGAAAATCCGAACCAATCTGCGTTTCCGACCTGGGTTCCCCATCTCGTGGACCGCATGCGGTCGATGCCGGAGTTCGAAAACGTCTCGAGCGATCTCGAGCTCAGCGGCAGGCAACTCAAGTTGACCATCGACCGAGCGACGGCTGCCCGCTTTGGCATTACGCCCGCCACCATCGACAATGCGCTCTACGACGCGTTCGGCCAGCGGATCGCATCGACGTATTTCACCCAGACGAACCAGTATCGCGTAATCCTCAGCGCCGACATGAGCAATCTCGATAACGTGCGCCGTGCGCTCGACGGCATTTATCTGCCTTCGGCCACCGCGACGACTGGACAGGTTCCGCTCTCCGCCGTCGTCTCGCTGACCGAGGCCGCGGCGCCGCTGAAACTCGAGCATCTCGGGCAATTTCCCTCGGTATCGATCTCCTTCGATCTCGCTCCGGGCGCTTCGCTTGACAAGGCGGTCGATCAGATCAGGAAGGCGGAGGAGGACATTGGACTCCCAGAGACGTTCACGACAGCCTATCAGGGAGCGCTCGGCGCATTCCAACGGTCCCTGTCGAACGAGCTGTATCTGATCCTCGCCGCGATCGCTGCGGTCTATATCGTGCTCGGCGTCCTCTACGAGAGCTTCGCCCATCCGATCACCATCATCTCGACGCTGCCTTCCGCGGGCGTCGGCGCGCTTCTGGCGCTCAACCTTGCGGGGGCCGGGCTCGACATCATCGGCATCATCGGGATCGTACTCTTGATCGGCATCGTGAAGAAGAACGCGATCATGATGATCGACTTCGCGCTCGAGGCTCAGCGCGTGGAAGGCCGGAGCCCGCGCGAATCGATCCATCAGGCGTGTCTCTTGCGATTCCGGCCGATCCTGATGACGACGATGGCAGCGCTGTTTGCGGCGCTGCCCTTGGTGTTCGGGCAGGGAACCGGGTCGGAGCTGCGCCGGCCGCTCGGGATCTGCATCGTCGGCGGATTGCTGTTCAGCCAGCTCCTGACGCTCTACACGACGCCGGTCGTTTACTTGGCGATCGACCGCCTCAGCGCGAGCCTTTTCGGCCGTGGGCAGAGCGCGTCGCCAAGCGCCGCGCCCGCCGAGTGATGTTAGGCGCGGCGGCCCATGAACATCTCGGCGCCCTTCATCGCCCGGCCCGTCGCGACGACGCTTCTCACCATCGCGATCGCGCTCGGCGGCCTACTTGGATATGAGGCTCTGCCTGTCTCGCCCCTGCCGCAGGTCGACTTTCCCACGATTTCAGTGACCGCGCAGCTGCCGGGCGCGAGCCCCGACGTGGTCGCGACCAGTCTCGCTGCGCCGCTGGAGCGGCATCTCGGACAGATCGCCGACGTGACCGAGATGACGTCGCAAAGCCAGACAGGGCAGGCGCGCGTCACCCTTCAGTTCGGGCTGGACCGCGACATCAACGGCGCCGCGCAGGACGTGCAGGCCGCGATCAACGCCGCGCAGGCTGATCTGCCGACCAACCTTCTGTCCCAGCCGACCTATCGTAAGGTGAATCCGGCGGACGCGCCCGTGCTCATCCTCGGCCTCACGTCTTCAACGTTGACGCGCGGGCAGATGTATGACGCCGCGACCAACGTGCTGCAGCAACAGCTTTCGCAGATTTCGGGCGTCGGCCAGGTCATCATCAGTGGCGCAGCCCTCCCCGCGGTACGCGTCGACCTCGATCCGATGGCGCTTTCGCATTACGGCGTCGGCCTCGAGGATGTGCGGTCAGCGCTGTCGAGCACCAACGCCAATGCGCCCAAGGGCGCGGTCGATATCGGCGCGGAGCGCTGGCAGATCTATACCAACGATCAGGCCAACCACGCTGAGGACTACCGCAACCTCGTGCTCGCCTATCGCAACGGCGATGCGCTAAGGTTGAGAGACGTCGCCGACGTTCAGGACTCGGTGCAGGACCTCAGAAACCTGGGGCTCGCCGACGGAAAGCCAGCGGTTCTCGTCATCGTCTTCCGGCAGCCCGGCGCCAACATCATCTCGACGGTGGATGATGTGCGCAATTCGATCCCGCGGCTGAAAGCGGCGCTTCCTGCGGATCTCGACATCACGTTCGCCGCGGACCGGTCGACCACCATACGCGCGTCGCTCCACGAGACCGAAATGACGCTCATCATTGCGATCTTGCTCGTAATCGGCGTCGTCTTCGTATTCCTGCGCAACGGACGCGCGGCGGCGATCCCCGCGGTCGCCGTGCCGGTCTCAGTCGTCGGCACCTTCGGCGTCATGTATCTAGCTGGGTTCTCGCTAGACAACCTCTCGCTCATGGCGCTGACTATCGCGACCGGCTTCGTCGTCGACGACGCGATCATCGTTTTGGAAAATATCTCGCGCCGGCGGGAAGAAGGAATGGCGCGGGTTCAGGCCGCTTTGACGGGCGCGCGCGACGTGGGTTTCACAGTCGTGTCGATCACCCTTTCGCTTGTCGCCGCGTTTCTACCGATCCTGTTGATGAGCGGGATTGTCGGGCGGCTGTTTCGCGAATTCGCGATGACGCTGGCGCTCGCGATCTTCGTTTCTATGGCGATCTCCCTCTCGACGACGCCGATGATGTGCGCCCTCTTCTTGAAGGGTGCTGAGCGCAGACCCGCGCGCCGCACGCTCTTTGAGCGCGCGCACGCCGCCTATGGTCGGTCGCTGTCCTTAGCGCTCGACCATGGCCTCCTGGTGCTGTTGATCCTGTTCGGCGCTGTCGCGCTCAATGTCTGGCTGATTGTCGTCATCCCGAAAAGCTTCTTCCCCGAACAAGACACCGGACGGCTCATCGCGAGCCTTGTCGCCGATCAGGACATTTCCTTCGGGCTCGTCAGCAAGAAGCTCACGCAGATGATGGCGATTGTGCAGCACGATCCCGCGGTGCAAAACGTGGTCGGCTCGACCGGCGTTGGCGGAGGCGGCGCGGCGGCGCAAACCAACACGGGCACCGTCTATATTTCGTTGAAGCCGCTGAGCCAGCGCGACAGCATGGCGACCGTCATGACTCGGCTCAGGCGCAAGCTCAATCAGGTGCCCGGCGGGCGCCTCTATCTCAACCCGGTTCAGGACATCCGGATCGGCGGACGAACCGGCAACGCCGAATATCAATACACAATTCTGGGCGACAGCACGGCTGAAGTCTACGCCTGGGCGCCGAAGCTTCTCGCCGCGGTGCAGAACGATCCGGCGCTCGCCGACGTCAGCTCCGACCAG
>Ga0209624_10004163_pt1 | contig 10008 bp, 6 predicted proteins | sample JacPinW_OM2H0_O1_FD_188565 | JGI IMG/M metagenome (GOLD analysis project Ga0209624, IMG submission 188565) | Forest soil microbial communities from Algoma, Ontario, Canada - Jack Pine, Ontario site 1_JW_OM2H0_O1 (SPAdes) (version 2) | ecosystem: Environmental > Terrestrial > Soil > Boreal... | reverse complement strand
CACTCCGCATCAGACTGGTGATCCCATTCTCAAAATTTCGCCCGACGGCAATTGGATCACTTACCTATATGCGGAAGCCCGTCCGGCCCAGGAGCAGATCGCAATTATTCCCGCCACCGGCGGAACTCCTGTGCACCTTTTCCCGCTGCCCGAAGATACGAATGCATTTCGTTGGTCGCCCGATGGAAAGGGCGTACAGTTCGTCATCACGCGCAACGGTGCCGCAAACATCTGGGAGCAGCCGATCGCGGGCGGACCTCGCCGCCAAATAACCAACTTCACCTCCGGCCTAATCTTCGATTTTGACTGGTCCTACGACGGAAAGCTGCTCTACCTGGCCAAGGGCGAGAAGAACAGCGACGTAATCCTAATCAGCAACTTCCGCTAACGCGCCGTCTCACAACCTCACGACACGACTCCCCACGCATTGCCAACGTTATTACCCGCAGAGAAGCTCTCAGCATAGAAGGGATCCGCTTGCGGGTAATTGACAGATAAGGAACTACCGCGCAGAATCCTGCGGCAGGTATTTGGGTGGGAGGCTCGAATGCGGAAACTTGGGACCCGGATCAGTTTCGCCGAAGCGGTAGCGATCTTCGCATTAGGCGTTGGTACGCTCGCCGCTCCCACGCGTGCACAAGACGCTGCGAAAACTCCTGCCACGCCGACCAATGAGCAGCAGGGAACTCCAGCGCAATCCAGCGCTCCGCAAAAGCCGAAGAGCAGCACAACCTGCACCGTAGACGTTTCGCCGAAAAAGTACTCGCCCGCGCTTACCGAAGCTCTCCGCCTTTACCGCACGGGAAAATTCGACGAATCCGCCGCTGCTTATAACTCCATCATCTCGTCCGGAACCGGCGGGCCCGAAGAAGTCCTCGCCTACACCGGCCTCACGCGCGTGTATCTAAAACAAGAAAGAGTCAGCGACGCGTTCGCCGCCGCATCAAAAGCCGTCGCATTAACCCCCGGCAAAACCCCCGCGATCACCGCGCTCGGCGAAGTATATTTCCGCCAGGGGAAATTGCAGCAAGCCGAGGATTCGTTTTTGGGTCCGCTAAAGACTTGCGACATTGACGCGCGTTCCTACCTGGGCCTTGCCCGCATTTATCGCGCCACTTCAAATTACAAACGTGCCAAGATTGCCGTTGACCAAGCCATCAAGCTCGACGCGGACGACCCGGACATCCAGCGGTCCTACATGGCCACACTCAGTCGCAGCGAAATGGTGAAATACCTGCGCGATTACTTGAGCCGCGAAACCGACGACGATGCAGAGCATCGCAGGCACATGGAAGAACAACTGGAAGTTATGGAAGACGCAGGCCGCCAGCACAAGCCCGTTTGCCAACTCGTTTCCAAAGTGACCGCCACGCAAACCCAGTTGGAAGCTTTGCTCGCAGGCCCCACGCAGATTCGCGGCTACGGCCTACGCGTAAAAATTAATGGCGCTTCCGCCAAACTTATGCTCGACACCGGCGCCGGCGGCATCACCATCGACAAAAAAGTCGCCGACAAAGCCGGCATCAAGAAAATTGCCGAATCCGACGTGCGCGGAATCGGCGACAAAGGCGCAGCCGCAGGTTACTTCGGCTTCGTGGATTCCATACAGATCGGCGACTTGCAATTCGAAGGCTGCTACGTGGACGTGGTGGCTCGCGGTTCCGTGCTGGGTGACGATGGACTCATCGGCGCCGATGTCTTCGAAAACTTTCTGGTAGATCTCGATTTCCCCGATGGCAAATTCAAGCTCAGCCAGTTGCCGCCCTATCCCGATGAAATGCCACAGCCGCAGCAGACCTCGCTCGAGTCCGAACCGGGGCGGGAATCCCGGCGTCACGATCGTTACTTCGCTCCCGATATGAAAGGTTACACGCCGATTTTCCGTTTCGGGCACATGCTGCTGATTCCCACCGCGGTCAATGATTCGCCGGACATGCTTTTCGCCATGGATACCGGAGCATTCGACAACAGCATCACTCCGGCGGCCGCTAAACAAGTCACGAAGATTAATCGCGATGATAACTTCCGTGTGAAAGGGTTGAGCGGCGATGTGAAAGACGTCTACGTCGCCGACAAAGCCAACCTAAGATTCGCCCATTTGAAACAGGATCGTCAGGGCCTGGTCACTTTCAGCCTCGACAACATCAGCAAATCACTCGGCACCGAAGTCTCCGGCACTCTCGGCTTCCGCATGCTAATCCTGCTCGATATTAAAATCGACTACCGCGACGGCCTCGTAGATTTCACCTACACTCCCATCGGCGCCAGACGCTAGCTTGGACGACTTAGGCTCTGAGCGGCAATTTCGTGTGCTGGAACAGACAGGTCTCGCGCCTGAAAAATACAGACGCTAAGAAATCGCTGCGCTCGGCGTTCGAAGTCGTTTGGTCGAGCTAAATGGGAGACTGTGGCGTGGTGGACGTCTCCGGGTAGAGACGCTCAAATTCCGGGTCGCCATGAAGTATCGCTAAGTCCGGATCGCGTCGCGTCCACACGGCATCCTTCGATCCCGCTTCCCAGGCTTTGCGCAACGCATCCATGGCTTCCACTTTTCTATTCAAGAGGCAGTACACACAAGCAGCGTTATACAGAATCGACGCTTCATTAGCGCGCAAGGTGACTGCCAGGTTGAGCTCGCGCAAGGCGTCGTCCGTGCGTCCCAATTCCGCGTAGTTGCCGCCCAGCAGAATGCGCGCCCGCGCGTCCTCCGGAACTTGTTTCAAGTGGCGCTCAAGCGCGAGGCAGAATCTCTCGTCCAATTTTTGTTTGGTTTGTTCCTTTTTCATTGCGCCGAGACAGTTCCTGATGGGCACGTAAACGTTATAGTCCTCGCCGCTCGACTCAATGGCCGCTTCCGCTAGGTCCATCACTTCCTGATAGCGTCCCGCGGCGAAGAGCGCGCGGCAATACAAGTAATAGGCGCCATCGCAATCATGTTTGCGCTCAATCGCTTTTTTCACCATGCGCACGGCTTCGTCATACAGTCCGGCGGCATACAGCACCCAAGCCTGGCTCAAATGCGTCTCGGGCAAGTCCCAACGCAACGCCACTGCCCGGCCGGAGGCTTCGCGTGCGCGTTCGATCCACACAGCATCGCGGCTGAAGAGCGAGTAGTACATCGCGCAAGCGTTCGCGCACGCGGCGTAAGCGAGCGCGAAGCTGGGATCCAACGACACCGCGTTTTCAAACATTTGCAGCGCGAATTCCACGTCCTGGCGCGTCAACCGCCGCGCATAGCGTTTGCCGCGCAAATAAAGATCGTAAGCTTGCGGATTCTCCGTTGGCTTGTCCGCCAGCGCCTCGAGTTCCTGCGGCGAAAGCGTTACACGCAACGCCTCCGCGATCTTGCGCGCCATTTCGTCCTGCACTTCGAAAACGTCCTTCATCTCGCGGTCGAAGCGGTCCGACCACAGCGGAAAATCCGTGTGCGTGTCCACCAGTTGCGCGCTGATACGCACGCGAGCACCCGCGCGCCGCAATGTTCCAGTCAACACATACGCCGCCCCAAGCTGCTGTCCAATCTGTGCCGGAGTAACCGCCTTATCCCGGAACGCCAGCACCGTCGGGCGCGAAAAAGTGTTCAGTCCGCGAATCTTGGAAAGCTCAGTGATTACGTCCTCGGTGATCCCGTCGCGCAAATACTCGTCTTCCTTGGCGCCACTCTGATTCTCAAAATAAAGTACGGCCACCGATTTCTTTGCCGTCGCCGCGGAGGTCGCAGCAGCCTTCGGCGGCTCGCTCTTCTCGGCGGCCGGGCGCCGGCTGGAATCCAGGTCTCGCTTGATGCGTTTCAGGTCCGCGCGAAGCTCGGCCGCGGTCTGGTAACGCAGGTCCGCATCTTTCTCCAGCGCTTTGCTGAAAATATTTTCAATCGGCGCCGGCAGACGCGAGTTCAATTCCTTCGCCGGAATGTGCGCGGAATGCAATATCCCGTCAAAGATCAACGCCGATGTTCCTCCGGAGAAGGGAACTGACCCGGTAGCCATTTCGTAAAGCACCACACCGAGCGAAAACAAATCCGAGCGCGCGTCCAACTCCTCGCCCCGAGCCTGTTCCGGTGACATATACGCCACCGTGCCCATCGCGCTCCCCGGACTCGTCAGTTGGTCTACATTCAGGTTGTGCTCTTGCGTCCGCATGGAACTCACGCCCACCGATTCCGCAGCATGCTGCACCACCGCCGTAAGTTTCGCTAAACCAAAATCCAAAACTTTAGCCTGCCCGCGCTCCACCAGAAAAATATTCGCGGGCTTGATGTCGCGATGCACGATTCCCTTGGAGTGCGCCGCATCCAGTCCGTTAGCGATCTGGATTCCGATGTCCAACAGATCTGAAATTTCGATCGGCTTTCCAGCGATGCGATGCTTTAGCGTCTGGCCTTCCAACAACTCCATCGCGATAAACGGACGGCTTTCAAACTCTCCGATATCGTAAATGGTGCAAATGTTGGGATGATTCAATGCGGAAGCGGCACGTGCTTCGCGACGAAATCGTTCCACCGCTTGCGGGTCGTGCGAGATATCATCAGGAAGAAATTTTAGCGCGACGTTACGTCCAAGCCGCGTGTCCTTGGCCTTGTAAACGACCCCCATTCCGCCACCGCCAAGTTTTTCAACGACGGAGTAATGGGAAACGGTCAGACCTGTCATGTTGGAAGAATCGGGCATGGGCCACACATCTTACGCTAGCAGCCAAATTCAGGCAATTGCAGCGACATGCGCGTTGGCCAAGCGGCTAGCGTCTGTCTCGATTCGCCACAACGGAGACACGGACCCTTCTTTTCCACTCACCACAGCGCAACGACCGTTCCTTCCTCTTCGACTCACCACAGCGGAGCGACAGGTTCTTCCTTAAACGTCGGCGCAGGCCCGCCCACGTTGGAAAGATGGATTTCCGCGAGGAAGGGTTTAACTTGCGGGTCGTACGTTACGGTAATAGTTCCACCTCTGCCCGGCGAACCGTCGAAGCCATTCCGCCCGTCGGAGCCACTCATTCCGCTGCTTCCGCTCGGCGTACCGATCCCGCCCGAGCCCCCTTGACCGCCGCGCCCGCCCCTGCCGCCCGAGCCTCCCGGCCCGCCGTCCGCCTTCACAGTGAGCGCGCCGCCGGTAGGATCCACCAGATACAGACGCGTCTTTCCCGCCGCCGATACGCTCGCCTGCAACAGCGGATGTGCGCCTGGCCTGACCGTCACACGTATTTGCACCGGAGGCGCGTTTCCGCCGTTTCCGCCATCTTGGCCATTTCCTCCATCGGTCCCGTTCCCGCCATTTCCGCCGGGAGAAGGATTGTTCGGATCGGTGGAACCCATGCTGCCGCTTGATCCTGCCATGCCGTCCGTCCCGTTAAAACCGTTGCTGCCCGCCGCACCCGAGAAATTCGAGACGAAGTTGTAATCGTACGTAATGGGAATGTCGAACTCCGCGTGCAAATCCGGATGGCTCGGCACGGTGATCGCCACGTGTGCCACTTTTCCGTCGCTCACTCGCGGATCGCGCGGAAGAGTCAAATTGCCTTTCTGATCGGCGGTAACCAAAGTCGGCGTCACCGTCAGGTCCTGCCACAGCACTTTGCCCTTGCCTTGTCCTTCCGTCACCAAAATTTTGCCGTCCGGCTGAGTGAATTGCACAATCAGCGGCGACTTTTCTCCCGGCGCAATCGCCGGCCCGTTAACCAGGTGCGCCTGCATCGACGTCACCTGCACTTTCGCCAGGTAAACCCGCATCCCCAGCTTAACTTTAACGGCCGCGCAGCCCGTCAGCGCCAGCAGCGCGCCCAACGCAAATAACGATGCCACGCAGCGCGCCAATCCAGCGCGCGTTAAATGTGAAACGCTTGAGGAGTTTATGTTGGAATTCCGTGAACTACGTTGAACTTGTAATGGGCTGGAGTTAGGCATACAGATTAGACCGCCGCCCTTAACATCCGGTTCCAGTATCCATGAGAGTTAGGTAGGTGACTGGTAACGTACTTCCGCGATGATATGCCACCCCACCAGTACTCTTAAGCGCGACAACCCCCGAAGTTCCACCAAATAGCTATTATTTCGGCCATTCGCGGAGCAGACTGCTGGGGTCGGGCGTTTCGTAGTTACCGGCCAGAAATTCAAGAACCAACTCTCGGCATAAACTTGCTGCTCAAGAGGAAGCGGAGCTCAAATCGAATGACCAAGCTGACCAGACTAAAGCGCTTACTTCAAATCCTTCCTGTGCTCTCGCTCCTTGCATTGCCCGGTTGCGGCTCCGCGTTGGGGAATTTACTAGTCTCGTCGGTCAAGCTCACTCCCGCGAAACCCTCGATCGCGGTGAATGGCACACAACAATTTGTTCTGGTCGAAACATTTATTGACGGCACCACCAACCACGAATCGCCTGCCAACACGTCATGGACATCGACCAACCCTGCAGTGGCGACCATAAACAACGTCGGCATAGCTACAGGCCTATCCGGCGGCACCACCACGATCAAAGGCAGCCACAAGGATAACGACGCGTCCACGCTTTTGACCGTCACCGCTCCCGCTAACGTACCTATTGCTGTGCACGGCGACTCGCAAACTCTGCATGTTACGAATCTGAGCACCGGCCGGCAAATCACATTCGTAGCGAACACTTTTCGCGATTCAGTAACAGCCTCGCCCGACGGCGAAGGCATGGTCAGCAGCGAAACTTCCGTTCTGCCCGGACACGGCCCCGCATGGCTGGCCATCGATCCATCTGGACGTTTTCTCTTTGTGGTGAATCACACTTCCGAGGACGTTTCCGCTTTCGCTATCGATTGGAAAACCGGCTCACTCTACTCCGTTGGCGCTTCGCCATTTGCCGCAGGCACCCGTCCGTGGAGCATCGAAGTTGATTCCGACGGCGCAGCGCTATCCGTGGAACATTTTCGAAGCCCCGAAATTTCCCGCTTCCGCATCGATCCCGCGAGCGGCGCGCTCACACCCGAGCGGCAGTAGCGCAATAACCCTCGCATAAAACGTGGGAAGCGAACTACTCGATCGAGCGAAGAAGAAAATCCATGTTGCCGGCGGCCAAGCGCGGGCATGGCTCACCGAACCAGCCAAGGAAATTGAGTAAATCTGGTCGCTTCGAAAATTAGGCCTGAACTGCCTCCTTCACCGCCTGTTTCACCACTTTCTTCACCACCTTCTTCACCGTTTCTTTTATTTCCTCGTCTCGGAGTATCTCTTCACCCGTTTCGGTGACAACTTTCTCCACCGCCTTCTTCACCGTTGTCGCGATGGGATGCAGCTCCTTCGCCAAAACTTTCATCGCCTTTTCAGTATCCACCTTCGACGGTTCTGCGTCTTCAGGAACAGCCGTGCTCACCTTCGCGGTCTGAGCGACACCGGATTTCCAATCCGATTCAAATGTCGCCATCAGTTTGCTCACTATTTTGGCTTCCTGAACGATCAGGCCCACCTCGCGACGGGCATCCAGCTCATTTCCTCGCAAACTCTGGCTGCCGATAAACGCCTGCGCCCCGTCGCGAATAATCGTCCGCGTGTGCAATCGCATATTGTGCAATCTTCTGACGGGCAAACTAGCTTTCGTCTGCCCGATCACGCGGATTTCAACACCGGCCTTCTCCCGCTCCTTGAGGATGTGAAGCATCTCTCTGTCCGATATTTTCGGATCGTAAATCAGCAGTTGTTTCCGCGCCTTCTTCAGAAAATTGCCCAGAACTTTTCGGGCATTAGCGGGACTCACCACAAAAGTGTCGCTATCGCATTTGTAAGGCGTCCGCTTGGCGTCCGCATCCAGGAGCCTGCTTGCTTCGGCCACCCATTTCTTGTTTTTCGTTATAACTCCAAATCCGCGGCTGCGGTCTATATCCAAGTGGGTGAAGTTAAAAGAAAGAACTACCAAGACTTGCGAATCGATGATCATCACCTTATTGTGGTAGCGGATTAAATCATTGGACGTGCGCGCCACCGTCATACCCTCATCCAAGAAACGCAACTCAAGTCTGCGCAGGCTCTTTTCACCTCCACGATTGGCGTAAGCGATCAGCGCATCGACCTTCACGCCCCTGTCTATCGCCGATTTCAGCGATCTCTCCAGATCGCTTCGATCGAACCGAAAAACAGTCATGTCCACGCGTTTCTTCGCTCCCTTGATCAGAGAGAGTAGAGGTTCGACGCCGTCGTCAGGCTGGATGATAAGCTTCACTTTGACGGCCTCCCGCGCCTAAGAAAACCGCGCATGCTCACAGCGCTACCAACTCAGCGATCCTTTGTTGAACCACTTTCGTGTACCCGTCAATTTTGTCCTGAGAATAACCGGCCGCCCGGAAGCAATCCTGGATCTGGCTTTCTGAAAGCTGCGCAAGCCGTTGCCCCAGCAATTTGGCGTCAGCTCGCGGAATATGTTTGCCCACTTCTTCCATGCGGCTGCGATGGCGGTAGTTGGGAACGTTCACCGCCGTCAGGAAAAATGGCTTGCTGTGCATCACGAAATCCACTGTGTCCGCATTTGTTTTCTCAATGAATTTCGATTTCGCATAGTCATCCAGTTTGCCCTTGGATCGTGAAATCGAGCTGCCCGTGCTGCCGAAGCTGGCCCCCACGTCGCTAACCAGATAATGCCGCTCGCCATCCACTTCGTAAATCGCATTGTTGTCCGCAGCCAGGTCCCAATTGTTCACCAAGCACATCATCACACGCAGGCCGTTCAGTTCTTTCGTCCCCACAAACGGATTCTCAAACCAGCTCCAATCTCCGAGCTTTTTCATATCTTTCGATTTGCGCTTCAGCCGCGCGCCACGCACGGCGGTTCCGTCCGCTGTCACGAATTCCTGCCCGCGGTGAAGCTTCGGCAATTTCTCCACCTTCAGTTCAGCGACATAGTAATCTTCGTCCACAAAATATCCCGCGGCCCACAACAGGCGCGTTGCCGCCGTTTCCGCCTGCGGCTCCTGTCCCAACTTCACTCGCCACTTCTCGCCCTGCGCATCCACCACGTCGAACTTGGGCGAAGTTTGTTTCATGTCCTCTTCCACGAAGGTGAACGTTCCATTGGGGTCCGGAGCATGCTCTTTTCCGCCTGCGCCGTAATAGAGATCAAGCGTCGGCAGATCACCGGGATCATGCACGATTACCGCGGGAAGGCTGGCAGCCGCCTCAGCGTGTTCCAGCCTCTTGGAACTTTCCAGCGCAGCGTTTTTGGTTTTCTCTTTCCCCGAATCCTGCGCTCGCACGGGAATACAGAACGCCAGCATCGCCAGGATCGCTGCGCTCGTTAGCCAAGGTTTTTTGGAAATCATGCAGATACCCTCCTCCTCTCTGAACCCGCCGAGTCTTGCCCTGCGAATTCCGCCCATTTGCCCACGCCCTCAGCTTCGGTGCTGTACATTTTGGAATAAGCTCCGCCGGCAGCCACTAACTGCTCATGTGTTCCGCGCTCGCACACTTCCGCGCCCTCAATCACAAAAATCGTGTCCGCTTGACGAATTGTGTTTAGGTGATGCGCGATCACCACGCAAGTCCTTCCTTTTATCAGCCGCTTCAACGCTTCCATCACTGTTTGCTCGGACTCCGGATCCAGTCCCGACGTGGGTTCGTCGAGAATCAGTATCGGCGTGTTCCTGATAATCGCGCGCGCTATCGCGATACGCTGCCGCTGCCCGCCGGAGAGCGACGCGCCTCGCTCTCCCAGCATCGTGGCGTAACCATCCGGCAATCTCTCGATGAATTCGTCGGCGTTGGCTAGCCGTGCTGCGTTCACAATGTCTTTCGGATGCGCGTCTGGTTTTCCGTAAGCTATGTTGTCCCAGACGCTCGCGCGGAACAGGAGCGTCTCTTGCAGCACGCAGCTGGTCTGTTCGCGCAACGACCGCAGCTTGAAATTACGAACATCCTGTCCATCGATCTTTACCAGGCCCGAGACAGGATCGTAAAAGCGTGGAATCAAGCTGATGATGGTCGTCTTCCCCGTACCCGATGGTCCCACCAGCGCCGCCACTTGCCCCGGCTCGATCTTCATATCGATGTTTTTCAGTACCGGC
>Ga0209624_10004162_pt1 | contig 10008 bp, 9 predicted proteins | sample JacPinW_OM2H0_O1_FD_188565 | JGI IMG/M metagenome (GOLD analysis project Ga0209624, IMG submission 188565) | Forest soil microbial communities from Algoma, Ontario, Canada - Jack Pine, Ontario site 1_JW_OM2H0_O1 (SPAdes) (version 2) | ecosystem: Environmental > Terrestrial > Soil > Boreal... | reverse complement strand
AACGCCTGCCCTCGTGGGCGATCATTGCACGCCGGACCAATCGCCCGACCGGCGATGTGGTGGGGTCGGCGGCTAGGCCAGCGTCGGCTCGAGTAGCAGCAGGTCGGGCACCGCCCACGGACGCGGAGCGGTCAGCTCGTCGTCCGCAGTCAGCACGTCGGCGGGCGCGGCCGCCACAGCGATCGCCAGGATGGTGACGGCTCCCGTGTAGTCGGCGATGTACAGTCGCTTACCGTCCGGGCTCTCGATCGCGCACGACGGATCGCCGTGGACCGCGATGTTGCCGATCACGTCCTGGGTGGCGGTGGACAGCACCGTCACGCTCTGATCGCCGACCAGGTATGCCCGCTCACCGTCACGGCTCACCGTCAGCTGAGTAAGAAGTCCGGCGGCGTCGCCGATCTTGTGCGTGCTGGTGATGGTGGATGTCCGGGTGTCGATGATGTCGAGCACCGTGCCGAAGTCGGGCCCGGCGCTACCCACGTAAGCGGTGGCGCCGTCGGGGCTGAGCGCGATATCCCGAATAGGCGAAGTGATTTCGACCGCGTTCAGCACACGCTTCCGCACGGCGTCGACCATGACGACGTGCGAGGTCGATGAGCCGTTGGCCGCGACGTACAGCCGGCGACCCTCCGGGCTCACCCGCACGCATCCGGTCGTCGTTCCAGCGGTGCCAGCGATGCGAACCGAGTCTTCTTTCCCCGTCTTGGTGTCCAGGATGGCCACGTCGGCGCCCTCGACATCGGTCCGGCCGGCGTAGAGGTGCCGGCCGTTCGGGTTGACCGCCAGGTCGGTGACGTTGAACGCCAGCGGGTACTCCGCCACGATCTCGTTGGATTTGGTGTCAAAGACCAGCACCGAGTCATGCTCCGCCGCCACGCTGCCGACAAAGGCACGGCTATCAGACATGGCGACGGCGAACGATTCCTCGACGTCGACGACGGACAGTGCGACCGTGCCATTCGCGGTGTCAATCAGCGAGACACTGTCGTCGCCGACATGGGTGGTCATCAGGAAGTGCCCGTCAGGGCTAATCGCCATGCCGCTCACGGCACCGCGTCCAGCGTTGCTCTCGCCGGCAATCGTGAAACCCGGGGCCATATCCAGCCCAGAAACTACATCGCTCACAGTGGTACCAGCCTCTACTCGTTGGTCCGTGGTGGGCGGACATCGGGTGTCTGAGCGTTCAACGTCCTGCGCAGTCGAAATCTTCCGTGGACCGCGATCCCAGAACCCTTAATTGGTGGCGCGCGCAGCGCCGCTCTCGGCCGAGTCTAGCGGCTGTAATTGCATCGAAATAGGGCACTTCTGCTGATTGTCGCCCACGTCACTTGGGTAACTCAGTCCGTCCTTAAACAATATCCACCGAGCAGAATCCGCAACCGTTCTGAGCAAACGCCGCAACCGGGTTCGCCAGGCATTTCGCGGAGTACGCTAACCGAAAATGACCTGGCACAAGGTTATTCATCAATAAGGGTTTCTTAACATTTGCAGGAAAAGAGTCGTACATCACAAACGGCTAAATGGGCGTGTCGCGTCATCGCCAGATTGCCCCCGAGCGGGGGGTAACCGATAACTCCCCGCGTGGACCGGCGCGGATCCCGGGCCGATCCAGGGGACGGAGCACCGCTGACGTGAACAGCGACGCGCGCGCTCATGTGGTCAGCCGCCAGTACGAGAGTTGGAGATACCCGCCTCCCGTCGAGAACCTGGCGGCGTGGAGCGCAACAAACTGGGACTGGTTCGACCCGCCCGATTCAGAGCTATCTGAAAATTGCCTACGATCAGCGTGACGACGCCGCGCTGGTGGATACCTTTCTGCACCATCGCGCGCGCAGCTACACCGTCGATGAGTGCCTCGATTTCGTGGCCGCTGCCGGGCTGCAGCCAGCCGTTGATGCATTGCCGGAGAACAAGATCTGGTCGGTGATGGAACGGGTTCAGACGCTGAACGGCTGCCACTTCTTCATGGCGTGCCGACCAGAACGGCCGAAAAGCAGTTACGTGATTGACTTTTCGGCGCCTGAAGCCTTTGACTACGTGCCGCTGATGCGTCTGCGGCGCGGAGTCGACGGAGACGAGGCCTTTTGGCCTGCTGGGCGCGTACGTCTGAACCCGACCCAGTTGGCGTTTATGCGCGGCGTCGATGACCACCGAAGGATCCGGGCGATCGCCGCGGACTTGGAAAGCTTCGGCCGCAACTTATTCCGGTCGCTGTGGCGCCTCGATCTTGTCGCGGTGGCCCTAGACTCAGCCAGGGGTGTTGATGCGGTGCAGGGCTAGGTCGCTAAGCGCCTGCCTTGACGATTCAGCTGACCCATCTGACGAGCGTCAAGTTGACCAACGTTCTATCGTTGCGGGATGAGCGAGTCAGCACAGGTTGACCCGAACCGCTACGAAAAGATGTACCGCGACCAGCAGGTGGCCCAGGGCTTGCCCGCGGCGACGCCATGGGACATCGGCGGCCCGCAGCAGGTCGTGAAGCAGCTCGTCGCGCTGGGCGCGGTCAAGGGCGAGGTTCTCGACCCGGGTACCGGCCCGGGCCACCATGCCATCTACTTCGCGTCAAAGGGCTATTCGGCAACCGGCATCGACTCCTCACCTGCCGCAATCGAGCGCGCGAAGGAGAACGCGCAGAAAGCCGGCGTGTCGGTGAACTTCCTCGTCGCCGACGCATCGAGGCTTGAGGGTCTGGAGAACCGTTTCGACACCGTCGTCGATTGTGCGTTCTATCACGTCTTTTCGGACGTACCCGAGGTGAGCAGGTCGTATGCCCGGGCTCTGCACCGGGCAACCAGGCCCGGTGCACGGCTGTACATGTTCGAGTTCGGCCCCGGCGGCGTAAACGGCATCGGTGCACCGCGGTCGCTGTCCGAGGACAACTTCCGGCAGGTGTTCCCCGACGCTGGCTGGGAGATCTCGTATCTGGAGCCGAGTACGTACCAAGTCAACATGAGCATCAGGGCCTTTGAAACGATGCTCGAGCGCAATCCCGACAAGGCTGAGGAGATTCAGCTCGCCGCACTGCGGTTCAAGTTGATCGAGCCGACGCTGCCCAATGGTCGGGCACATGCCCCGGTCTGGGAGATGCACGCCACCCGCATCGACTGATTATCGACGCAGGTTCACCGAGATGTCCCAGCAATCTGGCTGTAAGTTGACAAAGCGATGACCGACAAAGACGTGCCTGGAGATGGCACCGTGACTTCGCCTCCGCTGCACCATAAGGAGAGTCCGTTCTTCGCAGCAGACCGCGCGGCTTACTGGCGCCACCTTCGCGAACTCGGACCGGTGGTGAAAATAGACACCGGCGACCCGACGCTGCATGGCTACTATCTCACCCGCCGGGACGACGTGCGAGCGGCGTTGCTCGATCCGCAAACCTTTACGTCGCCGCCGAAAACCTTTGCGATTCACTTGTTCGGCGCGCCCCTCCGACAGGTGCCACTCTCCTGCGGTACGCGAGAGGAGCATGCCCGTTTCGGCAGCGTGTTGCATCCGCTCTTCAGCCCCAGAGCGTTGGCCCCCTTCGCTGGGGGCTTGCGTTCCAGGGCAGCGAAACTGGTCGACAAGGTCGCGGCCAGAAGGCAGTGTGATGCGGCCGAGCTCGCCGATACCTATGCGTGCCAAGCACTTTTCATGGTGTGCGGGCTGCCCCCCGAAGACACTCGGGCGCACGAGATGACCCGGGCTGCTGTAATCGGCGATACCACCGGGAAGGCCCAGCTTGATCTTGTCAGGTGGCTGAACACCAGCTTCGACGCCGGACTGCAAGATCCCGAGCGGCCACCCGGCATTCTGTGGCCGCTACTGGAACGACTCGTCAGCGACCCTAGTTTTCCGCTGAGCCAAGTCGAAGTGGTGTCGGTCATTCTTTTGTTGTTCTCTGTTGCGGGTATCGAAATGGTGGCCTCGGCAATCACTTTCGCACTCCTACATCTCGCACGCGATCCGCAGTTACGGGCCCAGCTGCGCGAGGACCCAGCTCAGATTCCCGCGTTCGCCGAAGAGATCTTCCGACTGGAGCCGCCGGGGCCGGGCATTCCGCGGGTGACCACGAGGGAAGTCGAGATCGGCGGCGTCACGATCCCGAAGCTCAGTTCGGTGTGGCTGGCGCTGGAAGCCGCGGGTAGATTTGATGGCGGAGAAGATATTTCGAGGGGCAGCGACGGAGAGGTTCGGCGCCAACGCCATTGGGCGTTCGGCGGCGGCATCCACCGATGCTTGGGCATGCACCTGGCGCGCCTTGAGATGGATGCGTTTTTGACCGAGTGGTTGAACCGCATCCCGGATTTCGAACTCAAACCGGGCTTCACGCCGATGGTGGTGCACAAACCGACCAGCGTCACTCACCTTCGCCGCCTGAAACTCCGCTGGTAGGCATGACCGGCGACACGGACGACGCCGACCTGGAGGCCCACATCAACGGGTTCCTGACGGCGCTTGGCGAACGTCCGGAGGAATTGATGCCGACGCGTTTAGCAGAAATCGAACAACCGAACTCGCAGGACCCAGACGACGTCCGGCGCTACGTCGAGGACCTCAGAAGCGCATATGGGCAAGGCTTGCTGGACATGTACCGGCGGATCGAGTTGCACGGCCGCGCCATCTGTGCGCTGACAGCTGAAACCGAGATAACCGAGCGGGTCCAACAGATCATGACGTTGGTGGCTCAGGACGGCGAGGATGTTCCGAAAATACTGGCGAGCTTTGACGACGCCGCGACCCGGCTGAATCCTCTCGCTATCGTGCGGCTGTTCGGGACAATTCAACGTGCCAGCGTCGGCGGGCTGCCGCGCCAGGCCCAGCGCGATGCGTTGATCCTCGACCTCACGACGTATTGCCTGACGCGCTTCCCGCCGCCCGACGGCGGTTGAGATCGCTTGTCAGACTGCGGCTATGCACAGCACCTCCTCGAGGCTCGCGGTCCGTAGCCCGGCGCCGGCTGCGTCCCGAGCATCGCGTGTCGGAGGCCTACAGACCCAGATACTGTTGCGAGCTTCCAGTCTCTAGCACTTGCCTTTCCTCCAGTAACACCAAGCATTGAAACGCGAGGTCGAACGACCTGTAACAGTGGTGCGCGATCAATGCCAAATGTTTCAGCTGCTCATTGGCGATCACGTCCGGGTGGGTGAAGTCACGCACATACACGATGTCGGCCTCCGTGAGCTGATTAAGCCAGGGGGGAGCAACACCGCCAACCGCAAAGTTGCCGATCCGCCTACCCCTCACTTCTGTGAAGCAGTGCGGAACGAACCCCTGGCGGCGTAGCTCTGAATCAACCTCTCCGAAAGGCGGTTGGTTCTGATACCAGGTCATGAACGACACCTCGGTCTGAATTGCCACCGTCTCGGCGAGCTTCGCCTTCCCGTTCTGGAACACAGCCAGTTCACCTCCCTGGATATCGATCTTGAGCAAGTCGAGGTGCTCGATCTCCTCGATATCGTCAAGCCGACGCGTTTCGACTGATACCCGTTGAATCACCTCAGCGAACGGTTGGACGGACGGGAACAGTCCCAGAGTTACCGGGTTTGGTTCGAGCAGGCTCGTCATGCCGGACGCACGACAGACCTTTAAAGTGTGTGAGCTACCGTCGCCAACCGCGTATGGCAGATACAGCTCGTTCGGGCCACGCGTTCGTTGGAGCGTGACTAACGCCTCTTGCTGTGGCTCGAATCCGGTTACCCGGCATATGCCGGCGTTGAGCATCGGTAAGTAGGGAGGTTTGCCGCCGTCGCAGGGATTCGCCCCGACATCTACAACGTGCGTCAGGCGCGACGGTGACACCAGTTCTCTAAGTGCGTCCAATTCAGGTACTTTCAGCGTTTGGTTGTATTTCCTTCATATGGACTCCGCGACGAACGCAAGCGCCACTCCACGGACCCAGCACGATAATGATCGGCTCAGCGAACGCCATCACGCCCTCCAACAGTCCGGAACGCAGGGGACGTTACCGTGATGTCCCTTACCTCCGCCTCGATCGCGCACAGGATCACAGCCGACCGCGGAGCGGGCCATAGCGGGTGAGGCTATTCAGCATCGTGACGATCGTCGCCGTCAGCAGTCGGCCGCGTCCAGCGTTCGTGGAGGAAGAGCAGATATGGCCGCCCTCTGTTCAGGCAACAGATGGGGAGTTGGTCACTTCGAACCGTGTTGCAGCCCCAGCGGATTCGCCGATTGCGTTTGGGCCATGATCGGCGTCGCTGACCGCAGCGTAAAGGATGGCCGTGCCGATCTGTCGACACTTGACTCATTGACGTTGAAAGCTGCTGCGGCGCAGCATTCGTCGGTCGGTTTGCTTGGAGGGTGAACGACTGCTGAGACGTTGGGGCTCGTGCTGAGTTAAACTCCGCCGATGAAAGTGGTACTCGCCGCCTACGGATCTCGCGGCGACACCGAACCTTTCGCCGCCGTCGGCCGGGAGTTGCTGCGCCGAGGTCACGACGTGTGCATGGCGGTCGCACCCTCGATGGTGGGGTTGGTTGAGTTGGCGGGGCTTGCGGCAGTCCCCTTCGGCCCCGAGTCGCTCGCGTCCAGCCGCTCTCAGTCGCCCCAGGATCCGGTCGGCGCGGTGGTGGACGAGAAGCAGTACCTGTTCCGGGCCATGGAGGAGTGGGCCACGACCCTGACGGCGCTGGCACACGGGGCCGACCTGCTACTGACCGGCAGAGTCGAGCAGCAACTGGCTGCCAACGTCGCGGAGTATTACGGCATTCCCCACGCGGCGCTGCACTTCTACCCCCAAGCGCACTTGCGTCAGAGCGGCTGGGTCGGCGACGCCATGGAGGAGGCCGAAGATGCTCATCGCCGAGCATTGGGACTGGCTGACGCGACGGGATCGTCTCCGCGATCCCTGGAGATTCAGGCCTACGACGCGCTCTGTTTTCCCGAGCAGGCAGCCGAATGGGCGCACGGAGATAGTTGGCGGCCCTTCGTCGGGGCGCTGACGCTGGAGTTGCCGACCGACGCCGACGACGAGGTCTTGTCCTGGATCGCCGAGGGAACGCCGCCGATCTACTTCGGCTTTGGCAGCGGCGTGTGGCTCCAACACCCCGCTCACACTTTGGCCCTGATCAGCGTCGCCTGCGCGCGGTTAGGCGAGCGGGCGTTGATTTGCGCTGGGGCGAGTGACTTCACGAACGTCCCGCACTCCGACCAGGTAAAAGTTGTGGGGGCGATGAACCATGCAGCCATTTTTCCGGCTTGCCGCGCGGTGGTTCATCAAGGTGGCGCCGGCACGACGGCGGCGGGCATGCGGGCTGGGATACCCACGTTGATCCTCTGGCACCCGACCAATGATCAGCAGATCTGGGCGGATGCCGTCACGCGGCTGAAAGTCGGCTCAGGGCGAGACTTCTCGGCCAGCAACCTGGGTTCGCTGGTCGCCGACCTGCGATCCATCCTCGATCCGCAATGCATCACTCGAGCCGGTGCGGTCGGCGCCCTCGTGACAAAGCCTGCGGTAAGCGCCGCGAGCGCCGCCGATCTGCTGGAAGACGCTGGCAGCTTGCGGCGGGTACGCGCGTAGGCATCACCGCGACTTGGGTTGCGCGGATCAGACGGCGGTGATGCACAGCACCTCGTCAAGGCTGGCGGTCTGTAGACCGGCGACAGCCGCGCGACCCGCGAGTTGGGTGATCGGGTTCGGATCGGTGCCGCATACGCGGCTTGCTTGGTCCAGTCGTGTGGTGTCGAACATTGCCGGGCCGCTCGCCACCACATCGGCAAGCACGTAGCGGCCGGCGTCGGGCGCGCGGCGCACCGTCATTTCGAGCGCGCTCATTTCGGTGAGCCCGGCCGCGTCGGCGAGGTTGATTCCGACCTGGAATACCTGCGTTTCGGATTCGAGCACCGCGACGAGCCGGGTGATCAATTTTTCGGGGGCGAAAAACCGCCAGCCTTGGCCCAAATGCAGCCAGTACCGTCCATGGATGTAATCGCGGAGCCCGGTGCCGGGGGCGCAGTCGGCAAACTCCAGGAACGTATAGCGCTCATGCAGTATGGCCCGAGCTTGCGCTGATAGGCCGTCCTCGATGATCAGGAAGCGTCCGACCCGTGACACGTCGGTGCAGCAATGCAGAAACGAGTTCAGTGTCTGCTCGGTAACGGAAAGATCCGGTCCGGCGACCAGGCTAACGGTGACCTCGGCGTCGCATGGTCCAGCGATGAGGTTGCGCGCCAGCACATCCGGATATTGCGATGCCGCCTCCAGCATGCTCGGCACCGCGAGGTCTCGGGACTCCGAAATCCTTTGCCGATCACCATCGGGAATATCAGGACGGGCCAACAGGCGCCGCCACAACATGAACGCCTCATTGTGCTCGCCGATGCAGAACCCGCATCTGGCCTGCACGTCGGCTGCACGCCAGGTGTAGACGTCGGGATAGGGCACGATCATGTCGTCCGCAGGTAGCGGGATTCCGGCGGCGCGTTCGGCAAAGAGGTAACCGAGCCGGTAGCGCTTCTCGTTGAAGTAATGCCGGGCGATGCAGTAGAAGGGCTCCGCGCGGGTCGGCCGGAATTCCCAGGCCAGCATGTATGCGTCTTGAGCAGAGAGCCATGGCGTACTGAGCTGCTCCAACGATTGTGCGACCCGGAGCATAGCCACGTAGATCTCCTCGTCCGTGCCGCCGATCTCAATATTGCGGGCAAACCATCTGCGCGCGTTGGCGAAATCGCCTGCATCGAAATACACCTGGGCCAGCACGGACACCGAGCGCGCATCGTCGGGATTGCGTCGCACCTCAGGAAGTAGCTGATCGATGAAACGCTGGTAAGGGTCCACGTCACGGGGCATATCGGCGGTGTTGACAACACTATCCGCGGCGGCCTGTATTTGAGCTTCTGTCACGTCGAGGCTCAGCTCAGCCGCCAGACGGCGGATCACGTCGGCGGGCGCGGCGCGCAGCTCCTCAAAGTCAACCGTTACCGTCGCGGCGCCGGCTAGCGCTCGGTCGCGCGAGGCGATGAGACGTGCGGTCGACGCGGCTCGCTCGTGCTCATTCGGCAACCAGCCCAGTCGATTCAGAGACGCCACCACCTTGTCGAATTGCCGGTTCACCACAACCGGGACGATCGGTCCCCAGGCTTCGCGAATGAAATCAACCGCTAGGCAAAGGCACGGATCCTTGGCGCCAGATCGGCGTCCCGCGACGCGGGCAGCGCGGCGATGATCGTCGGCCCAACTCCGCAGTTTCGACAGCAACAGGCTGGGCTCCATTTGGAGTTGATCGCCAGGCTCGCTAAACGCTCTGCTGCACAACTGGTGCAGCCCCGACTCCTCCCAGCTTTGGTTGAGTTCGCGGTAGGCCAAGCTGAATTCGGTGCCCATGAATACGCCTAGGTGGTGCAGCACCCCGGCAACGGCTGACGTACCTCCGCACCGCGGGCCTAATACGACAATGATCGGCTCAGCAGACGCCATGATCATCTCCAACCGTCCGGAATGCCGGGAACGTTACCCTGACGGTCCTTCACCCGCCCCAATCGTGGCGTCGACGATCGACACACTGAAGTTGACGTTCTAAAGTCGTTGAGGGGCAGCAGCTTTCGTCGTTCTGCCGCGGGCCGTTTGAAGCCAGTCATCGTCATTGCACTCAACAGATCGAGGCGCACATCGCTGCGGCCGCGGCCCGATCTGCGTGATACTGGCGGCCCGGACGGATCGCTTGGCTCGATTTGCTCATGCGCGCGCCGGGCACCTGCGCCCGTAAAGAAACCGTTAAGGCGCATGCAGCTGGTGCGGGGTTTTGTCAAGCTGAGGCCGTGGACCGATCGTCCACCTTCAGTATTCGGCATCTGGAGACACCCATGGCATACGTGAACACCAACTCCGCCGCGATCGCCGCGGCCGCGACCCAGCTCGAAGGCATCGGCAACTCGTTTGCGGCGGAGAGTTCGGCTGCCGCAGCCCCGACCACAGCCCTCGCCCCCGCGGCGTCCGACGAGGTGTCGGCCCTGCAGGCCGGCGTGTTCTCCACCTACGGGCAGCTCTACCAAACGGTCAGC
>Ga0209624_10004161_pt1 | contig 10011 bp, 7 predicted proteins | sample JacPinW_OM2H0_O1_FD_188565 | JGI IMG/M metagenome (GOLD analysis project Ga0209624, IMG submission 188565) | Forest soil microbial communities from Algoma, Ontario, Canada - Jack Pine, Ontario site 1_JW_OM2H0_O1 (SPAdes) (version 2) | ecosystem: Environmental > Terrestrial > Soil > Boreal... | reverse complement strand
CCGCCGCATCCGTCGCCAGCAGCGTCAGCGCCGGGAAGCAGTGCCCGTCCCCGTCGTCGCGCTTGTCGGATACACCAACGCCGGCAAGAGCACGCTCTTCAACGCACTCACGGAGGCCGGCGTCCTCGAATCCTCACGGATGTTCGCCACGCTCGACCCCAAGCTGCGGCAGTTGCAGCTCCCCTCGCGCCGCAAGATCCTCCTGTCGGACACCGTAGGCTTCATCCGCAATTTGCCCCACACGCTCGTGACCAGCTTCCGCGCAACTCTCGAAGAGGTCGAACGCGCCGAACTACTCCTTCACGTGCGCGACGCCTCCAGCGCGCTTGCCGATGAACAGAAAGCTCAGGTAGAGAAGGTCCTCGCCGAGCTCGACGTCTCAAAGAAGCCCGTCATCGAGGTGCTCAACAAGATTGATCTGCTTGAGGGCAGTGAGGTCACGCCGATGGGCGCGCCTGGCAGCGTCGCCGTCTCGGGACTGAAGAAGATCGGGCTGGACAATTTGCTCGCCGCCATCGATGCGGCGCTCGTCGTCGACCCAGTCATCGAGATGAAGCTGCGCCTGCCGCAGTCAGAAGGAGCTGTACTCGCGGCACTCGAAGCCGGTGCCATCGTCGACGCAAAGAGGTTCGAAGGCAACCTCGCCTTCGTCACTGCGCGCGGTCCTGCGTCTCTGCTGAACCGCTATCGGAGATTTCGCGAAAAGGTATAAAAAGCTTCCATCGAGTCAGCTTGAACCATAGCTCAAATCAGTTCGCTGTCCATCAGAAGTGGCAGTTCCCTGGATCTGCAACGTCAATCCGCCGCGACGCATCTGCTGGAATGAGTTGAACGGCGATGGTTCTGGCCTCGACATCGCCTTCGTTCCGCAGAACATGCACGTGATCCCCACCGGGATCGACAAATCCCATCCCCTTTGTGTACACGTGGGGCTTACAGTCGGGATCGTGCCCCTCATAGTCAGTTACCGTTCCGGCCGTGACGATGATAAGGCTATTCCCAGGATGCGAGTGCCAGCCTGTGCTTCCTCCGGGTGCCCAGACATTGCTCTGAACATAGACGTCTGATGAACCTTCCGTCTTCTGCAGCGACTTCCAAAGCTGGTCGTTCCCCTCAGCCTTGAACCCGCGTGGAAGAGAACTGAAGACATCGATCTCGCCAAACCGGCCCATTGCGAGCAAGGTGCTTTTGTACCCATTGGGCATTGTTGCCATGGCACTTCCCGGAAGACAGAGAGCCGCGGTCACGATCATGGCACTGAACAACCCGAGACACATTAGTCTCCTCCGCATCGCGACCTCCCTTCATCGTTGTCGCTGCAGCTTTCCCTGCAGCCGGAACAAATCCGGAGTGGTGCAATCGTCACGGCTGGTCGTTGATCAAGGAACTTATCGAAATATCCCGAACGGCTCGGTTGGCGCGATGCGTACGACTCCATGAATAGCCTGTGGGCCGAAATGTTTATTTGCTGCAGGCCCCCCGAACACGAGTGTCATGTTCGAATTCTGGACCGTGAACTGGCCCTCAGGTCCTCCGCTGACACAGACCTGGAGCGTCGATGAAAGCGGATTTGTCTCGAAGGGCGCAATTTGCCCATTCCCCGTCAACAGACTGACCGTGCCGCTTATCTGAAAGCCCGTTGTGGGGACTGGCGTTTGGTATGTTGGGCAGCCAATCATGTCCCATGTAATTCTCATGTTCGTCAGCTTGATGTGGTGCGTGTGGGGGTTCACAATGGGCTGCGTCGGATCGACAGCACCCGCCGCCGTTCTCCCAAAACCGGACATGGTCATATCCGCTGCGAAGTCGGCGGTCCCAAACTCCGGGTGAAGGTCCATGGACCATTGACCATGCATCTCGTATGGGCTGCCACTGATAGTCGGACTCAGGGGTACGTAGTCGTTGAACAAGCCGCTGAAGTGCACTGGTTTGTGCTCCTGGGCCAAAGCACAGGTGGCTGAAACCAAGAAAAGCAACGAAAGCACACGCACCGCCGAACTCAGGGTTTTCCTTTTCATAAAGAGCTCCGATTTGAGATTGATTTGAGACGCAGGGACACCATCGGACAACCTGGCGAGCGATTTCAAGCAGTAAGGCGAGGAATTGCTGCTATTCCGTCACTTGCCGTCGAATGCGGTCTTTTGCCGTGCCTTTGCAACAGGGGGAAGCTATAATTCGGGTCCCGGGTTCGGCACGATCGCGGACCGCCAGGAGAGCGTGATGGGCGATCCATCTCTTAGTGCGCCGCCACCCGAGCGACCGCTTGAAGACAGGCTGGATTCGTGGAAAGAGATCGCGTCCTACCTCAAACGCGATGTGACGACGGTCCAGCGCTGGGAGAAGCGGGAAGGGATGCCCGTCCACCGGCATCTGCATGACAGGATGGGCTCCGTCTATGCATCCAGGGCGGAATTGGACGCATGGATGCGCGGCAGGAATCTTCAAGGAGGGCAGGAGAACGGGAATAACGCCGTATCGGCTGGCCCTGTAGCACAATCGGCGTCGCTGGCGCCGATCTCTTCCAAAAGATGGAGATCTATCCTTGCGCTGGCACTAGTGGCGGTCGTGCTGGGGATTGGCGCAACTCTCTGGCTTCAAAGGACAGAACATTTCTGGAGAAACCCCATAGCTGATGCACAATTTCAGACGGTCACCGACTTCGATGGCTTGGAGCAGGCCGCTGCCATCTCCCGCGACGGCCATCTCGTGGCGTTTTTGTCGGACCGGGACGGACATATGGACGTCTGGGTGACGCAGGTTGGTTCGGGTGAGTTCCACAACCTGACCCACGGGGGTATTTCCGAGCTGGTGAATCCATCGATCCGAACTCTGGGGTTCTCGCCCGACGAATCTCTCGTCACGTTTTGGGTTCGCAAGCCAGGCGGCGCGAGCAGCGGTCAGACAGGCGGCGACATTGGTGTTTGGGCCGTGCCAACTCTCGGCGGCGAGCCGAGGCCATACCTTGAAGGCGTGGCCGAGTATGACTGGTCGCACGACGCCTCCCGGCTCGCATACCACACACCCGGCCCCGGAGACCCGTTGTTTGTGTCAAATGGCAGCCGGAGATCGGACGCCGGTCCCATCTACACAGCACCCGCCGGGCTCCATAGTCACTTTCCGTTGTGGGCGCCCGACGCGGAATTCCTCTATTTCGTCCAGGGAGAACCCCCGGACAAATTGGACATATGGCGCATTCGTCCAACCGGTGGATCACCCGAGCGGATTACGTCGCACATGGGGCGGGTCACCTATCCGGTCCTCTTGGATCGCAAGCTTCTGATGTACCTCGCGAGCGATCCCGATGGTTCGGGGCCGTGGCTTTATAGCATGGACGTCGAGCGCCACATTCCCCACCGGCTGAGTTCTGGCCTTGACCGCTACACGTCGCTGGCGGCCAGCGCTGATGGTCGCCGTCTGGTCACGACCCTCGCAAGCTCGAAGAGAACGCTCTGGCGCTTGCGGATCGATGAGTCACCCGCTGAGGTATCGGCGCCTGCTCCAATCTCGCTGACGACCAGCACGGGCCGCTCTCCGCGACTGGGCTCAAATTATGTTCTTTATGTTTCTGCCACCGGCTCCGGCGAGAGCATCTGGAAGCTCGCCAACGGGACCAGCACAGAGTTGTGGCGCGGCGAGGGAGCGCAAATCTTCGGCGGCCCGGCTATCTCCCCCGATGGACGGTTTATCGCATTCTCGGCCGCCCAACACGACCGAACACTCCTCTATGTAATGCAGGCCGACGGCACGAACGCGCGGATCGTGGCGGATTCTCTCGATCTGCAGGGGAATCCCGCATGGGCGCCCGACGGCAAATCGATCACGTCGGCAGCCGGCGATCACGGTACTCCCCATCTCTTCCGAGTTCCGGTAGACGGTCATCCCACCGCTGCCTTCGTCAGTGAGTACTCAATCGATCCCGCGTGGTCGCCCGACGGCCGCTTCGTCGTCTACTCGGGAGCCGACATCGGAACGACATTTTCTGTAAAAGCCGTCACCGCGGACGCCGCACCGCACCCTCTGCCCCCCCTGACCTTAACCCGGGGCGCCCGACGCCTGGCTTTCCTGCCTGGAGGGCGCGGGCTCGTGCTCTTGCGAGGAGAGATTCAACACAAAAATCTCTGGCTCATCGACCTCGCGACAGGGGCCGAGCGGCAGTTGACCAACGTCCCTCCCGAATTCGACATTCGAGACTTCGACATCTCGCCAGACGGTCGCGAAGTCGTCCTCGAACGAGTGCAGGAGCGTTCGAACGTGGTGCTGGTGGATCTCCCCCGGCCCTGATCCGGATGCAACACTGATGTTGCAAAATCTTCAGGCCACTCGGCCGAATGAGATCCGGTTTCCAAAATAGGTTACCCAAGCCATCAGTAAACATAAGCGACGGTTCATTACTGATCTGAAGTCGATGAGTGACTCGGCGATTTATCACTAAGTGAAAGGCTATTGGCTATAAGAAGTGACAGTTGTTCGGTGAGATACCAATGGCTACCATATGCTGCGGGATTTCCTCTAGGGATGAAGAATCAGGATTGTCCGCAACGAACCCAACGTTGCATGGAATTATCACAGCCCCCAATGACAAAGTCATTCAAGGGGAAAGATCCAGGGAAGCCAACCAAAGCTCGACTAGAGCATATGAGGTGAACCCACAATGCCGAAATCGAACGCCCAACCGATCACAACTCCTAAGGCCGCCGATGCTGGAACACCTAATGTCCTCCCTCGCCCCGACTTCCATTTCCCCGGTGAGATCGGCCGCACCTATCTCGACTCCGACCCTGCGCAATTCCCAAAGCCGGTGCAAGCTCCCGAAGGCGCGCCCAACATCCTTCTCATCCTCATCGACGACTGCGGCTTCGGCCAGTACGGCACCTTCGGCGGAGGCATCCCCTCGCCCACCATGGACCGCCTCGCAGCCGAAGGACTTCGCTACAACTGCTTCCACACCACCGCCCTCTGCAGCCCCACACGTGCCGCACTCATCACCGGGCGCAATCATCACTCCGCTGCTTTCGCAGGCATCACCGAATGCGCGACTGGATACGACGGCTACACATGCATCCTCCCCAAAAGCTGTGGCACCGTCGGCGAAGTCCTCCGCCAGAACGGATACATGACTGCCTGGATCGGCAAAAATCACAACACACCCACATGGGAGACCAGCGCAGCCGGCCCCTTCGACCACTGGGCCAACGGCCTCGGCTTCGACTACTTCTACGGCTTCAACGCCGGGGACATGAATCACTGGGATCCAATCCTCTACGAGAACCGAAATCTCGTACCGCGCTCGAAAGATCCCAACTACCACCTCACCACCGACATCGCAGACAAATCTATCGCATGGGTCCGACAGGCCACCAGCATCTCGCCTACTCGTCCCTTCTTCCTCTACGTGGCTCCTGGCGCAACCCACGCACCACACCAAACCCCGAAAGAGTGGATCGAAAAATTCAAAGGAAAATTCGACGAGGGCTGGGACAAGTATCGCGAGCACACCCTCGAGCGTCAGAAAAAACTCGGCGTCGTCCGCAAGGACACTAAGCTCACCGAACGCTCCAAGGGTCTGCCCGCATGGAATTCCCTCAACGCCGATCAGAAGCGTCTTTATGCGCGCATGATGGAGGTCTTCGCGGGCTATGCCGCGCAATGCGACTACGAACTCGGCCGCGTCGTCGATGCTGTGAAGCAACTTCCCGGCAGCGACAACACCCTCATCATCTACATCGCCGGCGACAACGGAGCCAGCGCCGAAGGAGGCCTAGAAGGCTCACTCTGCGAAAACATGTTCTTCAACGGATTCCCGGAGAAATGGCAGGACAACATCAAAGCCATCGACGAGCTCGGCGGCCCCAAGCACTTCAACCACTTCCCATCCGCATGGGCGCATGCCATGAATGCGCCCTTCCAGTGGACCAAGCAGGTCGCCAGTCACTTCGGCGGCACGCGCAACCCCATGATCATCTCCTGGCCCGCCCGTATCAAAGACAAAGGCGGTGTGCGCCCACAGTTCCTCCACGTCATTGACATCGTCCCCACCCTTTACGAACTCTGCGGCATCACCGCTCCCCGCGAACTAAACGGCGTGCAGCAGAAGCCCATCGAAGGCATCAGCTTCGCCTTCACGCTCTACGACGCCAAAGCGCCCAGCCATCGCAAGACCCAATACTTCGAGCTCGGCTGCAACCGCGGCCTCTACCACGAGGGATGGATGGCCTCGTCTCCCTCCTTTGTCCCCTGGGATCCGAATCGCGGCGACTGGGACCCCGACAAAGCGCCATGGGAGCTCTACAAAGTCGACGAGGACTTCTCGCAGGCAAGCGACCTCGCAAAAAAGAACCCGGAAAAACTAAGAGAACTTCAGGATCTCTGGTGGGTCGAAGCCGCGAAGTACAACGTCCTCCCGCTTGACTGGCGCGCCGCCATTCGCCTGAACTCCGAGGCCATGGGTCGCCCGAGCCTTATCGCCGGACGTGCGAAGATGACCTACTATCCCGGCACCATCGGTCTTCCTGACGCCGCCTCTCCACCGATGATCAACAAGTCCTGGACCATCACCGCCGACATCGAACTCACCGGTGACAAGACCAGCGGCATGGTCGTCACCCACGGCGGGCTCGAAGGCGGATACGGCCTCTACCTCCGCGACAACAAGCCAACCTTTGTCTACAACTTCCTCTCCATTGACCGCCAAACCTTCACCGCGAAAGACCCACTACCCAAAGGCAAAACAAAACTCGTAATCGACTTCGCCTACGACGGCGGCGGCATGGGCAAGGGAGGCAAGATCACCATGTCGGCCAACAGAAAGAAGATCGCCGAAGGCCGCCTCGAAAAGACCATCCCCATTCAGTTCTCACTCGGCGAAGGACTCGACATAGGTTGCGACATCGGCTCCCCCATCGACTTCACCTACGAACTGCCCTTCGTCTTTACCGGCAAGATCGAAAAGGTCACCATCGAACTCAAACCCGAACGATCCAGCAAGAAATCAGCACTGCCGGCCGCCAAATCGACTTGAGTTTCATTCCTGACCTCAGTTGGCGGTAACAGGGCATAACACGCATCAAGCACCAATCGAGGCAGTTCCAAGAAACGCGCATGTGGTGCAATGCTGCGCCCTTAATCAGTTGCTCTAAATCGCCGAAAGGGTCTTACGCAATTACGAAAAAACGGCCCTTAATCAGCATAGGCCGCCTGAAGGGGAGCGGAGGTGGTGTCCCCATTCACGCGACCTATGTGACCCAGAGGTTAGGGTCTAGGTGGTATTTCCCAGTCTATTCCTTTCGACAGGGAAGTCAAAGCCAAAATGCGACCAGATCGACCAGCTCTGCACCGTCTTTCCTCTGATCGATTATCGACCAACCTTAGCGATTATCGACTCAGGTTATGTTGACACCCCTCCAATCGCTTTGCTAAAACTAGATGTACCTCGCACTCCAGGCATCGTCCTCACGAGCGCTCGTACAACACAAGTTAGCTGCGTGAAATAGCCTTAAGACAGGACTCTCGAGACGGCCCCGGCCGATCCATCCGCCGACCCATAATCCATGGACCAGATACTGAATCAACTCGGTGAACTTGTGCTCGGCGCCGTGCCGACGATGGTTCTCTTCATTCTCCTCGTCGTTGCCTACGGCTACCTCGTTCGCCGCCCGCTCGATCGCATCCTCGCCGAGCGGCATGCCCGCACCCTCGGTGCCATGGAGCAGGCGAAAGGCTCAATCGCCAAGGCAGAGTCCGAGACCACCGCGTACGAAGAAAAGCTCCGCGCCGCCAAGGCCGAGATCTTTCAGGCTCGCGACCAGAAGTTGAAGCAATGGAACGCAGAGCGCGAGGCCGCCCTCGAGCAGGCTCGCCAGCACACCCGGGAGCGCGTCAATGCTGCCCGCCAGGAGATCGAGCAGAGCGCCCACGACGCCCGCCTCCACATTGTCGCCGCAAGCGAAGACCTCAGCGCGCGCGTCCTAAAGGCAGTCCTTCCGGCCGGCATTCGCACGACCGAGGAGGTAGCCCAGTGAAGCTCACCTCTCTCAAGAAGCTTTTCCCCAGCCTCGTGATCGCCGCGATGCTCTTCGCCGCAGTGCCTCGTGCTCGCGCCCAGGCAGAACCGGCAGGCCCGACCCCTACGAACGTAGACAGCGGCCGTCTGAGCACTCCCGAAGCCCAGTCCCCCGCGAAGAACAAACAGGAAGTCGACGAGAACGACCAGTACCTCCACTCGCCCTCGGTGCGCGAGTTTGGTGCGATGCTCGGCATGAACCCCGAGCAGGCCGCAACCGCCTTCACCGTTGCCAACTTCCTCGTTCTCGCGGTCCTCGTAGGCTGGTTCCTCCTCAAAACCCTGCCCAAGACCTTCCGCAATCGCACCACCGCCATCCAGAAGGGCCTCGTCGACGCCCGCGCCGCAACCGAAGAAGCCAGCGCCCGTCTGAGCAGCGTCGAAGAGCGCCTCAGCAAGCTCGATAGCCAGATCGCTGCTCTCCGTGCCCAGGCCGAAAAAGACTCCGTGAACGATCAGCAGCGTATCCTCGCCAGCGTCGAAGAGGACAAGCAGAAGATCATCGCCGCAGCCGAGCAGGAGATCGCCTCCGCGACCACGCTTGCCCAGCGTCAGATCCAGCAATACGCCGCCGAGCTCGCCATCGACCAGGCTGCACGCAAGCTCGTCGTCAACGCCGAGACCGACCGTCTCCTCATCCAGAGCTTCGCCCGCCGTCTCACCGGCGACGACTCCAAAGAAGGGAACAACTAATGTCGGTTGTCTCCCTCCGTTACGCCCACGCCTTTGCCTCGGTCGCCGCCGCGCAGCATCTTGACGTCAACGCCGTGCAGCAGCAGTTGAATGACTTCGCCGGAACCCTCGCCGGGAGCCAGGACCTCCGCGAAGTCCTGATGAATCCCTCCATCCCGAACCCGCAGAAACTCAAGGTCATCGACGCCATCTCCCAGCGCATCGGCATGTTCGCTGCGGTGCGAAACTTTATCGCCGTCATCATGGAGCACCAGCGCCTCCACGAATTCAACGAGATCATCACCGAATACCACGCCGTCGCCGACGAGCAGTCCCACATGGCCGAAGCCGAGATCACCAGCGCCCATCCCCTCAACGACCAGGACCGCGCCGATCTCGAAGCCCACGTCGCGAAGCTCGCCGGAGGCCGCATCCGCGCCACCTATCATCAGGACGCGACCCTGCTCGGCGGCGCTGTCGTCCGCATCGGATCAACCGTCTACGACGGCTCTATCCGAGCGCAGTTGCAGCAATTGAAACAAAAGCTCGTCAACGCATAACGACGAGCCCACAAATTTTCGCCGGCAACGGCGCAAGCAAAATTCTAGATTCGAAACGAAGCGAGTAGAAGGAAGACATGGCACAGATCAAGGCGGATGAGATAACCGAACTGCTTCGCCAGCAGATTGAAAACTTCGAGCAGCGCATCCAGGTCGACGAGGTCGGCACCATCATCTCCCTCGGGGACGGCATCGCCCGCGTTCACGGCCTCGACAAGGTCATGGCCGGCGAGCTCATCGAGTTCCCCCACGACGTAGCCGGTCTCGCCATGAACCTCGACGAAGACCAGGTCGGCGCCGTGCTCCTCGGCGACTACACCGAGCTCAAGGAAGGCGACACCGTCAAGCGCACCGGGCGCATCATGTCGGTACCCGTTGGCGAAGCCATGATCGGCCGTGTCGTCAACGCCCTCGGCCAGCCCATCGACGACAAGGGCCCCATCAACACCGACAAGTTCAACCCCATCGAGCGCCTGGCCCCCGGCGTCATCGATCGCCAGGGTGTCCGCGAGCCGATGGCCACCGGCATCAAGGCCATCGACACGATGATCCCCATCGGCCGCGGCCAGCGCGAGCTCATCATCGGCGACCGCCAGACCGGCAAGACCGCCATCGCGCTCGACACCATCATCAACTCCGCGAAGAACAACCTCATCTGCATCTACTGCGCCGTCGGCCAGAAGCGTAGTTCGGTCGCGCAAGTCGTCCAGACGCTCGAAG
>Ga0209624_10004160_pt1 | contig 10012 bp, 7 predicted proteins | sample JacPinW_OM2H0_O1_FD_188565 | JGI IMG/M metagenome (GOLD analysis project Ga0209624, IMG submission 188565) | Forest soil microbial communities from Algoma, Ontario, Canada - Jack Pine, Ontario site 1_JW_OM2H0_O1 (SPAdes) (version 2) | ecosystem: Environmental > Terrestrial > Soil > Boreal... | reverse complement strand
GATGGCTCGAAAGAGGCAGGCTGCCGTTGTTTTGCAGAACCCCGGCCGGTACCGCGCCCCAGGTGGAGGTGCTGTAGTTGTTGGGAACCACGTATCCCACCAGGCTGTCGCCGGAGGCCTGCGGAGTGGTGGGAGGATTGGGGACCTTTTGCAATTGGCTGGTCCAGACGTTGGTCAGGTTCCCGTACTTGTCGCTAAGCGCTCCATCGTATTCCCAGCGGACGCCGAGATTCAATGTCAGCTTGGAGCTGACTTTATAGTCGTCCTGCGCGAATGAGCTGACGGCCGGCAGACGGTAGCCGTGCACCACGCCTTGCTCCGGTCCAGCGACGCAGAAAATACACTGGAAGATGCTGCCCGGCTGGCCGACCAGAAAGTCGTTGAAGGTGCCAAACCAGAGCCATCCGCGTTCGAAGCCCTGATAGACAATGTTCCACTGGTCCTTCTCAAACTCGAAGCCCGCGCGAATGGTGTGCCGGCCATGCGACCAGGAGATCTGGTCGGAAACCTCCATCTGCGTGGTAGGGCTGAAGCTGGGGTTGAAGGAATTGAACAGGCTGTAGCCTTGCGTGAAGATGAACATCGACGGCGGTAGCGGGAGGCCGGGGACCAGAGGAGTGAGGCCAAGGTCGGCGGGTGTGCTGCCTGGGACGGAGGTTTCGCCCAGGATGGCCACGTTGCGCTGCATGGCTCCCCTGAGTTCGTTCACCAGAGTGTTCGAAATAATCGTGGTGAGTTTCAGAGAAGCGTTGGTGTTGGCATAGTAGTTGATACTCGGATTGCCCGGGAGATTTCCGTTGAGCGGGGCGGTCTGCGGATCGCGAGTGTAGAAATAGCGGGCCGCCAGCGTATTCTTACTGTTGATCAGGTAATCGCCGTTGACCACCACCTGATCGGCGTTGTAAATAGCGGGATCGCTGAAGGCCACCTGACCCAAGCTATTCGTACCGGAGCTGGGGAAGTAATACTGGCCGTTGGGCAGCTTCAAGTTGAGGATGTTGAACGCAACCGGATTGACGTTGGAGCCGTTGCAGGCCAGCGGAGGCCCAAAGCCAAAGTTTCCGCAGTTCAAGGCAGCCAGCGCAGCGGCAAAACCCGGCGCGCTTCTATCGCCCCCGGGGATGGGTGGCAGGGTGGCATCGGTGAAACCTTGGGCGGCCACGCCGTTCTTCGCGCGCGTCCCTTCGTAGCTGCCGAAGAAGAAGATCTTGTCTTTCTTGATGGGTCCGCCGATGACGCCGCCAAACTGATTCTGGTTCAGCACCTGCTTCGGACAATCACCGCTGGCGTAGGCAGAACAGGAATCGCGATTGTAGAAGAAGTCGTTCGCATTCAGGGCGCTGTTGCGGAAAAACTCGAAGGCCGTTCCGTGAAATTGGTTGGAACCGGACTTGGTCACCACGTTGACGTTGGCGCCGGGATTGCGCCCGTAGCTGGCGTCGTAGGTGGAAGTCTGCACTTTGAATTCCTGAATCGCGTCCGGGCTGGGGATGCCGATGCCGGCATAGATATTTCCGTCGTTTGCACTGCCCGCGTTGGCGATGTTGTTGATGGCCACGCCGTCCATTTGAAAATTATTCGATCCAGGCGTGTTGCCGTTCACGCTCATATCCTGCGTGCCCTTGCCGAGCGAGCGCGCATCGTTGACGGCCGCGTTGGCGCCCGCCGACAGGCTGAGGATCTGAGTGTAATTGCGATTGCTCAGCGGAAGACCGGTAACCTCGGCGGTTCCGGCGACGGTCCCGAGCGTCGAGCTCTGCGTCTGCAGCGTTTCAGCCGTTGCCTCCACAGTCACCTGTTCGGTTTGCTGGCCGATTTCCAGCGTGCGATTCAGTTCCGGCGTCTCGGTGACGTTCAATGTCACCGCTCCCACCTCCGACGTTTTGAAGCCGCTGGATGCGAAGCGTACCCGATAGGTGCCGGGCGGTAACAGGCTGAATTTGTAGGTTCCATCGGAGCCAGTGACGGTGGTGCGCAATTGCCCGGTGTCATTACTGGTGATGGTTACGGTGACGTTGGGAACGGCTGCGCCTGACGGATCGGTGACGACGCCGGCTAAACCTGCCGTGCCAGCCGATTGGGCCATTAACATGGGAGCCGACACGGCTACTAGCGTCAACAATGAAGCAATAGCAAGCCACATACTCAGTGGCAACCTGAATCTCATACCTGGATTCTCCTTTTGAACTCGAGCTAACCCTTTGGTGCGTTGGCCCTTATCAGCACCGAACTGCAAAACTCTTCGACCCCTGCCGTCTAAACGCAGTCCAATGTCATGGACATATCGTCTAAACAGCGTCTAGACCTTAACGCGATTCTATGCTAGATTCACTACACTCAGGGTTAAAAAACTATGAAATTGCTGAGCTGCGAGTTATGGAGCAGGTAGCGTTTGGTCCTTTTTCGGTAGACATGGCGGGGCACCGGCTGCGACGAGGGAACTCAGAACTGGAATTGCGGCCACAAGCGTTTCGGGCGCTGAACGTGTTGATTCGAAACAGCGGACGGTATGTTCATCACGAGCAAATGATCCGTGAAGCTTGGGATGGCATATCAGTATCGCCGAATACAGTGGCTGTAACCATCGTCGAAGTGAAGAAGGTTTTGCAGGAATATGGGGCTTGGATCCGGTGCCGGCCCAAGCTCGGTTACGCCCTGGAGATACCCAGGGCCGAGGATCTGATCCGAAAGGGCTGGCATCTCTGGGAGCGCCGGACGCGCGAGGGTTTGGAGAAGGCTCTGGCCTGTTTCGAGCAGGCCGCGCAAGAGGATGGCACCGATTTCCGGGCGTTCGAAGGGATCTCGGTTTCGTACCTGCTGCTCTGCTCCTATGGAATGCGGCCACCCGCCGAAATGTATCCGAAGTTTTTGGATGCGCACCAGCGCGCCGTCGCTTTAGGAGGATTGACCGCGTCTTTGCGATCGAACGGCGCCCACGCGCTGCATATTTGCGAGCGAAATCTGGACCGCGCGGAACGGGAACTGCTGCACGCTTTGCGCGAGGAACCGAAGCTGGGAACCATCTACGTCCGACTGGCGATTCTGTATTCGACGATGGGCCAGCTGGACGCCGCCCTGGAGATGCTGGTCCAGGGACGCGCGGCGGATCCGCTGTGCCCGGTGTTGTGGTCGTCGGAGACCTTTATCCGGTTGTGCCGGCACGAGTTTGATGAGGCTGTGCGGTGCGGCAAAAGCTCCATCGACCTGCATCCGTATCAGCACGTGGGGCGCGCTCAATACGCCGATGCTCTGGAACGCACCGGGCGCGTTGAGGAAGCATTGGCCGAAATGCGCCTGGCATGCGTGATGTCCCCGGATCTGCCCTGGCTGCGCGCACTGGAAGCCAGCTGCCTGGCCAGGCACGGACGGCGTGCTGAGGCGCTGGCGACGCTCCATGAGTTGCAGAGTTTGCGGGAGCGGGAGTACGTGGATGCGTATTTCGTGGCGTTGCTTCTGGATGCCTTAGGAAGGCGGGACGAGGCCTTTGCCGAGCTGGAACGGGCGCGAGTGGAAAATTCCGCGACGCTATTTTTGATGAATGTCGACGTGCGGGGCGAGGAGTTGCGAAAGGATCCTCGTTTCAAACCGCTGCTGCGGAGAGTTTTTGGTTCCAGGCGGGCGTGGCAGGCGTCGGTGAAAGACCGCTTGCTCACGCGCGCGGTTCTGTGAGGACCCCTCGTGGGAGCTAGGCCACCGTTGAACGGCCGATCGCGTCTGGCACCAGGAGCGGCCGCCCCTGCATCGACGGGGGCGGATCCACGCCTGCCGCACGGAGCACTGTGGGCGCCAGATCATAGAGAGTCGCCTGTCCCAGATCCTGCCCGGGACTTTCTCCGTACCCGGACGCCAGAAGGAATCCTCGCGGAGTATGCCCGCCGCTGCGGCTGTCTTGCATGCGAATCTTGAGACGTCCCAGCGCGGGAGATGCGATTTCGTCCCACGCGAAACTTTGATCCCAAAGTACGGTCAGATCCGGCAGGCCATCCGCGAAAGGGCCCGGAAATTCGCGATGCGGGAACGCAACGTCCAGCACCACCTGGCGTCCGGTTCCCACATCTCGCAGCTCACGCAGGGCGGCAGCGATGTCCTCGCAAAGGCCGTCATACTTGGCGCCTGGCGCCACCACGCCACGCCGGTCGCGGCCTTGCACCAAAATTCGGATGGCGCCCACCGAATCGTTGTTGGGAACAGCGATGGCCCGCCGGCCAGCCCAATCACGCGAACCCGCGTACCAGCGGAAGATCAGTTCGTTTTGCAAAGCCTCCGGCAACATGGCTTTGATCGCGTATTGAACTTTACCGGGCAGCGCCATTTTAAGAAGACGCCATGGATTGACGCCCGCGGCCTTCCACTCGGCGTGGCGAACCTGGGCCGCCCCGTCCTTTCCGAATCCGAGCAAATCGAGGATCTCCTGCAGGTTCCAGGAGGCATGCCACATGGGTCCCATTCCATGGCCGGCGAAGATCAGAAATCGCGTGCCTGCGCCGGCCAACTGAATCATTTCCCCAAGTTGGCGATCGATGGCCTGATACACGGACTGCAAGGTGTCCCTGAGACCGTGGGGATCGGCCGGATCGTAGCCGCGGTGGGACTGGTCCAGGAACTGCCAGAAGTGGTGGCCGGCGCAATGCGTTTCCGAGAAGGCCGCGAAGAAGACATCCCAGTCCTCACGCGCCAGCAGAAAACGATACAACTCGCCGCGAACCCGGACGCCATCCAGGATTTTGCCGTGCAGCTTCCGCAACGCTTGCGGCGTGGAATCCACGGCATCGCACTCGCCCACCGGATGCGGTCCGAAGCGCTGGTTGATCTCGCCGAGCAAGGCGGGAGGCTGCGATGCGCGCCGGGTCTTGGTGGCATGCGATCCCCAGTTCGCCAGATAAACTCCATCCATCCGGCTGACAGGAAACTTCGGGACATCCAGGACGCAGACCTTCCGACCCGCTCCGCTCAGATAACTCCAGAAGGGCGTTGCGCCGATTTTGTCGTCATCCATCATTTTCAGGTCGCCGGACGCGGCGTCGTATTGAACGTAGAAATACTTGGCGAAATGTCCCGGATTGAGCCCCGAGTAAATGGCGGACCACACGGTGTCCGGCAGTTGGGCCGCGGTGCTGGAAAGTTCCACTCGCGCGCCTTGTTCGATGAGGCGCTGAAACGCAGGCAGCGTTCCGGCTTTCGCCCATTGTTGAACGAGAGTCCACTCCATTGCATCCAGGCCGATCAGCAGCTGCCGGGCAGGGCGGTCAGATTGGCGGGAGTTTAAGGACGCGTTCAATCAGGGATGAGTATACACCGCGGCCGGATCGAGCATTGACCGGGTGTCGCGCGTCTGATAACATCCCTAGCCATGACACTCAACCGACTGAGCACTTTCGGCATCGCGCTGGTTGCCTTCGCCGCTGGATCGTTGATCACGGCGCGCCTGATGCACATGAACCAAGTCCGCGCCGATAGCAATCGCGTCTTTGAGCTGCGCATCTACCACACGGTCCCGGGCAAGGCTACCGCGTTGCAGGCTGAGTTTCGCGAGAAGGTGACGAAGTGGTTCGCAAAACACGATCTGCAGGCGGTAGGTTACTGGGCGCCGGTGGATGCGCCGGCATCCGACAATACGTTCGTCTATATCCTGGCTCATCCCAGCCGGGATGAAGCGAAAAAGCACTGGGCCGCGTTCCAGGCCGACCCGGCGTTCCAAGAGATGCTCAAGTCCCAGCAGGGCGACGCGAAAATGGTGGAAAAAGTGGACTCCACGTACATGGACCCGACCGATTTCTCGCCGCTGAAGTAGAGCCGGAGCACCCGCCAAGCATCGATCAAAGTGTTGAATCCATTGTGGCGCGCGCACTCCTGCGCAATGCCGCTTAGTTTTCGGCGGGACCCGGTAAAATATTGAAATCATTGTGGCGTACGCACTCATGCGTGCCGCGTCGGCAATCGTTGCCGACGCCCGGTTTGCTCCTCGCGAGTCTCAGCGAAATGCCGGGCTGTTCTGCCAACCAACATAAGTCCTTTAAAAAAGGGACATTGCGCAAGAGCACGTGAGCCACGCGGGCGGCGAATCGCTGAAGCGATTTTCGGAAGGTGCGAATAAGATATCATCGAAGCATGCATGCAGCAGTCCGTGTCCTTCTGCTGTTGTTCGTTTTCGGCTTTCTGTGGGCGCAGGACAAAGTGTTTATCTGCCCCATGGACCCGGACGTTCGCTCCAACCAGCCCGGCAATTGCAGACGCTGCGGCATGAAGATGCGCGAGGGCATCCCGGAGCCGGTGGAATTCCACCTGGATCTGGCGCTGACGCCGCGAGCAGTGAAGCCAAACCAGGCCGAGCAGCTCAAGTTCAGCGTGCATGATCCGTGGAAGGATCGTCCCGTAAAGGATTTTCAAATCGTCCACGAGAAGCTGTTCCATATGTTCGTGGTGAGCCAGGACCTGCAATTCTTCGTGCATGACCATCCCGTGTTCCAGCCGGATGGCGACTTTATTTACAACCTCGCGTTCCCCAAGCCCGGCATGTATCGCGTGCTCGGCGATTTCTATCCGGACGGCGCTACGCCGCAGTTGATCGCCAAGACCGTGATTGTCCAGGGAACGCCCCCGCCGCCACCCTCGCTACCGCGCGATTATTCGGCCAAGCAAATGGAGAACATGCAGGTGGAAATGACCACCGATCCACCGCAGCCTATCGCCGCGCAAAAGACGCAGATCTATTTCCGGGTATCGCCCGCCGACGGCCTGGAAAAATACATCGGCGCATGGGCACACATGCTGGCGGCGAGCGACGATTTGATCGACCTGATCCACACCCATCCGTTCATTGCCGATGGCGGCCCGCAAATCCAGTTCAGTATGGAGTTCCCGCGCGCGCGAACTTATCGCGTGTGGGTGCAGTTCCAGCGCAATGGCGTGGTGAACACCGCCCACTTCGATATTCCGGTCAAGGAGTTGGAGTAGCGGCGTTCGTGGTGGTGGCGCGCTCCGCGGGCAACAGCAATACCGTGGATCCCGCCGGCACGCCGTGAATCCTGGTTCCGGCGGGCAACTCAATGGCAGTGCGATACAGGAACGGGTGAACGAACTTCGCGCTGTAATGCTCGAACCACAATAGCGGCTCGATGCTGCCGTCGGGCAATTCCGCTGTGATTTGAAAAGCCGCATCTTCCGGGACGGACTTGGGCAACACTCCATCCAACGAGAAATCCTTGCGCAGTTGGAATTCGCCGGTCACCGCGAGGGACCCGTGGGACGAAATCTCGGGCACTGGTTGATCGAATTTGGGATCGGGCGCAAGATCCTTGGCTTCGCCTTCCGGCACGCCGCCGCCCACCCAACTGATGATGAGCTCGAGTTGTTCGGGTGTGAGCGCTTTGTCGTTGCGGAAATCGCCGAAGCCTTTCACGGCGCCCCACGGGGGCATCTTCCGCTCCAGCACTTCTTCTTTGATGGCGACGGCCCAGGGACGCGCCGCGGCGTAGGTCATCAGCGAGAAGGCCTGGCCGCCGTCGTGATGGCAGGAGGCGCAGCGCTCATAGATGATGCGCGAAATTTCGCGATCCCAGGTGATGGGAGTGGTGATGATGTCGTGCGCGGGCGCAGTGGCGGCGCTAACGAGAATCAGCCCGGTGATCAGGGTCCAACGCTGCCCCATGGCTGTATGATACAACGCCAGTATGTGGATGACGCGACGTTACTGCTTGCTGGCTTTGGCGGCGGCGAGCTTCTTGTCCGGCCAGGGCGAGCATCCGGTTACCGGCCGGCAGATCGCGGGCGTGATGGGCGTGCAGGGGGCGGACTGGTTGAACCGTCCCGAACGCGAGAAGGAAGAGAATCCGGAAGGCGCGCTGGATGCGCTTGGGATTCAGCCGGGGATGGTTGTGGCGGACGTGGGCGCGGGCACCGGGTACATGTCGTTGCGGATGGCGAAGCGAGTGGGGCCGTCCGGAAAGGTCTATGCCAACGATCTTCAACCGGAGATGCTGCGAAGGCTGCGCGCGAATGCGGTTAAAGCCGGGCTTACCAATATCGAGACGGTGCAGGGCGAGGAAGCCGATCCGAAGCTTCCGCCGGGACGGATGGATCTGGTCCTGCTGGTGGATGTGTATCACGAGTTCTCCAAGCCGCGCGAGATGATCGACAGGATTCGCGAGGCGTTGAAGCCGGACGGACGGCTGGTGCTGCTGGAATATCGCAAGGAAGATCCGAACGTGCCCATTCGCCAGGAGCACAAGATGACCGTGGCAGAGGTGAAGGCGGAACTGGAGCCGCAGGGGCTGGTGCTGAGCAAGGTGATTGAAACGCTGCCCCGGCAGCATATTTTGATTTTGACCAAGGCGGCGGGGCATTAATACGCCCAGGCGCTGGGACGAGTGCGTGTCTGCCACCTACTTTAGTTGGTCGTCTAGCTGCTTGCGGAATGATCGTTCAGATTCTTCGACGTACTTCTGCATTTCCTTGGGATCGACGAAGGCGTCGAGTTTGCCCGAATTCAATTGCTTGCGCTTCGCCTCCAGATCGAACAACCCGGCATGCGGCGCGAGGAAGACATCGCACGGCATCTTGCGCAGCTCGGCGAAACTCCGCATGTAGTCGGACGCGATGGCTGGATAATCGGAATTATTGACCAGCTTGTCCACCACGGTGGTACTGCAGTAGAAAACCACGTGATATGTTTTGCCGGCTTCAGATACGGACATGGTCCAGGTGGTGCAGCCTTTGGTGTGTCCCGGCGTGATGTGCGCGGTCAACGTGGCGCCGCCCAGCTGCAGCGCTTGCTGATCGGCAACGACACGATCGACAGGCACCGCCGGGAATGGCCCTGCCCCGCCCTGGCCGCTGACCAGCACCGGGCGATCCCTCTCGCTTGCGATCATTTGCGCGCCGGATAGCTTCTTCAGCTCGGCCAGCCCGCCACAATGATCGAAATGGGCATGGCTGTTCAACAGGAACTTGACGTCTTTGATCGAGAAGCCGAGTTCGGCGATGCTCATTTCGATGAGCGGCGCTGTTTCGGGAAGCCCGCCATCCAGAAGAATCGCGCCTTGCGGAGTCTGGATAAAGAACGAGGAGACGTTGGCGGCGCCGACGTAGTAAATGTTGCCGATGATCCGGAATGGCTTCACCGGCCGGTTCCACGCCGCGCGTTCGTCAGCGGTGTTTTGCGCCAAGAGGCCGGCAGACAGGGTGATGAAGAGGAAGACTGGCAATGCGCGCATGGACTTACTCCAACTCGTCCGGAGCCGGCGCTTCGAACCAACTCCGCCGGCGATCCAGGCTGGCGTCGCGAGGGACGTCGAGGAAGCAAATCTGCACGCGCACACCGAGCGCAATAGCCCGAGAACGGTATTCATCACGATCCGGACGCGACCAGAAGCCATTCTCAAGGATAACGTCAACCGCGAGAGCCGGCGCCCGCGCCGCAACATTCCATTGGAGCGTCTCAACCGCGGTGAGCTTCGCTTCGGGCACCGGATCGCCTGGCGATTATCCCCAACTGGAACCGGATGGCTTCCTTGCCGTATACGCCCACGCCACCGAGCTGGCGTCCGCGCGCAAAGTCTCCGGGGGATTTCGAAGGTCTGTCGCCTCAGACTCCCGGCGCCAAGGTGGTCATACCTCGATCTTGCGATTACCCAACGGACGTGGCCGCCGAGGTGCTACGGCACACTGCGATCCGTATCGCCGAATTGCCAAGCTCCGAGGGTTGTTCGTCCGCCATGAGAACGCGAATCGCTTCGAATGAGATAAAATGGCCGAGCCGCCCGCAGATTGCATGCAGCGTGGCATTGTCATAGAAATTTATACGCTCCCGCAAGAAATATGATTGTCAAACTCAATCACCTCCAAGGCAAAGCGGCCGCTACCAGCGCCCAAGACGTCATTGGAACAGTCTACGCGCTCTTGGAGGAAGGCCACATTGAGAAAGCCCAGTTTGCCCGCCTCCAGATCGAATTGGACTGGATCCAGTACAAACAGAACTTTCGCGAAGTGGTGATCGCGACGCACGGCTACAATG
>Ga0209624_10004159_pt1 | contig 10013 bp, 5 predicted proteins | sample JacPinW_OM2H0_O1_FD_188565 | JGI IMG/M metagenome (GOLD analysis project Ga0209624, IMG submission 188565) | Forest soil microbial communities from Algoma, Ontario, Canada - Jack Pine, Ontario site 1_JW_OM2H0_O1 (SPAdes) (version 2) | ecosystem: Environmental > Terrestrial > Soil > Boreal... | reverse complement strand
AGCCCGCAAGCGCGCCGTGAATTGCGCGGAGTACGTGCGTTTACTTATATAGTCGTCGGCGCCGGCGTCGAGACCCGCGTGTATGTCGTTCTCCGCATCCCGGGCGGTGAGCAAAATAATATAGAGATATCCCGGCCAGGCGCCCTTGCGCAGTCGGCGGCATAATTCCAGGCCGTCCATACCCGCCATTTTAAGATCGGTAACGACGATGGACGCAAAGGAGCTTTCCAGGGAATGCAGCGCCTCGATGCCGCTGCCGGCGGTTCGAACGCTGTATCCGGCGGCGGTCACCGTTTCCTCCAACCGCTTGAGCACGAGGTCGTCGTCGTCGACGATCAATACCGCCGGCGCCGTCTCGGTGTTCAATCTCGAGTGAATCACGGGCATCCGCCTGCGAGTTCGACGAACAAACTGATTTCATTCTTCATTTTCTTTTTCCGGAGGTTGCGGCGCTGCGATCGGGGGGCAAACTAACCAATCCGCCCTCGGCGCGCATGTAGGGAAACTGTGACACTCAGCGCCGATGTGAGGTTCGTTCGAATTGATGCGGGAAAACGCGAGACACGTCTTGTTTGGCGGCCGCGCAAGTCGGACAAACGAACGCTGCCTAGCGCCCTCCGGCGACATCCAGTATGGCGCCCGTCGTATACGAGGCGCCGTCGCCCAACAGCCAAACGATTGCCTCGGCTACCTCCTTAGGAAGGCCCGCACGGCCCATCGGTGTGGTGGCGCCGAGACGCTTCGCCCGGTCCGGTTGCCCGCCGCTGGCATGAATATCGGTTTCGATGAGTCCCGGCCGAACGGCGTTGACCCGCACTCCCTGCTGCGCCAGTTCTTTGGCCAAGCCAATCGTCAACGTGTCGATGGCGCCTTTTGATCCGGCGTAGTCAACATATTCGAATGGTGAACCCAATCGACTGGCCGCCGAGGAGACCAGAACAATCGAGCCACCGTGGCCACCGTGATCCTTCGACAAGCGTCGAGCGCTCTCCCGGGCGCACAGATAAGCTCCATAAACATTGACTTCAAACATGCGCTTGAGCCGGCCACTATCCATGTCCGCGAGCGATAAGGAGGGTGCGACGATACCCGCGTTGAGCACAACCCCATCGAGCCGGCCGAGCTTCGCTTCAGCCTGATCGAACAGGGAAACAACATCGGCCTCAATGGCGACATCGCCCCGCAGTGTGATCACCTGGCTGCCGGCGGCGCGAACCTCGCGGGCCGTCTCATCGGCAGCTGCCGAGTCGCGCACATAATTGAGGGCAACGCTCCAGCCTTCCCGCGCACACAACAGCGCCGTGGCCCGGCCGATGCCGCGTGTCCCGCCGGTTATGAGAATTGTTTTCATCGCTACGATGATTCCCGCGTCTGAAGTTCGGCGATAATATTACGCCGCGCTAGCCGCATCTGAGCGATCCAATTGCGGGCGGAGGGACAATTGCGAATTTCGCGTATCGATCATGTGCAGTTAGCGATGCCGGCCGGCGGCGAAGATCTCGCCCGCGCTTTCTACGAGGGCGCGCTGGGAATTGACGAAGTGCCCAAGCCTGCCCATCTGGCGAAGCGCGGTGGCTGTTGGTTTGAACGTGAGGATCTGAAAATTCACCTGGGCGTGGAAGCGGACTTCCGGCCGGCACGGAAAGCCCACGTGGCCCTGCTGGTTGCCGGCCTGCCTGAGCTCCTAGAGAAGCTCAGGGCTTCAGGCTATGCGCTGAACGAAGATGCGCCTCTCGAAGGCTATCATCGTATCTATGTCGACGATCCATTCGGAAATCGCGTCGAGTTGATGGAACCGAAATAGAGGCAGCGCCGAGGCCCACTCCGGGCCCTGCGTGGCGCCGCGCCACCGGGTACATGCGCCGCAGTGCAAAAACATGCGTGAACTGCGTCCAAGTCCTGGCAATCGCTTGTATCAACAGCGGATTCGCTCGAATAGCATCTACCCCAGCAGCACCCAAACCTAGAGCGTTGAGGTGATTGGAAGTACCTTGGAGCAAAAGATGTCGCGCGGGCAAAACCCGTTAGTATTGATGATGGCGCTTTCGTTACCTGGCGCGGCTCACGCGTTGGGGTTGGGCGAGATCCACGTGAACTCTGCCCTCAACGAGCCGCTGGCGGCCGAAATCGACATCGTCGGCGCGACGGCGGAAGAACTATCCAGCCTGACCGCGTCGATTGCCAATCGGGATACATTTCTGCGATTCGGTGCCGTACGTCCGGCCTTCCTCGCGTCGGCCACGTTTAAGGTTTCTCACGACGTGAAGGGAAGCCCCGTGTTGGTCATCCGCTCGACCGACTCGTTCACCGAGCCTGTCGTCAATCTGCTGGTTGATCTTCGCTGGCACAATGGCGAAGTCATTCGCCAGTATTCTCTGCTGTTGGATCCGGCCGGCTTCCCTGCCGCGACTCAAGTGGCCGCGGCCGTGCGCTCGGCGCCGGAGCCGGCTGCTGCGGTGACCAGCACATTGGCAGCTGCGGCCGCTCCGGTCGCTATCGCTTCTCCCGACGTCACAGCGTCTCCGGCAGCGGGCAAAACGCGCGCCACCACTCATGTAAAAATCGGCGCGAAAGCAACGCTGCGTGGTGTCGCCTGGCGCGTTGGTGCGCGTTCCGATTCAGATCTGAACAAAACGATGTTGGCGATTTTCCGTGCCAATCCGAACGCATTCGAGGGCAACATAAACCGCCTGCGTCTGGGCGCCGTGCTGACGATTCCGTCCGCGGCAGACATCTCGACCATATCCAAGGAAGATGCCAGCCGCGAAATTCGTGCACAGATGACGGCCTGGCGCCCCTCACCACAGAAAACTCAGACGGCGGCCGCCGCCGATGCTCCACGCGCAGAAACCAAGGCGGGCGGTGATGCGGCGGAAGCAGCTGCGCTCAATCTGCGCGTCCAGTCCCTCGAACTTGGACTTCACGACGTGCAAGGTCAGTTGGAGCGCGAGCACGACAAATTACTTGGCGTGCAGGCCCAGGTCAGATACGCCGAAAAAGCGCTCAACGTTCCGGTCGCGGCGGCCCCCGCCCCGCGCCAGTGGTTGCTGCCGTCGTTGCTCGGAGGCTTAGGTCTGCTGGCGGGCGCTCTTGGCGCGATGCTCCTCAAGTTACGTCGCCGCCCGACGCCGAAGATCAGCGCCAACCCGGCCCTGGCCGTCAACGCACCGGCGGTGGATGAAACTTTGATGCCTGCCAAGCTGGTCGCCGCGGAGCCGGCGCCGCGCGAAACGCTGCGCTCCATGCCGCGGCCCACATGGCAAGACTCGCTTGATCTGAGCGCAGCGCGGAACTCCGCGCGCGATGAGCAAGAGGCGAAGGCCGGCGAGCAAATCTCCGCGGCCATGAATACTGTGGTGGCTGCACCGCGCACGCCCGTGTTAACGGTCAACGAGGATGAACTGCGGGCGGCTTTCGAAGACACCCATGATCTTTCCGGCGAGACCGCAATTCTTGCGGACGAGATCGCTGCGGCGAGCGGCGATACGGCGAACCTGCCCGCCGGCACGGTCACCTTGAATGCGCGGGCGATACAGGCCGCAGCCGCTGCAGCCATCGCCGCTGCCGACGATTGCGCAACGGTCATGGTCAGTGCCGAGGCGCTGCGCGTCGACTCGACCAACCTGGATTACAACCTGATGGATCTCGATCGGACGGCTCAGCACGTGCAAATGCCGAGCGAGCTGCACGAGCGCGTGGTCGTCAAAGAGCGGCGCACCAATCTGGTCGATGTTCTCAAGAAGGCGGTCGAACGTGAACCCGACCGCCGCGATTTGCGTATGAAGTTGTTGGAAACCTATTACGCCGCTGCCGCCGCCAATCGCAAGGGATTTCTCGAAGTGGTACAGAAGCTCGCGCGTGAGCGGGACCACCTGGGCGCAGGCGAATGGGACAAGATCGCCTACATGGGCAAGCAGATCGCTGCGGATACCTCCTTGTTTTCAGAAGATTCGGTGGCCGAGGACGACAACAAATTGGCCGATTGCGCCTGACGTCCTGTCTCCCGCCGTGGGCCGCTGCGCCTCAAGCCACGCCGCGTTCCTGAAGAAACCCGCCTAAAATCTTCGCAGTGTGGCTTTTCTCCGGCTTGAGTGCGATGGCCTCAGGCGAGCCTTGCGCAACGACTCGGCCGCCGCCCGAGCCGCCCTCGGGCCCCAGGTCGATGATCCAATCCGCCTCCGCCATGACATCGAGATTGTGCTCGATCACGACCAAGGTATTACCGGTGTCGACCAGCCGATGCAGTACGCGCAAGAGTTTTTCGACATCCGCCATGTGCAGCCCCACGGTGGGTTCATCGAGCACGTATAGCGTGTGCTGCCCTTCGCGGCGCGCAATGTCCTGCCCGAGCTCGTCTGTGCGGACCTTGGCCAGTTCGGTTACCAGCTTGATGCGCTGGCTTTCGCCGCCCGACAAAGTCGGACTGGGCTGCCCCAGGCTCAAATAACCCAAGCCAACGTCCGCGAGCAGGCTCAAGGGATGGTGGACGCTGCGCTGTGCGCTGAAGAATTCCAGAGCGTCCTCGACGCTCATCGCGAGAATCTCGCCGATGTTCTTGCCTTTGAACAGAATGCTCAAGGTCTCCGGATTGAACCTTTTGCCCCCGCAGACGTCGCACAGAACCTGAACATCCGGCAAGAAATTCATCTCGATGCGCTGCATGCCCTGACCTTCGCAGGCCTCGCAGCGGCCGCCCGCGGTATTGAACGAAAAACGGCTGGCGGTGAATCCGCGCATGCGGGCCTCGGTGGTATCGGCATACAGCCTGCGAATGGAATCCCAGAATCCGATATAGGTCGCGGGGCATGAGCGTGGAGTTTTGCCGATGGGCGTTTGATCGACCTCCAGCACGCGGCTGACCGATTGCCATCCGGTGATGGCATCGCAGCCCAGCAGCGCGACCTCGGATTTGCGCGCACGCTCAGCCTTGCTGGGCCGGGACAACAGGCGCTTCATGTTGCTCAAGAGCACATCACGCGCCAGAGATGACTTACCCGATCCGGAGACTCCGGTAATCACGCTTAAGCGACCCTTGGGGATTTGGGCATCGAGCTTGCGAAGATTGTGCAAGGCCGCGCCGCTGATTTCGATCATGGGTGTTTCGCGATGAACCGCGCGGCGCCGGGATCGGGAATGCTTCAGGGGCGCCGCCAGACATCGGCCGGTCACCGAATTGCCGAGGTGGGCGAGCTGGGTTGCCGTGCCTTGCGCGACCAAGCAACCACCGCGGGTACCGGCGCCAGGACCTAAATCAATGACGTGATCGGCCCGGCGAATGGTGTCTTCATCGTGTTCCACCACGACCAGCGTGTTTCCCTTGGCACGCAGCCGATCCAAAGTATCCAGCAGCGTGACATTATCGCGCGGATGCAAACCGATCGTAGGTTCGTCCAGTACGTAGCACACGCCCTGCAGGTTGGACCCCAACTGCGCAGCCAGGCGAATGCGTTGCGCTTCGCCGCCCGATAGAGTGGGTGCAGCGCGATTCAATTGCAGATAACCCAAGCCCACGTCGCATAAAAAAGTCGTGCGCGCGGAAAGCTCCGCCAGCAAATCGCGGGCGATGTCACGCTCGCGGCCAACCAGCTTCAATTTCGCGAGATGCGCGGAGAAATCCCGCACGGGCAAATTCGTCAGCGCGGTGATCGAAGTGTCGCGAAACAGTACATTGAGCGCTATCGGATTGAGGCGTTGGCCGGCGCATTCGGCGCAAACTTCGGTCGGCTCGTCCGCGTCTTCGCGCCACACGGATTCCTCGCCGCTTTGCTCGGCGTCGAACTGCGGCAACTGCAGCCCGGTTCCAAAACAACTCTTGCACCAGCCGTGCTTTGAATTGAAGGAAAACAGACGGGGATCGAGTTCCGGGAATCCGGTGCCGCAATTCGGACACGCCCGCTTGGTCGAGAAGACACTCGCGTCGGACTGATCGCCGGACCCGGTTTGCACGTGCACCACGCCGCGCCCGTGTTGCAAGGCCACCTCGAGTCTGTCGCGCAGCTCCGCCTCGCCTGACGCGCTGACCTTCATCTCGGCGATGGGCAATTCGATATTGTGCTCGATAAACCGGTCGAGCCGCGGCCACTTCGCGGTCGGCAATAGTTTGCCGTCCACGCGCAAGTAAGCAAACCCCTTGCCGCGTGCCCACTTGGCCAGCGCGGTGTACAAGCCTTTGCGCGCGACGATCAGCGGCGCGAGCAGGGTGATGCTTTTGCCGCGATAATCCTTCATCAGGCGCGCGGCGATGGCATCGGCCGACTGCGGCTCGATGCGCGCATCGCAGGCGGGGCAGTACTGCACGCCTAGTTTGACGTACAACAAACGCAGGAAATGATAGATCTCCGTCAGCGTCGCCACGGTGCTCTTGCGTCCACCGCGGCTGGTGCGCTGTTCAATCGCCACGGTGGGCGGAATCCCGAAAATCGCGTCCACGTCGGGGCGCGACGCAGGCTGCACGAATTGCCGTGCATAGGCATTCAAAGACTCGAGGTAACGGCGTTGACCCTCGGCAAACAGAATATCGAATGCCAGAGTGCTCTTGCCGCTGCCCGAGACGCCCGTGATCACCGTGAATTGATTGAGTCCCAAGTTCACATCGACATTCTTGAGATTGTGTTCCCGTGCCCCGTGAATCTCGATATGGGTGGGTACGCTCGGCTCGCGTACGGGCGCTTCCGTATACCGGGTCACATTGCCCGAGTCGTGCACCGCGCGGCCCGCGAGTTCTTCTTCCATGAGCGCGCGTCCGGTGTGCGACCCGGCGAATTGCATGATCTCATCCGGGGTGCCCGCGCACACGACGGCGCCGCCGGCTTCGCCGCCCTCCGGACCCAAATCGATGACCCAATCGGCCGCGCGGATCACATCCAAATTGTGCTCGATCACGAGCAGCGAATGCCCGGCCTCGATCAGCCGCCTGAAGGCGCGCAACAGCTTCGCGACATCGTCGAAATGCAGGCCGGTGGTCGGTTCGTCAAACAAAAACAGCGAACCGCGGCGAGGGCCGGCTGAGGCAGCCGCCGTCCTCTTCGGAGACTGCAGCCGCACTGCACTGTCCGCCAAATGACCCGCCAGTTTCAAGCGTTGGGCTTCACCGCCGGAAAGCGTCGGCACGGGTTGGCCGAGCCGCAGATAATCGAGTCCAACCTCGGCCAGCGGCGCCAATCGCAGGCAAACCTCCGTATCCGCGGAGAAAAACTCAAGCGCCGCGGACACGGTCAGGTCGAGAACATCGGCAATGCTCTTGGGCGGAAAAGCGCCGCGGGACAATTTGACTTCGAGCACCTCCGGCCGATAACGGCGGCCGTCGCAATCGGGGCAGCGCAGGTACACATCCGAAAGGAATTGCATCTCGACGTGCTCAAAGCCATTGCCGCCGCAACCGGGGCATCGGCCATTCCCGGCATTGAAGCTGAATGTGCCCGCGGTGTACTTGCGTTCGCGTGCTTCGGGCAGGCGCGCGAACAAATCGCGGATGGCGTCGAACGCGCCGACGTAACTTGCGGGATTCGAGCGCGTGGTGCGGCCGATGCGGCTCTGATCGACCATGACAACGTCATCGATGAGATCCGCGCCTTTGAGGGCGCGATGCGCGCCTGGATTTTCCGTAGGCTTACCCTTGGCGCGCAGCAGCGCGGGAAACAGAACATCGTGCACCAGCGTTGACTTGCCCGAGCCGCTGACCCCGGTCACGCAAATCAGGCGCTTCAGCGGGATCGTGACATCGATGTTCTTCAGGTTGTGCTCCGCGACACCCTCGATGCGCAAAGCGCCGGATGAGGCGCCGCCGGTCGTCGCGCCGCCGGCCAGCGCGCCGCCGGCCAGCGCGCCGCGCCGCGCAACATGCGGCGCTTCCACGCGTTTGCGGCGAAACAAATAGTCGGCGGTCAGTGATCCTGTGGCGTTCGGTAAATCGCGCAGGCGCCCATAAAATACGATTTCGCCGCCGTGCTCGCCGGGTCCCGGGCCGATGTCCAGGACGCGATCCGCCGCCTGTATCACTTTGGGATCGTGCTCGACCACCACCAGTGTGTTGCCGGCATCGCGCAGGCGGTGCATGACGCCGACGATGCGTTCGACGTCGCGAGGATGCAGGCCGATCGAGGGTTCGTCGAGCACAAACAGGGTATTGACCAGCGAGGTGCCGAGTGCCGTGGTGAGATTGATTCGCTGCACCTCGCCGCCCGACAACGTGCGCGACTGGCGGTCGAGATTCAAGTATCCCAAGCCCACGTCGCCAAGATATTTGAGGCGTGTGCGGATTTCCCTGAGCAACAGATCCGTGGCTTCATCGAGCAACGCCGGCAATTCGAGAGCCGCGAAGAATCTGCGGCCGTCATCGATCGGCAGCAGCATCAATTCGCGAATGTTCATCCCTGGATTGCCGATTCGCCACAGCAACGCCTCGGGCTTCAAGCGCGCGCCGCGGCAGGCGCTGCATTCGGTATAGGAGCGGTAGCGCGACAGCAGCACGCGAATGTGCATTTTGTACGCCCTGGTTTCGAGCCACGCGAAGAAGCGCCTTACGCCGTACCAAACATTCTTGGTCCACTCGCCTTCGCCTTCAATGACCCAGGCGCGTTGGGTGTCGGTCAGGTCGCGCCACGCGGTATCCACGGGCACTTCCCGCTTGCGCGCGAATCTCAACAGATCCGTTTGGCACTCTTTATAGGACTCGGTCTGCCAAGGTTTGATTGCCCCTTGGCGCAGGCTCAACGATGTATCCGGGATGACCAAGCCGTAATCGACGCCGATGCTGCGGCCGAAACCACGGCAGGTATCGCATGCGCCGAGCGGGGAATTGAAACTGAACGTGCTGGGACTGGGTTCCTTGTAGCTGATGTCGCAGTCCGGGCAATGCAGAGCCGTGGAAAAGCGCCACGGCGCAGCGGGCTTACCCGTGGCGCCATCGGCCACGGGATAGACGTCGATGCGGCCTTGACCGACTTTGAGCGCGGCCTCGATGGCGTCACCGGCGCGGGCGGCCTCAACCGCCGACCAGCGAAACCGATCCTGAATCACTTGCAGAGTGTTCCCTCGTTTCTCATGGATACGCGTGTAACCCTGGCCCGATAACAATCCCTTGATTTCAGCCTCGGTGAAGTTCTCAGGGATGGGCACCGGAAAGCTCAGCAGCAGCTTAGGATCGCCGTGATCGCGAGCGAGCGCGCCCAAGTGCTCCTGGATGCTGGCCGGCGTGTCGCGCCGCACCGGGCGGTCGCAGCTGCGACAGTGCAAAACCGCCGCGCGGGCAAACAACAATTTCAGGTGATCGTTCAGCTCCGTCATGGTGCCGACGGTGGAGCGCGAAGTCCGCACCGGATTGGTCTGATCGATGGCAATCGACGGCGGAATGCCCTCGATGCGGTCGACCTGCGGCTTATCCATTCGATCCAAAAACTGGCGGGCGTACGGTGAGAAGGTCTCGACGTAGCGGCGCTGACCCTCCGCGTAGAGGGTATCGAATACCAGCGACGATTTTCCGGAACCGCTGACGCCGGTCACAACGATCAACTCGTTCAGCGGCAGATCAAGGTCAAGATCTTTGAGATTGTTCTGGCGGGCGCCGCGGATGCGGATTGCATCCGAGCGGGGAGGATCGAAGGGTGGCATTCCCTCAGTTTACAGGATGTGTCAAGCTCAGCGGCCCGCGAACTGCTCCATCATGAGGCCGGTGCCGCCGCGCGTCACGTGCGCGACAATCGCCGTGCGGCGATGAATCTTCGTGACCAACCCTAGGTTTATCGCGAAGGCCAATTGGACTTGCTGCCCCTTGCGAAGACCCAGATTTTCCGTTTCAACAAACACGCCGTTCGCGCTCAAATTCTTTGCTTTGCAAATTCGGCTTTTTCGGCCGGACATCACCACGTACACTGTTGTGCGCGCGCGGTGGCGTGTGTGCAGTCGTCGCTCCATCCGTACGATCTCTCTGTGAATTGTTTTCTACGAATCCCACGCCATTATGCACATTCCACGGCGATAGCGAAGGGCTCGATAAATACTGCAAAGATATGTAA
>Ga0209624_10004158_pt1 | contig 10017 bp, 9 predicted proteins | sample JacPinW_OM2H0_O1_FD_188565 | JGI IMG/M metagenome (GOLD analysis project Ga0209624, IMG submission 188565) | Forest soil microbial communities from Algoma, Ontario, Canada - Jack Pine, Ontario site 1_JW_OM2H0_O1 (SPAdes) (version 2) | ecosystem: Environmental > Terrestrial > Soil > Boreal... | reverse complement strand
AGCTCCGATTGGTTGAGGCCGAAGCTTTGGGCAGCGACCATGAACAGCACCGGATCGACCCCATAGGCGCAGACGACTTCGCAGGGCTCTCCGCGCGCCCACCAGCCCTCGCGGTCGAGCAGGCCATGCTTGCCGGGCGAACAATAAAGGCCGACACGGCGCGGTCCATGCAGCATCTGCCGGTAGCAGCCGACATTGATCCGGCCGCCGTCCGGCGAGGCCGTGAACGTAATATCGCCGGTGCCGATATAACGGCCGCCGTCGCCCGGCCAGAAGCGCGGAACTGGAAACGCCGTGAGATCGATCGCCTCGCCGGTGAGCACGACTTCGTTGACCGGCGCGGCATCCTTCGCCACCCACGTGGGCGCGATGCGCCGCTTCATGATCCGCCGCGACTCCGCGATCATCGCCGCCGTCGAGAGCTGCGGATCGATGCCGAGCGCCAGTGCGAAGCGCTCTTTGCTCGCCCCCAACATGTTGGTCAGGATGCGGGTGCCAGTCTGGTCATTCTTGAGGTTCTGAAACAGCAAAGCCGGCGCGTCTTCTTGTCGCGTCGCCATATAGGTGATGGCGCCGAGTTCCTCATCGGCATCGACCGTCGCGGTCAGCCGCTTGAGGGCACCCTCGCCTTCGACAAGCTGCAGCCAGTCGCGCAGATCGCGCCAGCCGACTGGCTCAGATCCTTGATTTTTGCCGCCAGCGGCATCGTTCCGCGTTCCGGCGCGCGTGGTCTCGACGGCCTTGTCTTCCATGGGCTTTCACCTCCGGCGATTGCGGCCTGCATATGGCGGCGGATCGCTTGTCGACGGCAAGAAGTTGTTGCCTAATCGGCAACAGCCGGTGGGCAAGACGCCACCAACTGAAATAGTCAGTAGAACGGATCGGATCGCGACCATGAGTAATTTTGCCCTCGCCAAAGCGCTGCTGCTGTTCAGCCAGTTCGGCACCCAGCATCCGGAACGCAGCGTCACCGATCTCAGTCAGGCGACCGGCCTGAGCAAGAGCAGCATTTCCAAGATTTTGCGGGAATTCCGCGCTCAGGGGTTTCTGGTCCAGGATCCGGTGTCGCGGCGCTACCGGGTCGGCCCGCAAGCGCTCGCCGTCGGCGCCGGCTACTTCGCCGGCTCCGACCTCGTTCGCTGCGCCGACGGGGTCATGCAAAAACTCGCCAAGCGCACTGACGGCACGGCAACGCTCAACGTCGTGTGCGATTCCCGCGTGTTGTTTGTTAAGGCCAGAAACGGCGGCAGGCGGCCGGCTTTCAGTTGGCCGGTGGGCAGCTACATTCCTGTCCACGCCACGGCGGCCGGGAAGATCGCCGCAGCCTTCGCCGCGCCGCATGTCGCCAAGCCGATGATCGCGGATGCAAAGCTTCGCAGCTTCACGCCCTCGACGATTTGCGAGGTCGGTACGCTGATGCAGCAACTGTCCGAGATCAGGCGCGTCGGCATCGCCTGCACGTTCGGCGAAAGCACTTACGGCGTTGCCGCGGTGGCGGCACCGATTCACGACTGCGACGACAAGGTGGTCGGCGCAATCAGCGTTCTCCTGCCGCTCGAACGCGCGCGCGAAAGCGCACACGGCACCGTCGTTGCCGATGCTGTACGCGCCGCCGCCAGGGATGTCAGCCGCGAGATCGGTACCGCGCGCTACGCCTTCCATGATGGAACCATGCCGGGCTGAAGAGAGGCCGCCCGAAAGCAAGTCTGGGCGCACGGATGATCGATGATCAACAAAAAACTTAATCTCGGGCCGACGATGTGCTCGAGCGCAGGAGAGCGCGAAAAGTGAATAAGAAATACTCGTTGCCGCTGTTGGTGTTCCTGACTGCGGCAATCGGACTGACAGCCCCGCCGGCCCGGGCCGACGACAAGCTCAAGATCGGCATCATTGCCAGCATGTCGAGTCACGCGTCGATTACCGGCGGCATGATCCGCGACGGATTTTCGCTTGCCGTCAAGCAGCTCGGCGGCAAGCTCGGCGGCCGCGATGCCGAGGTCGTCGTCCAGGACGACGAGACCAAGCCGGACGTGGCCGTCAGCAAAGCCAAAGCTCTCATCGATCGTGACAAGGTCGATTTCGTCGTCGGCACCGTGCTGTCGAACATGCTGCTCGCGATCGCAAAGCCGGTCACCGACGCCGGCGTCTTTCTGATCAGCCCCAACGCCGGGCCATCGAACCTGGCCGGCGCGAGTTGCAATCCGAACTTCTTCTCCACCGCCTACCAGAACGATCAGGTGCATGAGGTGGTCGGAAAATACGCGCAGGATTCGGGTGTCAAGACGGCATTGCTGCTGGCGCCGAACTACCAGGCCGGCAGAGACGGAATCGCCGGCTTCGAGCGCTATTTCAAGGGCCAGGTGCTCGACGAGATCTATGTGCCGCTCGGCACGCTCGACTTCTCGGCGGAGCTTGCGCGCATCGCCGCGACCGCGCCGGACGCCGTCTATGTCTTCCTCCCGGGTGGCATGGGCGTGAATTTCGTCAAACAATTCCATCAGGCGGGGCTTAGCGACAAAGTAAAATTTCTCTCCGCCTTTACGGTCGATGAAGTGACGTTGCCGGCGCAGAAGGATGCGGCCATGGGACTCTATGGCGGCAGCAACTGGGCGCCGGACCTCGACACGCCACAGAACAAAGCCTTCGTCGAGGCCTACGAGAAAGCCTATGGGATCTTGCCGGCGAGCTATGCCTTCGAAGCCTACGACGCGGCGCTCCTGATCGACAGTGCGCTCAAGGCGACCAACGGCGCGACCGCCGACAAGGACGCGCTACGCGCCGCGTTGAAGAAGGCCGATTTCAAGTCGCTGCGCGGCAACTTCAAATTCAACAACAACCACTACCCGATCCAAGATTTCTATCTGGTGAAGGTCGGCAAGCGTCCTGATGGAAAATATCAAACCGAGATCGACAAGAAGGTGTTTACCGATTTCGGCGACAGCTACGCGAAGGACTGCCCGATGAAATGAGACCGCCCGCCTTCGCGGCGACGGCTTTTTGGAGATCGCCGGCGTCGCCGTGCGGCGCTTGTCGAATTGAGCACACGGTTTCATGGACATCATCAATCACACCGTGGGCCGGCGCCTGGATCCGTTCGACATCGATGCAGGACGGGTCAAGCGCTGGCGTTCCGCCCCGAACACGTAGCGCGGCCATGACGATTGGGAAATCCCGCTTTTGGACCTTTTCGCTTGCGGTGTACGCCGATCCGGCTGTTCAACAAGAATGCCTGGAGCTGCAAGACGATCACGGCGTCGACGTTAACCTGCTTTTGTTTTGTGCCTTCGTCGGCGCCGCGCATGGTGCCGTGCTCTCCGAACAAGCTGTCAATGAAGCGGCTAACGTCAGTCGCGCGTGGCAGAAGGACGTTGTCGGTGCACTGCGCGTCGCGCGGCGCACCCTAAAGCGGTTCGCGGCGGAAACCGGGCCGCTCGACACGCCAATCGCGGCGTTACGCACGCGGGTCAAAGAGCTTGAGCTCGATGGCGAACGGATCGAGCAGGCGATGCTGGAGCATTGGGCGGCCGTGCATATCGACTCGTGGCCGCGGAGCAAACGGGCGGACGCGGTGGCTGAAAACATTCGCACCCTGTTGACGATGTCCGCACGAACGCCGGAGCCGATTTCGTGGCCCCAACACCTGGTCGCGGCAGCCTTGGCAACCCCCGGCCGGTAACTTTTGGAGCACGATCCGGAAAAGCATGCCCTCGGGCTCGACCCGATGGGTGGATACCGGCTTTCCGAAAAGATCATGCTCCAGCAAAGATCTAGAGCGCGATTATCGCGCTCTAGTATCGCGGCTGGCGTTTGTCGCGAAATGCTGCCAAGCCCTCGGCAAGATCCTTGCCGTCGATGTGCTTTTCGAACGCCGCAAGCTCGGCTTGAAATCCGTCATAGCGCGAGGCGTTGAAATAAGCACTGGCGAGGCTCTTGATGTGCGCCAGCACCTCCGGGCTTTGCCGCAAAAACTGCGACGCGATCTCGCGGGCGCGCACGAGAAGCTGCGGCGCCGGCACGACTTCGTTGATCAGGCCCCAGTCGCACAGCTCGCGCGCCGACACCAGGCTGGCGCTGAAAAAAAGCTGCATGGCCCGATTTGCCGGGATTTTGCGAAACAGACGAACCGTGGCCCCACCGGCGGGAACCACGCCGTATTTCGCGTGGCCGTCTCCCATCTTGGCGTCTTCAGCGGCGATCAGTACGTCGCAACACAAGAGAAGCTCGAGCCCGCCGGCAACGGCGGTGCCGTTCACCGCGCCGATGACCGGAACCGGCAGTGCTTCCAGTTTGGCGAAAACGCGCTGGTTGAAGGCGAGCGTTTCGATCAGCGGCTGCGCACCAGCTTGCAGCTTCTCCTGGAATTCCAGCAGATCGCCGCCGGCGGAGAACGCCCTGCCCTGCCCGGTTACGATGACGGCACGCAACGTTCTGTCGGCGGCAAGCTCGTCCAATACGCCGTCCAATGCCTGCATCACGCCTTGCGAAAGCGCATTGAGTGCATTCGGCCGATTCAACGTGATAATGGCAATGCCGTCCGTGCGATCGAGAATGACGTCATCGCTGCGGCGCGGTTGCGCGGGTCGGCCTTCTACCAGATAGGCTTGCGGCAGCGACAGGAGGCTTTCAGAAAGCACGCGAAGGCGGGCACCATCGTCGCTGTCGACGGCGATCCGCACGCGCGTGCTCAGCTTGTCGTCCTTGTCGACGGCGATGTCGGAGTCCACGCCTTCGCCGAATATGCGCTCGATTTCGAGCTTCGCCTTCTCCTTGATGGCGAGATCGCGCAACGTCGGCTTGAAGATTTTGCCGACCGCAGTAACCGGCAACGCGTCGAGGACGACGACGCGCTTGGGCTTCGCCGGCGGCTCCATGATGTTGTGTTGGAGGTGCGTGTGCAGGCCGGGCAAATCGATGCTCTGTCCGGGCGCGGCTACCACGAAAAGGATCGGCACCTCTCCGGCATATTGATCGGGCATGCCGACCGCCGAACTGATTTGCACGCCAGGAAAATCGTTGGCGACGTCTTCGATCGCCGCCGGATCGATGTTGTGGCCGCTGCGCACGATCAAATCTTTGGCGCGGCCGGTGAGAACGAGCCGCTCGTCCTCGGTCAGATAGCCGATGTCGCCGGTGATCAGCCAACCCGCAGCGGTGAGCACGCCGGCATTGTGTTGCGGATCGACATAGCCGGGAAACACTTGCGGGCCGCGGACCAGAACGAGGCCGCTGGTGAGCGGCGCGCACGCCTTGGGGTCACCGTTTTCGCTGCCGAAGGCAGCAATCAAGGTCTGCGCATAAGGCGCGCGAAATCCGACGCTGCCGGCAAGCGGCACACCGCGGCCGGGATTAAACGCAATGGCCGCCGCCGTCTCGGTCATGCCGTAGGTTTCAAAAAGGCGCAGGCCGGTGCGGGTCTCGAAGCGCTCGCTGACGGCTTTTGGGCATACGGCGCCGCCGGTGAGCGCCATGCGCACCGAGGCCACGTTGCGAGCGCCAATAGGTACTTCGGCAAGCGCGGCGATCGACGTCGGCACCCCACTCACGATCGTTGCCCGGAAGCGCTCGACGATCCTCCAGTAATTCTCGATGACACGCGGCAGCCGCAAGCCGTGGGCCGACGGGATGATCATGTGGCCGCCCGCCGCCAGGATCGATAAGCCCGCCGTCACCGTGCCGCCGACATGGAACAGCGGAAAACCATTGATGGCCGCATCGAACTCATCGAGCCCGTGGACCTGAGCAAAGCTCCAGGCGGCATGGATCTGATTGCCGTGGGTGAGGCGAACAAGCTTCGGGCGGCCGGTCGTGCCGCCGGTGTGAAACAAGGCGCAGACGGTGTCGCGGTCCGCCGTGAGCTCGAAATCGAGGGTGGCGCGCTGCGCCGCGAGGCTTTCCTCGAAGCTCGCGATCTTGCGATCGGAATCGCTTCGGCCACCGATCACCAAAATCCGTTGCAGCGACGGCACGCGGCCGATGACCGCATTGGCCTTTTCCCACAGAGCCGGGTCGTCGACCGCCGAGGGAATGACCAGCACGGTTGCGTTCTCGGCGATCAGAAGATCGGCGATGGCGTCGGCGTTGAGCAAAAAGTTGATCGAGCTGGCAACACCGGCCACCTGAGCGCCAATCAGCGCCGCCGGCACCGGCGGCAGCGACGGACAAAGGAAGGCGACCGCACCGCTGGACGGCGTGATCCCGAGCGAGCGAAACAGATTGGCGGAGCGGGTGATCGCCTCGAACAATCCCTGGTGCGAGAGCGTGATCGCGCTTTCCTGCGGATCGCCCGCCGCCAAAACCGTGAGCGCCGGCCGCTCGCCATGAAGCTGCGCGGTCGCCGCGAACACGTGATAGAGATTGCGCGCCGGGATGAGCGCATCGTAGGGCGATTGCTCAAGCGCCACGATGTCGGCGATGGTCGCGATCGTTCGGGTGAATTTGGTCGTTCTCAGAGCGCCCGCCGGCTTGGTCATCGATCTCCCCCCGCTTCCCAGTTGTGGCCCGACACTCCACTGCACGTATGACGGTCTCCGCCGTCTGTTCAGCACTGAGGGATTTTCCTTTCGCCACGCAGGGCTTGGCGCGGCGCGCGCGCGGACCGCGGCAAATTAGCTGGACCACGCAGGTGAATCACCTCATCTCGCCTTCACGGCGAAAATCCGCATCAAATCAAAGATATAGTCCGGCTTGGTGCCCGTGGAGGGAATCGAACCCCCACTCCTTGCGGAACACGATTTTGAGTCGTGCGCGTCTACCAGTTCCGCCACACGGGCATTGGGCGCCTTCTATAGCGAGCCAAATCCGGGACGGCAAAAGGAAATCCACCCATGCCCACCCTAGCGGCCGAAGAGCGCGGCGCAGGTGCGAAACGGCTCCCAGCATGCCCGGTTGGCGAAGGAAGGATGCGAACAGGGCGCGGTAATGTGAGCGGGCTGTGAGGCGTCGGCCTTGAATCCGCCTGCCAGATCGGCAGACTGCGCCGGCAGCAGCGGCCAGAGCATGATCCGGAAAAGTGGTAACCGGTTTTCCGAAAAGATCATGCGCCACGAAAGATCTAGAGCGCGGCGCGCTCTAACCGGATGATGCAGCGATGACCGATATGGCAGTGAAGGCCAACTGGCACGAGCGAATTCACCGCGAGCCGGCCGCCGCCGCGGCGCTCGTGGTCTTTGCCGGAAGCGCGGCGACCATCCTCGGCGCCTGGTATTTTCAATACGTCCGCGGCCTGCCGCCCTGCCCGCTATGTCTTGAGGAACGCCTGCCGTATCACATCGTCATTCCGCTCTCGCTGCTCTTGGCGATCGCCGCCATGGTGCGGGCGCCGCGCGCCCTCATCGTCGTCGGCTTCCTGGCGATCGTTGCGGCGATGCTGGTCAGCGCGGCGCTGGGCGCCTATCACGCCGGCGTCGAGTGGCTCTGGTGGCCCGGCCCGACCGATTGCTCGGGCCCGCTGAGCGACTTCGGCACCAAGGGGCCTTTGCTCGACCAGTTGAAATCGATTCATATTGTGCGCTGCGATGAGGCGGCTTGGCGCTTCCTCGGTCTTTCGCTTGCCGGTTATAATGTTTTGATCTCGCTGGCATTGGCGGCGGTTGCCGGCCTCGGCCTCGCAGCCATCCGGAACGAAGCCAGAGCGGAACGGGATCTTTTCGGAAAAACAACGGTACGCGATTAAGCCCGGACTAGGCTTCTTCGCCATCGTGGCGAGGCGGCCGTCCTTCCGTAATGTCAAACAATTGTCGGTTCGGACCTATATCGTCCTACATTCTGCTTGCACGCGCACGACTTGCGCCGGTTCGGATCGCGCAGTCGGGCGCCTGACCTAAGGGAGACCACCATGAGCATTCTGGGATCAATCGTATCGACCATTTTCGGACACGCCAAAGCCGCGACCGCGCCAGCCGGTACGGCACCTGCACCGTCCGCCCCCGCCGGCTCGTCGACATCCACGGCGGCAAAGACCGAGTCGACGGCGGCGCACGGCGCGACCGTCGATGTCGAGGCCATTCTCACCAAGCTTGCCGCGAGCAATAAGGAAAAGCTCGATTGGCGGCACTCGATTGTCGACCTGATGAAGCTTCTCGACCTTGATTCGAGCCTGTCGGCGCGCAAAGAGCTCGCCAGCGAGCTTCATTACACCGGCGACAAGAACGATTCGGCTTCGATGAATATTTGGCTGCACAAGCAGGTCATGCACAAGCTCGCCGAGAATGGCGGCAAAGTGCCAGACGATCTGCGGCACTAGGGCCGATCCGCCACTCTTAGATACACATCAAGCGGCAATTTTTTCGCTGCCGGGCGTTTGCCTCTGGCAGGTCGTCATTGCTTTGACTAAACTATGCCTGAATTTGGAAAGGCTTCGGCGCGCGGCGTTGTCTCTGCGCGGGTAGCGCGTCGAAGCCGTCTTTGCGCTTGTATTCCGCGCAGACCGGCGTATCCGGCGCAGATCAGCGTATTTGCTGCAGACCAGCGCGTGAGACGAGTACCGCGTATTCCTTAATCGCATCCGCGTGCGCGAAGCCATGGGCATGGAGGCCGTAATGGGCTTGTTGGACAATCTCGGACTTGGCGACATGCTCAAGGGCTTGCTGGGCCAATCCGCCGCTTTGCCGGCACTGGTCAATGGGGTGCTGGCCAAGACCCAATATCATGATCTCAACGGGCTCGTTGCCGCCCTACAACAGGGCGGCCTCGACGCCGAGGTCAAATCCTGGCTCGGTCCGGGTGCCAATCTGCCGGTCACCGAAGATCAGTTGAAGGCAGTGCTCGGCAACGCGCAGGTGCAGGACTTTGCCCGCCACCTAGGGCTGCCGGTCGACCAGGCACTCAAGATGATGGTGCAGTACCTGCCGGACATCGTCGACAAGGCATCTCCGGATGGCGTGCTGAAACGGGCGTAACCGTGAACGGGCGTGCTGCTGATGAATTTGCTCCGGCTTGGCGTGAGAATCTCGCCGAGAGAACATTGGGGAGAGAACCGATGAAAATCTACGCAATCGTCGTCGCCGCATTTTGTCTGACCGCAACCGCCGCATTGGCGGAGGATAGCTGTCAGCTGCAGGCCACCGGCAAAAATCTGCACGGTGCCGCGCTGACAAGCTTCGCCAAGAAGTGCTGCAAGGACCAGGCTGCGGCGCAAAAGCTGCATGGCGCCGCGGAAACGAGCTTCACTAAAAAGTGCCTCTCCGACGCCACCGGTTCTTGAGCGTTTTTCAGGTCGCGTTGCACGATTGATCCGTCACCAGGAGAATTGCTCCGATGAAATCGGCTCTGTTGGTCGCCTCCGCTATTGTTCTTGCTGCACTCGCTCCCGCTCTCATCGCTTCGCCGGCACAGGCCAAGACCATGAAGGAGTGCGCCGCCGAATGGCAGGGGATGAAAACAGCCGGCCAGACCGGCGGCATGAAATATCGCGATTTCAGCAAGCAGTGTATGTCGGGAGGAGCGCCGGCCGCCGACGCGCCGCCGCAGCAGCAGCCTGAAGCCGCTTCGCCGCCGGCCGCGAAACCGGCGACCGGGGGCCGCGCCGCCATGGTGACGCGCCTGCGGGCCTGCGCCGCCGATTGGAAGGCGGCCAAGACCGAAGGAAGAACGGCCGGGCAGAAATGGCCGCAATTCTGGAGCGCTTGCAACAAGCGCAAGAAGGCGGAAGGGATGTGACGCGGCGCCGCCGCTGAAGATCGAACGCGCCGGCTGGTCTTTCGTCGATGCATTCCGAGCGATCGCGGTATCGTCGTCTTTAATCTGCCGCTACGCCACCGAGGCGGCTTCCGCCAATGGGCCGCGAACCGCTTCCGGCGCAGGGTGCGAACAATAGGCAGCGCGAAGCGTTTCCGCCGCCCCGCGTTGCGGCTATTGTTGCAACGCGCGCACAGCAGGTCCCCAATTACTCACTCTTCAAGCATCGACGTCTTGGGGGGCGGATATGTCTTGGAGCGCGGATGGTGGGCGGTAGAGGGATCGAACCTCTGACCCCTTCCATGTCAAGGAAGTGCTCTCCCGCTGAGCTAACCGCCCTAT
>Ga0209624_10004157_pt1 | contig 10017 bp, 10 predicted proteins | sample JacPinW_OM2H0_O1_FD_188565 | JGI IMG/M metagenome (GOLD analysis project Ga0209624, IMG submission 188565) | Forest soil microbial communities from Algoma, Ontario, Canada - Jack Pine, Ontario site 1_JW_OM2H0_O1 (SPAdes) (version 2) | ecosystem: Environmental > Terrestrial > Soil > Boreal... | reverse complement strand
AGGGATTTCTCAACCGGCCTAACCCGCCTCTCCGCGATGAAGACGAATCGGCCGGTGCTCTTTATTTATCAGCCCGAATCGCAACCGAGCGCCGACTACCTGAAATCGAAGCTGGGAGACAAGCTCCAGTTGGAGCGCTTCGACGGCGACGGCCATGCCCTCTTCGTAGATGATCCTGAGAAATTCAATCGGGTTCTGGAAGATTTCCTGCAGAGCGTCCGCTAATGATTCACCCAGAGGATGCGGGGCGGCCAGCCGACGGCAAAGTTACAGACCCCAGATCGCAGCCATCGTCAAAACAGAAACTTCAGCGCCACCTGAATCACGCGTGGACCGACATCCGACTGAATTTGCCCAAATGTCGGCGATTCAATGTCGCTGACCGGCAAGCGGAAATTTGTATGGTTCAGCACATTAAACAATTCCCCGCGGAATTGAAGTTCTTTGGATTCCGTCAACCGAATGTTCTTGAATGCCGACGCGTCCCAGTTCACGTATCCCGGGCCCTGGACTACGTTCCGGCCTTCGTTCCCGAAGACCTCAAACCGGCCTAGTGGATCCGGCTGGAGCGGCTGAAAGGCATTTAGGTTGAACCATTCCCGCGGCGTGTGCGGACCGGAGTTTGGGTTCCCAATCAGATTGGGGCGGTTCGCAGAAAATCCAGTGATCTCCGGTGCCTGCCCTTGCAGCGAAACGTCGTTCGAGTCGAATACCGTGAATGGCCCCCCACTCATAGCCGTGAATATCCCGTTCAACTGCCAGTTGCCGAGAACCTTGCCGTACCAGTTACTCGAATGCTGTAAGAACGGAAGGCTCCACTGATAACTCAGCACGAAACGATGGTGGGAATCGAACATAGACCGGCCACGCTCGGCGGTGAGATCAAACGGGTCCTGCGCCAGGTCATTTTCTCCGGCAACGGGTTGCGAAGCGGAGCCGGTAATGTTGAAGGAAGATACATCATCGATGGAATGCGACCACGTGTAGGACGCAAGGAATGACAGGCCGTGGCTGAAGCGCTTGCGCAAACTGGCTTCCAGCGCGTTATAGCTGGAATTTGCGATGCTGGCGATCTCACCGACCGAACTGTAAACGCAATTGCCCGTAGGATCCGCCAGCGTACATCCGGAATAGAGACGACGGTAGTTCACATTGCCCTCGGTCGAGATCGGACACGGGTTCGCCACCGAACAGCCAGTGCTGGTCGTGTCCACGCCAGGGACAAAAACTGGCGGATTGCCTTCGATAAATCGCGGCAGCCGCACTCCGGTCGTGCCCACGTACCCTATCTGAAACAGCCAGTCCTGGCCAAGAGACTGCTGAATATTCAGATTCCAATCCTGCGCGTAGGGCAGATGCAGGTTGCGAGCAACTACGAGCAGGGTCATCGGCTCGGGGAAAGCCTGGCTGAAAGGATTCGGCGTAAAAAACGGATTGGCAAACGAGTTCACGGGACTGATTTGCTGGGTCTTAAGATAGGGAGGAGAGCTGACTGGATCCTGCAGCGGACCACCCTCTCCGGTGTAGTACGGCTCGTAGAAAATTCCATAGGCCGCGCTGATCACGGTTTTGGAGTTGCCACGCGGGTCCCAGGCAATGCCGAAGCGCGGAGCGAAAGCGGTTTTTTGCGTTGGAATCAAGCCCGCGGGCACGCCCGGATCACCAGGATAGAGAAGCCCTGCTGGAGCATTCGGAACCACGCGCGATTGTGCTCCGGGAACAAACAGATTCACCTCGTTGTGCCTCTCCGTCGAGGGAAAGGGCAACTCGTAGCGAAGGCCCACGTTCAGCGTCAGCCGAGACGTGACTTTGTAGATATCCTGCCCGTAAGCGTCCAGAGCGCGGTCACGGATTTCACGGGCGAAGTTGCCTCCTCCTTGCAGAAAGACCACTGGATTGCCCGACAGGAAGCTGGCAAATCCGTCGCTGTATGGGAAGGTGGCGAACACAAAGAAGCCATTGCTGGCGATACCCTGCAAGGCATTGATCTGGTCCCGCCGATAGCCTCCGCCGAATTTCAGTTCATGGCGACCGTGGATCCAGCTCAGAGAGCCTGAAACATCGAATGTATTCTGAAACGTGTTGCGCGGTCCCGTGATGGGGTCGCCCACCGAGGCATATCCCCCGACCTGAATGAAAGGAGGCCCGGCGGCCGAAGGCAGCGTCGGAGCGTACTGGAACCCCAGGTCCGAGGGAGACTCATGATTCAGATGCTCGTCCAGCAGAAACTCATTGCGGAGATACGAAAAACGCGCGACCCCGATGGTGTGGGAGGAAAAAATGTGGGTCTCTTGCGTGACAAAATTTTGTGCGCGGTCGTACTCGCCTACCGGAAAGCCCGGCACGTTTGCGCCCACCGGCGAAAGCGGATCCGTCGTGGGGCCACTGCTGTACATGTAGCGGAAATTGAGAGTGTCGGTACTCGAAAGATAATGATCCAGGCGCAGTCCGAACTGGTCGTTATTCTCGCTCAGGGTCTCCGTGGCGATGAATCCGTTCTCTCCAACGTTTGGCAAAGGGAAAAATGGCAGCACATTCGTCGCGATGGGATCGATGGAAGTCAGCTGGTTGTTCGGAACCGGGACCGGCAGCGGACCTTCGGCAAAGTTTAGGAGTTGCCCCGAGAAATCGGGCTGGTGAGTTTGTTGATTGGTGCAGATTCCGCCCACAAATGCGTCCGTAGGAATGGAAGTGCACAACTCCCCGAAGTTGCCCGTCCGTTCCGCCGCGGAAGGCACGGTTGCCGGCACGCTCTCACCTTCCCGGTTGCGGAAGCCTTCGTAATATCCGAAAAAGAAAGTCTTGTCCTTAACGATCGGTCCGCCAAACGTCGCGCCGAATTGGTTTTGCTTCAAGGGTTGAACGCTGTGAGTGAAGAAATCGGACGAATCCATTGCGTCGTTACGAAGGAACTCCCAGGCAGCCCCATGAAACGAATTGGACCCTGACCGCGTTACGATATTGGTCGTGGAGCCGGTGTTGCGTCCGAACTCCGCATTCGCGTTGTGGCTAAGAATTTTGAACTCGGCAATCGCATCGATCGGTGGCTTGAGAACAAATCCTCCGTCCACGGAGCTCACATTGTCGGCGCCATCAATCAGGAAATTATTCGATTCCGGACGCTGACCATCGACGGCATAGGCCTGATTCTGTCGCGCCGGACCGCCGGCTTCGAGCAGTCCCGGAGTCAGTGGTACCACTCCAGGCTGAAGAAGTCCCAACTGGGCGAAGTTACGCCCATCGAGCGGAAGGTCGAGAATCTCACGCTCCATCACCGTCTGGCCGAGACTGCTGATTGTGCTCTGCACCAGCGCAGCATCCGCGCTCACTTCGACTTGCTGCGTCTCCGACCCCAGCTTGAGGTGAATGCTGACCGTCGCCGTTTCGTTCACATCCAGCGAGATTCCTTGCTGCAAGTACCTCCGGAATCCTTTCGCCTCAACCTCTAACTGATAGTGCCCAATCGGGAGTTCCACCAGAACGTATTCTCCCTGATGATCCGTAACCGCAGCACGAGTTAACCCGGTTTCGACCTGCTTCGCCGTAACCGTAGCACTCCGGACAATCGCCCCGCTCGGGTCCAGCACAGTTCCACCAATGCTTCCTGTGATTTGCTGTCCAGAGACGTTCAAACTTACGAGGTTCAAACCTGCAAAGATTGCCGCGAGTACAAACGGAAGTTTCCTCAGACCACTCACGTATCTTCCCATTTTCCCCCGAATCCCCATTACGATTGAGATGAAGAACACCCACGGCCAGACATCTCGCTCACAGAATCTAAAGTCCGGCGATTATAGGGAGACTCAGCGGTGGGTCAATAATGCGAAAGCAGTATTCAATGCGAAAGCAGTATTCGCTTCTGCTAAAGCGTGGAGAAACGTAAGCGTCCGGAGCGATACGACGGCCACGGCCACGCCATCTTCGTCGGCGACCAGAGAAATTCAACCACGCGCTCGAAGACTTTTTGCAAAGCCTCCTCAGATGATTTACGCGGAGGACGCCGGGCGCTTCGTCCCGCCCCGCAGCAGCTTCCAGGCTTCCCGGTAAACCTCATACTTATAGCGGCCCGCTCGCATGGCCTGAACCGGATACAGCATTAGCTCCGTGCCCTTCTTTTTCAGCACCGCGGCCGCCGGGATGATGTACCACACATCTTCTGGGATTACATACGCCGCGAAAAAATCGACCTGCCGCCTCGTATATCCCTTGTTCCTTTGGCTGGAACTGAATCCGCAGAGGTAGCCGTTACCCTTCCTGAAGCTCGTCGACTTCACCTGCACCCTTAGAAACCGTCGCCCGTGTTCCACTCCTACGTCGTAAGGGCCCGAATCTCCCCAAGGCTTCGAGACCTTGAATCGCTTGCGCACAGCCCGCGCCATAAACTGCAGCTCTACCCACTCGCCCCGCTCCTTGAAGGTCCTGAATCCCTTGCACTTAGCCATGTCTTCGCGCCCCGTTTTGCCCACAAAAAAAGGCGCAGCCCGTAGGCTGCGCCTCGTGTTTCTGAATTTTTACCCTATAGTTTCAGTATATCAATTTGAATAGGGTGAACCCGCCACATTTCGCAGAATTATATCTCCGTTGCCATGAGCAACTTAGGCCCGATCGCGTGCTTTTTCCCTATTGACAAGATTTCGCTGGCCGACGAAAAAGGGTATGACGAGCGGCCGCTGAGCGATTTGCGCTCTCTTTCCGTTTCAACAATCGGAAAGCGGCGGACCTGTTCGGGATGACGGTTCGCCGGATGGCACTCGCTGGTAATTTGCCTTATGCGAAACTGGAAGAGGAGAATACACTCACACCGTTCATTCGTAAAAATTAGGAGTTCAGAGTGGCTGACTTTAATTGGGTCAATCTTCGCGCAAAATGCTCACTGGCGGAAGTGTTTGAGCAACTTCGATTGGACGTGAAGGCGGATGTTGAGCACCGTCAAGGCTTGCGAGCTAGCGAGGATGCTGATAAGTATGCCCACGCATTTCATGTTTCCGGCAATCGGAATATGTTCGCAGTGGTTCTTCGAGGCCATTACACAAAGGGCGGTTCGGTGACATTCTCGCTTGAAAAAGATTGCATTGCTGTATCAGGGGAGAAAGACGATTTGCTCTTTCGGGTGAATGTCACCCTCAACAGCGAAGGACGCTGCATAGCGAAGATTGCTGGCGAGGAAGTCGAGCTCTGGCAGGTACGACAGAAGGCTCTAGAATCCCTATTTTTCGAGACCGATGTTCCTTTCAATACTCCGGCCTAATAAAGCGTAACGGCTCCGATCTGGAAATCGGAGCCGCAAAAGGCATGGCATGTCTCACTACTTCTATCCCGCCAGATAGGAGCGGGCGCACCTATGCCCCGGAGTCAACGCTTAATTTGCGTAAGGCAGAGGTGTGTCACATGTCGTCTCGACGGCGTATTCATAGAGAACGAAAGGCGCGTTTATGGGAAAGATCGTTTGCCCTCCTGCTTTTCATTGTGCCGGGGATCACGACCGTGCCAGTAATGCCGTATGGATTAATAGCACTGTTGCTGTCGGCGCTATTGCTTGTCCATATGTACCTTACGTTGGAATGGGTCGAAGATGATTCAACGTTGGATAAACTGGTTGGGGCTTGGTGCGTCGTTCTACTCGTTGGGACAATAGCTTTTCCATTTCTTCCAACGAAATGGCGTGAAGAACAAGCGGCAGCAAACGAAGGTGAACTAGTGGCGCCGTCAGATGGACAGCTATATCCTGACAGCGATGTTAGGTTCCAAATTGGCGCTCGCGCCGATGGAACGCTAATGACATGGACGGGGCCTCAGGGTGCCGATGTTCTGAAGATTGTTGGCTCTAAGTTAAACATTAGACGAGAAAATGGCAAGTTGCTTGTCTCGACGGAGGTGCGCGAGAAACAATCAGGTAATGTAATCGTCAGTATCATTGACAACGTATGGCAGACATCCAATTTGCAAAGCGTCGTGTGGGACAAGAATTACACGGCAAATGCTTTGGAAGTTAAGGATGGAAGGGGACGGGTTGTTTTCCAAATCATTCTGTTGGCTGATCGCGTTAGATTCCAGGGTGAGTGGTGGCACGAAGACGGGTACGGAGGTCTGATTATGAGACCGTTCCCTTATGACCCGATCAAAGGTGGACCGATCATTCAGTATTTTACGCCAACGTATCACCCGGAAGAAGGACCACAGATCCAGCCAATGTTCAGATACCCAAGCAAGAAACATTGGAGCGAACTTGCCCCTGGCTTCACGCTGCCGTGAGTTCTTCGTACTCCAAATCGCAGAATCATTTACCGGATTCAGCCTTCGTTCCGCACTCACCGCAAAACGCCTGCTCTAGCACTAGGGGCTCGCCGCACTTGGTGCATGTTTTGATTATCTCGACAAGCGGCTCCCCGCATATCGTGCAGAAGTTCGCGCCTGTAGTGGCGTGGAAATTAGGACAGCGTTTCATCGGATCATTTCTCTGGCGGGAACAGCTTCTCAGCAATCGAACACAGGGTTTTCCATTCCTCCTCTGTGCACTCAGGAGAAATCGTTGCAATGATTTCCTGCTCGCCACTCATGCGGCGAATGTTCCCGCTCGGGTCACCCCAGTACTCGGATTCCAGTTTTCCGGTTTTCATGGCTAACTCAACCCTTTTGTGGTGGGATTAACTGCTGAGGCTTGCGCTTGCTCACCTTGACCTTTGATCTCTTCAGGGGCTTGCAACTAGAGCATTCTTTCGATTCCCTCGATCCTCTTCCAGCCGAACCCACCCGGTCAATTACTCTCATCCCGCACCTCCAGAGATAATAGAAAGACGGTCCGCAGAAGACTCTGCTGGCCCTGAGGACGTTTCCTATTCACGCCGGGCCCAAACCTCGATGAAGTCTCTGCTCACGCCCGGCATTTGTCTGGTTGCGGTTGCGATCCTGCTGCACACGGGACTGGTCGCGCCCAGCGCCACGATCATTGCCTACGCCTTCTACACCGCAACGATCGCGGGCCTGCTGCTGGCCTGGCGATTCCATTCGAGCCGCATCTTCTTCGCGCTCCTGGTTCTGTTTCTGTCCCAGGAAGCAATCTACTATTTCACTTCTTCATTTACTCCGGGACACATCGCAACTAGCGGACCCGGAAGAACGGCTCTGGCCGCGGTTGGCTTGCTCTTGCCTCTCAACTTTGTTCTGCTTTCGCTGCACAAAGAAAGAGGATTCTCTTTCTCGAGCGTTGCGCCGCCAAGCCTGCTGCTATTCGTTCAATCCGTTATTGTGGGCGTGCTTTGCCGGCCTGAGTCCTCGGCTGCGGTGCGCGCTCTGCACCACTCGCTGCCGGCTCCGCTGCCGTTCGCCACGCTGCTGGCCTTCGCCGCCGCGGCAGTTATGTTGCTCACACGCTTTCTGCTGTTCCACAAGCCTGTAGAGAGCGGACTTCTCTGGGCGCTCGCAGCCTCGTTCCTCGCACTCTATTTTGGAGGTGTGGGGCGAATCCCCACCGCTTACTTCGCCGTCGCGGCCTTCCTCCTGGCAGGCGCCATCGTCGAGACCTCCTACATGCTCGCTTATCACGACGAACTGACGACACTGCCTTCCCGGCGCGCTTTTCACGATGCCCTGCTTCGACTCCAACCACCGTACTCCATAGCCATGGTCGACATTGATCACTTCAAACGCTGCAATGACACCTACGGCCACGACACCGGAGACCAGGTATTGCGCCTGGTAGCTTCACGACTGGCAAGGGTATCGGGCGGAGGACAAGCTTACCGTTGCGGCGGAGAAGAATTTGCCATTCTCTTTCCCGGCAAGACCACCGCCGAAGTTCTTGAGCATCTGGAAAAGCTCCGAACCGACATCGAAGCCAGCACACTTCGCCTCCGAGGCCCCGACCGTCGCCAGGAGGCGCGCGGTCCCGACCGCCGCAACCAGCGTGCGCGCGGTCGAGCTCAGACGGGACACGCCATCCGGCAACTGGCTCGCGCCACGCCGTCGGCGGAACTCTCGGTTACGGCAAGCATCGGAGTCGCAACTTCAAGGCAGGAAAATCAATCCGCGGAAGACGTCATCCAAGCAGCCGACAAGGCTCTCTACCGCGCAAAAGCTGCAGGACGCAACCGGATCGAAACTGCCGCGCCCGGTCGGCGCCGGGTCCGCAACAAAACCGCTGGCATCGCCTGACCTACCCGCAGGAGCACGGGGTAATCCTGCATTACCCTGTGTTCCCCTGTGTCCCCTGTGGTAAAGATTTTGACCTAAGGCCCGGCAAGCCAAATCAAGGAACGTGCGGCCCGGATCGCCACATCACGGCGGGAGCATGGCGTCCGGGCTCGTACGTTTTCGCAAGCACCACAGGCCGTGCGGTCAGCCCGCGGTCGTGGGGGACGCAGATTTTTTCCGTCCACTGCCGGCGCAGGTTGGACACTTCAAGCGGATAAATGCCACGCCCTCGGATTCACCTTTAATATCCACGGGCCTGGCAACGTATCCGGTACCGCCGCAGCGCGGGCAGCTGTTCGGATCCATCCTCCCCCTCAGTTGCTAGGAGTTTTTCACCAATTTGGATTCGCACTAACACAAACTTAATCCTGTTACGAAACACGAACAGCCCGAACCCCACCGTCCGACTCCCCCGAGGGTCAAGCGGATGAGAAGCAAACTGCCGAGAGGAACGCACGCCCGCACCTCTTTCCCAGCCCATCCCAAAAGCTGTGTTAAGCTAATGAAAAACCGCACGCCGGAGAGGTGGCAGAGTGGCCGAATGCGGCGGTTTGCTAAACCGTTGTACGGGATAATACCTGTACCGAGGGTTCGAATCCCTCCCTCTCCGCCAGCAAGTCTTAAGTGCACAGAAACTGCGCCGCCCCTTCCCTCGAAATACGCGAAAGACGCCCATTTTTTGCAATACTTCTTCTGCAAACCGGACTGCAGAGAACGGACTGCTCAGTTGAGAAGGGGTTCGCTGTGCCGGCTTTTCTCCGAAGGGCACAGGTGCAGTGCGGTTTCGAGGACGGCACTCGGCGAATGCAATGCGATCAGAAGCCCTGGGATTCGGGCATCGCGAGTTGACTTTTGTCGGCATCTTGGACAGTGATTCCCGTGCTTCCCATAACCCGTTTCTGGATAACTTCCGCCTGGGCGACGATCCGAGAGGGGACGAATCGTGGCTTGTGGACGGCCCTTGGGTTAATCTCTTACTCTCCTCTCCGGCGAGCCCTGATTTGCACTCTCGTTTCAGGGTCGCATCGCTTTCCGGTTGACTTCATCCAATGGGGTAATGGAAAAAGGCATAGCCGTATCAGTGCTTGATCTTGTGGGCATGCGAGCCGAGGAGCCAGCGGGCAATGCAATTGCCCGATCGGTGAACCTAGCGCAGCACGTAGAACAACTTGGATACAAGCGCTACTGGCTGGCGGAGCATCACTCTATCCCTGGACTGGCTTGCTCAGCCACACCGGTGCTGATTGGGCACGTGGCGGCAGCGACCAAGACGATTCGAGTGGGCAGCGGTGGCGTGATGCTGCCGAACCATGCACCGCTGGTAGTGGCGGAACAGTTTGGGACCCTGGAAGCTCTATATCCCGGGCGGATCGACTTGGGGTTGGGACGAGCTCCTGGCGGCGACTCGCAAACGATGCGCGCGCTACGACGGGATTTGGGGCATCGTGGGGATGACTTTCCAGAACTTCTCGACGAATTGCGGGGTTATCTCGGTCCGGAAAAACCGGGGCGAGTAGTGAGGGCGATTCCCGGACAGGGGAGCAAGGTGCCGATCACATTGCTGGGGTCGAGCGGCTTCAGCGCCGAATTGGCAGGGATGCTTGGGTTGCCATTTGCGTTTGCGGCGCACTTCGCCCCTGAGTTTCTGTACGCAGCAGCCGAGTTGTACCGCAAACAGTTCCGGCCGAGCGAGGTTCTGCGGAGTCCATACTTTATGGTAGCGGTGCAGGTGATTGCGGCAGAGACGGATGCGGCTGCCAGGCGGTTGTTCACGACGCCGCAGCAGCGCTTTCTGCGACTAATCCGAGACCAGCCGGTGGAATAAAG
>Ga0209624_10004156_pt1 | contig 10017 bp, 6 predicted proteins | sample JacPinW_OM2H0_O1_FD_188565 | JGI IMG/M metagenome (GOLD analysis project Ga0209624, IMG submission 188565) | Forest soil microbial communities from Algoma, Ontario, Canada - Jack Pine, Ontario site 1_JW_OM2H0_O1 (SPAdes) (version 2) | ecosystem: Environmental > Terrestrial > Soil > Boreal... | reverse complement strand
TCGGTCACATCGAGCGCAGCGGCCAGTTCGTGATCTACACGGTGGTCGGCGGCGTGCAGACGCTCTTCAGCCCCGTCGTCGGAACGGCGATCATCATGTACCTCGAAAACGTCCTCTCCGGCAAGACGCAGGCCTGGCGGCTCATCGAGGGCCTCGTGTTCGTGGCGGTCATCGTGTTCTTGCCGCGCGGCGTGCTCGGGACGCTGCTCAAGCAGCGCGAGAAGAACCCGCGCGCAATCTTCGTGCGCTCGCTGCGGCCGCGGACGGAAGAGCCGGACCCGCTGCTCAAGCCCGGCACCGAGGGACACCGTGGCGGCCCGATGAGCATCATCGAGACGTTCAAGCTCAGCAAGCTTTTCGGCCACTTCGCGGCCAACCGCGACATCGATTTTCGCGTCGATCCGGGCGAGTTGCGCGCGGTGATCGGACCGAACGGCGCAGGCAAAACGACGTTCTTCAACCTGCTGTCGGGCACGATCGCGCCAACCGACGGCACGATCAACTACAAAGGCCGCGACGTGAGCCGCGTGAGCGGCACGCGGCGCGTGCACCTCGGTATCGCAAAGGCATTCCAGACCGCGAGCCTCTATCCCGACCAGACCGTGCGGCAGAATTGTCGTCTGGCTGCGCTCGCGCGCGTGCAGGGCCCGTTTGCGCTGCAGGTGTTCCGCCGCTCGACGCGGCTGGACGACGTCGACGCGCTCGCCGAGCGCGCGATGTCGCGGCTCGAGCTCGAGGGCGTCGCGGACACTCGGGCGGGCGACCTCTCGCACGGCGACAAGAAGCGTCTGGACATCGCGATCGCGCTCGCGACGCAGCCGCAGATCCTGCTGCTCGACGAGCCGGTCGCAGGCATGTCGAAAGACGAGGCGCGCAAGACCGAAGCGCTCATCCGCAAGCTGTCGACCGAGATGACGGTGCTGATCATCGAGCACGACATGGAGATGGTGATGGGAATCTCCGACTCGATCACCGTCCTGCACCAAGGTACGGTCCTCGCGACGGGAACGCCGGCCGAGATCCGCGACAACCCGAAGGTGCAGGAGGCCTACTTGGGCGGCCATTCCGAAGCGGAGCTCGCCCGCTCGTGAGCGCACCGGCGACGACGCCCGCGGCGGTGCAGACCCGCCTGCAGGTCGATAAGATCAACACGTACTACGGCGACAGCCACGTGCTGCGCGACGTGTCGCTGCACATCGGCGCGGGCGAGACCGTCGCGCTGCTCGGCCGCAACGGTGTCGGCAAGACGACGACGCTCAAGAGCATCGTCGGCTGGCTGAAGCCGCGCAGCGGCAGCGTGACGCTCGACGGCGAGGAGCTGATCGGCCGCGACATGATGACGATCGCCCGTAAGGGCGTCTCGCTGGTGCCGGAAGAGCGCCGGATCTTCACCAACCTGACGGTGGCGGAGAACCTGAAGCTCGCGCAGGTGACGGCGCGCAAGCCGGGCTGGACGCTGGATCACGTCTACGAGAAGTTCCCGCGCCTGCGCGAGCGGCTCACGCACAAAGGCGACGAGATCAGCGGCGGCGAGAAGCAGATGCTGGCGATCGCGCGCGCGCTGCTGCAGGACGTGAAAGTGCTGCTGCTGGACGAGCCCACGGAAGGGCTGGCACCGCTCATCGTGCGGGAAGTGGAGAACGTGATCCGCGAGATCAAGTCGGCGGGCATCACGACGCTGCTGGTGGAGCAGAACCTGTACTCGGCCCTGGCCGTGGCGGACCGGTGTTACATCATCGACCAGGGCGAGATCAAGTTCGAAGGCACCCCAGACCAGGTCCGAACCGACGAGGACCTGCGGCGCCGATACCTTCACGTATAGCGCACCCCCAAGTCGCGCGGCGAGACGCCCGTCGACAAGGGGGATAAATGGGACTGGCTAATACGGGTTAGCTCCGATGAACGGAGGCTACCGCATTTTTACAGCTTCATGCCTAGGCGCCGACGCTACGCGAGCGCTGGCAAGCAAAACGAATAACTAAGAATTATCGTTCGGCGCGTACTCGCTAGAGCAGGGCAACGATGAGCAGCGGCAGCACACACGGACGGGCGCGGGAGCGCCTTCCGTTCACGAACCGGATCTCGATCTTACACGAGATCAATGCCGTCATCGAGCGCGTGCGCGAAGATCCGACCAGTCTCCAGTTCATCAGCCTGATCGGCCTCGGCGGTTCCGGCAAGAGCCGGCTGCTTGAGAAGGTTCAAGAAGAGGTCGGTGCGATGGACGTCGACGTCCTCTGGGTAACGCTTGAGAACCAAAGCTTCGGTCCCAGCCTCACGCCCTTACTCACGATTCGGAAGAAACTGCCGGACCTGCAATGCCTGCTGTTCGACTGCGCTTTCACACGGTATTCCGCAGCGCGTGGGCGCTTGTACGACCTCTTTGGGAACGACTCGTCACCGAACAGCGAAGTGTTCACTGCGATCGACGTAGCGCTGAAACTCGCCGGATATGCACTACCCGCGATCCCGTGGGACTTTGCCGCCAAAATGCTCGTGAGCGCCGAGCAGCAGCTCAACCGCAAGCTTCATTATGATAGGTCGGAATTCGAAGCGATCGACAGTCTCGCGAATGCGCCGGAAGAGCTCTCCGAAAGATTTCCATATTACCTCGGCACGGACCTCAAGACATGGTACCGCATCAAGCGGCGCGGACTGGTCTTGTTGTATGATGCCTACGACAAGCAACGGCTCTCGGACCAACGCGAGGCGGAGTGGCTGACGACCTTCATCGAAACGCTCGGCTGCGGAGCGCACGTGATCGCGGCACGTGATTCGCTACGTGCGAGCGGCATTCGCTGGCCAGCACCCCTTCGCGAGTACGACGTCACACCACTCGAAGAACCATACTGCCGCGACCTTATACGCCAGGTCGCGGCCAATGCGAGCCCAGCGGTAGTCACGCGAATCGTCGACGTATCCCAAGGAATCCCGCTCATCTTGACCGCGTGCATCAACGATTACCTCGCGCTGCGAGATCGCGTTGGGACAGTGGAACCGCACCTTCTGTCCGAAACGCCATCGGCGGCGATCAAGCGCTTTTTCGACCACCTTTCCGAACCCGAGCGAGAGCTGATGGTCACGCTCGCCACCGTCCAATTTTTCGATGCAGACTTGCTTCGCGCGGTTGCGCGGGCTCAGCGAATCGGCACTGCATCTCTAGCCACGATCGCCAATCTATTTTTCATCCAGCAACTCGAGAGCGGGCTGTTCAAAGTCCACGATATCGTAACGGCGTTCATCCGGCGGGATGCGTCGGCACAAGAACAGCGGATCGCAGCGATCGAAATCGTGATCCTTGCGATAAGCGATCGCCTGCGGCTCGATGCGTCGGCTCGTCTGCTGCTATCGATGTTCACCGGTGTTCTCCAGGCGGCGGCAACCGGAGATCCCCTACCAATGAGCGCAGTCGAATCTCTAATCGACGTAGGTTATTTCTTCTATGACCACGGTTTGTGGTCGGATCTCATCGATATCGGCTCGAAGGCCGAACTTGCAAAGCTCGACACCGGTAGCCTGATCGCTCAATTCTTCCGCGCGCTGAGCTTGCGGCGAATTCGGTCGATCGACATGGCACTCGAACAGTTACAAGTCTTGGAGCGCTCGCGCAGCCGATTCGGTCGGCACGCCGACTCCATCGATTTGGAGATTGCATATCTCAACGCGATCGCGAGCCGCTATTCCGATGCGCGACGTGGTTTCGCGAAACTGCATGCGCGTTCAAAACCATTCGATCCGTGCAATCGCGTTCATGTTCACGCCCTTCTCTATCATGCTGACATGCTCGTGCTCGACGGATCTCTCAATACAGGAGCCGATCTGATTTTGGAGGCTGCTCAACGGCTCCCTCCAAGTGCCCGGATCGACTGGGCTGAATATATCCGGCTTCGTGGCCATGCGTTCCGATTTTCGCTTCTTTTCGAGGAGGCCGAAGCGCTCTATTTCGATGCACTTCAAGTAGGCAAAGAAGTGGGCGCGCTAGCCGCAAAGCTGAGAACGAACCTTGCCGAGTCGACATGCTGGACCGAGCCGGATGACGCGATAAGTGCTGCCCACCTCGCGCTGGAGGCGAACGAGCAGCTGGGCAGCCGCATCGAGATTGGGAAGAACCATGCCGCTCTCTGCATCGCCCTCGCAAGCGCGGGCAAATACTCGGAGTCACGACATCACTATGGCGAAGCAAAACGCTTTGCGGACTCCGTGAATTATCCCGCAGGCGTACTCTTTGCGGAAATCGCCGGCTGCGCTCTCGCCGTGGCAACGGATGACCGGCTTGCGTATTCCCACAGGTATCTGCTCGCCAAGCAGTTTACGGAGCAGTTCGGCACGTACGGCCATTTGCTCTTACTGCCAGCGGTCCTCGGCGGACGCGAACGCGAAGCACAGGACATCGCGAACCGCTACGGCTGGATCGAGCACCGGAACATCCTGGCGCGCGCGGCGGCGGTTGCGCTGCGCTTTAAACATCGCTAGACCACGGCGCGATGTCGATGATGTCTTTGTTTGCTGCGGAGGAGGAGCGCTGCGCGAAAACGTCGGGCAACAAATTCACGTCGTGGAGTGAGATCGCCATGTCGAAAGCGGTGCTCCACTGGCGTTCCACGATTGCGGCCGCATGGCCCAGATTAACGACCTGTCCATTAAGATAGGACACCTTGAAGCTGACATCGTTTCGCGTGAGCTTCGGCAGCAGAAACTCCGTGTTCTGCCCGTCGAGATGGCTCATGCTACAGAGTGTTCCGCCGCGGCGCACGGAATCGCATGCGAGGGAAAGCCCTGCCGGCGTGCCGCTCACGTCGAAGACAACGTCGTACTCGTGGTCGGCAGGTGGGCCGGTGCTGATCGAGCCTGCGGCGCATCTCGCGATACCCGCGATCCGAGCTTCGTTGATATCCCAAAACCTAACGGACGGGATGTTCGGTCGGTTCATGAGCGCGAGAAGCATGCAGAGGCCGATGCTGCCCGCGCCTACAACGAGAACTTCGTGCTGTGCTCTCGGCTGAGCCCACTCCAATGCGTGCAGCACGCACGACAGAGGCTCCACAAGAGTGAGTCTCGGATGGAGCGTTCCATCTCGAATGGGCCATAGGTAGCTCGCGTCGAGGTTTGCAAAGCCGGCAAAACCACGATTGGTGTGGCGATTCGACTGCCCTTCGAGGCATAGGTGACTGCGGCCGGCCCTGCACTGCAGACATACGCCACATCGGTAGTTGAGGTCGCTGATCACAACGTCGCCTATCTGAACGTTTGTGACGTCCGGCCCAACGTCGTCGACGATACCGACGAACTCGTGTCCCAGCGAGACCGGATAGCGGCGACCGGGGCGGCCGTTGTACTGCGAAATGTCTGAACCGCAGATCCCGCAATACCTCATGCGCACACGCGCCCAAGCATTCTCTATGCGCGGGAGCACGAGCGAAGCCCGGTCGAACTGCTTCGGCATCGTGAGTTGCCATGCAGGCGTAGTCCGAGGGCCTTGCATCAGTCCCACCCAGTTTCCGTTAGGCCGTCATACCGCGTCCACAGCGCTTGGTTGAATTCGCGCGCTTTAAAGCGATTGAAAGCAGTCGGCCCCCTTTCTTTGATCGACACGATCATGTCCGCCAGGCGCGGAATGTCCGCGACCTCAAGGCCAAGCCGGGCTGCGAAGCTCAGTCCCAAGCGCAATCCCATGCCCAGACCGTACGGAAGCTTGCGATAGTTGACGAGTATTCGGCAGCGTTCCAATGCCTTGAAGAAGGCAAACGCCTCCTCTGCCGAACGACAGGTGAGCCATACGTGATGTGTCGGCGGGCGTCCGGCCGGGCGCCTGACGACGGTTTGCCCGCGGAGCGCTAGCTCGTTCTCGAGCGAGACTGCTCCCGACAGCATCCGTTGCGAATACGCCTGCAGCCAACGCGTTCGCTGAAGTGTAAATCCCGCCGTATAGATTCCAAACCCGTGCATGTTGGAGACGTATGTCGATATGCCGGCGAGAACATCGCGCCAGCGATCGTTTTCCTCGCGCGTTGCTAATAGTGCTCTTTGCGGTCCGGGGAAATTCTTGTGAAGTGTTGAGACGAGGAAGTCGAATCCCATATCGAAGGGATTTCCGAAGTGGCCGGCGATAATGTTTGAAAGATATTGCGACGCGTCGAAAACGGATGGCGCCCCGACCGTCGCGACGAGCTCTGTGAAATCTTCATAGATGAGCCCCTCGCTACGGTCGACGAATACGAAGTCCGGCGGGCGATCTCGAACGATTCGCATGGTTTGCGGCACATCGATGCACATATTCGCGGTGTCGATGGCCATTTCGACGACCTCAAGACCGAGCCGTTCAAGAATTGAGCGCGTTGACACGTGACCGCCCCCAAGCTCGGGAAGCAAAAGGACGCGCTCTCCCGCTTTCGTGCAAGCCATAAATAGCACCGTATGCGCGTGAAGCCCGGAAAGGAGTCGGAGCGTGGCATCGGCCGCTCCAAGTGCTTCGGCCCATGCGCGGTAGATGCGCCGAACATCGTATGCGATGCGGTTGCGGCCAGCGAATTGAATGATCGAATCTCGCTGCTGTGACGTCGTGCGCACCTTGTCGCTATTATAAAGCCCGTGAAGAAAACCCGAGGCGGGTGCGAGATCGTCTGGAAACGGAAAGTTCTCTACTGGGTTGAGGATCAGAGATGAACGGGCAACGCGCTCCTGACGCCGGAGCGACACCGCGAGAGGCTCTCTTAAGTCACGTGGGTCCGCCATAATTCTTAGTTATCATCGCCGGCGTTACGCTTTCGTGGCCGTGAAATTGCCGAGGACGTTGGCTCGCGCCAGGGCCGCCTGGAGAGCTCGGTCGCTGACGTGCGTATAGATCTGCGTCGTGAGAATGCTCCGGTGGCCCAGTAGCCGCTGCACGAAGCGGATATCCGTACCCGACTCCAGCAGCATCGTCGCCGCCGTGTGGCGGAGCATGTGCGGCGTGATGCGCCGCGCTAGTCCCGCGCTTTGGCCGAGTTGCGCTATCGTTTGCCGGATTCGCGCCGACGTCAGAGCGCGGCCGCGCGCATCGATGAGGAGCCGGCGTTCGAGCAGTTCGGCGCCCCCGCCGTGGCGCGTCCCGATGTAGCCCCGCAGCTCTTCGCGCAATCGGGCGTCCGTGACGAAGACCGTCCGCTCGCGGCTGCCCTTTCCCATGATCCGCAGGCGGCCGGCAGCGGCGTCCACGTCGCCGATGCGCAGATCGGCAAGCTCACCGACCCTCATCCCCGTCGCCAGGAGCAGGCCGATCGCGAGCGCCAAGTCCGCGCCGCGCGCGTCACGGTGCCGCATCAACCGTCGCAGGTCCCGCCGCTCCAGACATCGCGGAAGCCGTGCTGGAAGCCGGATGCGCAACTCGGTCTTGGCGAACGGCGAGGCGTCGAGCACGTCGCGCCGGACCAGCCAGGAGAACATCGTGCGCAAGCACGCAAGCCGCCGCTTTACGGTCGCAGCGGCAAGCCCGCGTTCGGCCGAGAGTTCATTGCGATACCTCAGCAGCTCTACGGCGCCGATACGATCGATCGACCGCGAACCTCCGATGTGCGCTCGGAACTCGGCAAGGTCTTGCCGATACGCGTTGATCGTGTTTTGCGAGAGATGCTTTTCTTCGGTGCAATAGCGGAGAAAAGCATCGGCAGCTGCGGAAACGCGCACGGTTCAGCCTCCGGTAGGATACGCGAACGAACGCCGGCGTACACCCTTTCCGGCTCGCTCCTGTCTGGGCGCGCGCACGGTGCCTCCCCTGCGACAAGTTGTCGGCGCAAGGAATGATCGTATTCGGCCATACGTGGAGCCTTGCGTTCTGAGCAAGGTGTGCTGTTCGACGGAGACAGTACGCCGGATACAGGGCCTGTCGGCGGCGTATTGCCGCTCTACTCTTCGAGCGTCGTTACGTCGCCGAGTTCCTGGCCTGTTTCCTGAGCTTTTAGCAGGCGGCGCATGATCTTGCCTGATCGTGTCTTCGGGAGCTTCGACGTGAACCGGATCGCCGATGGCGTTGCGATCGGGCCGAGCTCGTGGCGGACGTGCGCAATCAGCTCCGCAGCCAGATCGTCGGACTGCGCCTGGCCGCTGCGCAGCACCACATATGCCACGATGGCCTCGCCCTTGATCTCGTCGGGGACGCCGACGACGCCGGCTTCGCCGCACGCCTTGTGCGACACGAGCGCGCTCTCCACGTCCGCCGTTGCGATGCGATGCCCCGCGATGTTGAGCACGTCGTCCGCCCGGCCGCGAACCGTGATGTAACCCTGCTCGTCGATCGTGGCAACGTCGCCCGCGACGTACATTCCCCAGCGGAAATACTGCGCGAATCGATCCGGATCGTTCCACACCGTCGCGAACATGTACGGCAGCGGCGTTTCCACGACCAGCAGTCCTCCTTGATTGGGCGGCAGCACCGCACCGTTGCCGTCGCGAATCGAGAACACCACTGGGCCCAGCGCCTTGCCGCTGCGATCGGGCCGGATCGCCGTCGTCGGGAAGAAGCCCAGCGTCGGCGCGGCCAATTCCGTCTGCCACCACTGATTGCACACCGCGACCTGGCCGCGGCCCATCACGTCGTGCAAGAACCGCCATGCCTCCGGGTTCAGCGGTTCACCCGCGCACGCGATTTCCTGCAGCGACGACAGATCGTGCTTCGCGGCAAGATCGCTGCCCAGTCGCAGCAGCATGCGCGCGAGCGTCGGCGCCGTGTAGAACTTCGTCACCTTGTAGTGCTCGATCGTCTCGTACACGGCGTCGGGCGTCGGGTAGTCCGCCGACCCTTCGCGCAGGATGCAGCGGTAGCGGTTCGCGAGCGCGCCGTACACCATCATCGTGTGGCCCACGATCCAGCCGATGTCGCTGGTGCACCAATAGACGTCGTCCGGCGTGATCCCCGTCGTCAGCGAAAGCATCGCTGCGGCGCCGACGAGATAGCCGCCGTGCGCCATCACGACGCCCTTCGGCTTGCCGGTCGTGCCGCTGGTGTACAGGATGAACAGCGGGTGCTCCGCCCCGACGATCTCCGGCGCGCATTCCGTGCTCTGGTGGTCGCAGTACGCCTCGAAGTTCACCTCGCGCGCATCCGCCGGCGCCGCGCTCGCTTCGCGGCGGTGCACCACGATGCGGCGAACGATATCGAGTCCGCGCACGGCGTCGTCCACGATCGTCTTCAGATTCACCGGCTTGCCGCGGCGGTACGTCACGTCGCCGACGATCAGCACCTGGGCGCCCGCGTCGACGATGCGGTCGCGCAGCGCCGTCGCGCCCAGGCCCGCATAGATCACGGAATGGATCGCTCCGATGCGCGCGCATGCGAGCATGGCGACGATTCCTTCGATCGTCAGCGGCATGTAGATGCACACGCGGTCGCCCACGCGCACGCCGTCGAGCTGCAACGCGTTCGCGAGCTGGTTCACGCGCGCGAGCAGCTCGGCGTACGAGATCGTGCGCTCGTCGCCGTTCTCGCAGACATACTGGTACGCGACGGCGTCGCCGTGACGCGCCACGTGGCGGTCCAGGCACGACACGGTGACGTTGAGCCGCCCGTCGGGGAACCAGTGCGGGTCGTCGAGCGCTCCCGTGAACACCGTTTCCGGCACGGTGTCCCAGACTACGTCGTTCGCGCGCCCGCGCCAGAAGGCCATCGGATCGCGCAGCGAATCCGCGACGAACGCGTCCTGATCGGCGATCGGAAACCACGCGCTCGCGCTCTCGGGCGGCGGGATCACCTCGCCGGTCGAGAGCAAACCTTCGATGTAGGACGACGTCGTGTCCACGGAACGCTTCCTCGCGAGATCAGACTTTTATGTAGTCGTGCTGGTCGATCACCGGCCCGCCCGGACCGTTCGACACGTGATACGTCGCGTAGTACGAGCCGCGCGACGAGACGATCTCCACCTCTACCGTCGCACCGTTGGCGTCGCTCGCCGTCGTGCGCATCGACGCGATGCGCGTGCCGCGGTCGATGAACGCCTCTTCGCTCAGCGACGCGCCCGGATCGCCGGGCGCTTTGCCGAGCTCGGC
>Ga0209624_10004155_pt1 | contig 10019 bp, 13 predicted proteins | sample JacPinW_OM2H0_O1_FD_188565 | JGI IMG/M metagenome (GOLD analysis project Ga0209624, IMG submission 188565) | Forest soil microbial communities from Algoma, Ontario, Canada - Jack Pine, Ontario site 1_JW_OM2H0_O1 (SPAdes) (version 2) | ecosystem: Environmental > Terrestrial > Soil > Boreal... | reverse complement strand
GGTCAGATGACGGTCGAGCTCGTCTGCTGTGGCGTGCGCGTCATCGAGCGGCGCACCCGAAAGCTCAAACTGTCCTCCCGGCTCGAGCGAGATGGCGCCCTCGCCCTTCGCGTCGTAGAGGCCGATCAGGTTTTCGCCGTCCTCAATGCGCTCCCAGCCAAGATGGCCGCGCATGCCTTCGAGAAGCGCCCGGATCCCTCGCTCGCCGTCATAAGGGACGGGAGAATGATCGGCGCGATAGAATGGGATTTTCTCGTGTTCCGTGCCGACCCTGAATGGGCCCGCCGGCTTGCATCCCGCCTCGAGCCAGGCGACGAGCGTGTCGCGCGATTCGACGACTTCACTATCGACGACGTCCCGAGCCATAAAGGCGCTTACCCCAGCGGCCGGTGAACCGGCGGATCGGCTAGATAGTCGCGCCGCCCCGACAATGCAAAGGGAGTCGGGAAAGATACAGAAACGCGCCTGGCCTTCGGACCGCCTTAACCCTTACGGCAGGCACGTGCCGCGAAGCCAAGAGTCTTCGCTCCGTCTCATCCAATGTTAGGAACTTTCAGGCCTGATGCGGTGGAATTTCAAGGACGCCCGTCATGACCAAGCTGTTGCGTCGGTTCATGCTCTGCCGCGGGGGGGTGACGGCGATCGAGTATGCGCTCATAGCTTCGCTCATCGCGATCGTGATCGTGGGCGCAGTCGGCGCGGCCGGAACCCAGCTGAGCTCAAGCTTCACCCATATCGCGAGCGCCTTTCCGTAACGGCGCCGCCTTCCTCAGGGAGTTTTCGCCGCCGGCCGTAACTCGGCCCGAACGCCGCCGTCCATCGCTCTCGCGAGCCGCCACGTCACCACATAGGCTGTCGCGACGGCGATTAACCCGAAGACGGCGGATCCAAGCGCGAAGCCCAACATGATCCCGGGCACGCCGGCGTAACGCGCGCCAATGGTCACAAACGGAATCGTCCCCAGCGTCGCGCGCGCCCAGTTGAACGCCATCGCCAGCACCGGAAAGCCGAGATTGTTGAAGGACACGTTGGCCACGAACAGGCACGCCAGAAAGATCCAGGCAACCACCCCGTAGCGACAATAGAAAGCGATATATTGCGCGCTCTCGCCCTTGGCCTCGAATGCGGCGATAAGCGCCGACTCGGCCAGCGCCAGAACCGCCCAGGCAATAAGAACGTAGCCGATCGAGAGAATGAGGGAATCGGTTAGCGTCCGCTGCACTCTCTCCATGAGCTTCGCGCCATAGTTCTGGCCGATGATCGGGCCGACCGATGCGGTGAGGGCGAAAACGACCCCGAACGCCACCGGCGTCACGCGATCGATGACGGCTGACGCGGCGATCGCCGGCTCGCCGAAATCGGAGAAGATCCTGAGCGTATAGGCCGAGCTGACTGGCGCCGCCATATTGGCCATGATCGCCGGAAATCCGATCGCCATGATCGGACCGAAATCGCCGCGCGCGGCGATGAGTTTCGGCCGCGCGACGAGATCGTGCACGCCGACGGCGCCAAGCCAGCCGACGCCAAGCAGGATGAGACGCGAAAGGACCGTCGCCCAAGCGGCGCCATAGACGCCGAGCCCCAGGCCGAAAATGAGCAGCGGATCGAGAAAAGCCGTGGCGATCCCTGCCGACAGCGTCACATACATCGCCCGGCGCGCATCGCCGACGGCGCGCAAGATCCCCGAAAACGTCATGCCGACCGCGAGCGGCACGTTGGCCGGAATGCTGATGGCGCTGAACTTCGAGGCGACCTCGGCCGACTCGCCGTGCGCGTGCAAAACCGTGACAAGGATCCAATCGCGCAACAGGAACATTGCCCCCGCCATCACGGCGGAGAAGACGGCGGTGATGATGAGCGCGGACGCAGCGAGGCGCCGCGCGCGCGGCCGGTCGCCAGCGCCGAGCGCACGCGAGACCGTGGCCGAGGCCGCAATGGTGAGCCCGATGTTGATCGAGAGGATGAAGAACGTCATCAAGCCGACATAACCGACAGCGGCCTTGAACGCCTGATCGCCGAGCTTCGACACCCAGAACAGCGACAGAAGATCAACGACGAACACCGCCATCAGCCCGATCGCGCCGGTCGCTGTCATCACCGCGACATGACGCATCAACGACCCGTGCGTGAACACGGGCCGCTTGTCGTGAGCGGCTTGGGGAGCGTTCAAGGGAGTTCCCTTCTGGACAAGCCGGGGTCTTAAAGGCCGAAGTGGGTGGAAGCTAGAGTGCTTGATCGTTGAACGGGCGGCGGCCGAGCCGGAAGCAATCCCGCCTCAACGCTGAAAATGATCAGCGCCGGCGGAGAACTGATCGGCGGTTAAGAGTGCGGCAGCGTAATCCCCGCTCAGACGACGATCTCGCCCCGCGCATTCATCCGCTGGCCCGACCATGCCGTCTGCGCAGGGCCCGGAATGTGATCCAGGTCACAGCGCAATCGTTGCCGCTTGCGCAAGTGCAACACGCTGCGCATTTTTTCTTATTGTGCTCAGCAAATTGTAAAAATCTATTATTGGAGGAATTTCAATGGCTACTACGACTCTGACGAAGAATGAATTGCATAAGTTCAACGCTCCGATCGAGCGAGTTCCCGCAGGGCATGTCTTTGGGCCAATTCTGCTGCCGAACATCTTGGGCGATTGGCGCAATATGGACGCCAACACTCGCGGCATTGTTCGTGTGGTCGTAACGGAAACGGGAGGCAAGCTGTGGGTCGAGGTCTATGGCGCGTGCGAACCGACGCCATGCGACTGGAAGAAGGTCGAGGCTCATGCCTATGACGCGACGGTAACAGGGGGACCAGCGGTCGCCTTCACCGCCTCCTACACATTCGGCTTCAAGGACACCCTCGTCACCGGTCATCTGGCCGGCGCGCACCTTATCGTCGAGGACTTCAATACGTTCACAGACAACAGCGGCCGTATGCCCTATTTCGGCAGCGGAACGTTCAAGAAATAGCACTTAAGATTCGTCGTCGAAACGGGCTCCCCGGCTCGTTGCCGGGGAGCCCTATGCATTGCCCTCGCCGGATTCTCCCCGCTTTAGGCCATAGTTTCGCGCGCGAGACCGCCCTTCCGATCAGAAGGTCCGATTCGCCGTGCTGCCCTGCGTGCGTTGGCGGAATCTGATCGTTTTCATTTGACCGTCAGTTGCTCTCGCCCTATCGGATCGAGCACAAAGCCGGCCGTCCTGGCGGCAAGGGAGGGAAAACATGCGCATCCGTCATTTGGCGCTCGCTTCGGCGCTTTCGCTTGCGGCTCTCGTTTCCGCAGCGCCGAACGCCCTGGCTCAGCAGGCCGCGGCGATGAAATACTGCAAGGCTGATGTGGCGCGGCTCTGCCCCGGCGTGCAGATGGGCGGCGGCCGCATCATCGCCTGCCTCAAGGAACACAAGGAAGAGATGAGCATCGGCTGCGGCAAGGCGCTGCAGGCGATGAAAGCAAAGATGGGCACTTGAGGGCGGGCGGCGCTTTCGCGGCGCCGCCCGTCATTGCGAGAGAAGCGAAGCAATCCAGGGGAACGCCGGGCGCCCTACGCTCTCTGGATCGCCACGTCGCTTCGCTTCTCGCGATGACGACCCAATCCGAGCGCGCCGCCGCTCAGAACCGCTCCCCGACCATCTCCTCGCTCTTGGCCCATAGCGCTTTGGCCGTCTCAGGGTTCAGCGCGTAAGGCTTGACGCCAGCGCGCTTCGTCGCGTCAGGCTCGATAGCCGCCACGTGGCAGTCCTCGCAATAGCGACCACCGACGTCATCGGCCGCCGCAACCGCGCCCGCCCAGACCGACGTCGCCGCGCCTTGCGGGATTGTCTTGAATTTGAAGTCTGGCTCGCCGGCTGCGCGCGTGGCCACGTTGATGCGCTCCACGAGCTGGTTGATGCCCTCCTCGCCGATATGCCGGGAAAGCTCGGTCTGGATGCCGCCCGGATGGACGGCGGTCGCGCGGATCCCGTTTCCTTTGTGGCGGCGATCGAACTCGACGGCGAACAGGATGTTGGCGCTCTTCGACCGGCCGTAAGCCGCCCATGGATCATAAGGCGTGCGCTCGAAATTCGGATCGTCGAGATCGACGTCGGAATAGCGATGGCCGGCGGACGACAGATTGACCAGCCGCGAACCCGGCTTCATCAGCGAAGCGATGCGGTTGACCAGCACGAAATGGCCGAGATGGTTGGTGCCGAATTGGGTCTCGAACCCGTCGGCGGTCTTGCCGAACGGGCAGGCCATGACGCCGGCATTGGCGATGACAAAGTCGAACGGCTTGCCGTTGTCGACGAGCGCGTCGGCGCAAACCCGCACGCTGTCCAGCGAGGCCAGGTCAAGTTCGACCAGCTCAAGTCCGCCGCCGTTGTTGACGGCCGCTTGCACGCCCACGGTCGCCGCTTTGGCCTTGGTCAGATCGCGCGCGGCGCCCACCACGTCCGCGCCATGAGCGACGAGCGCGCGCGCCGTCTCCACGCCGAGGCCGGCCGACACGCCCGTCACCAGGACGCGCTTGCCGCGCAAGTTCACACCCTCAAGCACGTCGTCAGTGGTGGATGTCGCGCCGAAGGTGGTCGGCGCGATGTTCTGTTGCACGGCAGGCATGGAGTTCTCCTCGATGTTGGGTCGCTCAGCGACCAGCTTTGGCAATGAAGAGGCGCCGCAAGCGCGCCAGTGAGCTTGGATCAGGCGAAGCGCTCACCGACCATCTGCTCGCTCTTCGCCCACAAACCCCGGGCGTGGTCGGGATTGAGCGCATAGGGGCGCACGCCGGAGAAAGTGAAGCCAGGCGCGTCAATGACCTCGGCGACGTGACAATCCTCGCAATAGCGTCCGCCGACCGCGTCGGCCTTCGCAACCGCCGCCGCCCAGACGGATGTCGCGGCGCCTTGCGGGACCGATTTGTAGCTGATCGGTTTCCCGCCCGGCAGGCGCCCGACCTGCGCCATGATTTCGGTCAGCTCCCGCCACGCCTCTTCGTCCAGGTAGCGGCTGAGTTCGGTCTGAATGGCGCCGGGATGAAGCGCGGCGGCGCGGATTCCACGATCCTTGTGACGGCGGTCGAACTCGACCGCGAACAGGATGTTGGCGGTCTTTGAACGGCCATAAGCGGCCCACGCGCTATAGGGCGTGCGCTCGAAGTTCGGATCGTCGAGATCGACTTTGGACATCTGATGGCCGGCTGACGACAGATTGACTAGCCGCGAGCCCGGATTCATCAGCGACGCGATCCGATTGACCAGCACGAAATGGCCGAGATGATTGGTGCCGAATTGCGTCTCGAACCCGTCCGCCGTCTTGCCGAACGGCGTCGCCATGACGCCCGCGTTGCAAATGACGAGGTCGAAGGGCTTGCCGTTGGCGACGAGCGCGTCGGCGCAGGCCCGCACGCTCGCAAGCGACGCGAGGTCGAGTTCGATCAGCTCGAGGCTGCCGCTGTTGGGGGCGTCGGCGCGCACCAGGGCGGTCGCTTCCTTCGCCTTTGCCAGATTGCGCGCCGCCCCGACAACTTCGGCGCCGTGCGCCGCCAACACGCGCGCCGTCTCGACGCCGAGGCCGGCTGACACGCCGGTCACCAGCACGCGCTTGCCGCTCAGACTTACGCCGTCCAGCACCTCGTCGGTGGTGGATTCGGCTCCAAAGGATTTGGACATGGGTTATCTCCAGGCTCAATAAGCGAAGGTGGGCCGCTTTGGCGCGGCGGAGAATTGCCAGGGGCGCGAAGCAGGAATAAACGGAGGATGCCTCCGGTCGATATACGGAGGGACCCTCCGTTTGGCAAGAGGACACGCGAAATTTGAGCGCCGACGTCACGAGCCGCTCCCGCCGCGCGGCCGGCGGCAAAGCGCCGGGCGAAGCGCGCAAGCCCCGTGCGGATGCTCAGCGCAACCGCGACGGTTTACTTGAGGCGGCCAAGGCGGCGTTCGCAGAGGTTGGGCCGGAGGCGAATCTTGACGAGATCGCGCGCCGCGCGGGCGTTGGGATCGGCACGCTTTACCGGCACTTCCCGACCCGCGACGCGATCGTGGAGGCCGTCTATCGCCGCGAGGTTCAGCAGCTGGCCGATGCCGCGCCGCGCCTAAGCGAGACCCTGCCCCCGGCCGAGGCGCTACGCGCCTGGATGGGCGTCTTCATCGACTATATCGCCGCCAAGAAGGTCATCGCGCCAGCGCTGAAATCGTTGGTCGGCGGCGGTTCGGCGCTTTATGCGGACTCGGGCGCGCGGATCAATGAGGCGATCGCGCTCCTCGTCGAACGCGCGCGGGCAAGCGGCGACATCCGTCCTAGCGCCGATTCCGCCGACCTCCTGCGCGCGCTGATCGGCTTCGCATACGTCAATTCGGCGCCAGACTGGGAGGCGAGCGCGCGGCGCCTGATCGACCTTTTGATCGATGGGCTACGCTCGCAGCAGGGCGAAAAGTGATATCGCGGCGCCCAGCCTTGAAGGGCGCGCGACGAAATCAAAAACATGGGGCCGGCCGGAGCGCGGCGGCCTCGCCACATAAGGAGCGGCGGATGGACATCAGGCGAGTGGGTTCGAGCGCATCGACCAAAGGACCAGGGGAATATTTCACCGGAATGGTCCGCATCGATCCGCTGTTTCCAGTAACCGCTCCCGCGCGCGGGGCCGGCAACGCCGTCACGTTCGAGCCGGGCGCGCGCACAGCCTGGCACACACACCCGCTTGGTCAGGTTCTCATCGTCACCGCGGGCTGCGGCCGGGCGCAGCGCCAGGGCGGGCCGATCGAGGAAATTCGCCCCGGCGATGTCGTGGTCTTCGCGCCGGGCGAGAAGCATTGGCATGGCGCCGCCCCAACCACCGCCATGACCCACATCGCCATCCAGGAGGCGCTCGACGGAAAGGCGGTCGATTGGATGGAGAAGGTCAGCGACGAGCAATACCAGGGCTGAGTTTCCGTTTCGCAAGGTTCCGCGCGCGTCGCTTTCGATCGCCCTGGCGCGAGCTCCAAGCGTGGGCTGGCGAGAAACACCGACCGGGACGGCGTGAAGGGGCCGTTGTCGGAGTGTGATCTGCATCACATCGTCTGATCGCGAGTTGTGGTTGAGTGTCTCCACTGAAGAACCGCCGCGGCAGCTACATTACGGCGGTGATATGGAGAGCGACGATGTCGCAACATTTAGCAAGTTCAGGCCTTTACGATGAGGGCCTCATCGACCATCGAAACGCGCGCCCCTTGACGATCGCCTTCGCGACGATTGTGACGGTTTGGATGCTGGCGTTTGGATTGGTTTCCGTGTCGGGTCAGCTCCACGCGCAGTCGCGCCATCTCGCGGACGGGTGTGCGGCGGCAATCTCGACAATGGTCAAATAGAGCCGGAGGGCTCTTCGAACCGCGCTCGCGGCGCTTGCATCGCCGCGGGCTTTCGCGTAATGAGCGCCCGTTGAAAACCGCCCGGCTGTTAAGGGCTGCCGTGGCGGTTTTTTCGCTCGTTCCGATGCGAACCGGGCTCTCGCCCCGGCAAATTCAAAAAGGCGTCAAGCCTTAAGGAGAGCCAAATGCCCAAGTTGAAGACCAAATCAGGCGCGAAAAAGCGCTTCAAAATCACCGGGACCGGCAAGGTCGTCTACGCCCAGCGCGGCAAGCGCCACGGCATGATCAAGCGCACGCCCAAGCAGATCCGCGATCTGCGCGGCACGTCGATTCTATTCAAGACCGACGGCGACAAGGTCAAGAAATTCTTCCTGCCGAACGGCTGACTCTTTTTCCCGGAGATTTGAACCATGTCGCGCGTCAAAAGGGGCGTAACTACCCACGCCAAACACAAGAAAGTGTTGAAGGCTGCCAAGGGTTTCTTTGGCCGGCGCAAGAATACGATCCGAGCCGCCAAGGCCGCGGTCGACAAGTCGATGCAATACGCCTATCGCGACCGCAAGAACCGCAAGCGCGAGTTTCGTGCTTTGTGGATTCAGCGCATCAATGCGGCGGTGCGCGAGCACGGGCTGACCTACAGCCGTTTTATTTCCGGCCTTGCCACGGCAGGGATCGAAGTCGACCGCAAGGTGCTGTCCGACCTCGCCATTTCCGAGCCCGCAGCATTCGCCGCGATTGTCGAGCAGGCGAAAGGCTCGCTGCCCAAGGCGGCATAAGCCGGCCTTATCGCGCCCTCCCCGCCCCAATCGAGGGAGGGTTTAGGCGAGGCCAGTATCCTTCCCGTCGAATGGGAAGGAGGAGCGAGCGGCCTCGCCGGGAGTCCTAGAGGAATGTCGGACCTTTCCGCCCTTGAACGGGCAACCCTTGCCGCAATCGAAAGCGCGCCCGATGAAAGCGCGCTCGAGGCGGCTCGCGTTGCTGCGCTGGGCAAGAAGGGATCGATCTCCGCGCTGCTCGCCACGCTCGGCAAGCTCGCGCCGGACGAGCGCAAGACACAAGGCGCGGCCATCAATGCGCTAAAGGATCAGGTCACGGAAGCGCTGTCGGCGCGGCGAGCGGTGCTCAAGCGCGTGGGACTCGAGGCCCAGCTCAAGCGCGAGGCGCTTGACGTCACACTGCCCGTCCCCCTGCCGGGCGTGGAGACCGGGCGCATCCATCCGATCAGCCAGGTGATGGACGAGATCACCGCCATTTTCGCCGAGATGGGCTTCGCCGTCGCCGAAGGGCCGGACATCGAGAGCGACGACTACAATTTCACCAAGCTCAACTTTCCGCCCGGCCATCCCGCGCGCGAGATGCACGACACGTTCTTCCTCGAGCCTGATGACAAGGGCGAGCGAAAGGTTTTGCGCACCCACACGAGCCCGGTGCAGGTGCGCACGATGCTCGCTCAGAAGCCGCCGATCCGGATCATCTGCCCTGGACGCACTTACCGGCGCGACGCAGACCAGACGCATACGCCGATGTTCCACCAGATCGAGGGCCTCGTCGTCGATCAGAGCGCGACGCTCGCCAACCTCAAGTGGGTGCTCGAGGAATTCTTCAATGCCTTCTTCGAGGCGCCCCATGTGGGTATACGGTTTCGCCCGAGCTTTTTTCCTTTCACTTCACCCTCGCTCGAGGTCGACATCCAATGCCGCCGTTCGGGCGGGGAAATACGGATCGGGGAGGGCGAGGATTGGCTTGAAGTCCTCGGCTGCGGCATGGTCCATCCCAATGTCCTTAGCAATTGCGGCATCGACCCGGAGGTCTACCAGGGCTTCGCCTGGGGCATCGGCCTCGACCGCCTGGCAATGCTCAAATACGGCCTGCCGGATTTGCGCGACTTTTTCGACGCCGATCTGCGCTGGATCAATCACTATGGCTTCAAGCCGCTCGACATTCCGACGCTCGCCGGAGGGTTGAGCGGGTGACGTCGTGCCGACGCATTTGCGATGGAACGGATATCGCTTTTTCTTCTATTCTGCAGACGGCGATGGGCCCGCGCACGTTCCGGTCGTTAGAGGCGAACACGAAGCGAAGGTCTGGTTAAGCGATTGCTCAGTCGCGATCAACCTTGGTTTTCCTGCCCGTGACGTTGGGGACGCCATTCGGAAGATCCGCGAAGAACGCGGCGTGTTCTTAGAGGCTTGGAATGACTACTTTGCAGATCGAGGTTGAAGACGCGCTGCCCCTCGCCGCTGAATGCGACGACCGACACCTCACGGTGACTCTTGCTGACGGCCGTGTGCTCCAGACTCCTCTCTGGTGGTATCCGCGGCTCTTGGCGGCGACGGCCGAACAGAAGTCGCGAGTTGAGTTTTCGCCGCTCGGAATCCATTGGCCAGAAATTGACGAGGACATCAGCGTCGCGAGCATGCTGCGGGGGGCGAAAGCGCCAGGAGCCAAAGAGCCTGTTTCCCCAACGGAGCTAAGCAACTCTCGCGCCAAGCAACCTTGACGCTGTGCAAACTGACCCGCGATGAAATTCACCCTCTCCTGGCTCAAGGACCACCTCGACACCTCGGCCTCGCTCAACGAGATCGTCGACACGCTGACCCGCGTCGGCCTCGAGGTTGAGTCGGTCGAGGACCCGGCGCGCAAATACGACGGCTTCGTCGTCGCTTCCGTCATCGAAGCCAAGCAGCATCCCAACGCCGATCGGC
>Ga0209624_10004154_pt1 | contig 10023 bp, 11 predicted proteins | sample JacPinW_OM2H0_O1_FD_188565 | JGI IMG/M metagenome (GOLD analysis project Ga0209624, IMG submission 188565) | Forest soil microbial communities from Algoma, Ontario, Canada - Jack Pine, Ontario site 1_JW_OM2H0_O1 (SPAdes) (version 2) | ecosystem: Environmental > Terrestrial > Soil > Boreal... | reverse complement strand
CGCGTCTCCCGTAGCCCCTCGCGGGTGAGTTCGTGCGCGCGCTTCACCCGAGCCAGGATGGCCTCGCGGTCCGCCCCTTGCTCGAGCAGCGCGGCCGTCGCCTCGAGCTGGATGGCGAGCCCGGCGAGCGAGTGGGCGAGCACGTCGTGGATCTCCCGCGCGATCCGGGTCGACTCCTCGAGCCGCGCCGCCCGTACGTGTTCCTCGTGCGAACGCTGCGTCTGCGCGACGAGCAATTCAGCCTGCTCGGTCCGCTGCATCGATTGCCGGCTGTTCGATCCGGCCAGCGCGATGGCGGCAAAGCCGAGCGAGTAGGCGAGCAGGCCTAGAGCGCTGTTCCCGTAGACGAGCGTCGCGACCCCCAGGACCAGGGCGGAGAGTGCCACGAGCATGAACGCTCGCTCGAACTCGACGCGCACGGCCGCGGCGGCCGCGGCGACGAACACGAACGCGCTGGCGGCACTGTTGGGCGCGGCGCCAAGGAGCACCGCGCCGCCCAGCGCGAGCGCGTAGAGCTCTGGAGTGATCGTTTCATCGCGCTCGGGCCAGATCGTCCAGGCAAGCCAGGCGACGTTGGTGATCACGAGCAGCACCGCGATCAGCAACCCCCGTCCGCTCGACGCCAGGTGGTGCCGGTTGGTCAGGACCGAATAGTCGATCCCGACGAGGCCGACGAGGCGGATGATGATGGCGAGACGGGGATTGAGGCGAATTAGGAGCATGGTCTCGTCGGGGAAGGTACGGGCTGCGGACGGATCGGTTCAAGTCGGAGACGAAGGGAGAGAGGCGTGCGGTTTCGCACGCCTCTCTCTTGAATCGGGGGTTCTTCGGGTCAGGCGAGCTCGGGCACCGGGTTGCCCCGGAGCCGTTCGCGCCGGGCCGCCAGCAGAAGCGTCCGGCCGCATACCTCGAACACCGCCATCGCCAGCAGCGCCACCGTCCACGCCTCGCCGCTCGTGATCGAGTGATGAGCGCTGAAGTGGGCGATCGTCGCCGACCCACCGTTGTTGATCCAGACCAGGAAGGCGAAGCGGGAGCCCATTCCGAGGACCCAGAAGAAGCCGGACAGCCAGCGAGCCCGAGCGAGGACCTCGCCGTTCGCGCCACGCCGCATCTGCACGGTCTGGCCGCTGGCGACGCCGATCAGAAGTCCGAGCAGACCGAGCACGCCGACGAGGACGAGGTCGTTGCCGGCGGTTGGGATGCCGTGGAGATAGTTGAGGACTGCGATGCCGACGATGACGAGAGGACGGAGCAGGGACTTGGTGGTCAGGGGACGCTGCTTGATCTGGAGCAGGACGAGGAGGACGAGGGCTGAGTCGATGAGGTAATCGGTAGTTGACATGTGAGCATCGTCGTCTCACAAAGCCATTCGCACATCGGCGCCAGGGTCGATTCGCGGGTTGAGATCGACCGGCGTCTCAACCCCCGGGTTGAGGGGGCTCGTCCTGTCAGGCCTCTCGGCTCATCAGCACGCGCCACGGGCGCACCGAGACCTCGAAGAATCCCTCCTTGACGCTCAGGTCCTCGGTCGTGGCCAACCGAGCCGCCTCGTCGAGTCGGCCTTCCCCGGGGAGCCGGAGGATCGTCATTCCGGCGCCCATTTCATCGAGCAGCGGTCCGGCCGCGACCAGGTATCCCTCCTGCTGCATCCGGGAGAGAAACCGGACGTGATCGGAGAATCGCGGGTCCTCGAAGACCGATCGGTCCTTCGGCGCCTCCGGGCCGGCGCTATGCATGAGCGCGACCCACGTATACGCCTCCGCGTCGCCGTTCGGCTCCGCGTCGCCATTCGGCTCCGCGTCGGGGTTCCGGGCAGCAGCGTGGTGGTAGCCGTTCAAGACCGCCGGCCAGCCGCTCTCGTACTCGCGACGCATGGCGGCCGGATCGTCGTACACCTCCCACCCGGAGTGCTCGAGGACGACGCGCGTGCGTGCTCCGTCGCTCGCCGAGAACGTCACGGTGACAGCGCTCGCCTTCTCGGCCGGCGCACCCGGGTGCCAGCTCAGCGCCAGTCGCTCACCGGGCTTCCACTCGGTAACGGTGCCCCATTCGCTTGTCCGGGCCCCGGAGGTCTCGACGAGCCGCCCGTTCTCGAATCGCACCCAGCCGCCCTCTTCTCGGAACACGCTGTGCTCCGCCACCGGCCACCAGTCTCCGATGCGAGCCGTGAAGAGCTCGAACGCGTCGTGTACGTCGAGGTCGACGACGACCTCGCGGCGAATCGGCGGGAATTCGGTCACCGGCTCCTCTCCTTTACCTCGATGGGGCTCGTCGCCGCGCTTGCTCCCGAGCGGCAACGGCATAGGCGGCGAGGACGGTGTCCCACGTTTCGGTGAGCCACCTCCGCGCGAGCTCCATGCCTTCCGGCCTGAGCGAGTAGAGGTTCGACGTCCCCAGGCTGTGGTGGTCGGTCAGGCCGGCGTCGGAGAGCACCTTGAGGTGCTTGCTGACGGCCGGGCGCCCCACGGGAAGCTGCCGGGCCAGTTCGCCGACCGGGCGCGGGCCGTCCCTCAGCAGCTCGACGATGCGCCGGCGCACCGGCTCGCCGAGAGCGTCGAATACGCGCTCCGCCTGTTGGTTACTCATGGGCAACGGTTACCCTAGAGGAACCAACGGGCGAAAGCAAGGGCCTCAGTATTCGTCGTGGCGGCGGATCCACAGGGGCTCGGAGACGGACTCGTCGCGTCCCGTCACCGTCCGGTCAAGCAGCGCGTAGAAGGCCATCCCTGGAGCCTCTAGACCCCGATTCGTGGTCACGTAGGTCCGGTAGACCGTGCCGTCGGCCAGTGCGTACACACTCATCCCGGGCCCCTGCGTGACGTAGCCGCCGGCGTCGGTCCCGCACATGGCGGCGTTCTGCTCGACCGTCGGGGGAATATCGCCCTCCAGGAACGACTCCAGCTCCTCGCGGGTGTATAGGAAGCCGAGGTCGCGGTGGAAGTCGTTGCCAGCACTCGAAACCCACCCGATCGGCCAGCCCATGCGCTTCCGGTAGGCGAGCAGCTTCTCAATCTGCGCTCGCGAGGACAGCAGGAGCGTCGTGTCCCTCGCCCTCAGGTGCGCGGCCTGAGGGGCCAGCGTGTCGGCGATCGACGAGCAGACGGGACACCCGCCTGTCCAGTCCTCGCCGAACATGAAGTGATAGACGATGAGCTGCGAGCGACCGTCGAACAGCTCGGCGAGCGTTTTGGAGCCGTCCTCGGTATCGAACTGGTACTCCTTCTCGACCCGCACCCACGGGAGCTCGCGCCTCCTCCTGGCGAGCTCGTCGCCCCGGCGCGTCAGCTCCTTCTCGTCCTTGAGCAACTCGTCGCGCTCCGCCTGCCACTCGTCCTGCGTGCCAATCCTGTGGTCGGTCATGGTCGTTGCACTCCTCTCTTGGGTCCATGGCGCATGGCTATATAGTTAGCACAATGGCTAACGATACTTTCAAGGCACTCGCGCACCCACTCCGACGGGACATCGTCGAACGGCTGAGCGGCGGGGCGGCTACCGTCGGGGTGCTGACCCGGGACTTCGGGGTCTCCAAGCCGACCATCTCACGTCACCTCAAGATGCTCGAGGAGGCGGGTGTCGTGACCCGCGTGATCGACGGCAGGACCCACCGCCTCGAGCTGAGGCCGGAGGCGCTGGCCGAGACGTCTGAATGGATCGAGCGCCAGCGAACGCGCTGGGAGCGGCTGTTCGATGTCGTGGGCGAGTACCTCGAGGAGAGCAAGGAGCGAGCGTGACTGGGGCGTCCGACCGCATCGTGCGCGTCGAGCGCACGTTCGCCGCGCCCGCCGCGGACGTGTTCGACGCCTGGACCAGTCCCGAGGTGATGCGACGCTGGTTACACCCCGGCCCCGACTGGGCTACGCCCGAGGCCGACGTCGATCTCCGCGTGGGCGGTCGGGTTCGAGTGGTGATGCGCAGGCCCGACGGGAGCCGGGCCGAGGCGCGGGGCGAATACACCGTGATCGACCGCCCCCGGCGGCTGGTGATGACCTGGACCTTCGACGATGATCCTTCGAACGAGCAGCTCATGGAGCTCACCTTCGCGGAGTCGGAGGGGTCGACAACCGTGCTCCTCGTCAACACCGGCATCTCCACCGACGAGCGCCGAAACTCGCAGGACTGGGGTTGGCGCGGCTGTCTCGACCGGCTGGAGGAGCTGCTGGCGCAATGACTGCTCGAAGACATCTCGCGCCGGCGATCGTCCTCATCAGTGTCGCCGGCGCCTGCTGGGCCGTCACGGCGCAGCGGATGCAAGGCATGGACATGGGACCGGGAACTCCCCTCGGCGGCGTAGGCTGGTTCGCGGTCGTGTGGGCCACGATGATGGCCGCGATGATGCTTCCTTCCCTCCTCCCCGTGGCGCTCGCCCACGCCCGGGCGAGCGCGGACGCCGGCGCTCGTTCCCCGACGGCGATGAGCGGTCTCTTCGCCGGCGCCTACCTACTCGCCTGGGCGGCTGTAGGTGTCGTCGCCTACGCGCTGTTCGACGGGGTGCGATCGCTCGATCTTTCGTGGCTGGCGTGGAATCACGGTGGGCGGTTCGTGGCCGGAGCCGTGATCCTGGGTGCGGCGCTCTACGAGCTCTCGCCCGCCAAGTCGATGTGCCTGCGGCACTGCCGCAACCCAGAGTTGCTCACCGGGCGGTGGCGGCCCGGCGCGCCGGGCGCGCTCGTCACCGGGCTGGAGCACGGCGGCTTTTGCATCGGCTCGAGCTGGGCCCTGATGGCCGTGCTCTTCGCGATTGGAGTGATGAATGTCACCTGGATGGTCGTGATGGCGGCGCTGGTCGCGATCCAGAAGCTGCTGCCCTCCCACCGCGTTGCGATCGGCGCGAGCGTCGCCTTCATCGTCGCTCTCGGCCTGACCGTCGCGCTCGCGCCCCATCAGGTGCCCGCCCTCACCATTCCGGGCTAAGGAACTTGACCGTTTAGATTTCCTCATCCGGTTGGGCCCGAGCCCAGCCGAGGCGATCATGAACGGTCCACGTCTCGACACCGAGCGCCTCACGCTCGTCCCGCTTGACCCGGCCGCGGCGATGGTCCTTCCCGACGGCCGTGGTTCGGCCGCGCAACTCATTGGCGCCGAGCTGTCGGACGACTGGCCGGCGCACGATCTACTCGACGTCCTCCCCATGCAGGCCTCGATCGCGCCCGAGCAGGCGCAGTACGGCGTCTGGCTGATCATCGAGCGGGCCACGAACACCGTGGTCGGCGACATCGGCTTCTTCGGCCCGCCCGGTCCGGACGGCACGCTCGAGGTCGGCTACAGCGTCGTGCCCGATCGTCGCCGCCGCGGATACGCCACCGAAGCCGCCCGCGCGCTTATCGGATGGGCCGTCGACCAACCGGGTGTGCGCACGATCGTCGCCGGGTGCAGTGAGCACAACACGGCGTCGATCCGCACGCTCGAGCGGGTCGGCTTCTCCCCCACCGGGCGCGTCGAGACCCAGCTGCGCTGGCGCTATCAGTAGGCCCGGCCGACGAGCGCGTCGACGCCGTCGGCGTCGGGGTCGGTCACCGGCGCGCCGTCCTCGCGCACCAGGCATCGCACCGAGATGCCGGCCTGGGCCAGCCGCTCCTCTCCCTCCGTCCCGCAGACGCGCCACGGCAGCCGCGCGAATCCGTCGCTCGCGAGCTCCCTGGCTTCATCGACCGACTGCGCGGAGCGGGTTCGCTCGCCCCGCCTGGCCGTCGCCTGCGCGAGCAGGGCGGCCTGATCATCGACGAGCATCTTCGGGATCTCGGCGGCGACGTGGTGCAGCGCGACGGTCTCCTTCTCGGTCCGCGCGCGCCGCGCGATCACGACCTGCCCCGCTGCCAGATCACGCGGACCCAGTTCGAGCCGAATCGGGACGCCACGCAGCTCGTGGTCGACGATTCGCCTGCCCACCGACACTTCCGCGTTGTCGTCCAACTCGACGCGCACCCCGGCCCGCTCCAGTTCCTCGACGAGTCTCGTCGCCGCCTCGGTCACCCCCTCGCCCGCTCGCGCCACGAGCACGACGGCCTGGATCGGGGCAAGCCGCGGCGGCACGCGCAAGCCGTGATCGTCGCCGTGGACCATGATCATCGCGCCGATCAGCCGCGTCGAGACTCCCCACGATGTCTGCCACACGTGGTGCTGACGGCCGTCGCGATCTGTGAACTGGATATTGAATGCCCGGGCGAAGTTCTGACCGAGCTCGTGCGACGTGCCCATCTGCAACGCCTTGCCGTCTCGCATCATTCCCTCGCACGACCACGAGACGTCCGCGCCGGCGAATTTCTCGCGCTCGGTCTTCCTGCCCTGATAAATCGGGATCGCGAGCTCCTCGATCATCGCGTCCGCGTAGACCTCGGTCAGGATCCGCAAGGCGAACGCGTGCGCCTGCACCTCCGTCGCGTGAGCGGTGTGACCCTCCTGCCACAGGAACTCCGACGTGCGCAGGAACAGCCGCGGGCGAAGCTCCCACCGAACCACGTTCGCCCACTGGTTCACGAGCATCGGCAGGTCGCGATAGCTCGAGATCCACCGCGCGAACGACGAGTTCACGATCGTCTCGCTCGTCGGCCGGACCACCACCGGCTCTTCCAGCTCCTTGCCGCCACCGTGCGTCACCACCGCCAGCTCGGGGCTGAAACCCTCGACGTGCTCGGCCTCCCGATGCAGAAACGCCTCGGGTATCAGCAGCGGGAAATACGCATTGCGCGCGCCGGTGGCCTTGATCCGCTCGTCGATCGCCGCCTGCAGGAGCTCCCAGATCGCGTAGCCCCACGGACGGATCACCATCGTCCCGCGCACCGGCCCGTTCTCGGCCAGCTGCGCCTTGGCGATCACCTCCTGATACCAGCGCGGGAAGTCCTGCTCTTGGGGTACGAGGACGCTCGACATCTGGCGGGCACTCTAGATGTGAAGTCGCCCTACCGGCCGGCGCGCGGGTGTGGCACGACGACGTTCATGACCCTGACCCGCCTGCTTCCCCCCGGGCGTTCCTCGGGCAGCGCCCGCCCCCGGTAGGGCTCGAGCACCGCGGCCAGCTCGCCCGCCACGCGCTGAGATTCCTCGGCCGTCAGCCAGAGGTCGGCGTTGTTGAGAACCGCGTTCCGCCACTCCTCAGGCTCGGTGTGCTCGCCCTCGATGAACTCCACGGCGACGGCTCGCGTCCTGTTCATGTACGCGGCCGCAACGGCCGCGGCGGCGGCGGCACCGCTCGGGGTCGAGCCGTCCAGATCGACTTGGATCCCGCGACCGGTCGCACGCCACGGACGCTCCCGTCGGTCTGGACGGGGAGTTGCCGGTTCGGCAAACCCAGACCGTTCCAGGAACTTCAGGTGATACGCCGTTGCGCTCGGACTGAGGCCGGTCAGCTCCGCGCACTGGGTGGCGGTCAGCTCTTCGCCCGTGGCCAAGGCGTTGATGATGGCCAGCCGCGCCGAGTGAGCCAGGGCGCGAATGCTGCGGGGATCCTCGATCCGGCGGGCGGCGCCCCGCTCGGATGAACCCGCCTGGTCAGGGCCCTTGGACATGGCGATCGCGGATGCTACCGCTTGACTGGGAGATGTTCAGCAAATACTATTTAGTGATTGCTGAACATCTGAGAGGAGCGTAGATGCCGACAGTCTCACTGAGCGACGGAAGGATTCTCGGGTTCGAGCGATGGGGCGATCCTGACGGGCAGCCGCTGTTCCTTTTGCATGGAACGCCGGGTTGCCGGTTGAGTCGGTTTCCCGACGAGAGCTTGTGGCCAACACTCGGTATCGGCCTGATCACCATCGACCGGCCCGGCTATGGACTCTCGAGTGCGCTTCCCGAGCGACGGGTCAGTCACGCGGCGCACGACGTTGCCGCCGTTGCCGACGCCATCGGCGTCGAGCGCTTCATGGTCTCCGGCGGCTCTGGCGGAGGACCGCACGCCCTGGCATGCGCAGCGATCCTCGGCGACCGAGTTCGGGCCTGCGCAGCGGTGGCGTCCGCCGCGCCGTTGGTGAAGGCTGAGCTGGACGGCATGATCGACCTCAATCGCGAGTCGTATCGCACCCTGACCGAGGAAGGCCGGACCGGCATGGTGAACCTGCTGGGAGAGCTGCGGGAAAAGATCCTGGCTGATCCGACCGCGGCGATGCGGTCTCAGCTGGCGGACGCCCCTCCCGAGGATCTCGAGTGGCTTGGCCGGGAGGACGTTCAGCGTGTCCAGCTCGAGGCGATGGTCGAGGCGCTCCGACCCGGTGTGCAGGGATGGGTCGATGACGCGATGTCACTGTTCGGCGAGGACTGGGACATCGATCTCGGAGCCGTCGAGTGCCCGGTGCGCTTCTGGCACAGCGCGAATGACAAGAATGGTCCCCTCTCCGCGATCGAGCGCCTTGTTGAGCGCGTACCAGGCGCGAGCCTGCACGTGTGGCGTTCCGGCGGCCATACGGCGCCGTCGCGTTACATAGGCGACGTCATGCAGGACTTGATCGACGCCGCGGCAGCGCCCGCCTAACCAGAGGGCGTCCCCTGGTTCACCGTGAATTCGGCTGGACCACGAGCGCGCTTCCGCCGCCCAGGCGGACCGGCTCGGCGATCGCCTCGGCCTGGTTGTGCCGGAGCATCTGCAGAGCGGTCGCATCGCCCGGGTAGTTGTCGAGCGGGAGGATCGGGCCGGTGGCGAGCGAGAACTTCTCGCCGTACTGGCTCGTGAGCTGCCCGGCGAGCGCGCTGTTGTAGAAGTCGGGCTCGGCCAGTGACGTGTTGGACGACGAGTTCGTCTGGCTCACCCGGGGGGCGGCGAGCGCGTCGGGCAGGCTCATGCCGAAGTCGACGTGGTTCATGAGGATCTGGACGACGGTGGTGATGATCGTCGAACCGCCGGCGGCTCCGATCGCGAATTGTGGCTTGCCATTGCGCAGCGCGATGACCGGGCCCATGCTCGAGCGGGGCTCCTTGCCTGCCGCCGGCAGGTTCGGGTCATAGGCACCGGGCGATGGCGGCGCGAAATCGAAGTCGGTCAGCTCGTCGTTGAGCAGGAAGCCATAGCCGGGAACGACCTGGCCGCTGCCGCCGAAGAAGTTGATCGTGTTCGTGTAGGCCACGATGTCGCCCCACTTGTCCTCGGTGACGATGTTGTTCGTGTGATGGGCCTCCGGGGACGCCGACGATGACTGGGTGGACGCGGCGCTCCCGTTGCATCCCGCGAACGGCGCGAACGGCGAGCCGGCCGCGACCGGCGAGGTGAGCGCCGTGTTGCCGATGAGGCAGCGGCGCGTCGCCGCGAACGCCGGATCGAGCAGGCCGGACAGGGGCACATGCACGTAGTCGGGATCGCCCACGTAGGCGTTGCGGTCGGCATACGCGAGCCGGGACGCCTCGAGGTACTGGAAGAGCGCCTCGACGCGCGACTCGGAGCCGAGCGGATAGCCGTTCAGGATGTTGAGGATCTCGCCCTCGGTGGAGCCGCCGCTCGACGGCGGCGCCATCCCGTAGATCTTCAATCCGCGGTAGGTCACCTCGGTCGGCGAGAGGATCCGGGTGCGGTAGGACTGCAGATCGTTCATCGCCATGATGCCCGGGTTCGTGACGATCGTCTGACCCGGGGTGAGCACGGGGTGATCATCGGCGGCGATGATCGCGCGCCCGATCGGCCCGTCGTAAAAAGCCGATGGACCTCGGCGCGCGATCAGCTGATAGGTGTGCGCGAGGTCGGGGTCGCGCAGCCACGTCCCCACCGGCAGCGGATCGCCGGACGGGGTGAGCAGGAGCGATCGGCTCGCCGGGTAGGCCTGGAGCGTCGAGAGGCCGGACTGCTCGAGTTGGTTGAAGTCGAAGTTGACCGCGAACCCGCGTTTGGCGACGGCGATGGCCGGTTGCAGATCGTCGCCGAGCGAGAGCCGGCCGAACTTGCGCACGGCGGTCGCCCACGTCGCGACGTTCCCCGGCACTCCCGTCGACAGCGGCTGATCTGATGCCGCGTCGTAGTTCATCGGCTGGCCCGTCGTCGGGTCGACGAACAGGTTCGTCGTGCAGGCCGCCGGGCACGTCTCGCGACCGTCGATCGTGGTGACG
>Ga0209624_10004152_pt1 | contig 10024 bp, 9 predicted proteins | sample JacPinW_OM2H0_O1_FD_188565 | JGI IMG/M metagenome (GOLD analysis project Ga0209624, IMG submission 188565) | Forest soil microbial communities from Algoma, Ontario, Canada - Jack Pine, Ontario site 1_JW_OM2H0_O1 (SPAdes) (version 2) | ecosystem: Environmental > Terrestrial > Soil > Boreal... | reverse complement strand
GATATTCTCTCTCGCTTACCGTACCCTAAGCGCGTGGGAAGCAGGATCGCCGATATTCCGGAATCCGCCATTATGCGAATCCAAGGCCTGAGGCCGATATAATCGAGAGCGACCAAGGCGCGCCCAACTTGTTAGGAAATGAACATTTCATAACAAGTCAGCGACGACTGACTTCAAAATTGTACTAATCAGTTCGTATTGCGTCCTATTGCCTGCGGGCGATAACGAGCGGCGACAGCAGAGGAGGTTTTTGCGGCGTCAATCCGTCACCCGCGCCCGCTTTGACGACGCAGCCGGCGAACCTGCGCGGCCACCATTGACGGTCGGCGGCGGCCCTGTTCGCTGGGATGAGCGGATGAAAAACGCTCAAGATCGACCACAATGCCTGAGGTGAATTATGAAATCGTGGCGATAAGCCAAACTCAGGTCTTGTAGCCTTTATCAGTAAGCGTCGGCTCACCCGAAGCGGTTTCAGTGATGAGACCTGCCGATTTTAATTCGGGAATGCCCTTCTTAACAGTCTTCGCGCTGCCTACTTTTATATTCAATTGAATCAACGGAATACCAGCACCAGGCAATCGATTTAAAGACTTCATCTTTTGAAAAACTTCTTGGGCTTGCCAACTAAGCCCGCCGCTATCAGTCATCTGATACTTTCACGTTCGTTCTTGGTCAGAGCGCATCGATCTGAAATAATGTTCGGCGTACTGGTAGTAATTCTCTGCACCGACCGTGTTGCCGATTTGGGCTTCGGCGCGCGCGAGCGCTAGATACCGTTCATAGTTTCTTTGCGCGCTTTGATAATTGTTCGACTCGGGGCGAGCGGCACTTGGCGCCCACCGCTTCGGGCGTACGACAAATGACGCAGCCGGTCTGGAGGGGCGCGAGTTCATATTTGTCTTTCGGCGATTTCTTGCATAGCTCACTTTTGGTGGTTGCAGGCAAACTATTCCGTGCGCGAATCGCGATTTCTGGAGCTGATTGGTTCAGCCGCTGTGGCGAAACCCGCCGTATTACAGTCGAAATAGATAAATGAAACGTGCGTCGTAACACAAATGTGGGTGCCTCCTATTGTTCTACCGGCGCGCCCATTGTTCGTATATATAGGCAAGCACAGGGTTATCCGAAGAGCTGCCTAAAAGACGGCGACGTACCGAAGTCTCCGTGTTCTTGCAATTGGCAGCCACAGTGCCCATCGGCAGGCACGTTTTCAAATATCGACCAAGATTCCTACCGCGGGTGCCATCGGCACCCGAATTGAGCATTTTTGTGCGCCAGCGGCCCGGGTGCGTTGGCCATGGGGTGTCGAATGCGGAGATTCATGACAGGCAAGATCAAGGTCACGCAACAGATGGAAGAGATGCAGAAGGAAGAACCCGAGATCCCGCTGCTCGACCTTTCGGACGCCGCCGTCAAGGAGTTGATCCGTAATGCTAAGAAGCGCGGCTATGTCACCCACCACCAGATTAACGCGTTGCTATCCTCGGAGGGGGTCAAGTCCGAGCAAATCGAGGAGATCCTGGCAAAGTTGAGCGAGATGGGTGTCAACGTGGTCGAGACCAAGGAGGCTGAGCTCGAGGAAGACGAGAAAGAGACGGCGACCCGCGAGGAGCCCAAGGAGGACGCCGAGGGTACGAACGAGCTAGTTGAAATCCAGCAAGGATCGGTCCCGGCCAAGTCCGGGACCAAGGAGCCGGTCGAGCGTACTGACGATCCCGTGCGCATGTATCTCCGCGAAATGGGCTCGGTGGAACTCCTTTCGCGCGAGGGCGAGATCGCCATCGCAAAGCGCATGGAGGCCAGCCGCGAGGCCATGATCGCAGGACTCTGCGAGAGCCCGCTCACCTTCCAGGCCATCATCATCTGGCGGGACGAACTCAACGAGGGCAAAGTTCTCCTGCGCGAGATCATTGACCTCGAAGCGACCTATGCCGGCCCTGACGCCAAGGCCATGCCGGCGCCAGTGATCGGTCCCGACGGCCAGTCGATTGTGGAAATCGCCAACCCTGAGCAACCGGGACAGGCGCCCGCGACCGCCATTCCGTTCAAGCTGGTCGGCGAAAGTGCCGACGGCGAGGCGACGGCAGCCGGCGGGACGATCACGGAGAGCAACCCTGACGATGACGACGACGATATGGAGAATTGGCTTTCGGTCGCCGCAATCGAGGCGGAGCTCAAACCCAAGGTGATCGAGACCTTCGACACAGTAGCCGGTACCTACAAGCGGCTACGCCGCCTGCAGGACCAGGATATCCAGTTCCAGCTCAAAAGGATGTCGATCTCTCCGGCGCAGGAGCGCAGGTATAAGACGCTGAAGAACGAGATAATCCGCGAGGTGAAGTCGCTCCGTCTGAACCGAGCGCGCATCGACGCGCTGATTGAGCAGCTCTACGATATCAACAAGCGCCTCGTCGGCCACGAAGGCCAGTTAATGCGGCTCGCGGAGAGTCATGGGGTTTCGCGCGAGAACTTCCTCGAGAACTATCTGGGCTCCGAGCTCGACCCGCTCTGGCTCAACTGTGTGTCGAAACTGTCGGCCAGGGGCTGGAAGACCTTCGTCGCGCGCGACAAGGACCGCATCAAGGAGCTGCGTAGGCAGATCCATATGCTGGCGACCGAAACGGGGCTCGAGATCGGCGAATTCCGCAAGATCGTGCGCCTAGTGCAAAAGGGCGAGCGCGAGTCGCTTCAGGCGAAAAAGGAATTGGTGGAAGCGAACCTGCGCCTCGTAATCTCGATCGCCAAAAGATACATCAACCGCGGCCTGCAGTTTCTCGACCTGATCCAAGAAGGCAACATCGGCCTGATGAAGGCGGTCGACAAGTTCGATTATCGGCGCGGCTACAAGTTCTCGACCTACGCCACCTGGTGGATTCGGCAGGCGGTCACCCGTTCGCTCGCCGACCAGTCCCGTACCATCCGCGTCCCCGTGCACATGATAGAAACGATCAACAAGATCGTGCGAACGAGCCGCCAGATACTCACCGAGATCGGCCGCGAGCCGACGCCAGAAGAATTGGCGGAAAAACTCGGGATGCCGCTCGAAAAGGTACGCAAGACCCTGAAGATTGCCAGGGAACCGCTCTCGCTCGAAACCCCGATCGGCGAGGAGGGCGACTCTAACCTCGGCGACTTAATCGAGGACAAAAACGCTATCCTGCCGATCGATGCAATGATCCAATCGAACCTGCGCGAGACGACGACACGCGTATTGGCGTCACTGACCGCGCGCGAGGAGCGCATCGTGCGGATGCGCTTTGGCCTCGGCATGAACAGCGACCACACACTGGAGGAAGTCGGCCAACAGTTTTCGGTGACGCGCGAGCGAATTCGGCAGATCGAGGCCAAGGCACTGCGGAAACTGAAGCACCCGAGCCGATCAAGGATCCTCAGAACCTTCCTCGATGGTTGACGTGCCGCACAGGCGGCGATTAAACCGCCATCTTCAAATCCTTGGCCGCCCGGAATGCGACTTTTTTGCTTGCTTTGATTTTGATCGCTTCGCCCGTTGCAGGATTACGCCCCATACGGGCAGCGCGATTTCTGACTTGCAGGATACCGAGGCCCACAATACGAACTCGTTCGCCCTTCTTAAGATGCTTTGTGATCATGCTGACAAGATCGCCGAGAAGGGCTTCACCCGCCCGTTTCGTCAATTGATGTTCCTCGGCCAAGGCAGCGGCAAGATGCTTGAGCGTAACAGGACGCGTGGTTTTGGCCCCAGCGGTTGGTTTCTTCGACTTAATTGACGGTGCCATGATAAATGCTCTCCCGAAAGCGCGAAATGCGCTACGAAACCATGGACACGATTCGGCAACAAAAGAAAAGTGCTTTCGGAACGATGCATGTTACGCACGTAGCCGACCTTCGAGGCTTTTCCACTGCAATTGATTATTGGGCCGCGGTTCAGTCGGTGGCAAACCCCTGCTCTAGTAGCACACTTGATCTGATGCCCCGGCATAATCAAACAGCTGACCAGATTTGGACGAGACGCGTTCGTCGCGAACGAAAATAAGGCCGCCAATCGGGCGGCCTTATCGCTCAACGCCGGAAGGCGCTAGTGCCACTGACCCGAGACGATGCCGCCGTATCGATCATAGGCCGCTACGCCTGTCCCGCTACTGGCCGCCTGCTCCCTGAAAGCTCCAGCATTGCTTGCGGCCAGGGCCGAAAAGGCGGTGCTGAGGATGATTGCAGCGGAAAGTGCGATCTTTGTCACGTTGGACATTGTCCTATCTCCTTCGTTTGTTCGCCGCCGGCGCTGCGGCGGCACAGCCGATATGATCGACAAACAGTCACGTTATTCCCGCCGCGTTAGTCATGTCGGCGAATAGTTCTTGTCCTTCGAAAGCGACCAGTGACCTTCCTCGATGTCCAGCTCACGTGCCCCTGGCTCGCGAACTCAAACTCAGGCCTCGTTCAAGATCGCCTCGATGCCGGAAGGTGACGCAACCATTCCGTTGCAATTCGAGGCAGCGCAGGCTCGTTGTAGATTACTCGGGAAGGGCAATCCGCAGTTCGCATCGCGCTGGAACAAGCCCAATAGCCGCCACTACGAGCAAAACTTCTAACCCAAACAGCACGTAGTTCACGACAGCTCCCTTGTCTTTGCTGCGGATTGAAGCGGTCGGCCGCCAAGCAACCTGAAACCCGTCAGATCACGCCGAATACGATTGCTGCTACCGCTGATCTATTCCCGTGCGGTGGCTGCTTGATCGCTTTTCCCCATCAAAAAGAGTTTTGTCTTCCCCAGGCGCTTCACGACTCTTTGATCGCGTGAGGCGGCTTATGGCCCTTAGCTGCCACGCCGGCCGCTGATAACCACGCCAACTTTCGGGGCAAAGCGGCCGCGCCTCTAGCTACGTCGCGTGGCAGCTAATGACCCAAAGCGGAAGTGCAGTGTGCATCGCAGCCCCCAGGGCGCCGTCCGCACATGACCCTGAACGTCATTTCGCGGTCATCATTTACCGCATTGCGAGAGGCCTTATCCGGCCGTACCGAAGCCGATCTCACCGCTTCCGCAGCTAGGTCAACCGGAACAACGTAGGCTTCTTCGGCGTTACAGAGCGTGCGGGATAAGGGTGCGTCGCATGCGCAATTTGGGAGGATGGTTATGACGAAAATCACATCCAGAATGATGGGCACGAGTGCATTTGCCGTGCTGTTCGCGGCGTCGCTTGCCGCAGCGCAAGCGCCAGAGGCGGTGCGGGTGCGCGCCACGATCGATAGCGTCGACGGGCAAACGCTGGCGGCGAAGGCGCGTGACGGCACGATGATGAAGGTGCAGCTTGCCTCGAACGCGCCGGTGAATCAAGTCGTCAAAGCCTCGCTCGCCGACATCAAGCAGGGCGACTACGTTGCGGTGACGGCGATGCCGCAGCCGGACGGTAGCCAGAAGGCCGTGGCGATCCTCATCTTCCCGGAAGCCATGCGGGGCGTAGCCGAAGGCCACCGGCCATGGGACCTTTCGCCCAACAGCACGATGACAAACGCCACCGTCGCCAACGAAGTTAAAAGCGTCGACGGCGAAACGCTGAACGTCACCTATCAGGGCGGGCAGCAGAAAGTGATCGTGCCGCCAACCGCCGAAATCGTCACCTACAAAAAAGCGACTGCCGCGGATCTGAAAGCCGGCGAGAAAATCTTCATCCCCGCCGCGAAAAAACTTCCCGACGGCACGCTGGACGCGCCGAACATCGTTTTCGGTGATTACGGCGTGTGGCGGTGAATCCGGCCAAGAATCCGCGCCATGCGTTTGCAAACTGTCAGCAGGGGCGCGCATGATGTCGAAGCTCTATGCCGGTTTTCTCGTCATAGCTTCGCTGTTCGCGATGACAGCGCTCGGCATGCTCATCTTGGTTGCGATCACGGACATTAGCCTTTGGGCGATTCAAACAAATAGCCCCGCAGGCATGCGTCCGTAAGTCGCCGTGATGGCTCTAGCCAATCGTCACTTCCCGCCGTCCTGGTCGATTGATGAGTAAACCGAAAACTTCATCGTGAAGGGCACGACCGGGGGGCGGGCGGGTCTCCGTAATTGCTGCGGTGCACGAGGCTGCTTTTGGCCCTTGGCTGCCGCGCCGGTCGGCGACAGTCGCGGCAGCTTTCGGGGGTATAGCTGCCACCTCAGAGCCGAGGGTAGTGGGTCAAAGGCGCGCATCTACAATGCCTTCCCAAGCTTCGAGAACCTTCACGATATCACCAATTTCGTGGGCACTATCGATCTGGCATCTGAAGCGCGTCAAACTTATTGTTGCAACCAATAGGACAAATTGAACATTGCCCTATTGTGCTCGAAATTCGAGTAGCCATATCTTTGGAAGGCAAGCAGCGCTTGTCTGATGGCTGCCCATAAAATCGGGATCTACCGAAGTCTCTATTTTCTTAACTGGCAGCACCGGTGTCGTCGGTAGGCGCAATACCTGCAGAAAACGTTGAGCTTAGGCAACAAATTCGTCCACCGTCACAACGGCCGGTCGATGATTGCCGCTCACTGGAGCGCCACAGTGACTGCTCCCCATTACATCGGTGAAGACAAATCCGAGATGCGTGGCATTAAGCCCGGCTGGTACGCGATTGAGGATGACGGCAACATCTCTTCTGGACCTTTTCCCAGCCGCCAGGAATGCGTCAAACGAATCACTCAGCCGACGAACGGAACGATGGTGTCCAAGTTGCAACAAATGCCGAATTGAAACGCTTCTGCTGAACAGGAAGCACTAGGAGGATAGCAATGAAATTCCGACCACTACATGATCGTGTTGTTGTCGAGCGAATTGATCCCGAAGCGAAGTCCGCCGGCGGCATCATCATCCCCGACACCGCCCAGGAGAAGCCCTCGCAGGGTGAGATCATCGCCGTCGGGCCCGGCGGCCGCGACGAGAACGGCAAGCTGATTCCGATCGATATCAAGGTTGGCGACCGCGTGCTGTTCGGCAAGTGGTCAGGCACCGAGGTCAAGCTCGACAACGTGGATTTCTTGATCATGAAGGAGAGCGACATCATGGGCGTGCTGCAGGAAACGATGGCCAAGAAGAAGGCCGCCTGAGCAATCCCGTCACTGAAACATAAATTCACGGAGTAACCAAATGTCTGCCAAGGAAGTTAGATTCTCAGTTGATGCGCGCGACAGGATGTTGCGCGGGATCGACATCCTCAACAACGCGGTGAAAGTGACGCTCGGCCCGAAGGGTCGCAATGTAGTACTCGACAAGTCTTACGGGGCACCCCGCATCACCAAGGACGGTGTTACCGTTGCCAAAGAGATCGAGCTCGAAGATAAGTTCGAAAATATGGGCGCGCAGATGGTGCGCGAAGTTGCCTCGAAGTCATCCGACTATGCCGGTGACGGCACCACGACCGCCACGGTTCTTGCGCACGCAATCGTACGAGAAGGTGCCAAGTCCGTAGCCGCCGGCATGAACCCGATGGATCTTAAGCGCGGTATCGATCTTGCTGTCGAAGCGGTGGTCGAGGACCTGAAGAAGAATTCCAAGAAGGTCACCTCGAATGAAGAAATCGCCCAGGTCGGCACGATTTCCGCCAACGGCGATACCGAAATTGGGCAGTTCCTTGCCGATGCAATGAAGAAAGTTGGCAATGAGGGCGTGATTACGGTTGAGGAAGCGAAATCCTTGGAGACCGAACTCGAAGTTGTCGAAGGCATGCAATTTGATCGCGGTTACATCTCTCCCTACTTCATCACCAACGCCGAAAAGATGCGCGTGGAGATGGATGACCCCTACCTGCTGATTTACGATAAGAAGCTCTCGGGCCTGCAGGAATTGTTGCCACTGCTTGAAGCGGTGGTGCAGACCTCGAAGCCGCTCGTCATCATCGCCGAGGATATTGAGGGCGAGGCTTTGGCTACACTCGTCGTCAACAAGCTGCGCGGTGGCCTCAAGGTTGTGGCAGTGAAAGCACCGGGTTTTGGTGATCGCCGCAAGGCCATGCTCGAAGACATCGCGATTCTCACCGGCGCTCAGGCGATCAGCGAGGAGCTTGGTATCAAACTCGACAAGGTTACAGTGAACATGCTCGGCCGCGCCAAGAAGGTAATGATCGAGAAAGAGAACACCACGATCGTCAATGGCGCCGGCAAGAAGTCCGACATCGAAGCCCGCATTAGTCAGATCAGAGCGCAGATCGAGGAGACCACCTCGGACTACGACAGTGAGAAGCTTCAGGAGCGTCTTGCCAAGCTTGCGGGTGGCGTCGCTGTGATCCGCGTCGGCGGTGCGACCGAGATCGAAGTCAAAGAGCGCAAGGACCGGGTGGATGACGCCATGCACGCGACCCGTGCAGCAGTGGAGGAAGGCATACTTCCCGGGGGCGGCGTTGCTCTCCTGCGTGCCAGCGAGGTGCTCAAGAAGGTGCGCACCACCAACGACGACCAGAGACATGGCATCGATATCGTCCGCAAGGCGCTCTCCACTCCAACGCGCCAAATCGCAACCAATGCCGGCGAAGACGGCTCCGTGATCGTTGGGAAGATCCTTGAGAAGGATCAATACGCCTACGGTTTCGACGCCCAGAATGGCGAGTATGTAAACCTCGTTTCCAAGGGCATAATTGACCCGACCAAGGTTGTTCGGGCGGCCCTCCAGAATGCAGCGTCGATCGCCGGGTTACTAATCACCACGGAAGCCATGATTGCTGAAAGGCCAAAGAAGGACAGTGGGGCTCCGGCCATGCCTAGCGGCGGCATGGGCGGCATGGACTATTAAGTCCATCCTTAACCGAAATGACGGAGGCCCGGAATCTATTCCGGGCCTTTTTTCTTGCCCCGTCGAACAATGTCTTCGGGCTGCTTCAAGGGGGATAGCAGCCGCACCTCTAGCTGGGACGCGCGGCAGCTTTTGACCAAAGCGGACATGGATGAGTCCAAAATTCCGCTCGGAAGCTTCACCAAAAGTATTAGTAACCACCCTCTGGATTGTAACAGTTCGGGCTGCAAAAATAGCTTCGGGGTGCGACATAGCTGTAGGTGCCGCCCACCAAACGACAGCCGGCCTACGTGCAAGCGATCCTTAGCTCAGAAGATTTTTAGACAAGAAGCCGAACCGTCGCCTTTGCGCTTGCACCGGCTCCGTTTGAGCGGGCGTCGCTGCGTTTGACTTGGAAACGGCAAGCAGGAGTGCGTCGTGACGAGAACACCATCATCGATGATTTTAATCATTGCGGTCATGCTCGCCGTTTTTGGCGGCATGGCCATTGCCGCGCAGGACAAGTACACGCTGAAATTAGGCAAGCTGTCGTTTGCTGACTTCAGGGGATACGAAAACTGGGAGGATGTCGCAGTCAGCCAGACCGAAAAGCAGTTGAAAGTGATCGTTGCGAACGACGTGATGATGAAGGCGTATAGGCAAGGCCTTCCCGCCGATGGCAAGATTTTTCCTGAGGGGTCCAAGATTGTGAAGATCGAGTGGTCATTCAAAAAGAACCCTGTATCTCCTTATTTTGTGCAGGTGCCGGACACACTGGCAGCTGTTGACGTGATCGAAAAAGATTCCAAGAGATTCCCAGATACGCACGGATGGGCATACGCCAATTTCATTTATGATGCCGCGTCTGACACTTTTGCGCCCGAGGGGACTGAGCCCAATTGCGGCTACGCGTGTCACACGACGGTGGCGACGAAAGACTACATTTACACGCAATACCCCAAACGGTAAGCGGGCTTACGGTTTGATCGCATAAATCGTTGGGAGCCTAGGGCAGGGAATAGGAGCCTCGGCTTGATTGTTATTGCTCGTTGTCTCCGCCGCGCGGGAGTTCGTAATGCTTGAGGCGGACGCAAACCGGGAGGATGTGTCAATGGATCTAGAGGCTCACCTAAGCAGGTATCAGTCGCAGGCGCTGAGCATCCTGCGGATCATGGCTGGCTTGCTCTTTCTGAGTTCCGGTTTGCAGAAATGGTTCGCATTTCCCGTGGCGAACCCTTCATTCGCCAATATCACGTTACTTTCGATGCTCGGTATTGGCGGGCTGATCGAGATCATCGGTGGCACGCTGGTTACGATTG
>Ga0209624_10004151_pt1 | contig 10028 bp, 8 predicted proteins | sample JacPinW_OM2H0_O1_FD_188565 | JGI IMG/M metagenome (GOLD analysis project Ga0209624, IMG submission 188565) | Forest soil microbial communities from Algoma, Ontario, Canada - Jack Pine, Ontario site 1_JW_OM2H0_O1 (SPAdes) (version 2) | ecosystem: Environmental > Terrestrial > Soil > Boreal... | reverse complement strand
GCGCGATCTTCCACAGCCTCACCTACGGCGCGGCGGCCGCCACCATCGCGACGGTCATCGCTTTCCTGATCGCCTACACCGCCAACCGCAAGCTGTTCCCCGGCGCGCAGCTGCTCGGCATCGTGTGCATGGCGCCGTTCGTGGTCCCCGGCATCGTCCTGGCGATCGGCATCTATGCGGCGTACTCGCACCCGCCGCTCGTGCTGTACGGCACGGCCGCGATCCTGATCATCGCGTTCACGACGCGCTTCTTGCCCATCGCGTACTCGAACCTCAACACGATGGTCGCCGCGGTCAACGCCGATCTGGAGAACGCCGCGCGCACGCTGGGTGCGACCCGCTTGCGCGCGCTGCGCACGATCACCGCGCCGCTGCTGCGCCGCGGGCTGCTCGCGAGCTGGCTGCTCGTGTTCATCCCCGCGATCCGCGAGCTGAGCTCGGCGATCTTCCTGTTCACGCCGCGCACGGCGACGATGACCACCCAGATCTTCGATTTCACCGACGCGGGCAACTACGAGGCGGTCGCGACGCTGGCCATCCTCATCCTCGCCATCACGATCGTGATCGTGTCGGTGGCCTACCGCTTCCTCGGCCGCGATTTCATGGAGACCTCGAGCAACTAATGGCACGCATCGACATCGCCGGCCTCACCAAGTCGTACATCGGGCGCAACGCCGCGCGCGCGGTCGACTCGATCGACCTCGCGATCGCGGACGGTGAGGTGATGGCGCTGGTCGGCCCGTCCGGCTGCGGCAAGACGACGACCCTGCAGCTGCTCGCCGGCTTTCTCAAGCCCGACGCGGGCACGATCGCAGTGGGCGACCGCGTCGTCTCGACGGCCAAGCACGTCGTGCCGCCGGAGAAGCGGCGCATGTCGCTGATTTTCCAGAGCTATGCGGTGTGGCCGCACAAGACGGTGTTCGAGAACGTCGCGTACGGTTTGCGCGTGATGAAGCTGGGCCGCTCGGAGATCGAGGACCGCACGCGCGAGGTGCTGCGCAGCGTCCGCATGACCGACCTCGCGGAACGGTATCCGTCCGAGCTCTCGGGTGGCCAGCAGCAGCGCGTCGCGCTGGCGCGCGCCGTCGTCGTGAAGCCCGAGACGCTGCTGCTCGACGAGCCGCTGTCCAACCTGGACGCGAACCTGCGCGAGGAGATGCGCTTCGAGATCCGCCGCATCCACGACGCGACGGGCATCACGATGGTGTACGTGACGCACGACCAGACCGAAGCGATGGTGGCGGCCGACCGCATCGCGCTGATGCGCAACGGCAAGATCGCGCAAGTCGGCACGGCGCACGAGATCTACGAGAAGCCTGCGACGGCGTTCGTCGCGACGTTCGTCGGCGGCACGAACACGATCCCCGCCACGCTGGTCGAGCCCCACATGGTGGAAGTGGGCGGCGCGCGCCTGCGCGTGCGCGACGACTTCGACGCCGCGCAGCGCGGGCCGGTGACGCTGTGCGTGCGACCGCACGCGGTGACCTTCGCATCGGCCGGCGACGACGCGGTGGGCTACCAGGAGAACGGCCACAACCGCCTGTCCGGCACCGTGCTGCGCCAAGTCTACCTCGGCGACTCGCGCGACTACCTCATCGACCTCGGCCAATCGCAGATCCGCGTGTCGGCCCCGCCGTCCGAAGACCGCAGCGTGGGCAGCACGGTCCACCTCGACGTCGCGGTGGAAGCCTGCCGAATCGTCCCCGGTGACTGACGCAAATTTGCCGTTTGCGATGGGGAGCGGATGTTTCAAGGAATTATGCTGGTGGCCTCATGGCTCACGGGCAACGGTTCTCTCCCCGATGGGTATCGTCCATCCGTCATGATCGCATCCCGCACGCTTGGTAGCCATGGACCGACGGTTTCCGCGATCGGTTTGGGCGCGATGGGCATGTCGCACATGTACGGTCCGAGCGACCGAACCGAGAGCATCGCCACGGTCCACGCCGCGCTCGATGCCGGGATCACGCTGCTCGACACCGGCGATTTCTACGGCAGCGGCCACAACGAGCTACTGATCCACGAAGCGCTCGCCGGACGCAACCGCGACGACGTCGTCATCAGCGTGAAGTTCGGCGCGATGCGCGACCCCGCCGGCGGCTGGGTCGGTTACGACGGGCGCCCCGCAGCAGTGAAGAACTCGCTCGCACAAACGCTGGTTCGGCTCGGCACCGACCACGTTGACATGTACCGTCCAGCGCGCCTCGATGCGAAGATACCGATCGAGGAGACGATCGGCGCGATTGCGGACATGGTGCAGGCCGGATACGTGCGCTACGTCGGCCTCTCCGAGGTTTCGGCGGAAACGATTCGCCGCGCGCAAGCGGTTCATCCGATCTGCGACCTGCAGATCGAGTACTCGCTGATCTCACGCGGCATCGAGGACACGATTCTGCCGGCATGCCGCGAGCTCGGCATTGGCATCACGGCCTACGGCGTGCTCTCGCGCGGCCTGATCAGCGGACATTGGACGAAAGATCGTCCCGCGCAACGAGACTTCCGCGCGATGAGCCCACGCTTCCAAGGCGAGAACCTGGACCGCAACCTGCAGCTCGTCGATCACCTGCGCGCGCTGGCGGAATCAAAAGGGGTCACCGTGGCGCAGATCGCGATCGCATGGGCGCTGCACCGGGGCGATGACATCGTGCCGCTCGTCGGCTCGCGCACGCGCGCTCAGCTCGCGGAGGCCCTAGGCGCCCTCGACGTTCGACTCGACGCCGCGGAGATCGCGGCGATCGAGGCGGCCGTACCGAAGGGCGCCGCGTCGGGCGATCGCTACCCCGCAGCCGCGATGCGCGATCTCGACAGCGAGCGCGGCACGGTGTCGTGACGGCAGCCTAGGATTGCCGTTCGCCGGGTCGGAACGCTCGACGGCATAGAGGATCTCGCGGTCGACAGGGCTCTCGCCGTACTCCTGGCAGCGCGACATCCCGATCTGGACGGAGGCGAGATCTTCCCGACTAGACCGTTCGCACCGCGCGCGGCTCGCGGCAGATGAAGACGTCCTCGCGCACGACCGGCGCGATCGACGCGCGGCGTTCGTGCAGCGCGTCGCGGTCCGCCGGTTCTGCGTCCGATTTGAGCGGCGTCGGGGCCGACAAGAGCGATCCGCCTTCGCGCTCGACGATCTCCTGGGCGTACGCCGGGTCGTTCGCCGACTCGGCGACGAGGATCGAGTAGCCGTCGTCCACCGTGTCGTCGAGCTGCGCCGCGAGATCGTCGCTGACGCCGCGGTCGCGCAACGCGTCGTAGAGCGTCTGCGGAGCGTCCTTGCGGAACCACCGCCGCTGCGGGGAGCCATCACCCGGGTGGAACGCATCGGTTCCGGCGGCCGAGCGGTCGATCACCGCGAGCCAGGTTCGCCGGAAGCCCTCGCCGTGCAGCGCTTGGATCGCTGCGTCGGCGCGGCTGCGCTCGGTGAAGGTCGCGACGACCGCGGTTCCCGCGTCGGTGTGTTGCATCTGCTCAATCCTCCGCGCACCGCATTCCCGGAACGGCCGCCGGCAACACGGCGTAGCTCAGTGCCGTGCAAGCTGCCGGTCGAATGCGATCAGCTTCGAGACGTGGTCGCGGTCGTCGCAGTGGACGAGCGTCGTCGCGCCGCTAGCCGCAAAGCCTTCGTACGCGACACACGGCGTGGCGATCGTCGCGAGCGGGCGCGCGCGCTTCACGTCCACGACGAAGATGCGGCCGTCTTCCATGCCGATCATGCCGATGCGCCCGTCCGCGGCAACGATGCGCGACTGCCCGCCGTAGCGGGCGACGCGGTACTGCCGCGCGGATGCGGTGATGTTGCGAACGTAGACGCCGTCACCGCGCTCGATGAAGATGCGGCCGCCGACCGGGCCGCCGATCCAGCGGCCGTCGGCCTTGAGCGGTTCGGTCGTCCCGCGCACGAGATCCAGGCGCGTGAGCCGGCCGTCGACGACCGCGACGGCGATGCCGTGCTCGACGCGCGCTGCGCCGCGCACGACCGATCCGTGCAGTACCAACGCACGGTTGCGGTTCACGTCGATGCCTTTGATGCCGCCGCCGATGACGTTGAACCACAGGTAGCGCCCGTCCGCGCCGATCAGGCTGTCGACGCCGTCGGCGCTCGCCATCGCGTTTCCGTTGCTCGCATCGATCGCCAGCAGATCGCCGCTGCCCGGCACGGTAAGCCCGATCGCATCGCCGCCGAGCGGCAGCAGCGTGCCGAACGGCGCGCTGCGGAAACGGCGCGACCAGCGCGGCCGCCCGTCGAAGGTCCAGCCGCGCGCCTCGACACCGCCGCCGTCACGCTTGGTCACGGAGACGAATCCCGACGGCGCACCGGCAACGATGGGCGAAGGTGCGGTACGCACGCTGCGCACGACGCGCCCGTCGGCCGCGCGCAGGAACACGAGACCGCTCGCGACCGGCGCCGCGATCGCGTTCCCTGCTGCAGCGCTCTTGGTCCACGGCTCGACCGCGATTCGCCAGCGCACCTGGCCGTCGCGAACGTCGAGCGCGACCAGCTTACCGTCGCGCGTGCCGTACACGACGCCGGCATGCGTGCTCAGCCACTGATCGGTGGTGCGCGAGTCGATCGCAGCGACCCAACGCGGCGCGATGCCGCCGTTCGCCGCGAGAATCGCCGACGAGACCGCCGCCGCGATACCGGCCGCAAGAAGCACACGCCGCATCGTCCGACCCTCCGAAACGAAGAACCCGGGGCGCTGAGCGTACCCGGGGTTCCTGCAGCCTCGCTGAAGCGTTGCTGTGAGTTCAGTCCACGCCGGCGACGTGTAGGTGTTCATCCCGGGCGATCCGTGAGCCGAGCTCGGCGATCTTCCGAAACGTGAAACTCTGGAGCTTGCTGGAAGGTCAGTCGGCTACAAATAGTGAGGGAGCGAAGAATCGCTCCCTCTGACTCTCCACGCTATCCGAGGAAGAGCCCCGGGGCTCTTGTCGCTAGGAGAGGACGTATCACGAACTATAGCATGTCCGCGCACAACGTCAATAGTACCGGATTTTACCTCGTGCGAAGAGCTCCCGTTCCGCGACGATCTTGCCGGCTACGGTCGTATACGAGCGGCGATCACCGTGCTCCCAGGCCCGCGCAATGGCCCAGCAGACGTAATCGCTGACCTGCAGCATGTGATGCGAATGGTTCGGATGGAAATAGAGGCGGTACGAACCCGCGAGCTTGCTGCGGTTCAGCGTTTCCTTGAGCGCCGCGACGATGGCGGACTTCTTGCTGCGGACGCCGACCTGTGAAACGAAGATATGGACGTCGCGAGCCGGTTTCCGGCGGCGGACGATCGACGGAACGACACTCCGGAAGGCTCGCTGGTAGAAGACGTGCTGCTCGCAGATCGACGGCTTCGCCTTGCTCTTCTCCACGACGACGGAGTGAATCTCCACATGGAGAGACGCGATGATGGAGAAGACGCCGCTTCGGGTGTACTGCTCGTCTTCCGAACAGTGAAAATAGGTGCAGTCGCGCGGGTTCCGAACGGCCGGCGGACCGCCGCCGCCCGCGAGGACATGATGGCGCCACCGCAGTAGCGCATCGACACCTTGAACAGGGTCTTCGGTGACGACTGCCGCTAGGACGAAATACCGAGAACCCCTCGGCGAGAAATCGAAATTCCCCGACTCGTCGATGAAGACATAGAGATCCCGCACCGGCTCCACCGGAAGAATCTCTACATGAGATCGGCTCGAATTTCAATACCGCAGTGCGCGCCGATCCCGGCGCAGCAGTACGCGGTTCAGTCCACGCCGGCGACGTGCAGCCGTGCATTCGCGAAGTCGATCTTCGTCATCGCGCAGCGCTGGGCGGCCCGGTGAGGACGTTGCGCCCGTCGCGCGCGCGCAGAAACACGAGCTCGGTTTCGGTGCGCGCCGCGACTGCTTTCGCATACGCCGCGCTCTTCGTCCACGGCCGCACCGTCGCGCGCCAGCACACGTACCCATCGTACAGGTCGAGCGCCACGAGCTTGCCGTCGCGCGCACCGTACACGACGCCGAAGCTCTCACTTAGCCGCTGGTTCGATGTGCGCGATTCGATCGCGGCAAACCCAGCGCGGTGCGCTGTCGCGCACAAGACTCGGTCGGGACCGCCGCGAGCAATGCGACGGCGAGAAGGCCATGCATCATCCGTCCGAACCTCCGGCCAGCGAGAACCTCGGAACGCAGGCGTACGATGCGATCCGGCAGCTGAAGCGCCGGTGACATTGCTGGTAAATCGGCCCAGCGTAATGCTAGGATGTCACCCCTATTCGATCAGTGGAGGGGATCATGGCGCTCTTGAACGAGGGCTCGACCGGAGAGCAAGTGATCGCGCTCCAGGCCAAGCTCAAATCGCTCGGATTCGATCCTGGTGCCGTGGACGGAGACTTCGGTCCGAACACCACGGCCGCAGTCGTTGCCTTTCAGACTCGAAAGGCCTCACGGCCGACGTGCCGTCGGTCCGTCGACGCTCGCGGCATTGGAGCTCGTGGCCGCTCCAAGGAGCGCGGTGCCGGGCGGGTCGGTGACCGCGAACGTCACCCCGCAGATCGTGTCGAAGATGTTTCCGTTCACGCCGATCGGCAACATCAGAACGAACCTTTCATTCGTCTTGAAGGCGCTCGACGACATCTCGCGCTTCAACACGTCGGCCGGAGGACATCCGTTCGACCTCTACGACAACCGTACGGAACTTGGCAACCACGGGCCGCCGGACGGTGCGAGCTTTAAAGGCCGCGGCTTCGTGCAGCTGACGGGGCGTTCGAACTACACAAAGTTCAGCAAGGAGCTCGGCCTAGGCGCGCAGCTCGTTACGCAGCCGGATCTCGCGAACGATGCGACGATCGCGGCGAAGCTGCTGGCGCGTTTTCTCAAGGACAAAGAGGCCGCGATCCGCCGCGCGCTCGCGAACCACGACCTGAAGACGGCGCGCCGTCTGGTCAACGGCGGCGTCCACGGCTACGAGACTTCGCGAACGCGTTCACGATCGGCGAACGACTCATCGGCTAGCCGCCGCAAAGCCTCCTCCGTCCCGTTACTACGCAATTTTCTTCGAGTAGGTGTCGGCCGACACGCGCTCCAGCAGCGTCGGAAACTCACCGCAGACGATCTGCAGGCGTTGCGTCGCTCGGGAGAGCGCCACGTAGGCCCGGTTCTTCGTGTAGTTCAGCGGAGAGCGCTCGACGTTTTCGAGCCCCAGCACTAGACATGCATCAAACTCGAGGCCCTTTGCTCTTTCGGCGCTCACGATCCGCACGCCGGCCGTGTCTGATCGCAGCGCGTTGGCGAGGACCGGCACTCGATGCCTCGCCAGCGCCTCCGCGAGAGCTGCGGCCTCTTTGGCATGTTCGTCGATCTGAATGACCGCGATCGTGCGAATATCGCGACCCGTTTGCAACGACGAGACTTCGGCAGCAACATGGTCGGCGATCCGGTGGACCGGTACGATGACGAGCTCGGGCTTCTCTCCGGGGGCCGGACCCGGAACGAAGGGCGCCTCTTCTCGAAATGCCGCCTGGTAGAGCTCCGCGATGAACGTCCCGATTCTGTTGCTCTGGCGCAGGTTCGTGCCGAACAGATGCGGCGTGAACTCGTCGTGCTTGCGCATCGCCGAGCCGAACCGCAACGCTTCTTCGTCTCGCATTGCGTGGACCGGCGAAACGAGCTGGCGGAAATCCGCAGATACGGTGAGCGCGCCCCGCGGGTTGACCAGTGATGCGAGAAACGCCGCCTCCTGAACGGCCAAGTCTTGCGCTTCGTCGATCACGACGTGGTTGAACTGCCCGTAGATCTCACCGTCGCGGCGCGGCATGGCGACGCCGACGGCGCGAAAGCGCTCTTTCGAATCCATCGCCTCCGGAAGCGCGAAACGCAGCAGCCACGCGATCCAGGAAAGCTCCTCGGGTCCGTACGTACGGCCGCGGCCCAATGCGCCGGATGGTGTCAGGTCTGCTGCGATGCTCGCGGCGATCTCCGACGCTTCCTCGGGGTCTCCGATCCCCGACGCCATCCTGTGTATCGCGTCGTCGCGATTCGCGAGAAATGTTCGTGCGAGAACTTCCAGCGGGTCGTAAACCCAAAACAGCCACGCGCCGAATGCCGTATCGAACCGCTGCTGCGTCTCGTCCGACCGGTTATCGTCGCGCCTGAGCCCATCGCGGCAGCCATGATAGGCTCGCCGTACGCGGCCGAAGAGCGGGTCCATTCGAAGGCCGGAATCACGCGGATCGTCGACGACTTTGACGTCCACGGAGAAGTGCTTGTGGAGCTCGGTCAGGTAACGCTCTTCCGCCGAGTGGGATACGGCATCGGCCACGATGCGGTTCCATTTCGAGCGGGACGACGTGAGCAGCCGCTCCTTAATCTGCAGCTCATATGCTTCCCAAATCTCTTTGAGGACGGCGACGGAGCATAAGTTGAAGCAAGCCTCGCGCCCTAACCGCTCAAGCTCGGATATCTCGCGTCTTCGAAGCGTGGCGCCATTCTTGCGGCCCCATTTCTCGGAGACGTAACGGGCGATGTAGTCCGGCGTGATCGAGATGATGCTCGCGGGCAGCTCCAGCTCGGACTCAAGCAACTCCGTTACATAGTCCTGAAGCTTGTCGCTCGCCAAGAAGACGCGGGTGGAAGCGATCGAGTGCTTCACGGCCGCGCTGCGGCGATTTTCGCTTTGCTGGTCGAGAAGGAATCGAACTCGCTGCAGTGCGATCGTCGTTTTTCCCGTTCCGGGAGCGCCCGAAATCAGGAGAAAGCCGTCCATCTTCGCGATGAAGGCATCCACCTGTTCGGCAGTCATGCCGAGCTTCACGGCCTTGAGGCCGGCCGACGCGCCGGCGTCGTGCGTGACGCCGATCCCATCTACCCTGCCGTCGGGCTCATAGACGCCGCTCAGCGCCGGCAAGACGCTCGTGAACCGGGCCCGAACTATCGGCTTTACGCTGCGAAGGCGGTACTGCCCGGACGACACCTGAGAGCTCTGGCCCAGCGCACGGCTCAAAGCGATCTGCGCACCGGGGTGCGTCCACGACAACACACCGAAACGCTTGCCGTCGGATGTAAAGGCCGCGTTGACGGTCGTCTTCGTGTTGACGTACCAGAGCGCGCTTTGTAGACCGCGCTCGTTTTCGACCTCGACTTCGAGCATCGCGTGGAACGGTTCGCGCTCCATAACGGCGTGGGATGCGTAGTCGTCTCGAATCCCGGCCGCAAGCTCTTGCTCAGTTTGAGAAACGGGGCTTGCGAAGGTGCCAGTCGGCACGAAGTGCTGCCCGTCGGCACACTTTTCGGCTGCCTTCTGGCGTACGACGCCCGCGTTGCGCTGATCCCGTTCCGAGCGATCCTTCAACTTCATAGACAACCACAGCCAGATGTAGTGATAGCGAGTAACCGCCGCAGTTGGACAACGGCAAGCTCATGGCCCGCCGTGGCCTCCTCTTGCTACGGGATCATATCGTCTCTTAACAGTTCTCGTTTGCGCCGCGCGCGTAGCCTGGCGAGGATGGCGCCAAGCTCAGAGACAGTTCGGCGGCGTGCAGTGATTCAACGCCCACAGCGCCAACACGAAGATGCACAGCATCAAGCCGGCGATACCCGCGAGCGCGGAGCCGGCCGAAAGCAGGATGCACTTCAATGGCGGCAGCTGCGCAAACCGTCCCCGAGCACTCCGCGCTCGAACGCTACCGCAAGTCCGACGAGCAGCAGTCCGACGACGCCCGGGATCAGCGATGTCAGGACCACGAACATCGCGCGCTGCGCCGGGTCAGTCAGTCCACGCCGGCGACGTGCAATCGTGCGTTCGCGAAGTCGATCTTCGTCATTGCGCGGCGCTGGGCGGCGAGATCGCCGCCTGCCGATTTCTGTTCTTCTTGTGCGGCCGCCAGGTCCGCGCGCGCTTGCGCGATGTCGATCTCGTCGCGGTCGAGCGCGGCGTCGGCGAGGATCGTCACCTTGCCCGGCAGCGCCTGCATGAAGCCTTCGCTGCACGCGAGCTCGAGCCGGCGCGTCGCGTCACCCGCGCCGTCGCGCACGTTCGCGCGCAGCACGCCGGGACGCAG
>Ga0209624_10004150_pt1 | contig 10034 bp, 3 predicted proteins | sample JacPinW_OM2H0_O1_FD_188565 | JGI IMG/M metagenome (GOLD analysis project Ga0209624, IMG submission 188565) | Forest soil microbial communities from Algoma, Ontario, Canada - Jack Pine, Ontario site 1_JW_OM2H0_O1 (SPAdes) (version 2) | ecosystem: Environmental > Terrestrial > Soil > Boreal... | reverse complement strand
GCTGGCACTGGGAGTTCCTGCCATCGTTTTTCGCCAAGCTCGTTCCCGGTGTCGACTTGGTTCCGTTCTGGACGATGGCAGTAGCAAACGTCTATCGCAAATCCAAGCAGATTGCAGTCGCCGAGGAACAAGCTCGCGACCAACACCCCGCATTGCCGGGACGATAAAATTCCTTATATATTGCTCGATCGATCCTCAATTTCGGTTGTCCGCCCGAGCCGGGAGAGGTATGATTGCGGCCTGGAAATGCGCTGAAATATCGATTATGCCGGCGCAAGTCCGGGATACCCCCTGCGGATAAGCGGGACAATCCATGAAGGCGTCTACACTGTCGTTCGTTTTGCTGGCTCTCGCTTTCTTCGTTCCCTCTATTCCTGCGCAGGGCGCTAATCCTCAAGCCGCTGCCCCGGCGGCCAGCGCGCCCACAATCGTTACCACTGTGGATGAAGTCACGCTCGACCTGGTTGTACGCCAGAAAAACAAGCCGGTCCTCGATCTCAAGCCCGGCGATCTCGCGATTACCGACAACGGCTTGCCGGTGAAGCTTTCCGACCTGCATCTGGTGACTGGCGAATCGGCAGCACAACACCGGGTCACACTCGTCTTCGATCGCCTCGATCCCTCTTCGGCCAAGAACGCGCGCGACATTGCCGGCAAGATGCTCAAAGCATTTCCCGCCATCGGATTTTCGTTTTCGGTGACGAACGTGGGCGGCCGCCTGCGCTTGTATCAGGAATTTACCGACGACCGCACCGCGTTAAACAAGGCCATCGCGCTCGCCGTGGAAAGTGATGCGGAAGCCCAGAGGTCAAATGCCCAGCCGGAGAAAAACGTGATGGCCGCGGCGCAAACCGGAATGGATCCGTCAGGCACTCGCGTAAGCGCGGAACAGCGCAACGCCGCCCAAGTCACTTTGGCCGCGTTAGAAGAGTCGCAGCGCATCACACAAGACCAGCATTCCGCGCCCGGCCTGGCCAGCCTGCTGGCATTGGCGCGAACTCAGCGACAGTTGGCGGGCCGCAAAGTCATCATCTATTTCGCGCAAGGCATGACGCTCAACACCGACGCCAAAGATATGCTGCGGTCCATCATTGGAGCGGCCAACCGCTCGGGAGTCAGCGTCTATGCGGTAGACGCGAACGGGATTGATCAGCAGGCTGGTGAGGGGCTGGTGGCAGCCATGGCGATGGGAGGCGTAGCTGCTGCCATTCGTTCCGGTGCTGGCCCCACGGCTGGAGGAGGCGCGGGGGGTGGACTCGCAGGGCCCCAACTGCCTCCCGGGATGCTCTCCCAGATTAGCGACACCGCGGACCAGATCGAATACGAGGGCCTGTCGGGCTACAAGAATCCTCTGGCGGAGCTGGCTGCCAGCACGGGAGGCGCTTACATCGTGCCCACCGACAGCCTCAAGAAGCCCTTGCAACTGTTGATCGAGGACATGACGACGTATTACGAGGCGTCATATGCTCCGCCAATTCAGGACTACGACGGGCGCTTTCGTCCGGTCTCGATCAAGCCGGTGCGCAAGGGTCTCCAGTGCCGTTCGAGAGCGGGATACTTCGCGCTGCCATCGGGTGCCAGTACCGCCATTCGCCCATTCGAAGCCCCACTGATGAAGATTCTCACCGAGCCTCAATGGCCCTCCGACGTGAAGTTTCACTCCAGCATCCTCAAGTTCGGCGACCTGCCCGACGGAAACTCAAATACCCTGGTCGTTGAGGTGCCGTTATCCGGACTGGAAATTCGAGAAGACCCGAATGCAGGCTTGTTCTCCGCGCACGTGTCGATCGTTGCGGATATCAAAAACAAAGCGGGCACGGTGATCGAGCACTTCAGCGAAGATATTCCCCGACATGGCGCTCTGGAAACCCTGGATGGGGCGCGCTCCGGCGTGGTGACTCTGCAGCGGCATTTCGTCGCCGGTCCGGGGGAGTACGCAGCCGAGGTGGCCATACAGGACCGCAATAGCGGCAAATTCAGTGCCCAACGCACAACTTTCGAGATCGCGGGCACGGAGTCAGTTCCATCTCTAAGCGACCTGACACTCGTCCGGCGCACGGATCCCTTCAATCTCGAGGCCGACCCTTCCGAGCCGCTGCGCTACGAAAAAAGCAGAGTCGTTCCCAATCTTTCCGGCGAAGTACCGCAAGATGCCAAAGCCGCATCCCTGTTTTTCCTGATCCATCCGGATACTTCGGTTTCACAGCAGGCCACGCTGGAGATCGAAGTGTTTCGCAACGGGCAACCGGTTGGACGCAATCCGTTGCCGTTGCGCCAGGCCACTTCCGGAGGCGCGGTTCCCTATCTGATGTCGATCCCGGCGAACGCTCTGCCGGCGGGCAATTACGAGGTCACCGCGACCTTGATCCAGGGAGAAAAGACGTCAGAACGCGCGCTCTCATTTCGAAGAGGAGGACCCGAACTGGCCAGCGCCGCCGCAGGAAAAGCCAGCCCCGACGCCAGCGACGCCGAACCGGCATCGGACGCGAATATCGAGACGCCGGGTATCGTATCGCATGGTGCGCGGGCCCTCGCCATCACCGCTTTACCGCCGGACGCCGTAGCTCCCCCCTCGCAGGACGACATTCAGGCCATGATTGCCGACGCTCGCAAGCGCGCAATCAGCTATTCGAATTCGCTGCCGAATTTCATGTGCGTCGAGAGAACCGATCGCTCCATCGATCCCTCAGGCCGCGGACAATGGAGGCACATCGACTCCATCGCCGAACTCCTCCGCTTCCACGACAATTCCGAGTCCCGGCAAACGCTGGAAGTGAACGGAAAGCGCAGCACCCTGGAGCGTGACGACTTGCGAGGCAAGAACGGAGCGCTCTCCTGGGGAGAGTTCGGCGGCGTGCTCAGTGCCGTATTTCAACCGGCGTCGAAAGCGGACTTTCAATGGAAGGAGACGGATGTGATCGGAAGCGACACTTTGCAGGTCCTCGCATACCGCGTCTCCCCGGACAACTCCAGTTGGGGTCTTGCCGGCAATGACAACTGGAAGCTCTATCCCGGCTTCCACGGCCTTCTCTATATCGACAGCGCCACCCGCAGCGTGCGCCGCATTACCCTGGAAGCCGACAGTCTACCCCGCGATTTCTCCATTCACGCAGCCTCAATTATGGTCGATTACGACTATATTGCCATCGGCGCTCATGATTACCTGATGCCAATTCGCGGCACGGTCAGTTTGAGGCAGGGCAAGAAGGAAGGCGTTTTGAACGAGATCGAGTTCAGGGATTACAAACGCTATGGCTCAAAAGTAAAAGTTTTTCTCGATCCTAAAGACGCGCACTACTAAAGACGCCCAATAAGCTGCATCTTGATTATCGGACATTTACAGAAAGACTTGATTGCGCCACCAGTTCACCCTGCCGCGCGGTCACCACTACATCGCACTGTCCCGGATCCGGAGAAAGCTGCACCAACATCGGGATCGAACCATCCGTGTCCCGCTTCGATAAGTCCAAAGGTTTGCGCGCGATTTCTTTGCCCTCGCGAAACAATTGCAAAGTGGCTATCAGGTTTTCGCCTGCGCCGGCCTGCGCCGGATACACCACAAAATAAAGGTCCACAGGCTTGCGCGAACCCACGGAATTTTCCAGCGTTGGGACGACTCGTTTGTCTTCGACTTCAAACGGATCCAGAGGATTGCGCGGTCCCGCGAGCGGTTGCAGATCGCGCACCATCTCCAGTGAACTCATGCCCAGATTCGTTTGCGGGTCGACGAACAATGCGACGCGTTTCACCGTCGTCTTGCCCGCTAATTCGTCGGTCACCGCTGTGTCCACGACATAGTGCCCTTTCGGCAATTCCACCGACTCCGCATAGAGAATACGGTCATTGCCCGCGCGTGCAGGATCGGTGCTCGACACGTCGCGAGACAGGTCGCGGCTCACCTTGCCCACGATGTCTCCGTTGGAATTGTGAATAAGGGCAACCAGCGAGGCTTGCACGCGGGTCTTCCCAGTTTTTGAATTTGTCACCGCCTTCAACCCCGCTACTGGAACTTCAAACGCTACTTCATATTCCACGGCTTCCTGCGCCGGGCGGAACTTCATCAGCGCGAACCGGAAGGGAAACTCTTCCGGCGAGGGGCGAGCGTTGATCGCGTTGAGCGCCACCAATTCATACGGCTGCAAAGGTTCCCCGTTGAGTTCGGGCAAAGCGAAATATCCCTTCCGGGTCTGCACCGTCACTTTGGGCCGGCTCACCTTGACCTCGATTTTGCGGAAGTGTCCATCGTAAATTGTCGAAGTCGGCGTATAGGCCAGTTCGTAGTGCGTGCGAATGTCCTCCATCATGCGTTGCATGGGGGCCGCAATCTCATTCGTGCTGGTAACCGCAAAGCCTCCCGTTGATTCCGCCAGTTCGCGCATGTTTTCTGTGGTGCTCGATACGGCCGTGAGCTGCACGTCGTCATCCTGAAGATGTCCATTTTGAGGGTCTGCATTCTGGGCGGAACTCTCCGCTGCCGCCCGCTCCAGCATCGAAAGAGACTTCAACATGGGGTCGTCGGTATTCAGACCGCGCGTGTCGATCGTATAAAATGACACGCCCACTCGGTTGGCATAACTGATCACGTTATCCACCCTATCGCGGCGGTTAACCGGGAACGCGAGTCCGTCGGCGAGATAGAGGATCACCTTCCGGCCTGGCAGCGTCTGCTGGCTGCGGACGATTTCCCGCAACGAATCCATTGCATCCATTCCGTTGGAAAGACTGTCCGCGAAGCGCAATCCACTGGCGATATGAATTTGCGTCATAAGCGCATTCCCGAGAGTGAGGGTCGTATCCTGACCCGCCGCGTTCCTTGCCCAAAGGGGGTCCATCGCGATTCCAGGCAACGGATTCAACGCTATGTTTTGAGCGGCTGCGGTAGTAGCCGGGCCGGTATTCGGCGAAGCCAGGATATTCGCCACCGCGGCTTGTACTGTGGCGTTCGCTCCGCCTCCAACCGAAGCCGTCAATCCCAGATCGTCGTGACTGAAAAGTCCTTTTGCGGCCACGTTGACCGCCCGCAAGAGCGAATCTTTGTCGCTTGTGTATGCCTGAACTATCTGCAAGCTTCGATTCAGCTTGTAAATCGTTATGTAGGTGTTGGGGAGATTGTCATTTTTCAGAAATTCGAGAACGGATTCGCGCGCAAACTCGAGGTTCAACGGCGCGATATCGGCGAATATTACCGAAACAAAATTTACTTCCCGCAGGGAATTCAGGGACTGCGCCTTCTCAGGGCCGGTAATCGGCGGGGAAGCTTCCTTCTCCGCCAACTTGCGCTCAGTGCGCAACTGTTCAGCGCCCTGTACGTTGCGAAACGCCCTTACATTCTGCCGGACTCCATCTTCATAGACTTCCACTTCGTCCGGACGCAGATCCCCCACGGCATGGTGATGTTTGTCGCGTACGACGAGGTCGAGAAGCACTTCTCTCGATGAGGCGTGAATGACCGGGCGTTCATTTGTCTCCGAGGTTTGACCGGCCAACATGAGGCAAAGAAGCCAGGGGCTAACAATCAGAAGCGGGAGAACTCGTGCGGTCATTCGCTTTACCTCACGCCATTGCGGCGTCATCGAAGACTCTCAATGCCGGCGTTCGATCACTGGCCAGCTGGAGAAGAATTCGACATTCCCCGGCCGGACTTCAGTGAGATAGCACGCATTGTATCCCCATTCTCTCGCCGCTGGTCAGGGGGAGTTGTAAAATTCTCGTTTCCCTGCGGGAAAAACGATTTTTTGCTTGACAGCCATCACTAAACAAGGGTAAAAATTCCCCGGTCTCGAAATAGTGCTTTTACATTAGTGCTGTTCTACGTTTTCCTGTCTTGGTGTTTTGTTGCGGCCGTTTGTGGGAACAATCTGGCGGGCATTCCCGCTACTGTGGTCTCGAATGTCGGTGGAGTCAAGTTCGGGGGGGGGAATCTAATGGGCGGACATCTGTGCTCGACCTTCGTCGTGAAAAGGGTCTTAGGAGTTTTGGCTTGCTTCCTTCTGCTAGCGTCGGTTTCCTTTGGCCAGCAGCTGACCGGAACTCTAACCGGTACCACTTTTGACTCAACCGGCGCCGCCGTCCCCAATGCCAAAGTGACCATGAAGAACGAGGCATCCGGCGACATTCGCTCGACGGTGTCGAACGATACCGGGTATTTCTCGATTACCGCCGTCCAGCCCGGCAGCTATACCCTCATTGTCGGTGCTGCCGGCTTCAAGTCCTGGCAGGAAGGCCATGTGGTGTTCAGCGAAGGCGCCAACCTCACCATACCCAACATCAAGCTTCAGGTTGGACAGGTGAATGAGACCGTTGAGATTACCGCGGGAGCCGACGCCGTAGTTCCGGTCGATACCGCTGAAGTCAGCACTTCTCTAAACACGGAATTGGTGGAAGACGTCCCGATCGTCGGCCGCGACGCGGGCGAATTGCTCAAGCTGATGCCCGGCATGGCTCTCAATACCGGAGCCAATCAGGGATCGAATTCGGTCTTCAACCCGACCACGGTGGGTTCGAACAACGGACCGGTGGGCGCCTATTCAGCTAACGGTACCCAGCCCAATGGCGCTATGGCTTACATGCTCGACGGCGCCAATCTGGTCGATCCCGGCAACGCGGGAACCCAGATTGCCAACATCAACCAGGACATGGTCTCCGAAGTCAAAGTCTTGATGTCGTCCTATAGCGCTGAATACGCCAAGGGGCCTGTGATCTTTGAAGCCTTCAGCAAGAGCGGCGGCAGCCAGTTCCACGGCGAGGGATACTTCTACGCCCGCAACAGCATTTTCAATTCCTGGGATGCTTTCACCAAGACTCAGTTTTTGAGCGATGTCCAAAGCTTCCCGACTTTAAGAAACCAGTTCGCCAATTCGCTCGAACCGCCCGCGCACTTCTACTATCCCGGCGGCAACATCGGCGGCCCGATTCTTTTGCCGTTCACTAACTTCAACCGGAACCGCAAAAAGCTCTTTTTCTGGGCAGGCTACGAGTACATGCGGCAGACGCCGGCCATCGCACCCATCGACTACAACGTTCCGACCTTGGAACAAAGAGGGGGCGACTTTACAGAAAACAAGATCAACGGAGTGCCCGGCTCAACACCGGTCACGGTCAACGGCGTCACTTCGACGCTTCTAAACGTACTGCAAGGCAACCCGAACTACGGATACGCCTACGACATCCCGTTCAATCTTCCGTCCTGCGCCACCTGCGCCAAGAACACTCTTGCCCCTTCGCAATTCGATCCAAACATTACCGGCGGAAATCCCGACGGCAAGCATGGCGTCCTTCAGTACTATCCGCTCGCCAATATTCTGCCCAGCGCTTCCAACGGATTTAATAATTTCCAATACACTCCCAACCAGCCGCAAAACCGCTGGGAAGCCACAGGCAAGGTCGACTACGCAATTAGCGACAACTCCAAGCTGTCCGTCTCCTACACCCGTCAAATTGAGACCGACGTTCACCCCATCGGTGTGTGGTGGACTCCGCCGTGGACCCTGCCTTATCCCTCGAACGTTACCGCGCCTACGACTTCGCAAGACTTCATGGCGAACTTTACCCACGTCTTCAGTCCGACCACCACCAACGAAGTCGTGTTCACCTATGCCCGTTACATCAATCCCAGCAATCTGTCGAATCCCTCGGCAGCCAGTCGGAGCACGCTCGGATTCAAGACTACCGGCTTCTACAACACAACGACCAGCCAGATTCCCAACATTGAAGGGCCATGGGGCGGAGCCGTTCCGAACATCGACGAGTTCTCCTTTGACGGCGCTTTCAACGGCGGCAACGGATTTGGCGCCATCAAGAAAGACCCCTCGTTTTACGACAACTTCACCAAGGTCATCGCGTCGCATACTCTCAAGGCTGGTTTCTATTGGGACACCAGCCAGAACGTACAATCTACTGCCGGTTTACAGTTGGGAAACCAGGGCAATTACAACGTAGGATGGGGAGCGAATGACACCGGCAACGCGGTTGCTGACTTCCTTTTGGGCGTCAACAGCAACTACCAGCAGCAGAACATAATCCCTACGAACGATCTTAAATTCCACCAGTGGTCGATTTACGCCCAGGATTCGTATAAGGCAAATCGGCAGCTTACCTTGAATTATGGGATGCGTTTCGATCACGTTGGTCAATGGTACGGCGCGCCCAATGGAGCGGCGGTTTGGAATCCCTCTTCCTACAACAACACGGCTGCGGCGCCGGCGAACACCGGACTGCTCTTTCATTCGATCGATAGCAACATCCCTCTCTCCGGCCTCCAGTCGCCGTTGTTCTACTATGAACCACGTGTGGGCTTGGCTTACGATATCTTCGGGACCGGCAAAACCGTGCTTCGCGCTGGCGTAGCCTGGTTCCACTATCAGTGGACCATCGGTGACGTCGGTGGCCCAATCGCCGCCGCGGAAGGCCAGTTTACCGCGCAAACTCCTCCCACGAGTCCCTACAATTCTGCTACGGGAACCGGTGGATACGCGCAAATCGATCAGCCTGGTTTCTACGCGCCTCCTCCGACAGTTTCCTTAAGTTCGTTTGTAACTCCGACGGGCAACGGAGGTACCATCTCGGCGTTCTCGCAAGGAGACAATAAAACTCCGACCGTGATGGATTGGAACGTCACAGTCTCCCAGGCGCTGCCCCGGCGGTCGGTGTTCGAAATTTCCTACGTAGGGAACAAGAGCACGAACGAGTTGGTTAACGGAAACAACGGTGGCCTGGGCAACCTCAATAACTTCATCCCGGGCTCGTTCTTCTTGCCGGATCCGGTATTGAGTGCGCTTCTTAAGACGCCCATCACGGTCTCTACTGCTCCGCCGACATGTAACAGCACCACTCCCGCCAACAACTCTACTCTGTGCAATGAAAGTCCCAATTATGCGATCGAGCAGCAGCCGGCTAATGGCAACGGCTTCGCCGAGAACCACTTCCGTCCGCTGAAAAACTACACCAACGTCAACCTGATCACGCATGGCAGCTACGCCAATTACAACTCGCTTCAGATGTCGTGGCAGAAACAGTCCGGTCCCATTACCTTCCTCACCAACTACACATTCAGCAAGGTACTGGGCATTCGCGACGGCCAAACCGACAACGGAGGCGGCAACGGCACAACAGTTGACCCATACAACATTAAGAATAACTATGGCCCGCTGGAATACGACCACACGCACATCGTGAACCTTTCCGCCGTGTGGCAATTGCCTAACTTCATTCACGGCAATAAATTCGTTGGCGGAGCGGTGAACGGCTGGCAGTTGTCCACATACACAACGTATCAGAGCGGTACGCCGTTGCAGGAGACGACCGGTGGAACCATGAATGCGGGCTATGCCGGCGGCCTTACAGTTCCACTCAATGGCGCACCGAGCCTGCCCAACAATGCCGTGCTGTTGCCCAACGGTTTGTACTCTACGAGCGTGAACCCTTCCACTTGGCTCGGCACGAACGCATATGGCGGTTCAGGCGGCGGCCTGCTGTTGCCGGCGCTCGTTTGCGACCCACGCCACCACGCGTCCGGCCAATATTTCAACCCCAACTGCTTCCAGGCACCGGCTTACGGAACACAAGGGACAATGGTTTGGCCCTACATTCGCAACCCAGCCTATTTTGATAGCGATTTGGCGGTGTTCAAGAACTTCCAGATTACCGAGAGGCAGAAAGTCCAATTCCGCCTGTCGGCTACCAACTGGCTCAACCATCCGCTGAACCAGTTCGGCTTGGCGGGCACGGGAGATGAAGCTCTCAACTTCCAGGAAAAATACAATCTGCCAATCAGTAGCGCGCTGACTGGAGCTGGCGGTGTCAGCGAGTGCTCATACCTGGGTTTGACCGTGACGAATGGATCCTGTACTTACATCGCCACCAAACAATCCCTGACGAACACCAACGTGGCGCTGACCGGAAAGCCGGCGTTCAAGACCGGCAGCCGCCAGTTGCTGTTCGCCATCAAGTACTTCTTCTAGACGAAGACGAGTTACAATCGACAACAGGGTGGCTCCGGCCACCCTGTCTTTTTGTGGATGCATATGTTCTTGCGG